>WBZM01001140.1_pt1 | contig 28644 bp, 26 predicted proteins | sample 5204271 | NCBI WGS metagenome assembly WBZM01 (sample SAMN12344346, study PRJNA552823) | activated sludge metagenome | biome: Activated sludge suspended growth; feature: Nitrification reactor; material: Wastewater; isolation source: activated sludge from nitrification reactor of wastewater... | reverse complement strand
GTCATATCTTTTATACGCATGTAAAAAGTCTAACATGTTCATCTCTGAGTCCTATCTTCAAGCATAAAATATCTTTCAAAATATTCATTAAATCTGGACCATTTTTCGCCACTGGATTTTTCTGACTCGACAAAAGTGTGGATCTGGTTAATTTTACTATCGAGATCATCAATATAAGCAACTAAAAAAGCTTCTAATAATTTAGGTCTTTTTGGAGAACCGTATTCTAATCTCCCGTGATGACTTAAAACAATGTGTTTTAAAATGTCTTTTAAGTCATTCGGGAAACCTAAAATCTTCGCAGACTTTTTATCAATTAACTCGCAAGCTATTTCCATATGACCAATGAGTCGGCCACGATCTGTATAACCAAAAGACTCCTCATAATGTAATTCCCAAAGTTTTCCAATATCATGAAAAATAGCACCAAAGTAGAGATAATCTCGATTCATAAATGAATAGTGTTCTGCAAGTGGTTTCAAAATTTTCAAAATTGAAACAATATGTTCTAGCAACCCCCCATACCAGGCATGATGAATGGTTTTTGCGGCTGGAGCTTTGTAGAGCATAGTTTTGATCTCGGGATCTTCCAAAACAGAAAAAATTAATTGTTTTATTGGCTCGCTTTTTACTTCTTTTGCAAAACCAAGTACCTCAAGATACATATCTTCAGAAGAAAAACTCGATTTCATAATAAAATCGGCAAGATTAAACTCTTTTTCGTTCACCCTGTTGATTTTCGAAATGATGAATTGCTTTCTATTTTGGAATAACTGAACATGACCCTTTACTTGAATTAGACTTCCAACTTCACATTCTTTGCTAAACTCATCGACTTGCCCCCATACTCGAGCATCCATAGTCCCCGTGTTATCACCCAACAAAATTGTCATAAATGGTTTGCCATTTTTTCCTAAAGCCATATTTTTCTCTTTAACCAAAAATATGCTTGTTACCTGATCTTTATCATTTAAGTCTTTAATTTGAATTCTATCCATTTTTTTCCTGACAAAAATATTCTGCTCTAGTTGAATCAAAAAAAGAAACTTGGCTAAGGTAAATTTTCCCTTGAGTTTTCCTTGCTAAGATAAACCTTCCCCCAATAACTGACAAATGTCTATTATCTGTTATATTAACCTTTATCCCCTCTTTAGAATTTATACTAATGAATTTTTTAGTTACATCATAAAAAACATTACACCCTGAACCAAAAATATCACCATCAATTTTTCTTTTTATGGAGCGACTATAAAAATAAACTTTAAAATCATTTAGATCTTGAAAATCATCCAAAAGAAATTTTATATAAAAAGATCCTTTCTTTCCCTTAACAAAATGATTTAGGTCAATCTCCCCACCACCCATTGAAAAGGAAACCTCTGAATTTAAATTATTCAAAATCCCTTCAACTGGTGCTAAAAGCCTTACTTTTAGCGGAAGCCAGACAACAATAGGAATTTCTTTTTTTAGGGAGCTATCATTAAGCGACTCTGGATTTAATAGCAAATCCCAAAGCTTAGCGGGAATTTTAAAATCTTTTGCCGATCTACTTATTTCAATTCTTTCAATTGCGACTTCCTTATTCGCAATTACAAGAAGGGAGTAGGTCAGCACAATGAATATGAGGATTTTCATTCTTTTGACTCGAAAAAGGCCCGCTCTGACAAAAGGGGTAAAAACAAAGGCTCCTTGCGATTTCCCTCATATATATTTTGTTTCGAGGTTTTATTGTCTGCTAAATATAAACCCAATTGAGCTAAATATCCCCAACTAGAAAAACTATTCAACAGACTTGTGAAAGCTTCTTTGGCACAAGCACTATTTTTATTATTCAAACAATGCATTCCACGGTAATAATGAGTCACCGCAAAATTACTTAAATCAGTCTTTTTTAGAAGGCTATCAATTTTGACCGTCTCTCCTTTTATAAAAGCCAAATGTAATTGCATCAAATCATGATGATTACTCCCTTTGGCCAGCAGCAAAGATTTACCTATTAAGTTTTCGGCTTTTTCATATTGACCAGCTTCAAGCGAACAGTAGGCTTTAAATAGCAAAGGCATTAATTGATTATCCTGACCCACTATTTTGTCACATAAATCTTCCAAATAACTCCAATCTGCTAAACTCCAATTGACAGAAGGATTTCTTGCAAATTTTTTTCCTTGTTTTGGAAGCGACTCAATAAGCTCTATGTAATCATTATCAGTGAGAGTTCCCTCAGATTTTTTTAATCCAATACTCACAACTTGAATTTCATTTTTTAAAAATGATGATTTATTTTTAATAGAAAAAAGTTCATTTACATTTATCGAAATTTCTTCTTTTAAATCTTCCTTTAATTCTAAATTAAACAAGGCTTTTAAAAATTGAAAGTAATTAATGTTTTCAAAATTTTCTGGTCTAACATCAGCTAAATGCTTATAAAAATTTAATGCATTTTTTTTGTTTTGATTGTATTTAGCGAAATCTTTATTTTTTAAAATTTCTAAACCTAGGGAATTTAACACCGCTAATTCATTGTTTGGATCTTGAACAGCCGAGTTTTGATAAAATTCAGTAGCTTTATAAAAATCACCTTCGAATTGATAACTCAGTCCCACCAAACTTAAGAACTCGGCTTTCTTCTTAATATCTGAAATTTTGTCGAGTGATTTGAGAATTTGATTTCTGACTTGTGAGGATTCCTTGCCATAGGTAATTCGGGCAGCATTCACTTGGCTTTGTACATCATTTGATAACTCATTACTTTCTTTAAGATCCTCATAGATACGATAGGCATCTTCATACAGTTTTAAATTGTACAATCTGGAAATTTGATTTATTTTTTCTTTTACCTTACCAATTTCCTGATACTTCTGAAGTCCCTTAATACCCATCAGAATAAAAACAATGGCAAGACTCACAAAGATAACCTTTGATTTCATTTTTTTGTGGTTCGTAGTCATCTGTGATTTTACATTTTCATCTTCCAAAGAACCAAATGACTTGGCTGATGTCACAGAGATTGTTTTTCCTTTGGGTGAAAAACTAAATGGTGTTTCTTTTAAGGGCTCGATGTCTTTAATCTCATCAAAATTGACTTCAATCACCGTACTGGGAATTCCTGCATTGGAAGCCGTTTGAGTAATTTGAGTTGAAGTTGTTACTGGATTTGTTTTCGTTTGTTCATTGTTAATTGCATCCCTTTTAGATTTTATTGTTTCGACAAGATACGGATATTCCCTTATAAAGTTCCAACGAGATTTAGGCCTACGAATCTCATCCACAAAAGAAATTTGATTAAACATTAATAACTGAACAATATCATCTAAACTATATGGCCCTTGAATTTTTGTTGAAGCTCTTACTAACCACATTTTCTCTTTAGGATTTACATCTCGTACTTCATTCGCCATAATGACTCTAGTTTAATGTCTAAAATGTCTTTTGCCACTAAAAATTAATTGGACATCCAGTTCCTTGGCTCTTTCAATGACTTCATTATCTTTAATACTTCCGCCAGGCTGCAATACCCATTTAATTCTGTTTTTTGCAATCAGTTCGATTGAATCCTTAAAAGGAAAAAAGGCATCAGAAATCAATACGGTATTTTCTGTAATTTGATGGTACTTTAAAGCCCGACCAATGGCCTGCTCTACGGCATCAATTCTGTTTACCTGTCCCATTCCCAGACCAATTGTTTTACCTGAATCAACTAAGGCTATGCTATTAGACTTTAAAAAACCACAAACTTTTTCTCCAAACAGCATATCTTGAGTCATCCTTTCATCTGGCTTCTGTCCAAAAAACTGCCATGAGGCAGTTTCGACGAGATAACTATCTTCATCTTGAATTAAAATTCCTCCTAAAATGGATTTTATATTTATTTGATGTGAACTAACCGCTTCTATAAAATCCATTTTATACCGAATGAGTCTTAAATTCTTTTTCTTCTCGAAAACAACTAAGGCTTCTGGACTATAGCTAGGAGCTATGATGCATTCTAGAAAAATTTCGTTCAATTTTTCTGCATGAGATTTACCTATTTCAAAATTACAGGCCACAATCCCCCCAAATATACTTACGGGATCTGTTTTAACTAGATTTTGAATAATTTGGTCACTGTTTACTCCATGAGCGACGCCACAGGGATTATTATGTTTAACGGCTACAGCATTCAATCCTCCAATTTCTAAACACAATTTAAATGCAGAGTCTAAATCTAATAAATTATTGTAGGATAATTCCTTTCCTTGAATAATCGCATAGTCCTGAAAACCACTCATGGAATTTATATTTTTATACCAATAGGCATCTTGTGATGGGTTCTCTCCGTATCTCAATTTTTTTACCAATCTTCCCGAAACGATTAAAAAATCTTTATTTTCTGGATCCAAATACGAAGCAATCAATGAATCATACTGACTTGTATGATAGAATACCTTGGCTGCTAATCTTTTTTTGAATTCTAGATCCTGAGAACTTTTTGCCAATACCTCTGAATAATCTTTTGGATCACAAACCACGGAAATGCGTGAAAAACTTTTCGCTGCAGATCGCAACATGGAGGGACCACCAATATCTATTTTTTCAATCATTTCTATTAAAGAAAGATTTTTCTTCAGTGACTCTTCAAAGGGATATAAGTTAACGATGACAAGATCAAACATTTCAACATTAAACTTCTTTAAAATTTGTAAGTCCTCTGAGTTATCACTTCTTGCAAGCAATCCCATGTGTACATTAGGATGAAGAGTTTTTACCCTTCCATCCATCACTTCTGGAAACTGAGTGACCTCAGAAACATCCGTCACTTTAAATCCATTTTCTGTTAAAAATTTGGCAGTTCCGCCTGTTGATACTATACTCAGACCTTGCTTGACCAAAGGTTTTAAAAGCTCAACAAGACCCTCTTTATTGGAAACGCTAACTAATGCTCTTTTGTACATATCTACCTCGAAAAATGGTTTAACTTTTCTAAACCATAAAAGCATTAGTAAATTTATTTTTGTCTTTGCGCGACGCTAGCTATTAAAAAGGAGATTTTGTTAAAAGCAACTTTAAATCATCATTAGTAAGAAACAATCCAGCTCCTAGATAGGAGGATTGTTGATTATCCTTATTCAAAAGATCTTGCTGGCCAGCAATGAGGTAAAGACCATGGATTAAATTGTAGCGAGCTGATACTCTTAGGTTTGCTCTTTCTAAATTAAAGGCTTCAAAGCTAAATCTTAGTTTTTTGTTTAGAAAATGATAATCAAAACCAAAACCACCCGCATTTTCAATTAAACCTGCTTTCAAGGTAAAGTCGTAAAAGTTTTTTGCAAATAGTGCTGAAAATTTTGTTTTATTTTTGTATCTTTTTACTGTGCTCGTATCAGAAATCACACTTCCTCCACTTGAAACAGTGGCTTCTTCTCTATCCACAACACCGGCAGGATCATCGATAATTCCCAAATAATAGTATCTATCAAGACCTGGTTGTATCATAATACCAATATTTGATTTCGTTGATCCCACATTTGATAGATACTCAGCGTGATAATCAAAACCAGTCTGAATACGGCCTGCGGAATCAAACAATCCACTCACCCCTTGAATGGCGGTGTTTAGCTCTTCGACTGTTGTTTCATCATTAATGAGTTTACCAATAGTCCCTTCGCCTTTATTGATTTTAGCTGAAATTTCATCAATATTTTTCATGGTGCTATCTAAGCGAACCAGCGTTTTCTTCCAGGTTTTCTTTAATCCTTCATCCGTTTCGTCATTAATCAACTCATCAAGAGTCCTCGTCACATCATTGACTTGATCTACAATTTCACTAATTTGTTCTTTATTTTCAGAGGTGATCTCACTGATATCCACCGTGATTTTTTCTATATTTCTTACAATTCTACCCAATACATGTTTTTGCGTTCCATCGTCAGAAATAGACTCCTTAAGAACAACGGCAACATCTTTTAAAGACCCAGCAATATCTCCAACCTGAGCCATCACATTATCCAAAGAACCTTTGTCTTTAACAATAAGAATTTGCCCAGCATCAGCAAGGGGGGTATCCGATGGAGAACCTGGAAAAACTTCCACATGCTTATCACCAAGTATTCCAATTGATTTTATTTCAACAGATGCAGACGTGGTCAATGGAATATCCGAACGGATGCTGATATCCACTCTGGCTTTACCATCTTGTAATTTAATATCCTTAACAATTCCTATGGGGATCCCTGCTGTTTTGACTCCTGAATTTTTGATCAATCCCGCTGCATTATCTAATAGAAACCAAGCCTTTCTGGATCTTCCCATAAAACTAGGATCATCACTCACTTGCATCGACATGACCCCAATAAGTCCGCCAACGAAAACAACCAAAGCTCCTACTTTAAATTCTGCGGCACTCCAAAACTTCATTGATGTTTCATTCCTTTAGCTACAAATTTTTTCACCAGATCAATTTCGCTCTTATAAAAATCTTCAGGTTTTCCAAATAATAAAACACGTCCAGCATCTAACATTGCGACATAATCAGCAATTCGAAAAGCTGCAAAAAGATCATGACTCACCATTATAGATGTGGTTCCTTTGATATGTTTATGTGTTTCTAGAATTAGATTATCAACCATTTCAGTCAAAATGGGATCTAAACCTGTTGTTGGTTCATCATAAACTAATATTTCTGGATCTAGGGCTAAAGCTCGCGCCAGACCTGTTCGCTTTTGCATCCCACCACTTATCTGGCTTGGCAGTTTTTGAAAATGTTTCGAATCCAAACCAACTAGTTTCAATTTTTCTTCTGCAATTTCAAGTACTCTTTTCATGGGAATTTCTCGTTTGTGTTCGATAAGGGGAAAACAAACATTTTCTAAAACTGTCATGTCATCAAACAACGCCGCCGATTGAAACAAAACACCAAAATGACACCTAAATTTAGTTAATTGATCAGGATTTAATGTAGAGATATCTGTCCCAAGAACCTCTATTTTTCCCGAACTGGGCTTAAACAATCCCAGTATATGTTTTAACATGACTGATTTCCCTGTTCCTGAAAAACCAATTATTGCCGTCAATGAGCCTTTAGGTATTTCTAGACTCATTCCTTTTAATACATAATCATTACCATCAAAAGTTTTTCTCACGTCGGATAACCTAACGGCTGGCTCCATCAACCTACCCCTTGAATTATATAGTAGAGCCTAATAATATTAGTTAGGAAATAATCTAAAACAATAATCAATACCATACTCATAACAACACCACGATTGGTAGCTTCTCCAACTCCTTTTGCTCCCCCAGTTGTATAAAATCCCCTAAAGGTGCAAATTAAACCAAAGACCAAACCAAATACAGCTGATTTAATTAAACCCTCCATGATATGTCTCATTTCTAGGGTCTCACGAATCTTTTGCAAAAAAATAGCTTCATCCAACTCCACTAAATGAACCACTAGAAAATAACTTCCAACCATTGCAACAAAATCAAAAATGGCGGTTAACATGGGCATGCAAAGAACCGCTGCAGCAATTCGCGGAGCTATCAGGTATTGTCTGGTGTTAATGCCCATAACATCTAGGGCGTCAATTTGTTCATTCACCCGCATTGTTCCTAACCGGGCGGCCATAGCGCCGCCAGCTCTGGCCGCGACAATCAGACCTGTCAGAACAGGGCCTAGCTCACGAGTAATACCAAGTGCCACTGTCGGCCCTACCATATTGACAGCGTTCACAATTTTAAATCCAAGATAGACTTGAAAGGAAAGAGCTAAGCCCGTAAAAAGCGAAGTTAAAGTGATAATACCTACAGATTTATTACCAATAAATTCCATGTGTTTAATAACTTCAGAAAATCTGTTCGGTTTAACAAATAACAATCGCAATGATGAAGATAAAAACATCATCATCATTCCCGTTTCTGTAATAAAATCTTTGAATGCATTTACCATTAGAATTATACTATAAACCAATCTCTATTTTGACAACTGATGTCTGAAAGACGAGACTTCACAGGCTTCATTTTTCAGTGCCCTTTATGACAAGTCGAGGAACTCTTATTCCTATACTAGTCAAAATTTCCCAGGTAATCGTCTGTGCCTGCTTTGCTACTTCTTGAGCTCCAATAAATAATTTACGATCCTCGCTTTGCCCCAATAAGATAACCGTTTCATTTTTTCGAACTGTCTGAAATTGTGAGATCTCCGTCAAATCAACCATCAGATAGTCCATACAAATGTTTCCTACAATTGGAGCCTTAAGATTTTTAACGATCACTTCCCCCCTATTGGAAAGCAAGCGATGAACCCCATCTGCATAGCCAATGGGAATAATCGCAATAATAGAGTCTCTTGTTGCTTTCCAGGTATGCGAGTAAGAAATGCCTTGTCCCTTTGAAATCATCTTAATATCGCTAACATGAGATTTGAGACTCATCACTGGTTTCAAAAATTCAAAAGGTTGCGAGTGATTTATCATTGGAGCTGCGTATCCATAGATTAAAAGTCCAGGACGTAATCCAAAAGAATGGAATTCTGGCTGAGGCTTTAAATAGGCTCCTACAATTCCAGCTGAATTAAACACATGAAGAATTGGATTATAGCTCTTAAATATTTTAGCAATTTCTATGAACGCCTTAAGTTGACGTTGAGAATGACCTTCTTCCACTAAAAAGTCTTCGCCAAAATAAAAATGAGTTAAAATTCCTTTTAATCTTAATTTTTTGTTATTCCATAACCGATCAAAAATTTTTTTAGCGTCCTTTTCTGAAAAACCCAGACGATTCATCCCCGTATCAAATTTAAGATGAATTATAATCGGTTTATCTTTGATGTTTTTTTCAAGATACTCCAACTGTTCCCATTGACTTACAATAGGAATAAAATCATTAGCAATTATTTCTTTGGCCCCTTCATTATCAAAACCTCTGAAAACAACCAAGGACGTTTCAATTCCCGCTTGCTTCAACCACAAAGCTTCTTCAATCAAACAAACCCCTAAATAGGGAACGCCCATCCCACTTAAAGACTTAGCAATAATATAATCACCATGACCATAAGCATTCCCTTTAACCATTGGGCAAAAAAAAGAACTGTTTGGAAACTGATCCTTAATCCAATTTATATTATTTTCGAGTGCCAGTAGATCGATCTCAGCATATGTTTTTCGAAACAAATCCATGGTGATTCCTAGCTCTCTTCAATATTAAATTCTGGCACAAAATCCGCTGGCACTTTATAGACACAAATTCTATTTCCACCTTTAGAAAGAATAAAATTTCTAGCCTTTTCTGCCGTCTCATTTAAGGTAACTACATCACGAGACAAGGTAGGATACTCGCTCACCCCAAGACTTGCTGTGATTTTCAAACCACTATCAAGCATTGATTGATTTTCAATCAATCGTCTTAATCTTTCCGCTCTGAGCGTGGCCCCCTTCTTTCCACAATGGGGCAGAATGATTGAAAATTCATTCTCGGATGTTCGACAGGTGAGATCATTGGCTCGACTGGTTTTATTCAGCACTCCGGCAATTGATTTAATTAATTGATCACGGCTGTTAGAACCAAGAGATTTTTCAATATCAACATAGTCATCAATGGATATTTTAATTAAAGATAAGCCCTGTTTTAATCTTTTGGCTCTCTCAAATTCGTTATTAATCTTTTTATAATAAAATCTTTTATTATAAACTTCTGTTAATGGATCAAGAGTTTCAATAAATTCCAATTTTTTGTCTAAGGAAAAATAAGAATAATACAGAGCTGTCACGCTGAGGAAATTTCGTAAGAGAAAAAGTTTTTCCTGCTTCAAATTGTTTTCTTCAGATTCTTCATTGCGGAAGTCTAGGTCATATACAAAAATACCTTCCAAATTTTCTTTATCAAAATTTAATTGAATTCCTATTTTCTGAAATTTGAACATTTTTTCAATTAAGTTATTCAAAGTGGGAGGAATGATATTCAATATCAACTCAGGAATCAAATCTTTGGTCTCATCCTGAGGAAGAACACATCCAACTCCCTCTGTGGTCAACTCCGAATGAGGTGATACATTTGTTAAAACAAATGAGTTGAGACTCGAGAGAAACTTAAAATACAAACATGAGAAAGATCCTAAATTTTGAAATAAAATCTGTATCACTTCGTCTTTACTCTCGGACTTTTTTAGATTCTCTATTAGTTCGAAACAAGGTTTGAAATCATCAAGATTATTTTTTTTTGATAATTCACTACTAGATTTTTTGAGATCTTCTTTCGCAATCGATAGTTCTGAAAAAATTTGTTCATTTTTGTAAGTCAAATAAAGCATCTCACAACAGCGGTCCACTGCCCATAAAACACGGTTCTCCAACTGAGGCAAATTAAATGCTAAAATATCATAGACATTAAATTCTGCGTATCCAGAGAGAATTTGAAACTGTTCACTATTTGAGATAAATATAATTTTAATTTCCGAATTCATTGTATTGATTTTTTCAATAAGTTCACTCAACAAGGTCTGAATCGAATTAAGGTCAAGAATAACGACATGAGGCAGGGCCTCAGATATCGTCTTCAATAAATTATTTTCATTTTCTAAATAAAAAACTTCATATCCAGCTCTGCCTAAAATGACTTTGATGGAAGAGCCCAGATTCATATCTTTAGTAAAAACTAGGGTACAAAACTGAGAACAGTATTCGCGAATTTTCATGAGCTTCCACCTTTAGGTTTTCTAATTTGAACTTTGAAACTATCGCTCTCTTTTTCTGAAGCATTTTTAGGGGGCGCCTGCGGAGGGACTATAAACTGAGGAGATAAAACAGGTTCTGAAGAGGGCGGCGGCATTTCAATAAGTGGATTTGGTTCTTCTTGCATCTCGAACATCTCATCCACATTGACATTTAAATCCAGTGGTTTAATGGGTTCGATGTCTAAAAGCAAAGGTTCCTTGGGCAAAACGATAGACTTTATTTCTTTGACCTCAACTACTGGGGGTTCACTTGGTGATATTTCTTTATTCTCCGAATTGACCAAGGATTTTTTACCGTTTTTCAAAAATTCTTTGCTTTGCTCCTGCGTCAGCTGTGGAAATTCAATTTTCAATGTCGTTCCAGCTCCTTTTACGGACTCAACGACAATACTTCCATGATGATTTTTTATAATAGCCAAAGTTGTTGACAACCTAAGCCCAGAGTTTTTATGAGAATCTTTTGTTGTAAAAAATGGATCAAATATTTTCTTTATGTCTTCCTTTTCGATCCCTTCGCCGTTGTCAGCAATTTCGACAAATATGCTTTTCTCTTTTTGGTAAGTTTTGACAGAAATAATTTTCGAGGGCATTCTTTCCATTGCTTGAACACTATTCTTAAAAACATTTTCAAAAGCCACAGCCATGCGATCAACATCCACCAAAATAGGTGCAGCAAAATGAAAATTCTTTTCAATTTTAACTGATTTTGCAGAGAACAACTTTTCCATAGACTTCAACGCCTTCATCAAAGGAATATCCACTTTGGATTCTATTTTATTATTACTTTGCTCTCCTGAAAACATAAGTAATTTATCAACAATTTCCTTTGCAGATCTAACTTCCGACTGAATTTTATTTAAGGAATCCTTATCACTTGAATTCCCTGTTTGAATTAAAGCTGTGGCCGTTAAATTTAATATCTTCACAATGGGCACCTTGATTTCATGTCCAATAACAGACGCCATATTCATATAATCTTCTACTTTGGTTTGATCAAGATCCTTAGGTGTTGAACTAGCATTTACACCCGATAGGGAAGATTTCGCCATAGAAGCTGCGGGGGTTCTGGCAACTAAGTATGGGTTTTGGGGCCCTCTATTTAAAATCAAAATTAAGGAAATAATAATTATTAAAAACCCAATCGAAAAAAATACGAATTGATTTTTAATTGAACTTCTATTGCTTAAGAGTTCGCTTAAGGAAGCCTGCGTGTAAACATATAAATCTAATTCTGGAATTTTTTCATAAAACCCAAAAAACTCTTCGCCTGAAGAAATTTTAAAAGACCCACTGGCTGAAGATTTTGAACCATTCTTAATCTCTGAAATCAGTTTGTTCTCAAAAATTTTCTGACCAATATACTCTGATTTTACATGAGCCAGACTTAAAAAATCTGAGTTTATCAAAGTAATCATATTCGGTGATGTTTTTTGTGCATCCATAATGGACTGCAAATTTTCACCCAGACTTAAAAAAACCCATAATTTTTCTTTTTGCGGCACCAAGGTTAAAAAAATCTTTTTCTTCTCTGGATCATTATAAATAATATATTTCAGATCTTTATCACCAACTTTCACATGGAATGAATTAATTAACTGGGTTAGATTTTCCTTACTCAAACTTGAAACTGGCGACTTTTCCCTAAATGACCACTCGATGACTTGAAGCCTTGCATTTAACTGGGCAACCGCAAAATAGGGGCTCATTGAATTCCAATTAATTTTCCTTGTACCCTCATCATTGACAACATGGACCCATTTTTGTAGAAACTTAGCATCCGCTTGGTAGGCCGAGGTAAGACTTGATACTTGATTCTTTATTTGCCATTCCATTTGATCTAATTTATCAGCGAATAATAATTCTTCCAGACGGGTATAAATACCCACCAGAAAAATCGCTGATACGGTTACAACCGCTAAGATCAATTTGACTTTACTCACATTTAATTCCTATATTCACTTTGAAGCTTTTACTAAAAAACTACGTCCCTCTGATTCTGATTTATTGTACTTTTAATATTCGGAAAGAATCAAGCAAGGGTTTTTTAAAGGAATTCATGAGTGATTTCAAATCTGATTTTTTGATAATTGGATCGGGCCTAGCAGCCTTAGCTTCCGCACTCAAACTTTCTTCTATAGGGTCTGTCACCATTTTGACCAAGGATATTTCGACTTCTGCCAACTCGACTTGGGCCCAGGGTGGTATTGCTGCTGTGATTTCCTCAGAGGACAGTTTCGCTTCCCATATTCAGGATACGTTGATTGCTGGAGCCGGTCTTTGCAATAGGAACACAGTCGAAAATTATATAACTCAAGCTCCTAATAGAATTGAAGAATTGGCAAACTGGGGAGTTAGCTTTGATAAAAAAAAGAAAGATGTTCCTGCTGATTCTACGGACTCTTTAGAGGTTGATCTGACCAAAGAAGGAGGCCATTCCCAAAGAAGGATTTTGCACTTTGAGGATCAAACAGGATTGCACATTCACACTCAATTATTTAAAAATGTTTTAGAAAATCCTCGCATCAAAATATTTGAAAAAACTTTTGTTATTGATCTGATCTTGAATAAACAAATCGATGTTTATGATATGTCTCCTTCCCGCTGTGTTGGCTGCTATGCTTTAAATAAAACCACTAATTTAGTTCATAGCTTTCTGGCTAAAGAAGTGATCCTTTGCACGGGAGGTGCGGGAAAAGTTTATCTCTACACGACTAACTGGAGTGGGGCTACTGGTGACGGAATTGCCATGGCCTATCGAGCTGGAGCAAGAGTCGCTAACTTAGAATTTATGCAATTTCATCCAACCTGCCTTTATCATGCAGACTCAAGAAATTTTCTTATCTCTGAAGCTTTACGAGGAGAAGGTGGAGAGCTCAAAACTTCAACAGGCATGGCTTTTATGAAAAAATACCACCCCCTTGGATCCCTTGCTCCCAGGGATATTGTCGCCCGATCCATCGATGCCGAGATGAAAAAATCAGGGGACCCCTGTGTCTACCTTGATATGACTCATCTAGATAAAAATTATTTAATTTCACGGTTTCCAGCTATTTATAAAAAGTGTTTAGAATTTCAAATTGATTTAACAAAGAAACCGATACCTGTCGTGCCCGCAGCACATTACTTATGTGGTGGCGTCCTTACTGATGAAAATGGACAAACGGATATTAAAAACCTCTGGTGCCTTGGCGAGGCTGCATGCACGGGATTGCATGGCGCCAATCGTTTGGCATCAAACTCCTTGTTAGAATGTTTGGCCATGGCCCACAATTGTTACCTCAGCATTCAACAGAACCCTAGCGTTTTGTTCGATCACCCTCCGCGGCCTTGGCATTATCCGGAAAAGCCGGATGATGATGAAATGATTGTGATCCATCACATGTGGGCTGAAATCCGCCAACTAATGTGGAATTATATGGGGATTGTTCGCTCTACCAAGCGCCTGTTAAGGGCCCAAGCAAGACTTAAAAATATCCTTCAAGAAGTAAAAGAGTATTACTCTGAGTACCGCATACATAGTGACATCCTTGAACTCAGAAATATTGCAATTGTTGCAGATTTGTCTGTGGAATGCGCACTCAAAAGAGCCGAGTCCCGAGGCATACACTTTAATCTGGATTACCCATTTTATAGTCCAGAACAGGACCTAAATACTAAACCACAAAATACTATTCTTTTAAGAGGATTAAGTTAAACTAATTCTAAATGAAAGCTGATGAGAAAAATAAATATATTCAGAAAGAAGGTTTCTTTAATAGCTACAAAGAAACCCAGATTTTTTTTCAAACATGGATCGTCCCAAATCCAAAACTCCATGTTGTCATTACCCACGGACACGGTGAGCACTCCGAATGTTATCAACGAGTCATTCATTTCTTCAGAAATGAAAATATTAACTTTACAGCTTGGGACCTGCGTGGCCATGGGCGGAGCGAGGGAAAAAGAGGCTATGTCGAATCCTTCAATGATTATTTATACGATTTTGAAGTTTTCATTAGCAAGTTAGAAAAACTAAATTCTGAAAATCTTCCCACCGTTTATCTGGCCCATTCCATGGGGGCGCTGATTCAAAATAAGTACTTTATTTCTCATCCTGATTTTAGACCAGAAGCACAGGCGTTGAGCGCTCCTTTATTTGGATTTTCGCTTCCTGTTCCCACCTATAAAGATACAGCCTCTAGAATACTCAATTTCATTTTTCCTAAATACACCCTTTGGAATGAAATCAGCAACCCTATGTTAACCAGAGACCCTGCTGTTATAAAAGAATTTGAAAAGGACACACTTCGACATGATTTAATTTCATCTGGTATCTATTTAGGAATGATAGAAGCCTTTGAAGTTATAAATTCCCACGCAGCAAATATTAAAATTCCAACTTTGATTCAAATTTCAGAGTCAGACCCCGTTGTCTCTGTGGAGGCCGCAAAGAATTTTTTCCAAAAAATAAGTAGTAAGGAAAAGCGAATTCTTCTTTATGGAGATGATGCAAAACATGAAATGTTTAATGATATTCACAGGGAAACTGTCTATAAGGATTTAAAAAAGTTTCTCGAAGGGTTTAAAAAATGAAGCTATTTAGAATATTAAAATTTCCAAGGAAGTCCATTTTACTTGTATTCTTTTTAGGAACGGCAGTTATCTCCTGCACAACGACCAAAAATGCCATCTCACCCAGCCTTCAACTTATTTCTGAGTCAGAATTTCAGAATGTGATTTCAAACCATACCCGACAAAAACAAATTTATTCAGGACTTTATAACTCCATGGACATCACCACTACCCTTTTAAATTCAAAAGTAATGACCGCTCAGATAGATCAACTGGCAAGACTTTATTTATGGGATGAAAATAAATACATCCAAGAAAAGGCAAAATCGGAAGAAAAATTGAAAAAAGAGACTGAATTTTTTGTCAGTTTTTACACCCCTGAAAGAAAACATGATGATTTACATAAAAACCAGACACTTTGGAAGATATTCCTAGATGCCGGTGGAAAACGTTATGAGGGTAAAAGCAAAAAAATAAAATTGCTAACTGAAGAAATCCAAGGAATCTATAGCTATCACAATAGATTTTCAACGCCCTACTCTGTTATTTTTCCAATTGCAGTAAAAAATATTGAATCTTTTAAAGAAATCAAAATGACTGTCACTGGTCCCGTCGGCTCAGCCACTTTAGAATTTTAAAAACATAACTTAATTAAAAACTGTCCTAAGGCTTTTTATTTTCATGACCCCAACCTTTTAAAGTGACTTGCTCTTCAAGGGGATCTTTAATTTTCTTATATTTGGCACCAGGTTGCCCTTTAACTTTCATTTCACATTCACTCCAAGTTGGATGCCGACTAACAACACCATTAACAAGACTCAGATAATAAGCCACCGTGACACTACCATTTGGGTTATCTCCAACTTTGGTTTTATTCCCAAACTTCGGCTCAGGTAAAAGTTCCACTTTGGGCAACGGAAATATTTTATAAGGGTAATCCTCATAATCTCCTTGATATAAATAAATATCATCACTCCGCGAATAGGACACAGCTATTTCATCACATCTTTCATTTCCTACAACTCCTGTATGCCCTCGCACATAATTCCAATTTATTCTTTGCCGGTTATCTTTAACATGAAAAAATAGCTGTTCCCATATTTCTCTATTGGCTACCGGCTTACCTTCGGAATTCATCCAATTTTTTCTGGCCCAACCCCACATCCATTTGGTAACACCATTAATCACATAGGTAGAATCAGTATAAACATGGAGTTGAGTGTTTTTTTGCACGCCTGTTTTTTTTACTAGTACCTCTTTTAACGACTCAAGAACGCTGAGCATTTCCATTTGATTGTTTGTCGTCGATTTCTTCGCTCCTGCCAATTCTAAAACTTCTTTTTCATCATAACAAATGATGCTTGCCCAACCACCAGGGCCAGGATTCCCGCTACAGGCTCCATCTGTAAAAATAATCACATTTTTAATCATCCAAAACACCATAGTTAAGTCTGAAGCTAAAGACAAGCCTAACTTAAAGAGATAGCGTGGGCACTTAGACCTTTGCAGAAATGACAAGCTGTTCAAGTTTTTAAAGTGGACATAATTACGATGATTAAATTAGAGTCCTTTAGTTATTTTTAATGATTACTTTTAATTTGGGAAGGTCTATGACTACGAAAATTAGTACTTTATGTTTATTTTTAATTTCTCTTTTTGGTACTTTTTATGGCTTTGCCAGTGAAATAACCAACTCTATTGAATGCGATCAAGTCTGCTACTATTCTCCCATAAATATCTCAGCATCCTCGTTAAGAAATAAGTTACGGATTGAAGTCTACAAAACAGGCGAACCGCTCTATCCCGATATTCTTCAAGCTTCCAGTGATGATAACCAGGTTATTTTTTATTCCGCTGATTCAAAAACTCTGAATGTTTTAAAATCAAGAATCCTAAAACTAGATAAAAAACCGACCTTTGTTAAGAATGTGGGAGGGCAAGTCATCGTTTTCGTTCAAGTCCATGCCGTTGAAACTCAAGGCCTGGATCTCTTTCGCTTTACCCTTGGAGGTTCTTATAATAAGGATCGAACCAAATCAAATTTGGATAACGTTAATATAGGAAGCACCCAACGTGGTGGAATTAAATTCGATTTTAATTTTGGCAATCTAGCTTCCAGTATTTTTAAACTGGCCTTCGACTTTTCTAAAACGCAGGCCTGGTCTCATAAAGCCGCAAGCTGGGCACTTTTAAAAAGAAGCGAGGATGATTTAAATACGGATAGCAGTTCAATTCTCTACCGACCCAATGATAAATCCATCAACACGGATAAAGAAACCGTCGGCTTTTCGGTCTATGGAAAAGTTTTTATTTCAGAAAATAAACTGGTTCGTTTTAAAAATTTAAGTATCCGATATTCTCAACCAACCAACGAACCTAATTCACTCCTGGCAGCCTTTAATTTAGGATCGATGAACTTTGACCTCGAGCCTGGAAAAACCCGAATTCTTGCAGTTAATAGCGTTTATATGAAATCAAAATCAGACAAAGAAAGCCTCATCTTTTTTAGAGATAAAGTGGCTGATTCCTCGGAAGTAAATCTTCTTTTTTCAGTATCCGTAGAGCTCGTAGATGAAAATCAAAATTCTCTGACAAAGGATTATTCTCTCACCGAAGCCGAAATCAAAGCTCTTCCTCTTGGAGACGACAACAGTCTTCAAGAATTGATGAGTCATGTTTTAGCTTACAAGGTCGACGGCGGGATCTTGGATTCCTATGGTAAAAAAACAGGACTACAGCTTGATTCCAAATTTTTAACTCAATCGAACTTTGATAAATATCTAACTCTTCGGATAACTAACCCTGATTTTGATAATTTAGTTGTTCTTGATAAAAAAATTCAAGCCCAGGATTTGGTTTCTCAACCAGTGTTTTATAACTTTGTCGATGATTTTGACAATAGATGTAAACAAAATGCAAAATTATGTTTATCTCCTCGCTTAATTTTAGAAATCGGAGCTGACACTGAAAGCCAACCTGAATTAAGACATATAAAAAATTTGAGATTCTTCATTAAAGACAACCGCGATTACAAAAAGCAGTTTATCACTCCTTACACTGATTCTTCAGGAGCGCAAGGTGCCAAGTAAAGAAAGTAAAGCGACTCCTTTTTTAATTTTTTTTATGAGTCTTTTATTTAGTCTTTATTCGGTTGGAGAGAGTTTTAATATTCAATCCGTCTTAAATCTATTGAATGACTCGCATGTTACCATAAATCGTTTTTCAGAAGATATTGAAGCGGAAGTTTTCAAGGATCTAAAATTAAAAATGAAACAAATGGCTGATAATTATTCCTATAGGCAAACTAACTCTAATGAAATTCAATTTATTTCTGAAGATGCCACTGGTTGCAGTAAGACGACGTCCTCTAAAAGTACCGTTGTCAGCATCATAAACTACCAGAACCAACTGACTACTCCTCATTATTTGGAGAAACTAGCCGAATTTATTACTTACACAGGATGTGACAACAAATACTTATTTCAAGAAAGGCTCTATCAAGAAGGAAAGAACTTAAAACCGCTTACTAAAAAAGACGTTCTTGATTTCAAAAGGAAGCTTTCGCTTGAAGATCAAGAATTAAATAAAACATACGAATTAGCAGACCATCAGGGTCGGGTCATTTTTAAATACTCCATCCAGAAATTTCTTTATCTTGGTTACGAAACAACACAAATTAAAATGACCCTTTCAGATCAAGAAATTATTGAAATTATAGAACAAAAAAACAAGGAAAGAGTTTTTATCTCCGCTAAACTTAACCCTTTTTCTTTCTCCTATGATTTTTATAACTCCTATTTCACCAGAATTTTCAATAACAGTGTTCTGCTTTATGTTGATGTCAGTAAAGAAGGCGAAAAGTACTATCAAGGTATTGATAAAGAACTTATTTCTAAAAATTCTTTTGATAGCTATTACAGTGGGTATTTTTTAAGTTATGCCTACGCGAATGTCATTTCTTCCATTTTAAAAAAGATAATTGAATTTTTTCCATCCACGGAAGCCATCAGCTCAGGACAACGATATTCGAAACTTTCTCGCCAACTTGAGGACATTCGATTAAAATTGATCAATGGAAATTACCCTGAAGCCAGAAACGATATTGAACAAATTTTATTGGATGTACTCAATGGATCTATTCAAGACTTCAGGCCTCAATAGGAAGAAATTTTTTCTAGTAACTTTCCTGTTTTTTTTTGATTTGACCCAAATCTTTAACGCCGCACGGGCGGAAGTCTTTCCTAAAAATATTGCTGATGCTTTTTATTATTACAACTTACTGACCTCCAACTTTAACAGTAAAATGAAAAGACTCCATGACAGTTTTCCAAACCGTGAACTTACAACTTACTGGCAATATGCAGCTTCAGGTATTTGTGATACTCGTTTTTCCCATGCCTACATCCCAAGGGTGGAACTTATCAACAATAAGAAAATTCAGATCACCATTGATTTTACCGAATGTGGACAGTCCATTCAAAATTATCGGCTGGAATTTACTCTTTTAAAAAGAATGAAAGGTCATGATCCCTTTTTAACTTCTCTTCTAAATGATTTACTCAACTTTAAATTTCCTGAGCTAAATTTTTCTAAGTATTCAGAAGCAAAAATCTTCCTTAAAGAGGCCCTCTTCGAATGGACGAAAAATAAAGATCAAATTGTGTTTTCTGCAAAACTAAATGAGCAAACGACAATACTTCATACCCTCTTTTATCAGTTTCCAAGTACTAAAGATGGTATTGTAGTTCAAAATTTGAAAATGTCTTTTTTTGTATATGAAAACAACAAATTATTATATACAAAAACTTTGTTTCTTTCTTACAAACCCTTCGAAAACAATCAATTTCCAGGAATTGAATATTTTGATGAGAATGGAAATAAAATTTCCGCTGCGAAATTTTTATTTGATTACAATTCTAATTTTAGTAATTTTTTGAATCAGTTTATCATATCGGTTACGAATGTAGATGATAAGCTCTTTACTGTAAAAAATAATTCAAAATAATTTTTTAAGAATCGTTTTTCAAGCAGCGTCTTTCAATGAACCAAAGATGATTTGGTTCATTTCATTAGAGGAGTCATCGAGTAATTGACTTGATTTAACCAGATTTTTTGTTTGCTCTTCAAGTTGAAAAACCATACTCACATTCTTTTCATTTGATTGAGAAATTTGCAAAATAGCTTTATTTATTTCGCCGATTCCCTTTGACTGTTCATCAGCAGCGCCAGAAACTGCCAAAGATTCCTCATTGATTTGCTTGATAAGACTCGAAAGTTCTTTAAAAAACTGCAATCCTTTTTCTGCATGTAAATACGTGGATTCAACAGTATCTTTAGACTCTTTAATCGCTTTGTCCATAGTTTGCTTTGTTTCGATAAGCATTTCTGATATTCGCGACCGAGTGATACCAAGAAGTTGGTCAATTTCCTTCGCCGATTTATTGACTGAATTGGCCAACTGCCCCACTTCCTGTGCTACAACAGAAAACCCTTTACCATGTTCTCCGGCACGTGCCGCTTCTACAGAGGCGTTGAAACTTAACAACTTAGTTTGAAAGGCTATTTCGTTTATCATTTTCGTTTTTGATTCAATATTAGTAAATGCATGAAGTACCTCATTCAAGCTGTTTAAACTGGTTGTTTGAACCTTTTCAAAGGACTCGGATGTTTTATTGCCGACCTCGTTAACGGACGCAAGAAGTGTCGACATTTTAACTTCACCTTCGAGTGCTCTTTCTGTACATACGGTTGATTTTTCAGAAGTCTGTTTCGAAATTTCTAATGTTTTTCCGACCATGGCATGCATTTCTTCGACACTCGCTGATGTCTCTTGAAGTGAAGATGCCTGCTGCTGGGAGCTGCTCGTTACCGTAGCCGAAATGTCAGTGAATTTACTACATGCTGTGTTTACGATACTTGAGCAATTGCTGACCTCACTTCCCGTAATGATAAATTTATTAATTATTTTGGTAATAATATACCAACTAAATAATGAGATTAATACCAAACCAATTACCAAGACAATATAAGACCAATTTTTGAGATTGACAACACTGGCAAGAGCTTCCTTTGTTGAAATTTGACCGATGAGTTGCCAATCAACATTTTGAGTAATTTCAATTTTTTTGGACACAAATAAAATCTCTTCATTTAAAAATCCAGTTCTTATTGGAGATTCACTGCTCTTATTTTCAACGGTAGATATTTTTAAGGACAATGACATCAATGAGTCTAAATCGCTATTTGTTAAGTGCCTTGGCGGGGTAATTACTTTGCCATTGTCAGAAATATATAGCTGACCGCTTTCTCCCAGCCCCTCATGAAAATCTTTAATTCTTGCTAAAAAATTCCAATCTATCGAAGCAACTAGAATGCCCATTTGAGCATTTTTTTGGTATCCATCACGATCATATTTGGAACTTATGCTTTGACAAATATAGAGTTTATTCTTTCCATTTTCAAAGGCAATACCTGTAAAATGAAACCCATTACTGAGAGCTGATTTCAGACACTCATTAATGGGAGTATTTTTCATTGATCCTTTCAAGATGTTTTTACCAAGCAGTAATTCTTCGCCCACTGTTGCCACGGTAAATCCATTTTTCATAATTAATGCGAATGATTTAAGTGGCAATGAACTTAAATAATCATGAAAAGTCTCAAGATACTTATTCTCAATGGTTTTAAAATAAGCACTTCCAGAAATATTTGAATCTTCCTCTAAATCAAGACCTGTTCCATAAGCAACGCTTTCATAAGAAACTAAAGCATCTTGAATGAACTTAGAATCTGATAAATTTTTTATATCTCTTTGCAATTTTTTAAATGAGTCAGCTATTTCATTTGATTTCGAAGAGGACAGCCCATTTAAATTTGATAAAATTTGAGCGGTGAGAGCTTTTTCTGAAAGATGACTTACATATAAAATTAATACAGTGGAACAAATAAAAACACCACCAATGGTAATTGACATTACCTTTGATTTCATAGAAAAATTCAATTTCGAAAAAAGCCTCATTGTTACCTCTTCTCCCACAAGCTGACGTTCTTAGTACCAGGTTCCTGAACCTACAACCCAATCTTCTTTACCACCCTTTGGTTTGCACCCTCTCACCCAAGATTTTTTTGGTGTGGCATCGGCTTCGCCTAGCTTTGTCCATTTGTATTCAACCCAACTACCCTTAGGATCTTTTTTTACTGCTTTTGCAAACTCAACAAACAAGAGTTTACCCGCTGGATCCGCGTTTTTACTCAAATCAGTTCCATCCAATTGGGGCTTGATTGGATGCATAATCATTTTAGGACTTAGGTCATTAATCCATACATAATTCGGCTCGCCACAGCAATCAAAACGCATTTTTTTTATCTCCTTAACGGCGTCCTCTCCTTTTTCAGCAAGAAGCTTACAGGACCAATCTACTCGTTCTTTAACTGTATCCTCTTTACATAAAGCTTTTTTCTTTTCTTTTGTGCAGTTTTCTTCTGCATTGACGGTAAAACAGAGGGAACTAATCAATAAAACGAACAAGTTTCTCACTTTCATAAAATTCTCCTTATGGCTGGTATTAATAAGTATCAAATATAACATCTACCTCTCGGTTTTACTGATTTAAACTTTAGTAACTTTTATAAGGATATTTTTTAATGTTTCAAACTTGTACAAAGGTCATGCCTGCGGAACTGGCTGCTTGAATTCCCGCAGCACCATCTTCGAACACCAAACAGTCTTGAGGTGGAACTTTAAGTTTACTCGCCGCTAGCAAAAAACAATCCGGGTGAGGCTTTCCTAATGGGACATCTTCTGCGCAAATGATTTCATTGAAATAATTCAATAGATTTAAAGTTCGAAGCGTTTTCAAAACAGATTCCCTAGGGCTTCCAGAGACAACAGCCATAGGAAGTTTTCCATATTGAGACAATATCACTTCCACCACTTCTGGACGTGCTTTTATTTCTGGTAGCAATTCAAAATAGAATTGTTCCCGTGAATTTACAATTTCTTCTTTGGGCAGCTCCATCATAAATTGTTCATTTAACCTATCTACAATGCTTGCTGTGGGTACTCCAGCCCATGCGTAAAACAACTCTTCAGGAAACTCCACTTTCCATGGAGCTAATTTCCATGGCGCTAAGGCTTTCTGCCAAGCTATAAAATGTAGAGGCATCGAATCGGCAATAGTTCCATCACAGTCGAAAAGAAAAGCTTTAAAAGCTTTTACTGGAATTTCTAAAGACATCACGACTACTTTCCTAGAGTAAAATCAAAAACAAAAACTCCATTTGGTACTACAGGTGTTTCCAAAAGAGGTCCAACAAAATTTTTAAATCTCAAATGAGCCGGGTCATAAAAATCAAATTCACTTACTGGAATCAACGGCTGTCCTATGTAGTAATTTCGATCACCTTCTGACTTGAAGGTCACCAAGAAACCAATTTGTTTTCCCTGGTCTGCCCCCTCAAAACTATTCGCCTTTCCAACTTCAATCGATACAATATAGGGCGTCCCGTTTCTTACACAAAGAGTTTTTAATGCCAAAAAATTCGAAACCACTTTACTTATCTGGACTTGATCTATATCTTTTTTAAACTTGAAAGCTACAAAATGTCTCACTATTCCTGGTTTAAACTGAGTCTCCGTCAACCGACCATACTGATTTCTATTTAAATTCTGCTCATTTTGAAGTTTATTAGAAACTTGTGAAAATATTTCTCTCGAAAACATCAAGCCCCCCATTAAAATACAACTCACTGTAAAGCTTACCCATTTTTTATTCTGTTTCATCTATTTACTCCCTTTGAATTATTCAATTTCGGGTTTGTTTTGGTCATCGATTTGCCATTTATAGATTAAATCTATAAAATTAATACTTCATTATTATTACAATATATGTTAATTTTACTTACAATTATGCTTAATACATATCATCTTAAATACTTTTGCGATGCTTGTCAGAATCGAAGTCTAACAAAATCCGCTGAAATGAATAGGGTCTCACACTCTGCCATCAGCCAAGCTATTAAATCATTAGAATTACATCTTGAGACTTCACTTCTTCTCCACACGAGAAGAAAATTTCAACTTACAAATGCTGGTGAACTTCTATTTAAAGAATCCGCTCATTTTTTTATAGAATTTGAAAGACTTTCAAATTCTATAAAAAATAGGCCCTTACAAGATGGTGGACATTTAAAAATTGGAATCTCCTCAAGTATTGCCAGTGGTATTATAAATCAGTATTTAATTAAATTCTTAAAAACTCATCCAAGAGTTGAACCTCAGATTTTCATTAGTAACTCAGCTTCCTTAGAACAACTTTTAAACTCACTAGATATAGATATTGGATTTGGAATTGAAGATGGCAGCTTCGTACGTTTTGAAAGAAATTTAATTTTTTCTGGAAAGTTTATTTTAGTCTCAGGTAAGAAATGCGTTCGAGAAAATCACTTTTGGGTTGGCGATAAAGGAGCCGAAGTTTTAGCCCTTCGATTAGCTTGTAAAAAACGAATTCCAAATGCTCATTTTAATGTGATTCAAAGCTGGAACCTTTTACTGCAAATGGCTGAAGCCGAATTAGGAACCGCTCTGATTCCTGATTTTCTTTTTAAAAGACAAAACTATAAAAACTTGATTCAGACTCATAAAAATATAAACTTACCTCACTATGATCTTTACGCTTTTCATCGAAACAAAGATTCCCTACCGTACTTAGCCCAAGCCTTTCTTGAAACCTTGCCATAAAGTAATGCTTGCTTAAACATCTGTTTTGCCCTTGACAACCCCTTAATTATGGAAATTTTCACTGTGCTACTACAGGCAGCGTACTTAATCGTCTAACAATGTTCAGAGTACGGCCCCGAGTCTGAATCAAAAGATCTATTTGAACTCCTCATCGACCCCGTATCGCGGGTTGAAAAAAAGTATTTAATTGAATATTTTAGCGCGGCTTTTCTAAATATGTCTTTGGAAAAATGGTGCTTATTAAAAGCTTAGAATTAAATCTTCGGAAAGTGAGAAACTTCATTTTGATAATGAATTAACTATTTTTTGCGATGAACGCTAAAGAGTTGCCAGATACCTTAATATTTACAAGTGTAAATCCGGATTTGTTAATATGTTCAAGAACTTCTTCTTTAAGATAAGGGCGAAATAAAATACCTTTTTTCATACCCCAGCTATTTATAAAAGTTGAAACGCGATCAGCAATTGATTTTCCTTTGGGATACAGCAGTACATTTCCGGCAAAGGTACCATTTTTCTTAAGCACCCGATAAGTTTCTGACAAACTTTTTTCAATATTAGGAAAGGAATGTATGGCATTAGCAATATTTATAGAATCGAAAGAGTTTTCCGAAAATGGCATGTTTGCTGCGTCAGCTAATAGCAATTTAATTTTTTTATTTTTTGAAAATCTATTAATAGCACCAGCCAACATTCTTTCAGAATAATCAAAAGCTGTGATATGGAAAACGCTTTTTTTTGTGAACCTATTAAACCATAAGATAATATTTAATAGTGACCCAGAACCTACGGCTATTTCTAAATGTTCACTCCTTAAATTATCAGAAAAGAGTTTTATCTGGGAAAACAAAGAAACCCTGTAGGCAAATGTGAGTATAAGGAAACCCCTTAAATCATACCACCATGGTTCAGAAGAATAGGCCCGATTTATTAAATTATAGGTGGCAGTATCTTTCACTTTAGTCATATATTTCAACCTTAACTGGAAGGATATTCTTGCAGTTTTTTATGATCCTATAAAGAGGTGTTGGACCAAAAAGTTTCTCTATTTTTGATTTGCATAAATTAAAAATAGCTAATTTTATTTTATCTTTATGTATTAAATTAATATGACATTTCTATTATATAAGAGTGACTAACTAGCAGCTATATAATTGGCATCAATCCAAGCTCTGAATCATTTGAAAACTTTGTGTCAGGAGCGTCTGCAAAATCAAAAAAATTTAGAGTCAAAATTCTGACGACTTCTGGATCAGTCTCGTCCTCTAGGATCATTTTCGATATTTCAGAGTAGGTTTCTGAAAGTTTTGATGCGACTTTATCCGATAACTCATTTGAAATAGCGACAACTCTGCATCCAGATAAACTTCTAAGTGTTGTTGAAACTTCATTTTTAGCTTTTTTTCCCAAAAAACACAGTGTTTTATAATACCAATAACGCAAAGAACGAATCAGATCAGAATTGGGAATTCCTTTTTGCTCTATTCCTGAAAGGTTAAGCGAATATTTATCATTGACCCATTTCAAGGCTTGATTTTTTAACAGTAGATCTATTCCCATTTTTACTTGCATTTCAGAAAGTCCAAGTCTGTTAGCAACTTTTTTATCAGAATGGGCTTTGTAAAGTTGATATTCACGAGTATTAATAAAAGCATGGATTGCAGAAATGTAAGGAAAAAGACTTTCAGTTGAATAAAGTTTCAAATACATGTTTAAACTGGATTCAAATTTTTCAGGAATATTTATTATTCTTAAAGAATAAATAAAAATTAAAAATAGTTGGGGTCTAAATGAAAGTGCTTTAAAAATCAATTCGGTCGGAATGTCTTGTTTATTTGGTAACCATCGCCTTAAGGTCTGTGGACTTACTTTAAGAAAGTTGGCTAGCGTTTCAACTTCACTAGAAAAAAACATTTTGAATATATTGGCAAGCAAGACGCCGCCAATAAGAACTTTGTTTGGCAAAGCAATATTATAAATTCGATTTAACTCAGAATGCAGTTTTATTTTCCTCAAATTGCAAATCTCTTCAAAATCAGACCAATTTAATTTTTTATTATTAGATTCCCATTTACCATATTGATTGTAAGTATAGCCAAGTCGACGACTCATCCAATTTTGAGATTTAGTTCCACGAATTGAAATTAAAAATTGATTTTTAATAAACTCAAAGTCTTCGTTGTTAAATTTAATTTCCATAATCAACTCAATTTCCATATCCTATATCATTATCTTAGATAAATTACCCTATTTATTATCTACAAGCTATATTCTATTAAATATTCTCGTTCTTAATTAAATGAAGACCTGGGGTATAAATATTTTTTTCAATTGCTAAATTAATCATTCTTGCCACAACCTGGGATGCTTTTACAGGTTTAATTTTTGCAAGCGGCCCCACCATAATGGGGATCAGCAATGGAGTTAAAAGTTGTGCGATTTTTTCTGCTGGTCGCATTTCACGTCTATTTCCCATCAACAAGCTAGGTTGTAAAATAAATAGATAGGTGAAACCAATATTTTTTAAATCCTCCTCTGTTTGGCCTTTAACTTCATTATAAAAAATTTTGGATCGATGATTTGCACCCAGGGCACTAACTAAAATAAAAGTTTTCACTCCTACTTTAAAACAGGCTCGGGCAAAAGCAAGAACATAGTCATGATCTACTTTGTAGAATGCTTCTTTGGTTCCAGCTTTTTTAATTGTTGAACCCAGACTACAAAAAGCCACATCACTTGCTGGCAAACTCTGACTTAAAATAAGATCAAAGGAAGGTAAAAGAAGTGTTTTTAATTTTGGATTTTGCTGTTTTAAAGCTGTTCTTACGATAACTGCAACCTCAGAAAAATTATTATCTAACATTAATTGATCAATTAATTCTTGACCAACTAGCCCAGAAGCTCCAGCAACTAAACATTTCATACAACACCTTTCCTATCGTCAAATTATTTATTTTCTTTCATTTAAAATTAGTGTTAATGTTTTTACTAAAAAATTAAACATTAAGTTAAACCTTATGCCTGATTCTATTATTTTCATAAAATTGAATTCTTGCAATTCCTTTATCTGGTAATTAAAACCACTTAATCTTAAATAAATAACACTGGTTACTCTTCTAAATCGAGGCTTTAATTCAGAAGCAATTTTTGTTATGGCTTTTAAACTTTTATTTTTTCAACGTTTTTGATAGCTTCAAGTTGATCATTATTTATCACAATAATTTTTAGTATTTTTTCAAAAGCTGAATCTTCTAATTTTTCACCCAGAAAACTTGAATGCAAATAGGACCTAATAGCAAAATTCAAACTAAATTTAAAATCAAAAACAGCTACTAAATTTTTTAAATGAACTCGATCTTCAAAAATATAAATATAGGAATTGATTTCATAAAATGTTTTAAGCATAGTATCTTCTACAGCCACTATTGCCATCAGCTCAAAGGCGTTGGCAAATTATTTTTCAATCATCAACTGTACCAACTTTGATGCTGAATTATTTTGTAAAGTAAAAAAGTTTTCTATTTCTGTTCTAGCAACCGCATGACAAGATTCGTGAAATAGATGTGTAGAAGTTGGGATTTAATCTGACAGTTGCCCTTTTGTTCATCAATTTATTTTTTACTTTTTTTAAAAAAATCTGTACTGTCAGTTT
>WBZM01001139.1_pt1 | contig 28646 bp, 22 predicted proteins | sample 5204271 | NCBI WGS metagenome assembly WBZM01 (sample SAMN12344346, study PRJNA552823) | activated sludge metagenome | biome: Activated sludge suspended growth; feature: Nitrification reactor; material: Wastewater; isolation source: activated sludge from nitrification reactor of wastewater... | reverse complement strand
CCCCGCGATGCCCTCCCGGCACCCACCCCCACGCCAACGAATCCGCACCTGGCGGACAACGCCGGGGCGCCGGCGGAGGCCCCGCCGGAACTGACGCAAGCACCGCCGTGGCTGCCTGCCGCGCCGCAGCCGACGGCCCGTTCGAGCTCCCCGCCGCCGGTCTCGGCCGCGGCGCCCGCGACCCGGCCAGCACCCCGAAACGCCGCACCGGCCCCGACGCCCACCGTCCGCATCAGCATCGGCCGCGTCGACGTCCGCGCCGACCCGACCACGGCCAAGGCCGCGCCGCGCGCCACCCCAAGGCCCGCCGGCGACAGTGCCCTGATGCGCTATCTCAACCAGCGGGGCCGGCCATGAGCCGGCGCGGCCAATTGGATACGCCATGAGCAACGCCCTCGCCATCGCCTCGGTCAGCGCCGTCCTCAAGGATCTGCTCAACAACGGCCTGATCGACCACGACGTCGCCAGCGCCCTGGGGCCGGTGAAGGTCAGCGCCCTGCCGCCGGACCGGGTGGTTCCGGCCAACGGCAGCGATCCCACCCAGCTCAACCTCTTCCTGCATCAGGTCAGCCACAACGCCGCCTGGCGCAACGCCGCCCTGCCCTCCCGCGGGGCCGCCGGCGAGCGCCTCACCAACCCGCCCCTGGCGCTGGACCTGCACTACCTGGTCACCGCCTACGGCGCGTCGGAATTCCACGCCGAGATCCTCCTCGGCTACGCCATGCAGCTCCTGCACGAGACGTCCATCCTCACCCGGGACGCCATCCGCAAGACCTTGGAGGCCGCCTCCCCCATCACCGGCGGCATCCTCCCCACGGCCTTCCAGACCCTGCCGGCGGCCGAGCTGGCGGACCAGTTCGAGCAGTTGCGCATCGTCCCCCAATCCCTTTCCAGCGAGGAAATGTCCCGCCTGTGGGCGGCCATCCAGAGCCATTACCGGCCCACCGCCGCCTACCAGATCTCGGTGGTGCTGATCGACAGCAAGAAGCGGACGAAGGCCGCCCTGCCGGTGCAGGCCCGCAATCTCGCTGTGCAGCCCCTGGCCCGGCCGGCCATCGACCGGGTGGAGCCCCAGGCGGTCGAGGTCGGCGCCACCCTCACCCTCACCGGCTCCTCGCTGAAGGGCGCCGTCACCAAGGTGGATTTCGGCGACGGCCCCGTGGACCCCGACACCGTGGCCGACAACCGCGTCACCGTCACCGTCCCCGCCACCCTGACCCCCGGCGTGAAGACCCTGCAGATCAAGCACCTGGTCAATTTCGGCACCCCCGCCGACCCGCATCGGGGCGTCGATTCCAACACCGTCGCCTTCCTCCTAACGCCGCGGCTGGCCGCCGCGCCGCCACCGACCCCCACCTTCACCGTCGCCCGGGGCACCACGCTGACCCTGCCGGTGGGCCCGCCCGTGGGCCGCAGCCAGAAGGTCACCGCCCTGATCGGCGAAACCACCCTCGACGTCCCCGCCCGCGATCCCACCGGGCCGGCCACCACGGCCACTATCGACGTCGCCATCCCCACCGCCTTCGCCACCGGCACCTTCCTCCTGCGGCTGCGGGTGGACGGCGTGGACAGCGCCCTATTCTTCGACCCCGACGCCCTGCCCAAGCCGGGCGCCTTCGTCGGCCCCACGGTGCAGGTGACCTGAATGCGCGCCGACGCCAGCGAACTGTGGCTCTCCGCCAACCAGCGGGCCCTCGCCGGGGAACTGGCGCGGCTGGCCGCCCGCCTGGAAGCAGCGGCCGGCCGCGGCACCGCTGAATCGGCGGCGGAACCCGAACCCATACAGCCTCCCGCCGCCATCCACCATCTGGCGGACGTTTTCAGCCTCACCCCCGGCGAGCGGGACATCCTGCTGCTGGCCGCCGGCGCCGAACTGGACAGCCGCCTCGCCCGCCTCTGCGGCGAAGCCCAGGGCCTCAACCAGCCGGCGGCACCGACCTTCAGCCTGGCCCTGGCCGCCCTTGCCGCGCCCCACTGGAGCGCCCTGCACCCAAATGCGCCCCTGCGCCATTACCGCCTGCTGCGCCTGCAGCCCGGCGACCTGCTCACCACCTCGCCCCTGCGGGTCGAGGAGCGCGTGCTCCACTACCTGACCGGCATCGACGCCCTCGACTTGCACCTCCAGGGCCTGCTGCGCGAGGTGCCGCGGGGCGCCAGCCTGACCGCGGCGCAACTAGCCCTGGCCCAGAGGGTTGCGGGCGAGTTGAAACAAGGCAGCGTGCTGCTCACCGAGGCCAGCAACGCCACCCGCCGGGCCATCGCCCGCCAGGTGGCGGCTGCCGACGGCTACCGCCTGTTCGCCCTCAGGGAAGCCGATCTGCCCGCCGACCCCACCGAGCGCACCGAGCTCGCCGCCCTTTGGCGGCGCGATGCCCTGCTCTCCAACGCCCTGCTTCTGGTCGAACTGGCCGATGGCGCGGCCGACCCCGGCAGCGGCCCCCGGCTGGAAGCCTTCGCCGACACCCTTGGCCTGCCGCTCCTCCTGGCCGCCGCCGAACCTCGGCCCTTGACCCTGCCCGGCCTGCGGCTCGATGCAGTGCCCGCCGCCGCCCGCGCAGACCTGCGCCGCCTGCACGGCCAGGACGGCCCGACCGCCGACCACTGGGCGCGGGTGGTGGAGCACTTCCCTCTCGATCTCGACGGCGCCACCCAGCTCCTCGCCCAGGGCGATCCCGACACCCTCTGGCAAACAGCCCGGGAAAACCGGCGCCGCGCCCTCGACGGCCTGGCCCAGCGCATCGTCCCCGCCGCCACCTGGGACGACCTGGTGCTGCCCGAGGATACGCGCCGCATCATCCACGACATCGCCCGCCAGGTGCGCCTGCGCCATCGGGTTCATGGCGACTGGGGCTTCGCCGCCCGCGGCAGCCGGGGCCTGGGGGTCAGCGCCCTCTTCGTCGGCCCCTCCGGTGTCGGCAAGACCCTGGCCGCCGAGGTGCTGGCCAACGACCTGGCCCTGGACCTCTACCGCATCGACCTCGCCGCGGTGGTCAGCAAGTACATCGGCGAGACCGAGAAGAACCTGTCCCGTATCTTCAACGCGGCCGAGGAGTCTGGCGCCGTGCTGCTCTTCGACGAGGCCGACGCCCTCTTCGGCAAGCGCAGCGAAGTCCGCGATAGCCACGACCGCTACGCCAACCTGGAGGTGGCGTACCTGTTGCAGCGCATGGAGGCTTACCGGGGCCTGGCCATCCTCACCACCAACCAGCGCCAGGCCCTGGACGACGCCTTCCTGCGCCGGCTAACCTTTGTCGTCAATTTCCCCTTCCCCGCAGCGAAGGAGCGGGCAGAGATCTGGCGCCGCGCCTTCCCGCCTGCCGCCCCCCTGGGCGAGCTCGATTTCGGCCGTCTTTCCCGCCTCGCCGTGGCCGGCGGCAATATCCGCAACATCGCCCTGGGCGCGGCCTTCATCGCCGCCGAGCGGGGCGAGCCTATCGCCATGGCCCACCTGGCCGAGGCCGCCCGCAGTGAATACACCAAGCTGGAGCGCCCCTTGGGCGACGTCGACCTGGGAGCAACGCCGTGACCCCCAACCTCGAACTGGCCATCGGCGAACTGTGCCTCACCGGCTTCGACCCCCACGGCCGGGGGGAGATGATGGCGCACGTCGAGGCTGCCCTGACCCAACGCCTGGCCGCTGAGGCGGGCGTCTGGGCCGATGCCGGCGATCTGGTCATCGACCGCATCGACCTCGGGCGCCTCGCCCCGGGGGCCACGCGGCAGGCCACCGCCGAACGCATTGCCGGCCAGATTCATGGCGCCCTGACCGCGCAACGCGGTGCCCGAGCCGGGGGAGCCCGGTGAGAACCACCGCGCCGGCCGCTGCCCATCGCCCGACGGCCTCAGGCGTGGCGCAAGGCATGATTCGCGTGCGTCAGGAAGGCCTCGGCCGGCTCGCCGGCGAACGGGAGGCGGAACGGCTGGCAGCCCAGGTTACCGGCGGCGCCCCCCACCGTTGCGCCCCGCCCTCGCCGAACAGCCCGTCCACGGCCGTCGCCGACCTGCCGCCCGGCGTCGCGGCGACCCTCGGCAGCCCCGGCATGCCCCTCGCCCAGCCGTGGCGGCAAGACATGCAGGCGCGCTTCGGCCATGCTTTCGGCGACGTGCGCATCCATGCCGACGCCGCTGCCGAACGGGCCGCCGGCCTGATGCAGGCCAGGGCCTTCACCGTCGGCAGCCACGTTGTCTTCGCCGCCGGCCAGTTCGCCCCTCAGAACCCCGCCGGCCGCCACCTGCTGGCCCACGAACTGACGCACGTCCTGCAGCAGCGCGCCGCTGTGTCTCTCGTGCAGCGGGATGCCAGCGACGACGATCCGGACATCGCCGCCATCCTGCGCGCCGCCGACCGGGTCAACAATCCGGCCACCTCCGGGACGGGCGGCATCGCCGGAGCGGAAGTGGTCTACCGCCTAATCGACAAGTTCCTGGAGAGCTACGGGCCGCTGATCAGCGGCGTCGGCCTGGATCCTAAGGGCAGCGGCATCAAGGCTGTCAAGGGAAGCGGCAACAGCATCTCCCTGGCCTTCGGCAAGGATTTCGTCAGCGGCCTCACCGCCGCCAACCTGGCCAGCCGCGCCTCCCTGATCCGCACCGCCCTCGACCAGCAGGGCGCCAAGCCCCGCCTCGACTACGTCTTCATCATGGGCGAGGATCCCAAGGGACAGGCCAACCAGTTCTACCTGGCCGCCGAGACTTATTACAAGACGACGCTGCCCCAAGCCAAGATGATCAAAGATCGCCGCAACCTGGAGGCGGTCCTCGACTATGTGGCCAATACGGTCAAGGAGCCGGTAGGCAGCCTCTACATCGTCTCCCACGCCAACGAGGATGGCACCCTCTCCTTCCCCATCAATTCCGCCGACAAGGACAACCGGACCTCGGCGGCAGAGCTGGACGCCATGCTGCATCCGGCCAAGGGCGGCTCCAAGCTGACCAAGGTGGGCAACAAGATCGACGCCTACAGCAAGGTGCGCATCAAGGGCTGCGACATCGGCCGCACCCAGCGCATGGTGGAATTGGTCGACGAGGCCTTCGGCGGCGAAGGCACGGTCACCGCCCCCACCCACGAGCAGCGCTTCGACTACGATTCCGACAAGGCCAAGGCGGCCAGCAAGGCCTTCCGGGCCGAGATCGCCAAGTCCCATCCGGAACCGACCATCGACGAAGACCTGAAGAAGAAGAGTCCAGCCAAGGCCCAGCAGAAGCTGGCCAAGGACAAGGCCCAGCGCATCAGGGACATCAACGCCGAAATCAAGACCAAGGCCGACGCGGAAAAGCAGGCCATGGACGAGGCCGCCGTCTTCAAGGAATTCTCCGGCCCCATGTTCCAGCGCCCGGGAACCACGCTGTTCACCAAGGACGAGCTGGCCGCCGAGGTGAAGGCCCTCTACCCCCACCTCGACGCCAAGCAGCAGGCCGCCTTGGTCAAGGATCTGGTCGCCGCCGACCGGCGCCCGGCCAACCTCCAGCAATCCCAGGGCACCTTCAGCCAGCAGGGGCAGCGCCTGGACCGCAAGCGCATGGACAGCATCACCTTCGTCGATCCGCAAAATATCGGCGAGATCAAGATCATCTGGGCCCAGGACTTCGCCAAGGGCAGCTTCAACGCCACCAAGCTCACCGGGCAGACTTCCGACGGCAAGATGATTACGGGAACCGTCGAAGGCACCCAGCGCGTGCCCGGCGAGAAGCAGCCGCAGACCACCAGCTTTACCATCAAGTGGCCGGTGCCCCCCGACGAGAAGGCGCTGCTAGCCTCCAGCCAGGCCAAGCTGGGCAACGCCGAGCGCTACGACTGGCGCATCGAGACGGTGCACAGCAAGAACGGAATGACCAAGAAGACCGCCATTGGCGAGCGGGTCATCACCTATCTCCACCACCGCGGCCTGCGTGCCTCCCCCAAGCAGCCCTTCGACCGGCCGGAGAGCGATCCCAAATTCACCGCCACCTCCACGTTTGCACCAGGGGACGAGAAGGGAGGCAAGCCGTGAGCCGCCAATGGACCGCCGTCCCGGTCGGCAAATCCCCGGTTGAAGTGCCGCCGCGCCCCCTGGCCGCTGCCCGGCACCCCCGCCCAGCATCTACCGGGAACTTCGGGTCGGGCCACGAATTTTCCCGCCTGCCGGTGCTGCCCGCCCGCCATGACGTCCCGCCTCCCGGGCCGCTGCCGGAGGCCACGCCGGCATGGAGCGCCGGCGGCGCCGTCCATCTCGCCCCCCAGGCCATGTTCGCCGACAGCGCCGGGCGCCAGGAGATGCTGCGCCACGAGGCCATCCACGCCCGCCAACAGGTCAGCGCAACGGCGGACAATTCCGCCCCGGCGCTGCATCGGGCCGAGCTGGCGGCCGCAGCGGACATCGATCTTCCGCCTGGCGTCGGCATCCCCGAGGCTCTCGCCTACCCGCCCCAGAATTTCAGCCCCTGGCAGCGCGTCTGGATCGGCCACCCCGGCATCGTCGGCGAAGTCGAAGCCGCCGGCGTCAAGGTGCGCCTGTTCATGGAATACGCCGAACTGGCGCCGGTGAAGGGCTATTGGGACTACTTCTGCGGCCCCCACGACGGCACCCCCATCCCTGATCGGGTCAAGGAAATGCAGAGCATCGCCAATCTCGTCGGCAGCCTCAACGCCGCCATGCCTGCCGGCCGGCATCGGGTGGACATGGTGGTCATCGGCGGCGACCCGAGCAACGACGGCTACCGCGACTTCCAGGGCAAGGGGCTGGTGGTGCTGTCCCGTGACGAACTGCTCGCCAGGAGCTGGTCCGCCGCCATCCGCCACGAGGTCAGCCACGGCATCTTCGAGTTCCACGGCGACGGCGGCAAGGCCACCGTCGCCCCGGCGGCGCCGGACAATTTCGCCCTCTCCGTCGCCGACCTCTTCAACCGTCTGCGCGCCACCCGGGAAGTGCCGCTGCCCAGGAAGGCCTTTGCCGCCGAAACCCCGCGGCTTGCCGTCGCCGAGGGCGAACGCGGCATCCCCGCCGGCCTCGTCATGGTTCACGACACCCTGTGGGCCGGCAGCGGCGGCCATCCCCAGGACAACGTTTCCGAGTTCTTCGCCAGCGCCAATGCCGCTTACCTCACGGACCAGGCCCTGCTGCGCCGGATCATCGACTTCTACGTCCGCCACGACCCCGCGCTGCGCGATCCGGGCAAGGAACTGCTCGCCCTCCTAGCCGCCGTTCCCGACCCCAAGGCGTACGGCAGCGTCAAGGCCCCCCGCGCCAAGGATGACGCCGCCGCCACCATCAAGGCCGCCGGTGGCGTTCCCGAGTTCAAGGCCGACCACTACGCCTTCTCTCGCCTGCTCGATCCCGATTCCATGCCGGCGCCCGGAAATTTCTACTGCCAGCCCAAGGGCGGCGAGAAGACTCCGACCGTCGACGAACTCCTCGATTTCGAGGGAGGCGGCAAGAATGCCGACAAACCCGAAGCGCCGGCCCGTCCCGCCCCCGACGCCGGCAAAACGCCTCCTTCCGCCAAGGACAAGCAGCCATGACCACCCCCCTCGCCCCCCGCCTGCTCAAGGGCGGCCTGATTCTGATGGACCCGGTGAGCGGGGCAATCCAGACCATGATCGCCCTGCAGTACAACCCGGACACCCTGACCCGCAGCCTGCAGGGGCGCGCCCAGGGCGAGGGGGGGGAGCGCAGCGAGGCCCTGCGCCTGAAAGGCCCGCCGGTGGAGAACTACAAGCTGGAAGCCGAAATCGACGCCACCGACCAGCTCGGGGCGGGCGACGCCGGCGCCACTGCCGTGGGCATCCACCCGGCACTAGCCGCCCTGGAGACCATCCTCTACCCCACCTCGGCGGCCCTGCAGGCCAACGAGCGGCTGGCTTCGGCCGGCACCCTGGAGATCATCCCCACCGAGGCGCCCCTCACCCTCTTCGTGTGGAGCAGCCACCGGGTGGTGCCGGTGCGCCTCACCGAATTCAGCGTCACCGAAGAGGCCTTCGACGCCAACCTCAACCCCATCCGCGCCAAGGTGTCGCTGGGCATGCGGGTACTCAGCGTGGACGATCTGGGCTTCGCTCACCGGGGCGGCGGCATCTACATGGTCTATCAGCAGCAGAAAGAAACCCTGGCGCGGAAGGCCGCCGCTGCCACCTTCGCCACCTTCGGCATCGGAGGCCTGCCATGAGCGTCAACAAGTTCCCCGTCACCAGCCGCTACTGCGGCGTGCCCACGGTTGAAGCCACCCTGCCGGACGGCCGCCCCCTGGTCTTCCTGCGCCGCCGCTTCCTGCCGGCACCGGAGCGCTTCTCGGTGATAACCGCCCACCTGCTGCGCCAGGATGAGCGCCTCGACCATGTGGCCGCCGCCCATCTGGGCGATGCGGAGCAATCCTGGCGCCTGGCGGACGCCAACGGTGCCTTGCACCCGCGGGAGCTGGTGGAGCCGGGGCGCACGCTCAACATCACCCTTCCCGAGGGCATCCCCGGGCTACCGACCGAATGAGGCCATGAATACCGGCTACCACCTCACCCTCCTCATCGGCCCCACGGTCCCCGTGCCGGTGCCCAAGCCGGTGCTGGAGGCCCTCGACAGCGTCGAGGTGCACACGGTGGCCGGCGAGCGCAGCGGCTTCGAGATCTCCTTCAAGGTCAGTCAGAAGAGCGTGCTGCACACCCTGCTCTCCGTGGTGCCTGCCCAAGTGCCCTGGCTGCGGGTGATGATCATCGTCACCATCGCCGGCACCCCCCACGTGCTGACGGACGGCTTGATCACCCAGCAGCGGCTTTCCCCCGGCAGCCAGCCGGGCGAATCCACCTTCGCCATCACCGGCGAGGATCTGTCGGTGGCCATGGACCAGCAGGAGTTCAGTGGCCTGCCCTACCCGGCCATGCCCCACGAAGCGCGGGTCGCGCTGATCGTCGCCAAGTACGCCATGTTCGGCATGATCCCCATGGTCATCCCCGCCATCTTCAAGGACGTGGCGGTGCCGGTGGAACGCTACCCCAGCCACCAGGGCACCGACCTCGGCTACCTCACTCAGCTGGCTGATGAAGTGGGCCACGTCTTCTACGTGGAGCCGGGACCGCTGCCGGGCATGAACACCGCCTACTGGGGCCCCCAGATCAAGGTCGGCGTACCGCAACCGGCCTTGAACAGCGACATGGATTTCGCCCGCAACACCGAATCCATGAGCTTCGAATTCAACAACACCCAGAGGGAGATGCCGGTGATCTTCATCCAGAACCCCCAGACCAAGGCGCCCATTCCCATCCCCATCCCCGACATCGGGCCGCTGAATCCGCCCTTGGGCGCCGTGTCGCCCCTGCCGTCAAAATTCAAGTTCATGAAGGAAACCGCCAAGCTCTCCCCCATGGCCGCTCTGGGCAAGGGCATTGCCGCCGCAGCGGGTTCCGCCGATGCGGTGACCGGCTCCGGGTCGCTGGACGTCACCCGCTACGGCCATCTGCTCAAGGCCCGCGGCCTGGTGGGCGTGCGCGGCGTCGGCCCTTCCTTCGACGGCCTCTATTACGTCAAGAAAGTCACCTCCACCCTGAAGCGGGGCGAGTTCAAGCAGAACTTTTCGCTGACCCGCAACGGCCTGGTTTCCATCACCCCGGCGGTGCCCATATGAGCGAGAAATACTTCGGCAAATATCGCGGCCTCGTGCTCAACAACGTGGACCCCATGCAGATGGGGCGCCTGCAGGTGCAGGTGCCGGACGTGCTGTCGGTCTCCATCTCTTCCTGGGCCATGCCCTGCGTTCCTCTGGCCGGGCAGCAGACGGGCGCATTCTTCCTGCCCCAGATCGGCAGCGGGGTGTGGGTGGAATTCGAGCAGGGCAACCCGGACTACCCGATCTGGGTCGGCGGCTTCTGGGGCAGCGCGGCGGAAGTGCCGGCCCTGGCACTGGCCGCGCCGCCGGCCCTACCCCCCATCGTCCTGCAGACCATGGGCCAGACCACCCTCATGCTCTCCGACGTCCCCGGCCCCACCGGCGGCATCCTCCTGAAAACCGCCACCGGCGCCCTGCTCTCCATCAACGAGACCGGCATCACCCTCTCCAACGGCCAGGGCGCCACCATCATGATGAACGGCCCCACCGTCACGGTGAACGCCGGCGCTTTGACGATTACCTGAGGCAAACCATGCCCGGCCCCATCCTCCACCTCGGCGCCACCGTCCTTTGCCTGCACGGCGGCCAGGCCACGCCCATGTCGCCCTTCCCCCGGGTGCTGGTAGGCGGGCAGCCGGTGGTGACCCTCGCCAGCCCCTACGCCATCGCCGGTTGCGCCATGCCGCCGCCCCTGGCCGGCAACGGCCCCTGCGTCACCGGCCAATGGATCACCGGCGCCACCCGGGTGCTGGCCGGCGGCATACCGGTGCTCACCCAGGCCGGCAGTTCCGTCTGCGTTCCCACCGGCACGCCGATGCAGGCGGTGGTCGTGCAGCCCCGGGTCATCGCCACGTGAGGAAGGCCATGGATAGACTAACCCTTGAACCGCTGAGGCGCAGAGACGCAGAGGAAAGGCTGGAGAAAAGGCCATTCCGGTATTCCTCTGCGCCTCCCCGTCTCTGCGGTTCGCCTTTCTTGCACTGAGGCCTGCGCCATGCACATCGACTTCCCCTGGACCTTCGACGAGCGCGGCCGCACCGCCGCCAACGGCAACGACGCCCACATCCGCGACCTGATCGAGACGGTCCTGTTCACTGCCCCCGGCGAGCGGGTCAATCGACCCGATTTCGGCAGCGGCATCCTGCAGCTCGTCTTCGCGCCCAACGACGCGGCCCTGGCGGCGGCGCTGCAGCTCACCGTCCATGGCGCCCTGCAGCAGTGGCTGGGGGATCTCATCGCCGTGCAGAACGTGGCGGTGGAAAGCAGCGAAGGCACGCTGCGGGTGGCCGTCGATTACATCGTGCGCAAGAGCGGCAGCCCCGCCCAGGCGCTCTTCGCGAGGAGCCTGTGATGGCCGACCTGGAACGCGTCCGCTACGCCTGCGGCAAGCCTGGCCGGCGCCTGGCCGTGGCCGGCGCCCAGCCGCCGGTGGTCAATGGCATCGACTTTCTGGAAGTGGCCAACACGGCCCAGACGGTGCTCTCCGTCTTCTTCCTCTTTCCCCTGCCCGGCGAGACCGACGCCCTGCCACCCGCCCCAGCCCCGACCCTCACCGCCGACAACCTCCTCATCGAAGGCGGCGAGCGCATCGTAGCGGTCAAGGCCGTCACCGTCGATGCGGACAAGGCCCGCCTCGACGTCACCGTGGACCAGCCCGGCGATTTCTCCACCTACACCCTGCGTCTGGTCGATTCCGTCGCCGATGCCGCCCGCCGCGGCGTGCCCACCGGCTTCGATCCCATGCTGGCAGCGGTAGACTTCTCCTTCAAGGCCGCCTGCCCCAGCGATTTCGACTGCCGCAACGCCCACGCCTGCCCGCCGGAAACCCACCCCCAGCCGGCCATCGACTACCTGGCCAAGGACTACGCCAGCTTCCGGAAACTGATGCTCGACCGCCTCGCCGTGGTCACCCCCGACTGGACCGAGCGCAACCCCGCCGACCTGGGCGTCGCCGTGGTGGAAGCCCTAGCCTACGTGGCCGACGAACTCTCCTATTATCAGGACGCCGTGGCCACCGAGGCTTATCTCTCCACCGCCCGCCAGCGCATTTCCGTGCGCCGCCACGCCCGGCTCCTGGATTACCGCCTGCATGAGGGCTGCAATGCCCGCGCCTTCGTCTGCCTGGAGGTGGATGCCGCTTCCGCCGCCGATGGTGCCCCCCTTCCCCGGGGCCAGTCCTTCGCCAGCCTGCCGGCGCCAGCGACCCTGGCGCCGGCCGATCTGGCCGGCCTTGAACCGGGGACCATCATCGTTTTCGAGGCCTTCCACCCCCTCACCCTGCACGCCGCCCACAACCGGCTCGACTTCTACACCTGGAGCGATGCCGCCTGCTGTCTGCCCAAGGGCGCCACCCGGGCCACACTGGCCGACCCCGGCGGCACCAGCCTGAAAGCCGGCGCCTTCGTCGCCTTCGAGGAAATCCTCAGCCCCACGGCCGGCACCGCCGCCACTGCCGATCCGGCAAAGCGCCACGTGGTGCGCCTCAGCGCCGACGCGGTGAAGGGCACCGACCCCCTCACCGGCCAGGCGGTGCTGGACATCGCCTGGGGTCAGGACGACGCCCTGCCCTTCCCCCTCTGCCTCACGGCCGAGGTCGTCGATGCCGGTGGCAGCGCCACCATGGCCGCCATCAGCGTGGTCCGGGCCAACGTGGTGCTCACTGACCACGGCCAGACCATCGCCGGCGAGACGCTCATCGACGCCGGCACCAGCCGCCAGCAACTTCACCTCGCCCGCCCCGGCCTCACCTGGGCCGCGCCCTGGGCGGCGGACACCGGCACCGCCGCCACCCGGTCGCTGGTCAACGACCCGCGCCAGGCCCTGCCCGCCGTCCAGCTCGACGACGGCCAGGCCCTGTGGACGCCCCGCCTCGATCTCCTGGCCAGCGACCGCTTCGCCCGGGAATTCGTGGTGGAGACCGACAACCGCGGCCGCGCCTTCCTGCGCTTCGGCGACGGCGAACTGGGCGCCGCCCCCCCGTTGGGCGCCGACTTCACGGCCAACTACCGGATCGGCAACGGCACCGCCGGCAATGTGGGGCGGGAAGCCATTGGCCGGGCGGTGACCACCCTGAGCGGCATCCACCGTGTCTGGAACCCGCTCCCCGCCAGTGGCGGCATCGATGCCGAATCCCTAGACCACGCCAAGGCCGATGCCCCGCAAGCCTTCCGCACCCAGGAGCGGGCCGTCACCGCCGATGATTACCAGCGGGTGGCCGAACTCCACCCCGAGGTCCAGCGGGCCAAGGCCCGGTTCCGCTGGACCGGCAGCTGGCTCACCGTGTTCATCACCGTGGACCGCCTGAGCGGGAAGGCGGTCGATGGCGACCCCGCCTTCGCCGCCGACCTCCTGCACCACCTGGACCGCTACCGCATGGCCGGCTACGACCTGGAGCTCCTCGACCCGGTCTTCGCCCCCCTGGACTTGAAGCTCTTCGTCTGCGTCAAGCCGGCCAGCTTCAAGAGCGACGTACGCCAGGCGCTGAACGCGCTGTTCAGCAGCCGGGTGCTGGCCAGCGGCGAACCGGCCTTCTTCCACCCGGACCGCTTCAGTTTCGGCGATTCCCTCTACCTGAGCCGCGTCGTCGCCGCAGCCATGGCCGTCGAGGGCGTCGCCTCGGTCGAGCTCAAGCGCTTCAAGCGGCAGAACCGCAAGGCGGCGGGCGAGCTGGCGGCCGGCGTCATCGCCGCCGGCGCCATGGAAATCCTGCGCCTCGACAACAACCCCAACTTCCCCGAGCGGGGCAAGATCGAATTCGTCCTGGAGGGCGGCCTATGACCCAGCCAAACGACACCTGCGGCTGCTGCGCCGGCGACACCCACGCCACCCCGGAAGCGCCGGCCAACGCCCCCGGCCAGAGCCGCCTCTCTTGGCGGGCCGGCACCCACGGCAGCTTCAAGGCTTCCATGCTGGCCTCCACCGCAGACGAAGCGGCACTGGCCGGCCTCAAGACCCGCGCCGACGACGACCCCGCCATCGGCCTCATGGACGCCTGGGCCACGGCGCTGGACGTGCTCACCTTCTACGACGAGCGCTACGCCAACGAGGCCTACCTGCGCACCGCCACGGAAAGGCGTTCGGTGCTGGAACTGGCCCGCGCCATCGGCTACGAACTGTCCCTGGGCGTCGCCGCCAGCGTAGACCTGGCCTTCACCGTCGAGAGCGCCCCCGGTGCGCCGGCCAGCGTGCAGGTGCCAGTCGGCATCCGCGCCCAGAGCATCCCCGGCCAGGACGAACTGCCCCAGACCTTCGAGACCCTGGCGGCTACCGAACTGCGGCCGGCATGGAACACACTGCGCCCGCGCCAGACGGAACCCTTCTTCCCCAAGTTCGGCGATACCCACCTTTACCTGCAGGGCACCGCCACCAACCTCAAACCCGGCGACGCCATCCTCCTCATCGGCGACGAACGCCTGGGCGATTCCGGCAGCGAGCGCTGGGACTGCCGACGGCTCAGCACCGTCGTCCCCGACCCCCAGGCCAACCGCACCCTGGTCACCTGGACACCGGGGCTGGGCGTCATCGCCGACGACGGCCGCAAGATCCTGCCCACGTCCAAAAACCCCCGGGTCTACGCCCTGCGCAGCCGCGCGGCCCTCTTCGGCCACAACGCGCCGGACCCGGCGGATGTCATCGACCCCAGCAAACTCACCGGCACCAGCATCGTGGGCAACCTTCGGGCAGTGGCAGCGCCCGTGAAAACAGCGGGCAGCATCAACGACCTGCCCGACCACATGGTGGCGACGGGCACCTTCAGCTACACGGTCTCGACGCTGCTGCCCGCCACGCCGGACAGCAAGTTCGCCGCCAACAGCGCGGTCTTCTTCCTCGACACCACCTACCCCCAGGTCACGGAGGCGAGCTGGATCGTCCTCGCCAGCCCGGATTACGCGGAGGTTTATCGCGTCAAGAGCGTCGCCGAAACCAGCCTCGCCCGCTACCACATCACCGGCAAGGCCACGCGGCTGGTGGTGGAAGGCGAGAACGCCGACCGCTTTACTCCCCGCAGCGCCACGGTGCTCTGCGCCAGCGAGGAACTGGCGGTGGCCGAAGCGCCCATCACCAGCCCGGTGGGCGGCGACGCCATCCTCCTCGAGCGCGCCGTGGCCGGCCTGCCGCCGGGGCGCCGCCTGCTGCTCACCGGTATCCCCGAGGGCGACACCGTGCCCGTCAGCGAAGCCGCGGACCTCCTCGCCGCCGTGCCCGACGGCACCCTCCTCACCCGCCTCGACCTGGGGGCGCCCCTGCAACGCAGTTATCAGCGCGGCACGGTCACCCTGAACGCCAACGTGGTGCCCGCCAGCCATGGCGAGACCAAGCGTGAAGTCCTGGGCAGCGGCAACGCGGCCCAAGCCAACCAGACTTTCGTCCTCAAGGGCGTGCCGCTCACCTACACCTCCGCCGCCACCCCCAGCGGGTCACTCTCCAGCCTGCAGATCCGCATCAACGGCCTGCTCTGGCAGGAGGGGCGGCGCTTCTACGACGCCGACGCCGACGACCGCCGCTACACCGTGCGTCTGGCCGACGACGGCAAGGCCACCGTGCGCTTCGGCGACGGCGCCCAAGGCGAGCGCCTGCCCAGCGGCAGCGAGAACGTGCAAGCCACCTACCGCATCGGCACCGGCGCTCCCGGCCTCGTCAAGGCGGGCCAGATCAGCCTGCTCATGGACCGGGTGCTGGGGCTGAAGTCGGTGCTGAACCCCCTGGCCCCTATCGGTGCCGAAGATCCGGAAACCCTGGACAAGGCCCGCGACAACGCGCCGGTCACCGTGCTCACCCTGGAGCGCATCGTCTCCCTCTCCGACTTCGCCGACTTTGCCAGGAGCTTCGCCGGCATCGCCAAGGCCGCCGCCACCTGGCTGTGGGACGGCGAACGGCGCCTCGTCCACCTCACCATCGCCGGCGAGAACGGCACCCTGCTCGATGCGGCTTCGCTGCCCTACCAGAACCTGCTGACTGCCATGGATCGCGCCCGCGACCCCAACCAGCCGGTGCGGGTGGGCAACTACCGGCCGGTGGCGTGCGCCGTCGCTGCCAAGCTCTACGTCAGTCCCGACCAGCTCCTCGACATCGTGCAGGACGCCGCCCGGGCCGCGCTGCTCGACAATTTCGCCTTCGCCGCCCGGAATCTCGCCCAGGGCATCACCTCCAGCGAGGTCATCGCCTTGCTGCAAGGAGTGCCCGGCGTCGTCTGGGTCGATCTCGACCGCCTCGACCGCGCCCCCGGCACCGCCCTCCAGCCCCGCCTGCCCGCCCAGGCCGCCGCCTGGTCCGGCAGCGCCATCCTGGGGGCCGAACTGCTGACGCTAGCGGATACCGACGTCACCCTCACCGCCCAATTCGCCACCTGAGGCCGCCATGGAACCGCGCTACTCCCCCGCCCAGCTCGCCGCCCTCCTCCCCCGCATCCTGCGCCTCCGCGATGCCGAGGCCGGCGGTGCCCTTGAGGCGCTCCTCGCCGTCTTCGCCCGTGAAGCCCAGGCGGTGGACGACGAGATTTCCCGCCTCCACGACAACAGCTTCATCGAGACCTGCGAGCCCTGGGCCGTGCCCTACCTGGCCGACCTTCTGGGCGTCCGCCCTTTGCCCGCCATCGAAGGCCTCAACCTGCGGCCGCGGGTGGCCAACACCCTGGGCTACCGACGGCGCAAGGGCACCGTCGCCATGCTGGAGCAACTGGCGCGGGACACCACCGGCTGGCCGGCGGCGGCGGTGGAATTCTTCTCGCGTCTGGCCACCACCCAGCACCTCAACCACGTGCGGCCCACGCACTTCCGCGCGCCTGACTTGCGCCAACCCAAGCTCGGCGACCTGGCGGGCGGCCCCTTCGACCCGGCCAACCACATCGCCGACGTCCGCGCCATCGCCGGCGGCCGGCCCCGGCCCAACATCCCCAACGTCGGCCTCTTCCTCTGCCGGCTGGCGGCCTACCCGCTGGAACAGGCCACGCCGCGCCCGGCCGGCGCCACCAAGGACGGCCGCTACCGCTTCGACCCCGCCGGCCGCGACCAGCCCATTTTCAACCCGCCGCGGAGCGAATCCGAACTCGCCCACTTGGCGGAAGAAATCAATCTGCCGCTGCCGCTCCGCCGTCGCGCCCTCTACGACGACCTGGAGGCCATCCGCGCCACCCAGGCCGCCGGCACCGCCTACACGCCGCGCTGGTTCGGCGCTGCCGAACGGCCCCTGCGGGTCTTCGTGCGGCCCCAGGCGGCGGACCCCCTGACCGAGATCGACCCGGCCCGCATCGTCATCGCCGATCTCTCCGAGCCGGCGGTGGCTATTCCCGAGGTGTGGCGCCGGCCGCCGGCCCTGCAGTCCTACTCAAAACCGGACGGCAGCAGCGTCGATCTCCCCATCGCCGTCGCCGTGGACCCGGCCCTCGGCCGGCTGGCCTTCCGCGCCGCCGACGATCCGGCCGAAGTGCGGGTGAGCTACGCCTGGGGTTTCCCCGGCGACTGCGGCGCCGGCCCCTACGACCGGCGGGAAGCCATCGACGCACTGTTCGCGGAGCGCCCCGTGACCTGGCAGGCCGGCGTCGCCGCCTCGACGGAGATCGCGCCGGTGGCCGGCGAGCCCATCTTCCGCACGCTCAACGATGCCCTCGCCGCCTGGAAGGCCCTGCCCGCCGCCAAGAAGGCCACGGCCCTGATCACCGTCATGGACAACCTCTCCTACACCGAAGACCTGACCGGCGCCGACGCCGTCAGCGTCCCGGCCGGGGGGTTGCTGGCCATCGTCGCCGCCGACTGGCCGGTCATCGGCAGCGGCCCGGACGCCAAGCGCCCGCTGGGCACCTGGGCCGCCAGCGGCCGCCGCCCGCATTTGGCCGGCAACTGGGAGATCAAGGGCACCAAGCCCCCGGCCGGCGGCACCGGAGGCATCCTGGCCATGGACGGCCTGCTGCTGGAAGGCGGCATCAAGGTGCTCACCGGCTTCCTCGGCCGCCTGCGCCTCGCCCACACCACCCTCCTGCCCGGCAGCGGGGAACTGGCCACCACCGCCGGCAACGCCGGGCTGGCCGTCGAACTGACCCGCTGCGCCCTAGGCGACGTGACCATCAAGGTCGACGGCGCCTCCCTCGCTGCCACGGACAGCATCCTCGCCGGCAACCTGGCGGTGACCCGGGGCGATGCCAACCTGTCTGGCGTCACCGTCACCGGCACCACCGCCGCCCAGACGCTTTCTGCCGACGCAACGATCTTCGTGGATGAGGTCGACGTGGAACGGCGCCAGACCAGTTGTGTGCGCTTTTCCTTCGTCCCCGACGGTTCTGCCACGAGCCGGCGCTACCGCTGCCAGCCGGACCTGGCGCTCAAGGAGAACCCGACGGTCGCCAAGGCCCGCACGCTGTTGCGGGTGACGCCCCAATTCACCGCTGTCGATCCGGCCGATCCCGCCTGGCTGCAGCCCGGCCACGGCTGCCCGGCGGAAATCGCCCGCGGCGCCGAAGACGGCAACGCCATGGGCAGTTGGCATTTCCTGCAGGACGCCGCCCGGCTGGAGGCCCTGGGCCTCAGCCTCGACGAATACCTCCGCTTCGGCCTGGAGGCCGGGCTCATCACCATCAACTAACCCCGGAGACTGCCATGAAGGGCGACTTCACCAAAAACACCTACGCGCGGCGCAAGCATTACGCCGGCGTCCTGATGCAACAGGGCCGGGTCGAGCTGGATGCCGACTGGAACGAGCAGAACGACATCGTCGCCCACCGCGAGGGGACGACGACCCTGGACACCATCGGTGCCAGCGGCGCCCCCATCCACGACGCGGGCTTCGCCGTGGTGGCGGCTCTGGCCGACCTCCCGGCCGAAGACAAGGCGCGGCCGGAAAACGCCAGTCCGCCGGCCATGAGCAGCGCTGACCTGCTGGTCAGCGGCGGCCGCTTCTACGTGGGCGGCGAACTGGCGGAGAACGAGCACGTCTGCCTTCTTTCGGACCAGCCGGACCTGCCCAAGGGCCTGCCCCGGGTGCAGCTAAGCAACGGCAGCGCCGGCGCCTTCCCGCCCCCGGTGGGCAGCTACGTGGCCTACGTGGACCTCTGGCAGCGCCATGTCACCGCCCTTGAAGACAGCGCCCTGCGCGAAGTCGCCCTGGGCGGCCCGGATACCGCCACCCGCAAGCAGACCCTGGCCCAGGTGAAGCTCCTGCAGGTGGCTGCCGGCACCGCCTGCGACACCCTGGTGGCCGACTGGGATTCCCTCACCGCCCCCTCCACCGGCAAGCTCGCCGCCCGGGCCGAGCCCGACGGCACCAGCACCTCGCCCTGCATCGTCGCTCCCGGCGCAGGCTACCGGCGCCTGGAGAACCAGCTCTACCGGGTGGAGATCCATGACGGCGGCAAGGCGCTGAACCAGATCACCATCAAGTGGTCCCGGGAGAACGGCTCGGTGGTCGTCAAATGCACCGGCAAGAACGGCAACGATCTGCTGGTGGCTTCCACCGGCAAGGATGCCGTGCTCGGCTTCGCCGCCGGCAACTGGGTGGAACTGATCGACGACGGCCACGAGCTGGCCGGCAAGCCCGGCACCCTGGTCCGCCTCAAGCAGGTGGCGGGCAACGCCCTCACCGTGGACCCGGCCACCGCCACGGGCTCCGTGAACCTCGCCGACTTCCCCCTCAATCCCAAGGTGCGCCGCTGGGATATGTCCGACGCCACCTTCCGCAAGGCCGATCAGCTGGCCGGTGCCGACGGCTGGATTCCCCTGGAGGACGGCGTTCAGGTGAAGCTCACTGCCGCCTCCTTGAAGAGCGGCGACTACTGGCTGATCCCCGCCCGCACGGCCATAGCCGACGTCCAATGGCCCAAAGCCACCGCCGCCGACTTCGATCAGCTGCCCCACGGCGTCGCCCACCGCTACGCCCGCCTGGCAACGCTGACCTTCGACGGCACCACCTTCGCCGTCACCGGCGACTGCCGCAAGCTGTTCACGCCCCTCACCGAACTCGACGACGACAGCGAGTGGCACCGCCGCCACAACCGCCACCTTCACGGCTGGGGGGTGGTCTGCGGCCTGCAGGTCCATTGCGACCCGGACCGCAAGTTCGTGCAGGTGGAACCCGGCCACGCCATCACCTGCGACGGCGACGACCGGCTGCTCAAGGCCGCCGCCCGAGTCGACGTGGTGACCCAGGCCACTGCCGGCAAGCTGCTGGACGGCCAAGGCAACGGCAAGGTGGAACTGCTTTTCGACAAGGGCGCGCCGACCCCCGCCTTTTCGCTTCGCGCCTACCAGGGGCCGGGCAACAAGACGCCCCTGCAGCAGGTCCTCGAAGGCACGTTATTGCAGGACGTGATCGACGAGTGCCTGAGGCCGGTCATCGACTTCCTGCGGAAGCAACTGTTTGAGCCGGCAGCCAACGACACCGCCCTGGTGCCGGAGACGACCAAGAACCGGATCGCCGCCGTCAATCTGCTGGTGCAACTCGCCAACAAGCAGGAGGGCGCCAACGTCTTTCTCTCCGAGGACGAGCACAACCGCCTAGGCACGTTCTTCGCCGCCCTCAAGGGCTTCATCGCCATCAAGGCCTACTGCGGCATGTTCGACAGCCTGCCCACCCTGCCCGCCTACCCCTTCGCCGCCGCCACGGTGCGCACCCTCTTCGGCAAGGCCCGCTACAAGCGCCTAGCCGTGGCCCCCGACGGCGAAATGGCCTGGGCCGTGGATACGACGACCATGAGCGCCCACGGCTTCCCCCTCAAGGCAGACGCCGCCACCATCGCCGCCGAATTTCCCGCCGTCGCCGGCATGACCCTCACCGTGCAGGACGTGGCCTTCCTCGGCAAGGGCGTGCTGGTCGCCGCCAGCGGGCCGGACGGCTCGGCCCTCTGCCTGTTCGATACCGCCAAGGGCAAGGCGCTGATGAAGCCGGCGCCCTTCCCAGAAGCGAACATCGTGCGCCTAAGCAATGCGCCCAACGACCTGGAAACCGCCTACGCCCTGGTCAAGGGCCAGGGTCTCTTCCGCATCACCCAGCGCAGTCTGGAAACCACCGACCTGGGCGACCCTGTCCACGCCTTCAACGCCACCGGCGAGCTGGCCATGGGCATCGGCGCCGCCGCTGGCAACGCCGTCGCCACCAGCGCCGACAAGGCGGCGGGCGACACCGCCACCTACAGCGCCGTCGAAGTCATCGACCTCGCCACAGGCCGCGGCAAATCCCTGCCCCTGCGCGACGCCGCCGGCGTCGCCCTCAGCGGCAACGGCGGCCTCGCCCTGCTCCTGCCGCCCAGCCGCAAGGTCCGGGCCCAGGGCAGCTTCAACGCCGTGCGTGCCGTGGCGGCCACAGCCCGCATCTACGTCGGCATCGCCCCCACCGCAAACAGCACCCTGAAGCGGGTGCTGGCCATGGAACCCAGCAAGGGCACGATGACCGGGCTGCTCACCCTGCCCACCGACGGCGACATCGCCCTCATGGCCAGCCCCGACCAGAACATGATGCTGGCGGCCATGGCGAGCCGCTTCCAGATCGCCCGCATCGACCCGCAAACCAACCAGTTCGACGACAAGCTGCTGTTCCCCGCCCAGCTCCTCCCCGGCCCCCTGGCCCTGGCGGCCGAGGGCGAAACGGTTTTGGTGGCCAACGCCGGCTCCATGACCCTCTCGGCCATCCCGGCCAAGATCCTGGCCGCCAACCCCGGCATCGACGGAAAGGCCCTGGCCGACTACCGGCAGGCCATGGCCGACGCCTTTCTCGCCCTCCTCGCCCGCCTCGGGCAGATGGTCAAGGACTGCATCTGCGACCACCTGCTGGTGGATTGCCCCACCTGCGGCCCCGACGACAAGCTGGTGATGGCCGCCATCGAGGTCAAGGCCAACAAGGTGCTGGCCATCTGCGCCCTGGCGCGCCGGGACGTCATCACCGTCCCCAAGCTCTTCTACTGGCTCTCGGCCATCCCGATCATTCCGCTGGTCGCCTGGGCGGTGGAGCGCTTCTGCTGCGCCCGCCTGCCCGAACTCGCGGCCGCCAACACCGGCAAGACCGGCAATTTCGCCTCCGGCGCCCAAATCGCCAGTTTCGCCAGCCTCGACATGGCAACCCTCAAGGCCTCCGGCCAGGACAGCCTGGCCCGCACCGCCCTGTTTACCCGCTTCCTCGGCGCCTCGGCCCTGCAGGATTTCCTGCCCTCAACGTCGTCCGACAGCCAGCGCGTGCTGGTCAACGAAGTGGTATCCAAGCCACCGGCCGCCGCCGCCCAGCCCTTCCAGGGCGCCGGCGCCACCGTGCAGGTGCTCGACTTCGACGCCGCCCTGGCGAACAACGCCATCAAGGAAGTCAGCAACGTACCCCTAGCGGTGAAGCCCGGCGACAAGATCAACCTCTATACGCGGGACGGCCAAGTCGTCTTCTATTCCCGGGAGACGGCCGCGCTGGCCACCCTGCGCGGTGCCACGGAAGTCGCTGGCCTGCAGCGGGAAGTGCACGTCCTGCAGGCCGAACTGACCGCCCGGGACAAACGCATCGCCACCCTGGAAAAAAGCGTCGCCAGCCTAGAGAAAACCGCCACCAGCCTGGAGGTTATGCAGAAGGAGATCGCAGCCCTGAAGGCGCGTAAGTAGGAGGAAAACCGGCGGCACCGGCCGGCGCCCGGGCCACCCCGGCCAGGGCCTCGGTCACGCGCGGAAACTCAAGGATCCAAAAAACCGCAGCCAGCCGATTCCGTTTACTTGATTTCGAGCAAGAGGAGTGATTACGGAAGGCCGATAGCGGCGAAGGTCGTCTTGAGATGATCGCAGACATGCTGCCAGACGGATTGTGGGTTCAACTGCTGACCTTCTACCGATTACCGCGGGCGCACCACAAGCATCTGCAAAGCACGAACATGCTGGAACGACTGAATGAGGAGATCAAGCGCCGAACGCTGGTGGTGCGCATCTTCCCGATTACCGAATCCTGTCTGCGGCTGATTCGGGCCCTGTGCGTGGAGACCCACGAAACCTGGTTGGAGGACAACCTGTATCTGAGCATGACGTTCCTGGCGGAACAGAAAAAGGAGTTGCTGAGACTGGCCGCCTAAAGCGGCCGCGCGCTGTGGGCGCCGCTCCGGGCTACGCCCTGCGCGTCACCCACAGCGCAAGAGTATCAACCGAATACCTGATCAACATATTTGCACAACTTGACGCACACAACTCAGATCCAGCGACAGGGGCGCCGCAGTTTCTGTGCGCGGGGTGCCTATACTGGATTCTGGAACCCGATTTGGAATCTCTCATGCCCGACAAACCCTTCCCTGCGCTCCTGTCCAAGGGCCACCTTTGCGCGTCGCTCGGCATTTCGAAACGCACCATCGAGAACATGGTACGTGACGGAACCTTTCCGCCGCCGGTGCGCCTCGGCAAGTGCGTGTATTGGAGCGAAGTGGCCGTCCGCAGCTGGCGGCGGCGCCTGTTCGCCGGTCAGGAGGCATGGCAGGGCTGAGCGGTCTGCAGCAACACTGGACCCGCCCGCTCTCCACGCCCTGCACTGCTCCCTACGGCGCTGATCGCTTGAACGGCGGGTAACTGAACAAACCCGTCGCCCGTTGTCCGGGGTGGGGAAGCCGGTGGAGGGCATAGCCCGGAACCGGCTTCCCCACCCCGGGCGGTCGCGGCGGACCTGCGCAACCGCCTTCATTTCGGGCGACCGGAGCCCGCCATCCGGCGCATGGTCGGCCAGGATGTCGTCCAACGGGCCGCCGATCGAGGCGACGAAGGCGCTGCCATCCTCCATCGCCGGCTGCATGAATTCGGCGTTGCAGGCCGACCATCAGCCCCTCCAGCCCCGACGCCTCGTACCGCGCCAGGTGGCGCCGGAATGTCCGTTCGCAGACCCCCAGCAAACCCACCGCCTCCCCCCTGGGGCAAGCGCCCAGCCTGCCACCCACCATACACTTCTTCAAATCGCATCTTCCTTGTCTCCTGCCGCAACTCCGTCCGCCTCATCTCGCACCTCCGCTGGTGCCGAGTGAAACCGGACAGATCATTGGCTACAAGTCCGGACAGATTACCTGGTCCGTAAACGGCACCGGCCGGTGGTACCGGCCGGGCCTTGACAGGGTTATGGTGCTGTCCTAGCGTGCTTCCTACTGAAGAAGCTACTATTCGCCAAGGGACACCTACGCAAGGAGACAAGAATGGCTCTGCAGAGACATCTTTCGTCGGCCGCAAGCTGGTCGCCCATTCACGCCCTGGGAGACAAACCATGAATCCAGCGGCGTCCTACGGACTGCTCGGCACGTCTCCCGCCTTCCGCAACGCGGTGGACAGCCTGTTGCGTTTCGCCCAGTCGGAATGCACCCTGCTCATTGAGGGCGAGACCGGCACCGGCAAGGAAGCGGCGGCACGCATGGTGCACGGATGCAGCCGGCGCCAAGGCAAGCCTTTCATCCCGGTAAATTGCGGCGCCCTGCCCGATGGCCTCGCCGAGTCGGAACTGTTTGGCTGCGAGAGGGGGGCCTTCACCGATGCCCGCCAGGCCCGTCGCGGCTTGGTAGCCGAGGCGGAGGACGGCACCCTCTTTCTCGACGAGGTGGAGGCCATGCCGGCCCGCGCCCAGGTGGCCCTGCTGCGCTTCCTGCAGGACGGCGGATTCCGGCCCGTCGGCAGCGCCCGGACCTTCCACGGCAACGCCCGGATCATCGCTGCCACCAACGAGTCCCTGGCCGCCCTCACCGCTCGCCAGCAACTACGCGCCGACCTCATGTTCCGTCTCAAGGTGCTGGTGGTTTCCCTTCCTCCATTGCGGGAACGGGGCGACGACGTGCTGGAAATCGCCCGTGCCTGCCTGCGGTGCTTCAGTGCCCGCCATGGGCGGCCGGAGCCCGCCCTGGGCGCGGCGACGGTGGACTGGTTCCGCCGTTACCGGTGGCCGGGCAACATCCGGGAACTGGAAAACACGCTGCTGCAGAGCTTCCTGCTGTCAGCGGGTTCGCTGTTGGACATCCCGGAGCCCAAAGGGTGCGGCGCCGAGGCGGCCCGCCGGGATCTTGCCGCACTGCCCTTTTCCACGGCCAAGGCGGAGGCGATCGCGGATTTCGAACGTCATTACCTGAACGGCATTCTCGCCCGCACCGACGGCAATGTCTCCCAGGCCGCCCGCCTCGCCGGAACGGATCGCAGCGCCCTGCGCAAGCTGCTGCGCCGCCACGGCTTGACGCCGGAAACCTACCGTCCGCAACGCACCTGACCTCGTCAGGCTGGGCAAAGCCTGTGCTTTTGCCCAGGGTATTCCGATACCCATCCGGGTACCCACGGACCCCCATGAAGCGCCTTCGGTTTCTCGTCAAAGCAGCTATCCCAGGCTATCCATTTGAATCTGATTCCCATACAAATCAACGAATTGTTCTAATGGTATGCATTAGAAATCGGCTGAAATCCGCGTTTTTGGCGCCTAATGGACAATCTGGGGTTTATCCGTCCAGGCCGAGGGCGAAGGGTACGGCCAGACCCAGGCCCTTGGCCAGCCATCCCACAGCCCGCTGATTCAACGGCGATTTTCAGGCATCGTCGCCTGGCACGACCCTTGCTGGAAGCTCCGCGTTGTGCTGATGCGGCAGTTTGGCCTCCTGCGGCCAGCGCGGCCAACAGCGAGGAGAGGAGTCCGGTGGAGGTTGATTCTGAAATCCTGCGAATCGGTTCTGCGATCCTTGGCTATCTGGAATCTCATCCGGAGGCCAGCGATACCGAGGAACACATTGCCCGCTGGTGGCTGGCTGAGCAGCAGGTCGAACCTCGGCAGGATCAGACCGGGCGCGCGCTGGCCTGGCTGGACAGGAACGGCTTCATCGAGCGCCTGGAGTTACCCGACCGGCGGGCGTTGTACCGCCTGCGCCGGGGCACCGTGCCTCCCCGGCAATAGGGGGAGGGCCCGGCGCCCCGAAACCATTACCAAAGGAAGGAGTGTGCAATGCCAGCTACCCTGAGTTACCCGGGTGTCTATATCGAGGAGGTGCCCAGCGGCGTAAGGACCATCACCGGCGTGGCGACCTCGATCACGGCCTTCATCGGCCGGGCCGTGAAGGGAGCCACCGACGACCCCGTCATCATCAACAGCTATGGCGATTTCGAGCGAGCCTTCGGGCCGCTCCACGTCGATTACCCGATGAGCTATGCGGTCCGCGATTTCTACCAGAATGGAGGCGGCAAGGCCGTGATCGTGCGCCTCTACAAGAAGGCAGCACCCTCCGACAACGACAAGGCAGCAATCAAGATCACCAACCTCAACTTGGCCGCGGTCTCCGCCGGCACTTGGGGAAATGCGCTGCGGGCCCGGATCGAGGCGGTCAACCCCGCGTCGGCGCCTGAAATCGCGGCCCGGTTGGGCGTGGCCACGACCGACCTTTTCAGCCTGCGCATCAAGGATACGGCCTCCGGTGGCGCCGAAGAGATCATCTTCAACCTGACCACCAAGGAAAGCGCCCGCCGCGCCGACCGTGTGCTGGCCGCCGAATCGCAGCTCATGCGAGTAACCACGACGCTGCCCAACGCCACCTCGCCCACGGCCCACACCGCCGCCGCCGCAGGCAAAACCATCTGGGACGACGACAACGCTTCCTCCAAGGTCGCTGCCGCGGACTTGGGCAAGGACAGCGCCGCCCTTACCGCCAAGGCCGACTGGACCGGTAGCGAGGCCAACAAGACCGGGCTCTACGCCCTGAAGAAGACCGACCTCTTCAACCTGCTGTGCATCCCGCCGGACACCCGCAGCGGCGATACCCTGGCCGACGTCTACAAGGAAGCCCTCACCTTCTGTGTCTCCAGCCGCGCCCTGCTCATCGTCGACGCGCCCACCACCTGGACCAGCGCCAACGCCATCGTCGCCACCAACAACAAGCTGCTCAACGACATGGGGTTGAACGGCGAGGCCGCCCGCAACGCCGCCCTCTACTTCCCCCGGGTGCAGTCCGGCGACCCGCTGCGGGACGGGCAGGTGGATACCTTCGTCCCCTGCGGCATCGTCGCCGGCGTCATGGCCCGTACCGACGAGCGGCGCGGCGTGTGGAAGGCGCCAGCCGGAATCGACGCCGCCCTCTCCGGCCCCATCGGCCCGGCGATCAGCCTCACCGACGGCGAGAACGGCATGCTCAACCCTCTGGGCATCAATTGCCTGCGCAGCTTCCCGGTCACCGGCAGCGTCGTCTGGGGCTCCCGCACGCTGCGCGGCGCCGACCTTCTGGGCGACGAATACAAGTACGTACCGGTGCGGCGCCTGGCCCTGTTCATCGAGGAAACCCTCTTCCGCGGCACCAAGTGGGTGGTCTTCGAGCCCAATGACGAGCCGCTGTGGGCGCAGATCCGCCTCAACCTGGGGGCCTTCATGAACAGCCTCTTCCGCCAGGGCGCCTTCCAGGGCACCACGCCGCGGGAGGCCTACCTGGTCAAGTGCGACAGGGAAACAACCACCCAGGACGACATCAACCGTGGCGTCGTCAACATCCTGGTCGGCTTCGCCCCCTTGAAGCCCGCCGAGTTTGTGGTCATCAAGATCCAGCAACTGGCCGGGCAGATCCAGGCCTGATACCGGAATAAGGAGAGGCAAATGGCACAGTTTTCCGTGAATCCGCAGCGTTTCGATCCCTACAAGAATTTCAAGTTTCGCGTGAAGTGGGATGGCCGCTACGTGGCCGGCATCAGCAAGGTCAGCGCCCTGAAGCGCACCACCGAGGTGGTCAAGTTCCGGGAAGGCGGCGACCCTTCCTCCAGCCGCAAGTCGCCGGGGCGCACCGAGTTCGAGGCCGTCACCCTGGAACGGGGCGTCACCCACGATACCGAGTTCGAGAAGTGGGCCAACAAGGTGTGGAACTTCGGCTCCGGCCTCGGCAAGGAAGTCTCCCTGAAGGATTTCCGCAAGGACGTCATCATCGAGGTCTACAACGAGGCCGGCCAGTTGGCCATAGCCTACCGGCTGTTCCGCTGCTGGGTGTCCGAATTCCAGTCCCTTTCGGACCTGGACGCCAACGCCAACGCCGTCGCTATCCAGCACATCAAGCTGGAAAACGAGGGCTGGGAGCGGGATTACGAAGTGGCCGAACCCAGCGAGCCCACCTTCAACGAGCCGGCCTGAGCGCCATCTGAGGCCGCCCGATGCGGGAACAAACCCTCCTCGACGCCTGGGAAACCGCCCTCGCCGCCCCCCCCGGCTGGCGCCCGGCGGCCTTGGCCGGCGCCCTGGAGGACCTGCCCTGGCCCGAGCTGGCAGCGTGGACCGCAAGCCGGGTGAACGGCCGCCTGCTGGACCTGCACGCCGCCATCTTCGGCCCGACCCTGGAAGGCGTCACCCGCTGCCCGGCCTGCGCGACGGCGGTGGAGCTCGCCCTGCCCGTGGCGGCATTGCAGGCGGTGGAAGCATTGCCGCCCCCAACCGGCCACCCGGTACCCACTCTGGGCCGCCTGTGGCAGGCCCTGGCGGCGGCTTCCGACGCCGACGCCCGCCGGCTGCTGCTCGGCGACGGCGATGACGACATCGAAGCCGCCTGGGCCGCCGCCGACCCCCTGGCGGTCACCGAACTGGCCCTCACCTGCCCGGCCTGCGGCCACCGCTGGCAGGAGGAAGCCGACCTCGGCCCCTTCGTCTGGCGCCAGGTTGACGGCTGGGCCGAAGGCCTCCTCGACGACGTGGCCCACCTCGCCCGGGCCTACGGCTGGCGGGAAAGCGACGTCCTCGCCCTGCCTCCGTCCCGGCGCCGCCGCTATCTGGAAAAGGCCTGGGCGTGAGCTATCTCTCCACCCTCATCGCCGCCGCCCGGGGCCGAACCCAGGGACTGCAACCACGCCTGGCCGCCCGTTTCGAGAACCTGGCGCCGGCGCCCGAACCCGGCGAAGGGACCGGGCCGCTGGCCGCTCCCGCTCCTGCCGCCCGGCCGGCAGCGCCCCCAGCCGCACCCCGCGCCACCCGAGATCACACCGCCGCACCCCACCCCGACAGCGGCCGCCGACCCGCCCCAACCCCGCCAGAAAGCCCCACCATCGCCAGAGAAGCGGCCCCCGCCACGGCCCCCTGGCAGCCGCCGGTGACGCCCTCCGCCAGCGCGCCGCAGATGCCCGACCCCGCACAGGCAGCGCCCCGCCCCCGCGATGCCCTCCCCGCACCCACCCCCA
>WBZM01001137.1_pt1 | contig 28716 bp, 26 predicted proteins | sample 5204271 | NCBI WGS metagenome assembly WBZM01 (sample SAMN12344346, study PRJNA552823) | activated sludge metagenome | biome: Activated sludge suspended growth; feature: Nitrification reactor; material: Wastewater; isolation source: activated sludge from nitrification reactor of wastewater... | reverse complement strand
AACCATCGCGCCCCTGAGCGATACTCCAATCATCGGGCTGCCCGCCGTGGCGACCTGAACAACCCGGCTCTGGCCGGTGAGCGTGGCGATCAGCCCGCAAAGTTACACCACGCTGTGGGACACGATCCACTGTGCTCGCCAAAACTCGTCAGCGGGCCACTGCCCTTAAACGAGGAAGCAGATCTCCTTCAGCACCCGCTGATCCATTCCGAAGTCAATCTCTATGGGTGGCGCGAGTGGATGCGTGATCATCCTGGCATCGCGCTAAATCTTGATCGCGGCCCCAGATTTGATCGGTCTTTCATGTCCATCAGCGCAGCGGTTGATGGCAGAGGGGTGTGCTTGGAGAGCCGACTCTTGGTACAGCGGGAGCTCGCATCCGGGGCGCTTGTTGCGCCGTTCGGCTTGATCGGGGCGAAACTCGTTTGCCATAACCTCGTCTATTTGGCATCTCGGGCCAAAATGCCGAAGGTTCTCCAATTCCGGCAATGGCTTACTGACGCCCTTTCAGCGGTCGAAATGTGAAGAAGCGATCTTTGAGCTGAATTTTTTTCAGCTATTCGCGCTTTTTATTCGTTTGAGCATCGAGAGCCTCGCGTTCATCCTCTCGATTGTAGCGACCCGCCGAGCGGAAATGCCGGCAACAAGGTCGCACATGAGGAAATAGGCCTCTGAACTGAACTCAGAGACAGAAGGGATTGCGGCGGCAGCCAGCGGCTTTCGTCATTGCGGCACTGCGCGCAAATGCCTTCGGAAAGGTCGACAGATGAACGCGTCCTTAATGGGACATAACCAGCCGCTGCTGGAGAAAGCCTATCGCATCCGCCGCACGGCGCTGCTGATGGGTAAGGTGCAGGGCCAGGGCTATATCGCGCAGGCGCTCGACGTCGCCGACATTCTCGCGGTCTCGTACTTCCACGCCATGACTTACAAGCCGGAAGATCCGGCGTGGGAAGGGCGCGACCGCTTCTATCTCTCGATCGGCCATTACGCGATCGCGCTCTATTCGGCGCTGATCGAGGCCGGCGTGATCTCGCGCGACGAGATCGAGAATTACGGAGGCGACGATTCCATGCTGCCGATGTCCGGCATGGCGCATTATACGCCCGGCATGGAGATCACGGGCGGCTCGCTCGGCCAGGGTCTGACCGTCGCAGTCGGCGCCTGCCTCGCGCTCAAGCGCAAGAAGTCGAAGAGCTTCGTTTACAATCTTCTGTCGGACGGCGAACTCGGCGAGGGCTCGACCTGGGAGGCCGCCATGTCGGCGGCGCACTGGAAGCTCGACAATCTCATCGCCATCGTCGACGTCAACAACCAGCAGGCTGACGGCCCCTCGATGAGCGTGCTTTCGAGCGAGCCGGTGGACGAGAAATTCCGTGCCTTCGGCTGGCACACGCAGCGCGTCGACGGCAACGACATGGACGCGCTCGTGACCGCTTTTGATTCGGCCCGCAATTACGAAGGCGCCGCGCCGCGCGTGATCGTTTGCGACACGCTGATGGGTAAGGGCGTTCCCTTCCTCGAAGCGCGCGACAAGAACCATTTCATTCGCGTCGAAACCGACGAATGGGACAAGGCGATATCCATGCTCGACGCGGAGTTCAGCCAATGAGCGCCACCAAGAAAGTCTTCGCGAAGAAGGATCCGTCCGCGCCGAAGCTCAAGACTTCGGCAATGATCGCATCGATTGCAGGAGCGGACCAAAAGACCAAGCCTGCCCCATTCGGTCATGCGCTGGTCGAATTGGCAAAGTCACGCCCCAACATCGTCGGGCTATCAGCCGATCTCGCGAAATACACCGACCTGCACATTTTCGCGCAAGCCTATCCCGAGCGCTTCTACCAGATGGGCATGGCCGAGCAGCTGTTGATGGGCGCTGCCGCAGGTTTTGCGCGCGAAGGTTTTACGCCGATCGCGACGACCTACGCCGTCTTCGCCTCGCGCCGCGCCTACGATTTCATCTGCATGGCGATCGCGGAAGAGAGCTTGCCGGTCAAGATCGTCTGCGCGCTACCGGGCCTGACCACCGGCTACGGCCCAAGCCATCAGGCGACAGAGGACCTCGCGATCTTCCGCGGCCTGCCGAACATGACGATCGTCGATCCATGCGACGCGCTCGACATCGAGCAGGCCACTCCCGCGATTGTCGCGCACAATGGCCCGGTCTACATGCGCCTGCTGCGCGGGAATGTGCCCCTGGTGCTCGATGAATACGACTACAAGTTCGAGCTCGGCAAGGCGAAGATGCTGCGCGACGGCGCCGACGTCCTATTCATCTCCTCCGGCCTCATGACAATGCGCGCGCTGGAAGCGGCCAAGGCGCTGGAAGCTGACAATCTCGATGTCGCGGTGTTGCATTGCCCGACGATCAAGCCGCTCGACACGGCGACTATCATCAAGGCCTGCTCGAAGCCTGGTCGCATCGTCTGCGTGGCGGAAAACCACACGACCAACGGCGGCCTTGGCGAGGCGGTGGCGGGAGCCCTGATGCGCGCGGGCGTCCATCCGATGTTCCGGCAAATCGCGCTGCCGGACGAATTCCTCGACGCCGGCGCGCTGCCGACGTTGCACGACCGCTACGGGCTTTCGACCGAAGCGATCTGCACCTCGGTGAAGAGCTGGCGGTAAAAGAGCGACGGCTTTCGGGGTCCCATTTCTCGGTAAGAACGACGCGCAGCTCGGATACGGGTGCGCGACGGAGGGTCTACGCATGACGAGCAATCAAGATTTTCAAGCGTCTTCCAGCGTTTCGGCCGCCAAGATGGCCGACGCCATTCGCTTCTTATCGCTCGACGCGATCGAGAAGGCCGAGAACGGCCATCCCGGCGCGCCGCTTGGCTGTGCTGAAATCGCCACCGCGCTCTATACCCGCCACCTAAAGTGCAATCCTGCTGATCCGCTGTGGCCGGATCGCGACCGTTTCGTCATGTCGAACGGCCACGGCTCTATGCTTGTTTATTCGCTGCTCCATCTTTCGGGGTATCCGGCCTTCACGATCGACGAGATCAAGCGTTTTCGCGAACTGGGTTCGCATACGCACGGCCATCCGGAGCGCCACGCGGCAATCGGCATTGAAGTTACGACTGGCCCGCTGGGGCAGGGCATCGCCAACGCTGTCGGCATGGCGGTGGCGGAAGCCTGGCTGAATGCGACTTTTGGCTCCGACATTGTCGACCATCGCACCTGGGCGCTTGTAGGCGACGGCTGTCTGCAGGAAGGCGTCGCGCACGAAGTGATCTCACTCGCCGGTCACCTGCGCCTCGGCAAGCTTTGCTTTCTCTGGGACGACAATGAAATGACCGACGACGGTCATACCAATTTTTCGATCTCCGAAGACGTGCGCGCCCGCTTCCGCGCTGCGAACTGGCAGGTGATCGATGTCGATGGCCACGACACCGACGCCGTGTCGGCGGCGCTCGATCTGTCGAAGCGCGATCCGCGCCCGACGATGATCGCCTGCCGCACAACAATCGGCAAAGGCCTGCCGCGCCTCGAAGGTCTTCGCGGCGCGCACGGCGGACGCGTGTTTGCGAAGGATCTGGACGAAGCGCGCGCGGCTGCCGGCTGGACTTCGGGCCCCTTCGAGATTCCCGTCGATGTCGCCGCCTCCTGGAAGGCCGGCGTCGCGGAGCGCAACAAGCCCACATACGATGCGTGGCGCGCGCGCGTCGCGGCACTGTCGAATGAAAAACGCGCCCTATGGGACCGCGTTGCAGCCGGCGACCTGCCGCAGGATTTGGACAAGACGCTCGCGGCCTTCAGAAAGCAAATGGCTACTGACAAGCCGACGCGTTCGACTAATGCGGCGAGCGCGGATGTCGTCGCCCTGCTGACCGATGCCATTCCGGAACTCATTTCCGGGGCGCCGGACCTCGAAGGTCCGACCAGCATGAAGCGCACGCTCTCCGCCTTCACGGCGCAGGACCGCGCGGGGCGCTACGTACACTACGGTGTCCGCGAACATGCGATGGGCGCGATGATGAACGGCATGGCCGCACATGGCGGCGTGTTGCCGCTCGGCGCGACCTATCTCGTCTTCTCCGACTACATGCGGCCGGCCTTGCGCATGGCGGCGCTGATGGATCTGCCCGTCATCACCGTCTACAGCCACGACTCGATCGGCGTTGGAAAGAACGGGCCGACGCATCAACCGGTCGAATATCTGGCCTCGCTGCGCGCCATGCCCAACATGGCCGTATTCAGACCCGCCGATGGCGTGGAAACCGCCGAATGCTGGGAGCTGGCGCTCGCGCGCCGCAATGGTCCGTCGACAATAGCCTGCTCCTTCCAGGCGCTGCCACCGGTGCGCCACGACGTCGGCACAGCCAACCTGTCGGCGCGCGGCGCCTACGTACTGGCCGAAGCCGAGGGCGCGCGCAAAGTAACGCTGTTGGCGACGGGATCGGAAGTTTCGGTCGCGCTTGCTGCTCGCGAGACTTTACAGGCGAAGGGCGTTCCGACGGCTGTCGTCTCGATGCCTTGCTGGGAATTGTTCGAAGATCAGGACGAGGCCTATCGCGCGAGCGTGCTGGGCAGCGCGCCCCGCGTCGCGGTCGAGGCCGCCGTGCGTCTTGGTTGGGACCGTTGGCTGGGTGAGCGCGGCGGGTTCATCGGTATGTCGAGCTTTGGCGCGTCGGGACCCGCAAACGAGCTCTACGAGCATTTCGGGATTACCTCGGAACGCGTTGTCGAAGTTTGCCAGCAATTGCTCGCTGCTTGAAAGGAAGCATCCGATGACCACGCCCCAGCAAAAGACGCGAGTGGTATTCCTCGATAGGGATACGATGCCGCCTGACGTAACACTGCGCGGCCTGTCATTCCCGCACGAATTGAAGGAGTATGCGACAACATCTCCAGAGCAAGTCGCTGAGCGCATCGCCGATGCCGACATTGTCATCACCAATAAAGCGCCAGTTCGAAAGGACGCGATCGATTCCGCTCGAAATATCCGCCTGGTCGCAGTCGCTGCGACCGGAACCGATGTTGTAGACGTCGCATCCTGCGCCGCTAAAGGAGTAGCGGTGACGAACATTCGCGGGTATGCGGTCAATACGGTGCCCGAGCACACTTTTGCACTGATTCTGGCCCTGCGTCGTAGCGTTGTCGCCTATCGTGACTCGGTTCGTGACGGCCGATGGGGCGCGTCCGGCCAATTCTGCTACTTCGATTATCCCATCCACGATCTATCGGGGTCCACGCTGGGAATCATCGGCGACGGAGCCCTGGGCCAATCTGTCGCGCAGATCGCGCGCGCGTTTGGAATGCGCGTCCACTTTTCCGCCTACAAGGGCGTAAACGGAATGGGCCCGCTGTACACCCCATTCGAAGAACTGCTGAAGATCAGCGACATCATAACTCTCCACGCGCCTTTGATGCCTGCAACACGAAATATGATCGGGGCAAATGAATTCGCCTTGATGGCTCGCAAGCCTCTCCTGATCAACACGGCCCGTGGCGGACTTGTTGATGAAGTTGCTCTGGGTGATGCGCTTCGCGCCGGCCAGATTGCGGGTGCGGGGTTTGACGTGGTGACGGTTGAACCACCGAGCGAAGATCACCCGTTGATCAAGCTGACCCAGATGCCCAATTTCATTCTCACGCCACACGTCGCTTGGGCCAGTCGCGAGGCGGTTCAATCTTTGGCGGACCAGCTTGTCGACAATATTGAAGGCTTCTGGGGCGGAAATCCCCGCAATATTGTCTCCGCAGTCGCTTAGAGAGTCCTGACGAGGTTTTGCTTGACCCACCGCTGGACCGACGCCCGCGCGCGTAACGCGCTGCGCAACATCTTTGACGCCGCCGTCGCCGCCGCCGATCCGCGCGCGGCGGTCGGCCGAAATCTGCCGGACAAACCGAGGGGACGCTGCATCGTCATCGGCGCGGGCAAGGCATCGGCCGCAATGGCGGCGGGGCTCGATGCGGCCTGGTCCGATGTCAAACTCTCCGGCCTCGTCGTTACGCGCTACGGGTACGCGGTTCCGGCGGGCCGGATCGAGATTATGGAAGCCGCCCATCCCGTACCGGACGACAACAGCGCCCGCGCAGCGCAACGCATGTTGCAATTAGTGAGCGGGCTGACGGCGGACGATCTCGTCATTGCACTGGTGTCCGGCGGCGGCTCGGCGCTGATGATCGCGCCTGCGCCCGGCATGACGCTCGCCGACAAGCAGGCGCTCAACCAAGCGCTGCTGGCGAGCGGCGCAACGATCAACGAAATGAACGTCGTGCGCAAGCATCTCTCCGCCATCAAGGGCGGTCGCCTTGCGCAGGCAGCGCACCCCGCGCGTGTCGTCACACTGGTCATCTCCGATATTCCCGGCGACGATCCCGCCGCCATCGCCTCCGGCCCGACATTGCCCGATCCGAGCACGGTCGAAGAGGCGCGCGAGATCGTCGCGCGTTACAAACTCGACCTGCCGCCTGCAGCGCGAAAAATTCTCGACAGCGGCGCCGAGACGCCAAAGGCGAAGGATCTCACCGCCGACGTTCGCATCATCGCCGCGCCGACGCTCTCGCTGGACGCTGCGGCGCAGGCGGCGCGCGCGCAAGGGCTGGCGCCGCTTATCCTCGGCGACGCTCTTGAAGGCGAGGCGCGCGAGGTCGGCATCGTTATGGCAGGCATGGCGCGTTCCGTCGCTGCGCACGGACAGCCGCTGAAGGCCCCGGCCGTGCTGCTGTCGGGGGGCGAGACGACGGTGTCGATCGGCAAGGGGCCGGCCGGGCGCGGCGGCCGTAACACCGAGCTCGTGCTGGCTATGGCCGTCACACTCGCTGGTGCGCCCAATATCTGGGCCATCGCCGGCGACAGCGACGGGATCGACGGCACCGAGGACGCGGCCGGCGCGCTCGTTGCCCCGGACACGATGTTGCGTGCGAAGTCTGAAGGGCTTGATGCGCGCAAATTTCTCGCCGCACACGACAGCTACAGTTTCTTCGATGCGCTGGGTGACCTCGTACGCACCGGACCGACCCTAACCAACGTCAACGACATCCGCGCCGTTCTGATCGCGCCTTCGCATTAAGGATTTTCCCATGCATCGCAGCCGCCGGGCCAAGATCGTCGCAACCGTGGGACCTACGAGCGCTGCGCCCGAGATGCTGGAGGCGCTGTTTCTTGCAGGTGTCGATACGTTCCGGCTCAATTTTTCGCACGGCACACACGAGGACCACGCCAAAGTCCATGCCGCGATCCGCGCGCTGGAAGGGAAGACCGGCCGGCCGATCGGCATTCTCATGGACCTGCAGGGTCCGAAGATCCGCGTCGGTACGGTGTGCGACGGCAAGCTACAGGTCGCGACCGGCGAGACGATCCGTTTCGTTCTCGACGGCAAGGACGGGGACAAGAATTCGATCCCGCTGCCGCATCCCGAGATCTTCGCGGCAATTTCGCCCGGCCACGACCTGCTGATCGACGACGGGCGCGTGCGCGTGCGCGTGACTTCGCTCGGCGACGACCACATCGAGGCGAAGGCGATCGTCGGCGGGCCGATTTCAAACCGCAAGGGCGTCAATCTCCCGGGCACGGTTCTGAACGTCTCGCCGCTGACCAAGAAGGACCGCGCCGATTTGGAATTCGGGTTGAAGCTCGGTGTCGACTGGGTTGCGCTCTCCTTCGTGCAGAAGCCATCGGACGTGCTGGAGGCCAAAGGCCTGATCGGAGATCGCGCCGGCCTCGTCGCCAAAATCGAGAAGCCCTCGGCGCTCGACAAGATCGACGACATCATCAGGCTATCGGACGCGATCATGGTGGCGCGCGGCGATCTCGGCGTCGAAATTCCGCACGAGGACGTGCCGGGCCGTCAAAAGGAACTGGTGCGCGCCTGCCGCCTCGCTGTGAAGCCGGTAATTGTCGCTACGCAGATGCTGGACTCGATGGTCTCGGCCCCAACCCCCACGCGCGCGGAAGCCTCAGACGTCGCGACGGCGATCTATGACGGCGCCGACGCCGTTATGCTGTCGGCGGAATCGGCTGCCGGCATGTTCCCGCGCGAAACGGTGGAGATGATGGACCGCATCATCCGCTCCACCGAGGGTCACAAGATGTATCGTTCGATCATCGAGGCGACGCAGCCGGAGATCGAGGATACGCCGCCGCACGCGGTCGCGACCGCCGCCGCCGATCTCGCGTCCGCGATCCATGCGTCCGCCATCGTCGCCTACACGTCGAGCGGCACAACGGCGGCGCGTATCGCGCGCAAAAGACCTTCGTTGCCGATAGTGGCGGTTACTCCAAACAAAAGCGTGTCCCGGCAGCTCTGCCTTCTCTGGGGAACCCACAGCGTGCTCTCAGCGGACGTTCACTCGTATGATGAGATGGTTCAGCGCGCTACAGACTTGGCAGTAGCCGAAGAATTCGCACGAACGAGCGACCATCTTGTCGTCGTTGCGGGCATTCCGTTCGCCAAAGCTGGAACAACCAACAACCTTCGCGTCACTCAGGTCCAATAGCTTCAAACGGATCGCGGCTCACGCGGTCCAGACAACTCGACTGACAGCAATAGGATTGATGACATGAAATACATCAGGCTCGGCCGTACGGGGCTCGAAGTCTCACGCATTTGCCTGGGTTGCATGAGCTACGGCGCACCGGACCGAGGGTCGCATCCCTGGTCACTGCCGGAAGACCAGAGCAGACCCTTCATCAAGCGCGCGCTCGAACTCGGCATCAACTTCTTCGACACTGCGAACGTCTATTCCGACGGCACGAGCGAGGAAATCCTTGGCCGTGCTCTGCGGGATTTCGCGCGGCGCGAGGATGTCGTGATCGCCACCAAGGTCAATGGTCGTATGCGGCCGGGGCCGAACGGCGAGGGCCTGTCGCGGCGCGCGATCATGCAGGAGATTGACGCCAGTCTGCGCCGGCTCGGCGTCGACCATGTCGATCTCTATCAGATCCATCGCTTCGATTATGCGACGCCGATCGAGGAAACGCTCGAGGCGCTGCACGACGTCGTCAAGGCCGGCAAGGCGCGCTACATCGGCGCGTCCTCGATGTATGCATGGCAATTCGCCAAGGCGCTGGCGATTTCCGAGCGAAACGGCTGGACCCGTTTCGTGTCGATGCAGAACTACGTCAATCTCCTCTACCGCGAGGAAGAGCGCGAGATGTTGCCGCTCTGCGCGAGCGAAGGCATCGGCGTCATACCCTGGAGCCCAATGGCGCGGGGTCGGCTGACGCGCGACTGGGACGAGGCGAGCGCCCGCTCCGAGACCGACGAATTCGGCAAAGGCCTTTACAAAACGACCGGCGACGCCGATCGCAAGGTCGTGGAGCGCGTGGCCGAAGTCGCCGCTGCCCGCGGCATTCCGCGCGCGCAGGTCGCGCTTGCCTGGGTCCTTTCCAAATCGGTCATTACCGCGCCGATCGTGGGCGCGACCAAGCTGCAGCATCTCGACGATGCCATCGCCGCCGTATCACTGAACCTTTCCGCGGACGAGGTCGCACGTCTCGAAGAGCCTTACGCGCCCCACGAGGTTGCGGGTTTCGTGTAAGTGAGCAATTGCACATGTCATTCGAAGCCGAACAATCGGTCCGGAAGAACGCTTGTTTTCCGCCTTCAAGCGAGGTCCGCTTTCTGCACCGATTCAAATGGCTGCTTATGGCGCATCTTGGTCTGGCGACTTCCTGATTTCGGATGGCTTATAACGGTCGATTGCGGTCAAGGCCGCAGTCATTTGGGGGGGCCTGAGGTGGCCACTAACGACCGCATCGCTACCGTCGATTGCGTGATTGCCTTCTTGTTGTCGTGAGGTTCAAGTAAGCCCTGAAATAATCCAAAATGAACCTAAGGCTTACTCTGTAAGCTCGGGTGAGCATTCCACCGTTCCAAAGCGTCGCGCATCTCATCGATGTACTTGTGGCGATTGTAAATGCCGCGAACACCGGGCGTCACGTGGCTAAGTACGCGTTCGACGGTCTGATCTGCTATTCCCATTGCATTCATACCAGTGGAGACTGTGCGCCGAAAATCGTGCAGAACCCAACTTGTAACACCACTTCTTTGATCCAAAAGTGCCTTCGCTTTCGAAAAGCCAGATGGTCCACGCATACTTTTTTTGCTTCGTGCTGGGAAAACGCGGTCTTCGCTTGCCAGATGCGGCAGGGTCATAAGAAGCTGTCGGATCGCCTTGCTGATTGGGAGATGGTGATCTCTTGCGTTTTTCATCGTGCTCGCTGGAAACACGATTATGTCGGCGTCAAAGTCGATCCATGACCAACGCAATTCTGAAATTTGCGCTCGACGCTGACCGGACAGGATAAGTAGCTTAATGATTGAGTTGAACGGCCAACCAAGCGTGTTCGCGCCTGTCCATATGGATGCGAGTTCGTCCTTCGTCAGGCACCGGTCTCGCTGACGTGCTTTCTGAGGAGCTTTTACGCCGAAGCATGGTGAAGACTCGAGAAGGTCTCTGCTCATAGCCCAGTTGAACAGCTTTCGGATTGCCGCGAGCGCGTTCCGAGCAAGGGCAGGGGCGCCGCGATCGGCAATGTCCTCTACGAGCTTGATAATATCGGCGCGCTTGATCGTTCGGTAGTCGCGCCGTCCAAGCCGTATCAATAATTCTTTCCGAAGGATACGCTCGGTTTCTTGAGCGCTTTTGTTCTTGCTCACGTGGCGATCCAAGAACTCCTCGACGAGATCAGATAGCGTGCCGAGCTTGTTTTTCTGCCGCTTGTCAGCGGGACTTTCCCCTTTTGCGATTTCAGCCCTGAACGCGAAGGCGATTTTCCGCGCCTCTGCTAGCGACAGATCTGGGTAGCGCCCAATTTTCACGCGCCGCTCCTTCCCTACGCCATCGCGATATTTGAATGAAAATGTCTTGGTGCCAGTAGATGTGACGCGAATGGAGAGGCCGGACACGGTGGCGTCCCAAATATCGAATTGTCGCCCGTGGTCGGGGACTCGAACCTTTTTAATCAATAGCTCAGTCAGGCGTTCAGCGGGCATTTAGGTAGCACATAGGTAGCAGTTTGCGGTGCGCTTGCGCGAAGCACTATGGAGCAGCCTGACACAGAGTGCCAGCATAGTCATCTGTAAATGCAGGAAAAACCTGCAACATGGAGCAACAGCCGAGCGGTATGGTTTTCAGAAGGCGAGAACTTTTAATCAGAGGGTCCTGGGTTCGAGTCCCAGCGCGCTCACCATCGAAATCAAATAGTTAAATCGAATCCTGCGGGCCCGCGCGATCGCCGGCTCGTGTTTGGCAAGCGTTCGACAAGCAGAAATTGCAAGGCCGGCTCACGCGCCTCCCGGCGACGTTTGGAACTGCGGATCGACGGCGGCTCAAGACGCAAGCGATCCGCGTCGGAACGTCGACCGCACCCCGATGTGTCGCACCGTCGGACGACATGTTCTCTCGGATGGCGCTCGTGCACGCCGTGGCGGGTGATTTGCGCGTCACGGATATCCGCTGTGGCGCGTGCCGCTGCGTGCGGTCCGGCCGCAACGTTCAGTTCGTGACCGCGCCCTCTGCTCGCCGCTCGTACCATCCCTTGCTGGAATTCACCATCCACACGACGGTCAGCATTACGGGCGCCTCGACCAGCACGCCCACGACGGTCGCGAGCGCGGCGCCTGACTGAAATCCGAACAGCGAGATTGCGGCTGCAACGGCCAGTTCGAAGAAGTTGCTTGCGCCAATCAGAGCGGACGGACCGGCGACGCAGTGCTTTTCGCCGCTGACGCGGTTGAGCAGGTAGGCGACGCCGGCGTTGAAATAGACCTGTATGAGGATCGGAACGGCAAGCAGGGCGATGACCGTCGGCTGCCGGAGCATCTGCTCGCCCTGAAATCCGAAGAGCAGCACGAGCGTCGCCAATAGGGCGAGGATCGATAGCGGTTGCAGGTTCCCGAGCAGGCCAGCGAGAGTCTTCTCTCCGCCTGACGCCAGGAAGCTCCGTCGCACAATCTGCGCTGCGATGACGGGCATCACGATGTAGAGAACGACCGACAGGACCAGCGTATCCCACGGGACCGTGATCGCCGACAGGCCGAGCAGCAGGCCCACGATGGGGGCGAAGGCGAACGTCATGATCGTGTCGTTCAGCGCCACCTGCGACAGCGTGAAATGCGGCTCGCCCTTCGCCAGGTTGCTCCACACGAACACCATGGCCGTACAGGGGGCCGCCGCCAGCAGGATCAGGCCGGCGATGTAGGAATTGATCTGATCGGCTGGCAGGTAGGGACGGAATACGTGCCCGACAAAGAACCAGCCCAGCGCCGCCATCGAGAAGGGCTTCACGGCCCAGTTGATGAACAGCGTGACGCCGATGCCGCGCCAGTAGCGACGCACCTCGCCGAGCGCGGCGAAGTCGATCTTGATGAGCATCGGGACGATCATCAGCCAGATCAGGACCGCAACCGGCAGGTTGACCCTCGCGATCTCGGCCGCGCCGATCGCATGGAATGCCTCCGGCAAGAGATGCCCGAGCGCGACGCCGGCGACGATGCAGAGCGCGACCCAGAGCGTGAGAAAACGTTCGAAGATCGACATCAGCCCTCGGCTCCGGCGGTTGCGCCGTCCATGCGGCCGATCTCGCGCAGGCGATTGCACAGCGACATCTCGTCGAGGCTTTTCATCGGCAGCGCGGTGAAAGCAGCGATGCGGTTGCGCAGGAAACGGAACGCCTCGCCGAATGCGCGTTCCTTGTCGATATCGCTTCCTTCGACCGCAGCGGGGTCTTCGATGCCCCAATGCGCCGTCATGGGCCGGCCCGGCCAGACAGGACAAGCCTCGCCGGCCGCGCTGTCGCAGACGGTGAACACGAAGTCCATTTGAGGGGCGCCAGGGACCGCGAAATCATCCCAGCTTTTCGACCGATAGCCGTCGGACGGGTAGCCGTATGCGGCGAGCGTCTTCAATGCGATCGGATTGACCACGCCCTTCGGCCGGCTGCCCGCGGAGAAGGCGTTGAACCGGCCCGCGCCGTGCCTGCGCAGAATGCCTTCGGCGAGAACGGATCGCGCCGTATTGCCAGTGCAGAGAAACAGGACGTTGAAGACGCGGTCAGTCATCGGCGGAAACCTTCGGGCAGCTCGGAGAAAGGCCGGCGACCAGCGGCGCGCAAACGTCCGGGCGCCCGCCGCAGCAGTCGTTCAGGAGGAACAGGATCGTTTCGCGGAAGCGTGCGAGATCGGCGCGATAGATGATCGAACGGCTGCGCCGCTCGCCGGCGACGAGGCCAGCCTGCGCCAGCGTCGACAGATGCGCCGACATGGTGTTCTGCGGCACGCCGATCAGGCGGGCCAGTTCGCCCGCTGGAACCCCGTCGGGTTCGCGGGCGACGAGCAGCCGGAAGGTTTGAAGCCGGGTGGGCTGGGCGAGCGCGCCCAGCGCGGCGAGAACCGATTGATCATCCATATATCCAGAATAGCCGATATATGTGACGGTTTGAAGACGACGGCGGGCGGAACTACGCCGCCAGCCACTTCGCCATGTCCTCGGGCTTCGGCAGGCCGCCGGCATGGACGACCTTGCCGTCGACCACGACGCCCGGCGTCGAGGCGATCCCGAATTTCGCGATGTCGGCGAAGTCCGTCACCTTTTCCAGTTGAATCTCGATGCCGAGTTTCTTCGCTTCCGTTGCGGCCATGTCGGCGGTCGCGATGCAGCGCTTGCAGCCGGAGCCGAGGATTTTCACGTTCTTCATGGGCGGCGCTCCTTTCAGGGGAACAGGGCGTTGAACAGGTAGCCGACCGCGACGATGCCGGCGGCGACAACGCCGACGAACACGGCGATCAGGCGCAGCGTCAGAACCTTGCGCAGGATGACCATTTCCGGGAACGACAGCGCGATCACGCTCATCATGAAGGCGAGCACGGTGCCGAGCGCCGCGCCCTTGCCGAGCAGGGCCTCGACGACCGGGATGATGCCGGCCGCGTTCGAATACATCGGCACGCCGATCAGGACGACGGCAGGCACCGACCACCAATGCCCCTTGCCTATGATCGAAGCGAGCAGATCGTTCGGCACATAGCCGTGGATGAAGGCGCCGGCGGCGATGCCGGCGATGATCCATATCCAGACACGGCCGACGATGTCGCGCACGGCTTCGAGTCCGGCGCGGATACGATCGACGATCGTCTGCTCGTCGGGCGGCAGGTCCGCCTGTCCGGCGCGCGCGTTGCGCACCCATTCTTCGAGCCAGCCTTCCAGATGCAGGCGGCCGATGATCCATCCGGAGACGATCGCGAGCGTCAGGCCAAAGCCCAGATAGATCGCCGCGACCTTCCATCCGACCAGCGCGAACAGCAGTCCGAGCGCGACCTCGTTGACCATCGGCGCCGAGATCAGGAACGACAAAGTGACGCCGAGCGGCACGCCGGCCGACACGAAGCCGACGAACAGCGGCACGGCCGAGCACGAGCAGAACGGCGTGAACACGCCGAGGATCGCCGCTGCGATATTGCCGACGCCCTCGCGCTTGCCGGCGAGCAGCGCGCGCGTTCTCTCCGGCGAGAAAAAGCTGCGCACGACGCCCATGCCGAAGACGACCAGCGTCAGCAGCATCAGGACTTTCGGGGCGTCGAAAATGAAGAACCGGGCGGCTTCTTCGATATGGCTGCCCGGCGTGACGGGCAGCAACGAGACCAACCACGTCGAAAGGGCCTCAAGCCGCCAGTAGATTGCGAACCAGACACTGATCGCAGCGACCGTTCCGGCGATCCAGACCGCCGGCGAGGCCGGGCGCCCGGCATGTGTGGAGAGGCCGACGCTCATACCGCCCTCCGTCTCGGTTCGGGAACTGCCGCCATGACGGCGTCGAGGATTGCGCGTTCGTGCGCCGCGAGATCGGGGCTCAGGCCATATCGCACCCACTGGGCGTCTCGCCGGTCTGTCACCAGGCCGATGGCTTTCAGGGCGGACATATGGCGGCTCATGCGCGACTGGCTCGCGCCGAGCTTCGTCATGAGTTCGCAGACGCAATGCTCGCCGCCATCCCAGAGGATGCGCAGCGCGGCGAGCCGGGTTGGTTCAGCAAGTGCGGCGAGAAGGGGGACCGGATCCTTCATGTCGCCGTGATATGCGGTAAGGCGCATATGCGCTATGCCGCATGATGTCGCGGGTCGGCGGCGTCAGCCGCAGCAACCGCGGCGTGGCGTCGCCGCCATCGACTTGGTCGCGCGCACGAAGGCGCTCATGAACTTGCCGTCCACCCGTTTCGCCATGGCGTCCACGTCGAAGCCCTTCGAGATCAGGAACTCGCGGGCGTCATCAACCTTGTAGACGCGTGTAGGTTCGACGCCGACCGCCTCGAAGCCGGCGGCGGAAAGCTTCGCGCGGTAGTCGTTCTCGTCGAGCGCGCCGGCGATGCAGCCGACCCACGCCAGAACGTCCTTGCGGATTTGATCGGGGATGTCGCCGCGCGTGACGACATCGGACACTGCGAAACGCCCGCCCGGCTTCAGCACGCGGAAGGCTTCACGAAGAACCTTGTCCTTGTCGGCCGCCAGGTTGATCACACAGTTCGAGATGATCACGTCAACCGAATTGTCGGGCAGCGGGATCGCCTCGATCTCGCCTTTCAGGAATTCGACATTGGTCGCGCCGGCCTTCTGCTGATTCTCGCGCGCGAGCGCCAGCATCTCATCGGTCATGTCCAGACCGTAGGCCTTGCCCGTAGGACCGACGCGCTTTGCTGACAGCAGCACGTCGATGCCGCCGCCCGAGCCGAGATCGAGCACGGTTTCGCCGGCCTTCAATTCGGCGAGCGCCGTCGGGTTTCCGCAGCCGAGCGAGGCCAGAACGGCGGCGTCGGGAAGCCCGCCCTTCTCGTGATCGGTGTAGAGGTTGGACGTGATCGGATTGCACCCGTCGAGCGCCGCGGCCCCTCCGCAGCAGCCGCCCGGCGCCGAAACGCGGCGCGCGGCTTCGGCATACTTCTCGCGAACGACTTCCTTGATCGCAACGTCAGTCATGGCGACTCCTACGCGTTGATGACAGCCTTGGGATTGATCGCCTTGTTGCGGGTGCAGCACTCCGCGAACAGGAACGACAGGATTTCCTGAAGCGCCTCCGCGCGTGCGGAATAGCGCAGGAACGTGCTTTCGCGGCGGACCGCCACCAGCCCCTCGTTCTTCAGCTTGTCGAGATGATGCGAGAGGGTGGACGGCGGGATGCCGAGTTCCGAGCCGATCTCGCCGACGACGAGCCCATCCGGGTGCGCGCTCAACAGCAGCCGCACGATCCGCAAGCGAGGCTCGGTCCCGAGCGCCGCCAGCATGTCGGCAAAGCGGGCGATCTGGTCGTCGTCGGGGGCGGTGGGCATGAGGAATCCTTTCCATAATTCTATAATCATAGAATTATGGTAGCGCAAGAGGCCTCTCCCGCATCCCGGGGCGGCCGAAGCCGCGCAAGCGGGAAGGGGCCGCGGCGGCCCGGACATTGCGGAATTTCCGACACGGCCGCGTCCAAACTGGCGCGATGCCCGACGCGTGCAAACCGCGGGCTCGCGTCCCAGTTCTCCCGGGAAGGACGTCCCGGCGTCGCTTAGGCGGCGCCTCGCAGGTCTCGCCGCAGGATCTTGCCGACGTTCGACTTCGGCAGCGCGTCGACGAAGACGATGTGCTTCGGAACCTTGTAGGCGGCCAGCTCCTTGCGGCAGAAATCGGCCACATCCTGCTCGGTGAGGGTCGCGCCAGGCTTGCGCACGACGAAGAGCTTCACGGCTTCTCCGGTCTTCTCGTCGTGCGCGCCGACGCAGGCGCATTCGGCGACGCCCGGGCAGGCGGTCGCCACCGCCTCGATCTCGTTCGGATAGACGTTAAAGCCCGAGACGAGGATCATGTCCTTCTTGCGGTCGACGATCTTCAGGAATCCGCGATCGTCGAAGACGCCTATGTCGCCCGTGCGGAAATAGCCGTCCTTGGTGAAGGCTTCCTTGTTTGCCTCTGGCTTGTTCCAGTAGCCGACCATGACCTGCGGACCCTTCACGCAGACTTCGCCGGCCTGGCCGACGCCCACCTCTTCATTCTCATCGTTGAGAATGACGACGTCGGTCGAGGGCAGGGGCAGGCCGGTCGTGCCGCTGAATTCCGCGATATACGCTGGATTGAACGTGACGATCGGCGATGTCTCGGAGAGGCCGTAGCCTTCGCGCACGAAGGTGCCGGTGATCTCCCGCCAGCGATCGGAGACCGCGCCGACGATCGCCGCGCCGCCGCCGCCGGCGAGCTTCAGACGCGACCAGTCGACCTCCCGGATGCGCGGATGCATCGTCAGGCCCGCATAGAGGGTGTTTACGCCCATGAATATACTCGGCCGCGCGGCTTTCATGACGTCGACGAAGGCGTCCATGTTGCGGGGGTCGGCGACCAGCCAGTTGTCGGCGCCCACCGAGAAATAGCTGAGGAAATTCACCATCAGCGCGAAGATGTGGTAGAGCGGAATTGCCGTGACGACGACTTCTTCGCCGGGCGCCAGCGCCTTCGGCATGAAGGCCTTGAACTGCTCGATATTGGCGATGAGATTGCGGTGCGTGAGGGTCGCGCCTTTCGACAGGCCGGTCGTGCCGCCGGTATATTGCAGGAACAGGAAATCGTCGCCGCGCAGCGTCGGCGGGGTGAATGTCATCGTGGCGCCCTCGGCGAGCGCGTCGGCCAGAGCGATCTGATGCGACAGGCGCGGATCGGCGGGCGGGCTCGGCAGCTTCGCGCCCGAGCCGTCGCCGACGCCGGCCACGATCACGTTCTTCACCTTGGTCGCGCCGATGATCTCGGCGAGCGTCGCCGTGGAGCCGGAGAAGATGACAATGGTCTCGACGCCGGCGTCATTCAACTGATGTTCCAGTTCGCGCGGCGTGTAGAGCGGGTTGACGTTGACCTGAACCGCGCCGATCCGCGCGTTGGCGATCATGGCGAGCGCGAAGGCGAAGATATTCGGCGTCATGACCGCGATCCGGTCGCCCTTCTTCACGCCGAGCTTCGTCTGCAGGAAGGCCGCGAGCGCGCGCGAATGCCTGTCCACGTCGGCATAGGTCAGCGTCTGGCCGAACGAACGGAACGCCGGCTTGTCGGCGAACTTCATCATCGCCTCGTCGACGAGATCGCGCACGCTGGCGTACGCGTCGGCGTTGATCTTCGCCGGAATGGCGTCGCCGTAGGACTTGATCCAGGGACGGGTCATGAAGCGCTCCTTTTGAACTGCGTTTTCTCGTTGTACAGAGCTCCGGCGCCTCGCGGGCGCCGGGACAGTGAATTGCATGTGGTCGATTATGCCACGCGCGGTGGCGGGGCGTCGAACCAGCCCCAGATCCGCTCGGCCGCTGAGCGATCGTCGACCTTGATCGCTCCGGCGCCGATGCCGCCGGCCAGAGTGATCGCGCCGGTGTAGAGCTCGGCCCACGTGCGGTGCGACATCCGCAGTTCGGCGTCAGCATTGAGCCGATTGGCTGCGTCGTCGGCCATGAATTCGGCCACGCCGTGTCGGACCGCTAGCGCAAAGGCGCGGGCCTTGTCCTCGATCACGATGCGCAGGTTGGCGAGATTCTCGCCGACCGCGTCGGGGTCGAGCCGCACGCGCTGGAAGTTCACAAAGCGCGCGGGATCGCTGGACAGGATCGCCTCAACGGTCGGCTGCACCGCGACGACCGGGTTGATCTTACCTTCGAGCGTCAGTGCCTGCGTCAGCGCGAAATGACGCGCGATCGTGCCGGGCGCGCGATAGGCCAGTTCGCGAAGCGCGTTCGCCTTGAGCTGGTTGCTGTCGGCGCCGGGCGCGCCTTGAACCAGCCAGTCGGCGAGCTGAAGCGCCCAAATCACATCGCCGTCGGCGAGCGCTTCCTTGCACTGCGCGGTCACGCGTTCCGGCCCGCCGAAGCCCGCGATGACGCGACGGGCCTGCTCGGCCTGAGGCAGCTTGTAGATGTGGGCGGCGTCGCCATCGAACCAGCCGAAGATGTGATTGTAGATGTGGGGCGGAAAATAGCTGAACTCGCCGTAGATTTCCGCATTGTAGAGACAGGAGGCGAGGCTTTTCGGCATACGCACGAATTCGCGAAGATCGTCCGGACCGAGACCCTTGTTGATACCGCGCATCGTCTGGTCGATCATGAAGCCGATCGCGCCCATATAGCCGTCGAGCGCCTCCGCGACCTTGTCCTTGCCGACCACCGGCAGTGCATGGGTGTTGACGAGGTAAGTCGGTTCGAGATCACGAAGAACGCGCAGACCGGCTCGCCAGGATTGCGGCGCCCGCCAGACGTCGCCGCGCAGTGTGTAAAAATTCGGAAGCGACGGCCACAGGAAATTGTTGAGCGCGAGTTCGAGCGAGGGAATCCACACGCTCAGCGTATCCTCGGAATCCGAGAATTGCTCGGTGAAGAACTGCATCTTCAGACCGGCGATATCGAGCCATTGTCCGTCTTGCACGAACGTGTTCGCCAGAACCGTGCCCTTGGGCTTGCCGACCGGAATTGTGGCGGCGAAGCCGGAATCCGGCCCCGTATCCGGAAGCAGAGAACCGAATTGCCCCTGAAAGCGCGCGGTGAGGACAGGCATTGCCTCAGGAAAATCGCCGCCGGTCGCAAAGCCGGTCGCCAGTTCCTCGATATGCTGGTTGACGAGAGGATGGCCGATGACCGGAATGCCTTCGCGGCCCTCGATGAACGGCTTGGTCCCATGGGCGTAATGGTTGTGGCTGTAGATGATTGCTGCAATCGGCCTGTCGCTGATCTTGCGGAACTCGGCCAGCGCGCGTTCGCCGTCTTCGTAGTCGTCGCCCGTGTCGAAGATCACGAGACCTTCGGGCGCTTCGATCATCGTGCGGATGACGATGCCAGCGCCGGCGAAAGCATGAACGCCGTCTCTCACCCTGATCATCGTCGGCGCGACCGCATAGGTCTTGCCGATGGACTTGAATATCTCGGTCGCCACCACGCCGCCGCGCGGGGTGGCCGTGCGCTCGGGGGCAGGGCCCATGAAGCGGCTGATCGATGTATTCGAGAAATCCATGGTCTTTTCCCACCCCAAATGTTGTCCCGCCGATGGGTCCGAGGCTCTCGCCGGTCTCCGATCGCGTGACGGGTTGATACCCATGCGCGCTTCCCGAAATCTGTCGTGACTGCGACAGAAACTGGATTCCGTGAGCGGACGCTCTCGCGCGTTTCGGGGGATCGCGCCGAGGGGATTTGCCGGATGTGTGACAGCGCCTAGAATACCCGCGTCACATCGACGGGCAGATTGATGACGGGGCTGTCAAAGGCGTCTCAGAGGGAGTTGGCGCGCGCCGCGCTGACGCGGGCGCCGGCCTTTTCGCAATGCGCGCCCGCGACGCTGGACCGGTTCGTCTCTGAGGGCGCCCTGCGGACATTCAAGCGTGGGGAAACGGTCAGCCGCCGGGGCGCGCCGGTTGCGGCTCTCTGCGTTCTGGCGACGGGAAGCGCCGAGATCAGCGCGACCTCCGCTACCGGCAAGCGGCATGTGCTGCACTATCTGGAGTCGGGACAGCTCTTCAATGTCATCGGCGCGCTGGACGGCGGACCAAGCATACACGACGCGGTGGCGCACGAGGAAACGCTGGCCCTGCTGATACCGAGAGCGGTCCTGCTGGCGGCGGTGGAGCATGAGCCGCATCTCGCCATGGCGATGATCCGGTTGCTTTGCCTTCGATCGCGGGTGCTCTACGACTACATCGCCGAACACACGCTCCTGCCCTTGCGCGCCAGATGCGCGCGGATGCTTCTGTCCCTGGTCGACCAATACGGCGCGGCGCGGCCGGATGGCTATTTCGTCACCCTGAAGCTGTCCCAGGAGGAATTCGCCGACATGCTCGGCCGCTCCCGCCAGAGCGTGAACAAGGAACTGCGCGCGCTGGAAACGGAAGGCGTCATCCGGACCGCCTATTCGCAGTTCATCATCCAGGACTTGCCGGCGCTTCAGCTAATTGCGCAAGGCAAGTGAGCGCCTCATCTCACGGACGCGGCCGCCACGAAGTCCGCGATCTGCCCGGCGACGAAGGTCGGCGCCTCGATCGGCAGGAAATGGCCTATGCCTCGCGCTTCGCTATAGCGCGCGTGCGGGACCAGTTCGCGCAGCTTGCGCCCCATGCCGATGTTGGCGACCGGATCGGCGTCGCCCCAGACGATCTGGATCGGATCGCGTTCGTTTTGCAGGGCGCCGACCCAGCGGTCCCTGTGCAGATAGCGTTCCCGCACGTAGCTATAGACGTTGGGGATGCGCAGATGTCCGGCCTCGTGAACGAGCAGTTCGGTCATCAGCGCCGCATGAGCGTCGGTCAGCGCATCCGGGCGTCCCATTAGCGCCCGCAACCGTTCCGCGTAGTTCTGCGGCAGGTTCCTCACCATCTCCGAGGCTTCGTCCAGCGTTGCCGGGTCCTCCAGCACGCGCTGGAACTTCGTCAGCGTCGCCATGCCCTTAAGAATGCTGCCATTGAGAAACGTCGAGCTCGCCAGATGGAATGACAGTCGACCCTCGGCCTTCCGCGCGAGCAGTTCCGTGTGAATGCTCGTGCCCATGTCATGGCTGACGACATGAACCGTGCGGCAGTCGAGCTTGTCCAGCAGACCTTCGATCATGTCGGCCTGCTGGAACAGCGAGTAGCTCCACGCGAGCGGCTTGTCCGACAGGCCGAAGCCGACCAGATCCGGCGCGACGCATTTGTAGCTCTTCGCCAGAACGCCGACGACGTCGCGCCAGTCGAGGCACGACGTCGGGAAACCGTGAATGAGCAGGACGCATGCGCCGTCGCCACGCATGTGCGTGAAAATTTCATTGCCCTGAACGGACGTGAAATCCCCTTCAGCCTGCCACGCGACGGCGGCGGGCGAGGCGGTCGCATCGAGACGCATGGCTGCTCCTTCCTGCGCCGAAATCAGATCGCGTCGATAATCTTGCGCGCGAGCGCGGCATTGCCGGCGATCGTGAAGGCGCTCGTATCGACCGAGGCCTTCGCCCCGCCATTCATCTTCGCCCAATCGTCGAAGGTCATTTCGATTTCGCATTCGGCGGACGATGTCGGCGCGGGCGGTCGGATTTCCACCACGCCGTGACGCAAATGGAGATCGAAGGCGCCGACGCCGGTAAGCGCGAGGCGCACGACCTTCGCGCCGTCAGCGCTCAGCTCGGGCGGAAGCCTGAACCGCAGGGCGTTGACGTAGGTGAGCGGCGGCATCTGCTTGACCATCGCCTCGTTGGCGAAGCGGATCGGCAACTGGCGCGTGTCTACGTCGCCTTCGAGTTCGCGCGCCTGGGTGAGATACCAGGAGCGTGTGTTCGAAGCGGTCGTCACCTGGCCCATTGCGCGAAGCGCCTTGGCCTTCAGCGCCTTGTAACGCTCGTCGTTCGGCGATTGCCGGAGCAGGTAGGTGGCAAGCTGGGCCGTCCAGGAATATTCCCGCGCAGCGAGGGAGCGTTCTGCCGCCTCGAACATGCGGTCGGCGCCGCCCGACAGGTCGATCAGGCGCCGGGCTTCCTCGACCGGGGCCACCGGATGAAGTTCGACCGTATCGGCGCCGAACCAGCCGACGAGTCCCGCATAGATCTGACGCACGTAGAACGGCAGTTCGCCGTAGAACTGACCGGTCAGACGTCCATTGGCGAGCGCCGGCGGCAGCCGCACGAATTCGACCAGTTCGGCGGGCGAGAGCCCGGCGTTGATGCCGCGCACGGTCTGGTCGTAGGTGAACTGGATGCAGTCGCGATATTCGGTGACCGCCTTCCGGATCGCCTCCTTGCCGGAAATCGGCAGGCCGTGGACTCCGACCATGTGATCGGGCTCGAGTTCGAGCATGAGGTCGAGGCCGCGCAGCAGCTTGACCGGATTGCGAAACATCTCGCCGCGCAGCGTGTAGATGTTGAACATCGCCGGCCAGGCGATGTTGTTGATGACGGTCTTCCTGTCCGGCATCCAGATCAGGAGCGTGTCGTCGGTGTCGCCTTCGGCATGGAAGAACTTGAAACGCACGCCGTCGATCGTGGCCTCCTGACCGTCCTCGATGTCGTTCGTCGGCCGGACAAAGCCGCTCGTCGGCTTGTATTTGTCCAGTTCGAAGAAGAACGGGCCGAGTCCCTGGTTCGGCAGGCTGTCCTCGCCCTCGCGGGGCAAAAACATGCCGAACTGGATCGCGACGCGGCGCGTGAGGAAAGGCGCGAGATCGCCGATCGTGCGGGCGAGGTTGGTCATTACGGCCTTGTGCGCCCAGACTGGCGTCTTGCCCTCCTGGCCGAGCGGGACGTACGTGCGTGACCCCAGCGCGTAGTGGCTGTGCGTGTAGATCAGCGCGCTCACCGGCTTCGAGGACGCCTCCCGGAAATCCTCGTTCTGCTGCTGCGATTGCTCGATGCAATCGCCGGTATCGACGATGATGAGACCGGTTTCGCCCTCGATCATCGTGGAATTGCCGAGGCAGGAGCCGACGTGACACCAGACTCCGTCCGTCACTTCGTGAAGCTTGCGCGCGAACTGATGCGAATGCGCGATGTAGCTTGCTTCGGCGACAGCGCCCCGCGGGCCGGTTTCGATCCGGACCGGGCCGCCCATGTACCGAGATGGCGCAATATTTGCGAAGGTCATTCTCCAGTCCCTTCTAGCGAGCGTAGGCGGTCGTTGCGCCGAGATTGCGGGTTGCGGAGGTCGTCGGGCGCAGGAACGCCCAGCCCACCAGACCGCCGATGGCGAGGAATGCGCCGGTCACCGCGAAGCCGAGCTCGTATCCGGCGGCAGGCGATCCCTGAACGTTCTGCACGAGATAGCCGGTGACGATCGGCGCGATGATGCCGGCGATCGATGCGACGGAATTGTCGATCGCCAGGATCGAGGCGCGCTGCGGCTTGGGCACGATCTCGCCGATCATCGCCGGGCCGGTGTAATAGATCGTCTGCGACAGACCGGCGCCGACGCCCAGGATGAGCACGCGCATGAGCGGCGAGAGACCGGGCAGCAGCATGCTGGCGTAGCAGGCGGCGGCGATCAGGGTCGCCACTCCCGTCAGCACCCCGCGCGCCGTGCGGCTGGGGACCCGCTTCAGCATGAGCCGCTGCGACCACCAGGCGGCGCCAAGCCCGAACACGAGATTGACGGCGATGAACAGCGAGAACATGCGGCCGCTCTCGAGCGCGCCGTAGCCCAGGCCCTTCTGCAGGTAGACCGCCATCCAGGTCAGCGTCAGCGCCAGCGACCAGTACGAGGCGAAATGACCGAAGACGCAGGCCAGCAGCGTCTTGTCGGAGAACAAGGTTCCGTAGCTCGCGCGGCGCACGGTCGCGTCGCTATGCGCGTCTTCGAGCGTGCCCTCTCGACCGAGAGGCAGCCAGAGAAGCAGCCACGCCAGCCCGATGACGCCGAGGAGCTGGAAGTTGGCGCGCCAACCCCATTTGGCCGTCACGGCCGGAATGACGAGACCCGCGAGGATAAGGCCGACGCCCGCGGCCTGGCCGAGAATCGACACCGGCAGGGAACGTTTCTCGTCAGGCAGCCACTTGTAGAGCGAATGCACCGCGACAGGCCACGCTGGCCCTTCCGCCACGCCGAGCAGGAAGCGGCAGGCGATGATCGCCGCAAGAGAGGATGTGTACGCGATCGGGAATTGCAGCAGCGCCCACGACAGCGCCATGAGCGCGATGAAGCCTTTTGTCTTCGCGCGATCCGCGACGAAGCCGCCGATGACGCCGGCGATCGCGAACAGCCAGAAGAAGCTGCCGCCGATCACGCCGAACTCCGTCGGCGTGAGCTTCAATTCCGTCATCATCGGAACGGCGACGAGGCCGACGACGATCTTGTCGACGAAGTTGAGCAGCATGAACAAGGCGAGCAGGATGGTCATCCGCCACGCCATTTTTGGCTGGAATACGTTCTCGCTCATTTCACTCCCCGTGTCTTGTCTTGGTGTGACGCCGCGTCGCCTAGTTTCTTCCGAGGATCATGTCGGCGGCTTTTTCGCCGATCATGATCGAGGCGGCGTTGGTGTTGGACGATGGCATCGTCGGCATGACCGAAGAGTCGACCACGCGCAGGCCGTCGAGCCCGCGCACCTTCAGGTCGGGCGACACGACCGCCATCTCGTCGACGCCCATCTTGCAGGTGCCGATCGGATGCCACGACGTCTGCCCGGAGGTCTTGATGTAGTCGAGCAGCCCCTGATCGTCGGTCACCGCGGGGCCGGGACGCGTTTCGCGATCGACGTACGGCTTGATCGCGCTCTGCGACATGACATTGCGGATCAGCCGCAGGGCCGTGAGCATATGCGCGCGGTCCGTCTCCTCCGCCATGTAGTTCGGGTTGATGGTCGGATCGGCCGAAGCGTCGGTCGAATTGATATGGATGGACCCGCGCGAGGCCGGCCGCAGCTGGAAGAAGCCGATCGCGAAGCCGGGGAAGGGGTCGAGGCCGAAGCCCTTCGTGTTGGCGTAGCGATCCGCGCCGCTCAAATGGTGAACCTGAATCTTGACCCCGGCGCGACCGGACTCCAGCGGCGTTTCCACATTCGCATGCGCGGTCGCCGACGGCGTCGCCATCAGGCCCTTGCGCGTCATGATGTACTTTGCGCCCATCATCAGCGTCCTGACCTTGCTCGACAGGACGTCGTTCAAGGTGATCGGCTTGGTGCAGGCGTAGGTGATGCGCGATTGCAGATGGTCGAGGAAGTTTTCGCCGACGCCCGGCAGGTCGTGCACGACCGGCACGCCCAGCTTCTGCAGGGCGCCCGCGTTGCCGACGCCCGAAAGCTCGAGCAGTTGCGGCGAGCGGATCGGCCCGGCCGAGAGGATCACTTCCTTGTCCGCGAGGGCGCGATGCGTTTCGCCGCCGCGCACGTATTCGACGCCGACCGCGCGCTTGCCATCGAACAGGATGCGCGTCGTGCGCGCTTCCGTCTGAAGTTCGAGGTTGGGCCTGCGCAGCGGACCGTCGAGATAGCCCAGAGCCGTCGAACAGCGACGTCCGTTGCGGGTCGACAGTTGAAGGTGGCCGACGCCCTGATACGCAGCGCCGTTGTAGTCGGGATTGCCGGGAATGCCGGCCTGCTTGCAGGCGGCGATGAAGGCTTCCGTCAGCGCGTCCGAATTGTCGGCGAGCGACTGGACCGAAATCGGGCCGTCGCGCCCGCGCAGCTTGGCGTCGCCGAACGCCGTGCTTTCGAGTCGACGGAAATAGGGCAGGACGTCGTCGTAGCCCCAGCCCGCGCATCCCAGGGCGCGCCAGTGGTCGTACTCGGCCGGATCGCCGCGCACGTAGATCATGCCGTTGACCGAACTGGAGCCGCCCGGCAGCTTGCCCATCGGCAGGTAGATGCTCTGATCGGCCAGCGTCTTTTGCTTCGACGTGTTCGACATCCAGACGTAGTCGGGGTTTTGCAGGATCTTGGCGACGCCGACGGGCACGCGCACCCAGAAGTCCTTGTCGCGCGCAGCGCCGGCTTCGAGCAGCAGCACCTTGCCGGAGACGCCGGCGGCAAGGCGGGTGGCGACCGCCGCGCCGGACGAGCCGGCGCCGACGACGATGTAGTCCGCGCGCGTCTCAGCCATGAGCGTGTTCCTTCAGCCATGCCGACAGCACGCGCGCTTCGAGGCCCATGCGCTTGAATTGAAGATCGGGAATCTCGACCTTCATCGGCGCGCCCGGAATCGCCGGCGGCGTCTCGACGACGAGTTCCACGAAGATCGGCCCTTCGTCAGCGAGGATGTCCTCGATAGCGATCGCGAAGGCGGCTTCTTCGGCGAATTTGAACGTGCGGCGGTATCCGGCGGCGGCGGCCAGGCCCGCGTAGTCCACGCAAGCCTCTGCCGGCGTCGCGAGATTGGCGATGCCGGTGAATTGCGCGCCGTTGCGAATGACGAAGTGCACGAAGTTCTTGGGCTGCCGATCGGCGACGGTCGCGAGGCCGCCGAGCTGCATCAGAAGGCTCGCGTCTCCGTCGACGACGATGACCTTGCGCGACGGTTCGCCGATCGCGAGTCCGAGCCCGAGGCTCGCCGCGCCGCCCATCAGCGGAACAGAGCTGATCCGCGGTTGCGCGGCCTGAAGGCCGTCGAAGGCGAACATCGCGCCCATCGTCGCGACGAGAACCGCTTCCTTGCGCGCCTTTTCGATGATGGCGCAGGCTTGATTGATGTTCATGGCCGCCCCCTCAGTTCCAACCCGTGGGAGCGCCGACGATCAGCGCCGCCGGCCGGCTCTCCTTGTCCGCGTAAGCGAACGCTTCATCGACGTGCTTGAGGTCGCTCTCGTCCTCGAGGCGCCAGAACCGCACCCCGAGCGCAGTCAGAACGGGCTCGAGCAGCCTCACCGCATTGCGCGTCGACAGCGCCGGGTCCTGACCGAAATTGCTGAATTCGCGCCCGAACTGACCGACGAGGAAGACGATCGGCAGCGACGCGTCGAGACCGACGGCGCGGATCGTATTGATGCAGGCGTAGAGGCCCTGGTTCTGGACGACGGTGATTGGCCTCTTGCCGGCGATCCTGAGACCGGCCGACACGCAGACCGCCTGATCCTCGTTGCTGCAGCGCACAAGCGCCAAGCCGTCCACGCCATGCTCGAGGCGTACGTGGAGACCGAGTTGCACCCAATCCGGCACGGCGACGAAGTGGTCGACGCCATTTCGCCGCAGCGCATCGAGGTATCTCGACGCAGGTATGTTGAAACTGCGCTCGCCCATCCCTTGTGACCTCCCGCTTGTTGTCGCGGGCGAACCTAGGGGCGAGGGCAGACGAAATCTGTAAAAGTCCCGACAGAATCGGAAATCGGCTCGCGCAGAAAGAGCGGAGCGCATTTGTGCCGCCGCCCGACCACAGCCTTTCCTCAGGCGAAACGACCGGTCATCGCCAACCTGGCGAAGCAACCCGACTGCCGGACAGACTCGTGGATAGACCGTTTCGTCGCTTCGGCAGAAATCGTCTTTGGCGATTTCGCCTGAACTCCCGCGACTCTATCTCACGATGAATTGCTGTGTTTGCGCCCGAAGGTTTCATCGAAAGAATAGCCGGCGCCCCGCACCGTGCGGATCGGATCCTGCTCGCGGCCGCGCACAAGCGCCTTGCGGAGCCTGCCGACATGGACGTCGACTGTGCGCTCGTCGATCTCCGCCGCCGTGCCCCACACGAAGTCCAGCAGTTGCGCGCGCGAAAAGACGCGGCCGGGCTTCTCGAGCAGGAATTCGAGCAGCCGGAACTCGGTGGGGCCAAGATGAATGTCGCGGCCGGCGCGGCGCACGCGCCGGGTCTCGCGATCGAGGTCGATGTCGCCCGCCCTCAGCCGGTCGGCGATGCGCTCGGGGCGGGCGCGGCGCAATAGCGAGCGCACGCGCGCCATCAGTTCGGGCACGGAGAACGGCTTGACCACATAGTCGTCGGCGCCGACCGAAAGCCCTCGAACGCGTTCGCTCTCGTCCGCGCGCGCCGTCAACATGATGATGGGCAGGTCGCGGGTTTCCGCGCGCGCCCGCAGGCGGCGGCAGATCTCGAGCCCCGAGACGCCAGGCAGCATCCAGTCGAGAATGACCAGATCGTAGGTTGCTTCGGCAATCCGCACTTCGGCTTCGTCGCCGCGTTCGATGCGCTCGACGAAATAGCCTTCCGACTCGAGATTGTAGGCGAGCAGTATTCCGAGTGCCTGCTCGTCCTCCACGATCAGAATGCGCGGCGCGCGCGTTTGCTGCACGTCCTTTGGGGAGAGGGGTCGCCTTTCGTCCATCAGCGCGGGGCTCATTTGCCAATCCCGGCAGCCGCACCCTTCGGCCGGTCGACCGGCGGCGCCTCGCCC
>WBZM01001136.1_pt1 | contig 28741 bp, 31 predicted proteins | sample 5204271 | NCBI WGS metagenome assembly WBZM01 (sample SAMN12344346, study PRJNA552823) | activated sludge metagenome | biome: Activated sludge suspended growth; feature: Nitrification reactor; material: Wastewater; isolation source: activated sludge from nitrification reactor of wastewater... | reverse complement strand
CGGGTCGAGTTCGGGCGGCACCGGCAGCTCGGGCAGATCGCCGGGGGCGGGGCCGCGGCCGGCCATCGCGGCGCGCAGCTGGTAGACGTAGGCGAGGACCTGGGCCACCGCGGCGAACAGCGCCTGCGGGATCTCCTGGTCGAGCTTGGTGTGGGCGTAAAGGGCGCGGGCCAGCATCGGCGCCTGCAGCACCGGCACCTGCGAGTCCTTGGCCACGTCGCGGATCTTCATCGCCAGCAGGTCGACACCCTTGGCGACGACACGCGGCGCGCCCATCTTGCCGTCCTCGTACTTCAGCGCGACGGCGTAGTGGGTCGGGTTCATCACCACCAGGTCGGCCTTCGGGATCGCGCGAGACCTCGCGCATCTTGGCCTTCTGCTTGCCCTTGACCTCCTGGTTGCCCTCGGCCTCCTTGTGCTCCTGCTTGGCCTCCTGGTGGCTCATCTTCAGGCGGTCGGCATGCAGCTTGCGCTGCAGCGGCACGTCGACGATCGCGAAAGCGGCCAGCGCCAGCACCAGCATCGCGATGCCGCCGAGCACCGTGGTGGCGCCGGCTTCCACCGCGGCAGGCAGGCTCATGCCGAGCAGGGCGGTGAAGTCGCCGACGTGCGACTTCAGGTACAGCGCGCCGATGGTGCCGAGGATCAGCGCCAGCGCGCTGGCCTTCAGCGCCTCGATCAGCTGCTGCTTGGAAAACAGCCGGCCGACGCCGGCCACCGGATTCAGGAAGGCGAACTTGGGTTGCAGCGGCTTGAGCGTGAAGTTCCAGCCGCCCGAAGCGGCGCTGACGCCCACCGCCACCAGCGTCATCAGCACACCCAGCGGCAGCACCATCCACATCATCGAGGCAGTCAGCTCGGCCAGGCGCTCGAGCATCGCCTCGGGCCGGGTGACGCTGCGGGCGTCGAACTGCAGCGCCTGCGCCAGGCGCACCTTCAGCCAGCCGGTGGCCCAGGGCATGGCCGCCACCACCACCGCACCGCCCACCGCGATGGCCGCGAAGTGGCCGAGGTCGCGCGAGCGCGGCACCTGGCCCTGCTCGCGCGCTTTCTGCAGCTTGCGGGCTGAGGCTGGGAGATTGCGGTCCTGTGCGTCCTGGTCGGCCATGGCATGACGCCCCTGTGAGCGGGGGCCAGGCCATTGTTCCGGGCGGGTCGGCGAACTTGAGCCGGAAGAGAACGCAAAAAGGGCCGCTTATCGCGGCCCCTTCGGTCCACACCCGCCAGGGTGTGACGGATTCAGCGGCTAGAAGCCGAGGCTGGCCAGCAGGTCGTCGACCTCGGCCTGGTCCTTCACCACGTCGGTGCGGCCTTCCGGGTTCACCACCGGGCCGTTGAGCACCGCCGCCTCGACCTTCTGCGCCTGCTCGGGCGGCGCGGCCTGCACGAGCAGCTTGACCAGGCTGTCTTCCAGCTCGGTGGCGAGCGACACCACCTTGGCCACCACCTGGCCGGTGAGGTCGTGGAAGTCCTGCGCCAGCATGATGTCGGTCAGGTGCTGGTCGATGCGCGCCGTGGCGGCCTCGACGTCGCCGACGAAGTTCATCACCGCGCCCGAGGCGACGGCCTTGACCGGGTCGCGCACGATCGCCTCCGCGATGCGGCGCGTCTCGCTGGAGATGTGGGCGTGGTCGGCCTTGGCCTGGTCGACCGAGTTGAGCACCTTGTTGGCGGCGTCGCTGGTCTTGCTGGCGATGTAGCTCAGGCGGCTGCGGGCGTCGGGCAGGCCGTCGGCGGCGATCTGCAGCTTGGGCATCACGCCCAGCTGCGTCAGCGTGTCGTGCAGCTGGCGCGTGATCGTGCCGAGCTGGTGGAACACCTCGGGCGACGCGCCGGCCGCCATCTGCGGCGCGAGCTCGGAAAGACTGTCCATCTTCATGTTCTTGTCCCTTGTGTGGTGGACGCTCACGCCGTGGCGGCGAGCTTCTGCATGATCTTCTGGACCTTCTCCTCCAAGGTGGCCTTGGTGAAGGGCTTGACGATGTAGCCGGCCGCGCCGTCCTGGGCGGCGCGCACGATGTCTTCCTTGCGCGCTTCGGCGGTGACCATCAGCACCGGCAGGTGCTTGAGCGACTCGTCCTTCTTGATCGCCGCGAGCAGCTCGAAGCCGTTCATGTTCGGCATGTTGATGTCGCTGACCACGAAGTCGAACTTGGCGCTGCGCAGCATGTTCAGCGCCACCGCCCCGTCCTCCGCCTCCTCGGCGTTGTTGCAACCCATCTCCTTGAGCAGGCCGCGCACGATGCGCCGCATGGTGGAGAAGTCGTCGACGATCAGGAATTTCAGGTCGCTGGGAGTGCTCATGGGGTCCTCGCTGGGGACGGGCTCGGGTGTTTATCGGGCGGGCGGCACGAAAGTTGAGACCGGCTCGACCACCTTTCGGTCGACCAGTTCCGGTGCGGGCTCCGCCTCGGGTTCGGGCGGCGCGGCGGGCTTCAGGATGCGGTCCTCCGCCTCGCGGTTCATCACGATGATGCTGATGCGGCGGTTGGCCGGGCTGGCCGGGTTGTCGGGCTCGATGAGCTGGCTGGAGGCCAGGCCCTGCACGCGCAGCACGTGCTCGTCGGGCAGGCCACCCATCACCAGCTCGCGCCGCGAGGCGTTGGCCCGGTCGCTGGAGAGCTCCCAGTTTCCGTAGCCGCGGTCGCCGGCGGCGAAGCGCTGGGCATCGGTATGCCCTTCGAGGGTCAGCCGGTTGGGCACCTCGGCGAGCACGGCGCCGATCTCGCGCAGCAAGTCGCGCATGTAGGGTTGCACGACGGCACTGCCGCTGTCGAACATCGCACGGTTCATCTCGTCGACGATCTGGATGCGCAGGCCGTCGGCCGTCATGTCGAGGCGGATCTGCGACTTCATCGCGGCCAGCTTCGGATTCGAAGCAAGCACTTCCTCGACCTTCTCCTTGATGGCCTGCAGCTTGGCCAGCTCGGCGCGCTTCTGCTCTGCCTTCAGCGCCTGCAGGTTGAGCGTGCGCTTCTTGGCTTCCACCTCGCCCTGCTTGACCTGGCCGCCACTGCGCGAGAGGTCTGCGCCGCCGCCCTTGATGATCGAGGAGGAGTCGCCCGAGCCGGAGCCACCGAACATGGCGACCTTCAGCGGCGAGTTGAAATAGTCGGCGATGCCCTTCTTGTCGCCCTCGGTGGTGGAGCCGAGCAGCCACATCAGCAGGAAGAAGGCCATCATGGCCGTCACGAAGTCGGCATAGGCGATCTTCCAGGCGCCGCCGTGGTGTCCGTGCCCGCCCTTCTTGATCTTCTTGACGATGATCGGCTGGAGCTTCTTGCTGTCGCCGGCCATTTACTTCTTCCCCTTCACGTGGCCTTCCAGCTCGGAGAAGGTCGGGCGTTCGGTCGAGTACAGCACCTTGCGGCCGAACTCGACGGCCACCTGCGGCGCGTAGCCCTGCATGCTGGCCAGCAGCGTGGTCTTGATGCACTGCAGCTCCTTGGAGCCTTCGTCGCACTTCTGCTCCATCAGGCCCGCGAGCGGCTCGGCCACGGCGTAGGCCAGCAGGATGCCCAGGAAGGTGCCGACCAGCGCCGAGCCGATCATGCCGCCCAGCACCGCCGGCGGCTGGCCCACCGAGCCCATGGTGTTCACCACGCCCAGCACCGCGGCCACGATGCCGAAGGCCGGCAGCGCACCGGCCAGGCGCGCCACCGCGGCGGCGGGCGCGTGGGCCTCGTGGTGGTGGGTCTCGATCTCGCTGTCCATCAGCGACTCGATCTCGTGCGCGTTGAGGTTGCCCGAGACCATCATGCGCAGGTAATCCGTCACGAACTCCACCACGTGGTGGTCGTTGCCGACATTGGCGTACTTCTGGAACAGCGCCGAGCTGTGCGGCTCCTCGACGTCCTTCTCGATGGACATCAGGCCTTCCTTGCGCGCCTTCTGCAGGATGTCGTAGAGCAGCGCGAGCAGCTCCATGTAGCGCGCCTTGGTGTACTTGCTGCCCTTGAACACGCCGCCCAGGCCGCCGATCGTGGCCTTCAGCACCTTGGGCTGGTTGTTGACCACGAAGGCGCCGATGGCCCCCCCGAGGATGGCCATCATTTCCGTGGGCAGGGCGTGGATGATCACGCCCATGTTGCCCCCGTGCACGATGTAGGCGCCGAAGATGCACCCCATCGCTACGACCCAACCGATGATGACGAACATGGCTTGCGCGGATTCTTGTGGTGGCGCCGGTCCGTGGAATGGAACGGCTACGACGCCTTATCGGCAGCGCAGGCGGGGGGCTTGAGCGGCGGAAGCCGCGAGAAGGCCGGTGAATCCGGACCCCTGAAAGAAAAGCGCGGGTCCCGAGGGACCCGCGTCGAAGGCACTAAGGGACGTGCCAGGAGGAGACAAGCAAGAAACCGATTCGATCGCCCGGGGTATCGGCCGGGCGCCGGAAAACTTTAGTGCGCGTCCATCCGGATCGCGCCGGCGGCACTGCCCTTGCCGGCACGGGCCGGCGGATTGCACAGGCCACAGACGTAGTGTTTCGCAATCTCGTGCGGATGGGTGACGAAGTGACCCCCGCATTTCGAGCACTTCGTCATGGTGAGCATGCCGTTGTCGACGAACTTGACCAGGCGCCAGGCGCGCGTCACCGACAGCAGCGCCTCCAGGCCCTGGGCGGTGGTCTGCTCCTGGTAGAGCTTGTAGGCCTTGATGACGGTGTCGATCTCGTCGAGCTCGGCGGCCTTGTTCAGGTATTCGTGGATGTTCAGGAACAGGCTGGCGTGGATGTTGGGCTGCCAGGTCATGAACCAGTCGGTCGAGAAGGGCAGCTGGCCCTTGCTCGGCGACTTGCCGGAGACTTCCTTGTACAGGCGCAGCAGCCGCTCGTACGAGAGATCCGTCTCGCTTTCGAGCACCTGCAGGCGCGCACCGAGGTGGATCAGCGTGACCGCACGCTCGATCTGCTTGGCCTCGGTGAGGATGGACTTGGTGCGGGCCATGGTCAGGCCGCCTCTTGGTGACGGCCGGCCATCAGGATGGCGGCGTGCAGGCGGCTGGTGGTGTCGTTGGCGGCCGACTTGCCGTGGTTGGTGAGCAGGCCCCAGACCAGCTCGTCGTCCATGCGGAACTTGCACAGCAGCGTGTTGCCGGCGGCGATCTTCATCATCTGCGCCGGCGTCAGCAGCGCGATCATCTGCGCCGTCTCCTCGTTGATGCCCAGGCGGAACAGCGCCTGCTCGCGGTCGGCCCGGATCAGGCTCTGGGCCAGCATCAGGTACGACAGGTTGGCTTCGCGGATTTCGGTGAGGATCTGGTCGGCGTTCATGGTCGGCTCCGGTTCGTTTCGTGTTGCTTGTAGGTCACTCGGGTCTGAAAGCCGCCTTTCGTGACGGCATGGAATGAATTGTGAGCAGGCCAACTGGGCTGGAACATCAGCCCATCTCCAGGGCTTGAGTCCCCTTTCATCCACACCGCGTGTCAGACGGATTCCTACACGGCGGGCTACAACTGTGTCCGGATGTGCAGCGCGTCACGAACCGGGCGCGGCGGGGCCGCCGGCTATAGTCGCCGCGCCGACATGACCCCCGCCGCCCTCCCCCCCGCCCTCGACGCCGAGGCCTTCGATCTCGACGGCCCCGCCGGCCGCGTGCACGTCTACGCCGCGCCTGCCGGTGCCGGCACGCCGCTGCTGCTGGTGCACAGCGTCAACGCCGCCGGCAACGCCCGCGAGCTGCGCCCGGTGTTCGAGCACTGCCGCGGCCGGCGCCCGGTGTATGCGCTCGACCTGCCGGGCTTCGGCCTGTCCGACCGCAGCGACCGCGCCTACACCCCGCGCTTGATGACCGACGCGGTGGCGAGCGTGGCGGCCGACGTGAGCCGGCGCCACGGCGGCGCGCCGATCGACCTGCTGGCGCTCTCGCTCGCCAGCGAGTTCGCAGCCCGCGCGGTGAGCGAGGCGCCGGCCGGCTACCGCCGCCTGGCGCTGGTCAGCCCGACCGGCTTCAACGGCACCGCCCGTCGCGACGGCCCGCCCGGCAGCACTCGCGCCGTGCCCGGGCTGCATGCGGCCCTGGCGTTGCCGCTGTGGAGCGGCGCGCTGTTCCGCGGCCTGACGCGGCCCGGCGTGATCCGCTTCTTCCTCGAGAAGACCTGGGGCGGCCGCAGCATCGACGAAGACCTCTGGCAGTACGACGTGGCGATCACGCGTGCGCCCGAGGCCCGCCACGCACCGCTGCACTTCCTCGGTGGCGGTCTCTTCAGCGCCGACATCCACCGCGTCTACGACACGCTCGCGCTGCCGGTGTGGATGAGCCACGGCACGCGCGGCGACTTCGTCGACTACCGCGGCAAGCGCTTCTTCGAAGGCAGGCCGAACTGGCGCTTCGACGTGTTCGAGACCGGCGCGCTGCCGCACTTCGAGCGGCCCGACGCCTTCTTCGCCCGTTTCGACGCGTTCTTCGCGGACGCCTGAGCGCATCTCGCGCCCGTGGTCGCCGCTTCGTCGCGTAGGGATCGCGCAAGTGGCCGCGAGCGGCCATGCTGGCGCCCATGAACACCGCCACCCACCTGCTGATCGCGCTCGCCCTGCCCGCCCTCGTGCTCGCCGTCATGGTCGCCTGGCCCACGCTGGCGCCGCCACCGCTGACGGACCTGGCCGAGGCCGCCCAGCGCATCGACGCTACCGGCACGCCGCCGCTGGCCAGCTTCTCCGCCCGCGACGGCACGGCGCTGGCCTGGCGCCACTACGCCCCCGAGCGCAGCGCCGGCAAGGTGGCGGTCATGGTCCACGGCTCCTCGGCCGACGGCCGCAACATGAACGGCGTCGGCAAGGCCCTGGCGGCGGCCGGCTTCGACGCCTACGCGCTCGACGTGCGCGGCCACGGCGCGAGCGGGCGGCGCGGCGACATCGACCACCCCGGCCAGTTGGACGAGGACCTCGCCGATGCCGTGGCCGAGCTGAGGCGCCGCCACCCCGGCGCGGCCTTCACGATGATCGGCTTCTCTTCCGGCGGCGGCTTCACGCTGCGCACCGCCGGCGGCGCCAACGGCGATCTGTTCGACCGCTACGTGATGGTGGCGCCGATGCTGCACCAGGCCGCCCCCACGGCCCGGCCCGCCTCCGGCGGCTGGGTCAAGGTGAACATGCCGCGCATCGTGGCGCTGACCATCCTCGACCGGCTCGGCCTGCACGCCTTCGAGCACCTGCCGGTGCTCGCCTTCGGCCTGCCGCCCGAGGCCGCGGCCGAGCGCACGCTGGCCTACTCGTACCGGCTGCAGCGCGACTATCGACCGCACGAGGACTACCTCGGCGACGTGCGCGGCATCCGCCGGCCGGCCGCGGTGATCGTCGGCGAGAACGATGCGCTGTTCCGCGCCGAGGCCTATGCGCAGCTGCTCGAGCCGCTCCAGCCGCGGCTGAAGGTGACGCTGCTGCCGGGCCTCGGCCACCTCGACCTGGTGGTCGACCGCGGCGCGATCGACACGATCGTCGCTGCCGCCGGCTGACCCGGCGAACGGATCAATCCGCCGCGCGCGTGGCGCGCAGCAGCCCGCGGCCCTCGGCGTCGCGGATCTCGAGCAGGCCATCGTCGCGCACGCGCGCACTCGCGGCGAGTTCCAGCGCCGTGAGGATGCGGTCTTCCTGCTCGCGGTAGAGCTCGCCGCAGGCCATGCGCGTGGTGGCCACCGGGCCGATGGCGAGCCTGGTGCCCTGCAGCGTGAAGCTCGCGTTCATCGCGTTGCAGCTGGTGTGGCCGGTGAGGCGCCCGTCGCGGCCGAGCACGAGGCGGGCACGGCGCTTGTCGATGATCGGTGCCGAGCGCGCCTGCTCGATCACCCAGGGGCCGTAGACCTCCTGCACCGTCGGCGCGGCCGGCGAAGGCGCCGGTGCGGGGGCCGTGGAGCAGGCGCCCAGCACGATGGTGAACACGGTGGTGGCGGCGGCGAACTTCATCACACGAACCCTGGCAAATGCACGGAAAAGCCGTGCCTCATGGAGCGATCGCCCGCTTCGGGCGGCGGATAGATTGTGCTCAAGTCCGGCGCCGTGCCGGTGCTGCTGCCTCCACGGAGTCGCCCGATGAAGACCACCCCGCCGCCGGAACCCGATGTCAGCGTGCTGATCGAGCTCGATGCCGCCGGGCGCTGCGCCCCCGCGCTGCGCTCGCTGCAGAAGCAGACGCTGGGGCGCGAGCGTTTCGAGATCGTCGGCGTGTGCGCCGGCGGCCCCGCGCTGCCCGAGCCGGTGCGCGCCGCGGCCGACTGGCTGCTGGCCGAGCCGCGCGGCCAGGCCGGCGCACTGCACGTCGGCTTCAACCGCGCGATGCGCCTGGCCACCGGCCGCATCGTGGTGCGCTGCGACGCCAGCGCCGAGTTCCCGCCCGGCTTCCTCGAGTGCCTCGTCAACTCCTTCGCCGGCGAAGGCTCCAGCGCCCGCCAGCCGGTGGTGACGCTGCAGGCCGGCGCTGCCTCCGCCAAGCTCGCGATGGCGATGCACCGGCAGGACGCGCAGCTCGTGCTGGCCGCCGGCCGCAGCGACATGCCGCTGGAAGACGTGGCCTGGCTGCTGGTGGAATCCGGCGCGCAGCACCTGCGCCTGGACGCCGGCGGCAGCGACGCTGCGCCCACCGCGCCGGCGCTCGACTGGCGCGACATCCCCGTGTTCATCGTCAACCGCAACCGCCACGAGGCGATGGTGCGGCTGATCGACTGGCTGCGTGCCGGCGGCACGCGCAAGATCGTCATCCTCGACAACGCCTCCACCTTCCCGCCGCTGCTGCGCTACTACGACGCGCTGCCGGCCGGCGTTAACGTGCTGCGCCTACCGCAGAACCACGGCCCTTACGTGCTGTGGCAGCAGCGCGTGCACGAGGTGCTGGACACGCCCTACGTGCTGACCGATTCCGACATCGTGCCGGCCGACTTCTGCCCGAGCGATCTGGTGGGCAAGCTCTACGAGACGCTGCTGCGCTACCCCGACGCGAGCAAGGTCGGCCCGGCGCTGCGCATCGACGACCTGCCCGACGGCTATGCCGACGCCGACACCGTGCGCAAGTGGGAGAGCCAGTTCTGGGAACACCCGGTGGCGCCGGGCGTGTTCGCCGCGCCGATCGACACCACCTTCGCGCTCTACCCGGCCAAGGCCGGCTTCTCGATCGACGACCGCGCGCTGCGCCTCGGCCGGCCCTACATCGTCGAGCACACGCCCTGGTACGCGGTGGAGGGCCGGCTCTCCGAGGAGGAGCAGTACTACCGCAACCATGCGTCCAAGACCTTCAGCAACTGGAGCGTGCGCGGCAAGCAGTCGAGCACCTACCTCTCGGAGCGCGTGCAGCGCTTCGACCAGCGTGCCAAGGTGCTCAACATCGACGCGGCCGACGAGCGCATCCCCGGCTGGCTGAACTTCGGCCACGAGGTGCAGCTCGACGACCAGGCCCGCCTGCCGATCGCCGACGGCGTGCTCGACGGCATCCGCCTGAACGACGCGCTGCACGACCTGCCCGAGCTCGCGCCGCTGTTCGCCGAGCTGCGCCGCATCGCGCGCCAGGGCGCCAAGCTGCAGCTGCGCATGGCCGTGGCCGAGGGCAGCGACTGGCAGGCCACGCCCTGGGCGCAGCAGCTGCCCGCGGCCGCCGCGCGCGCCGGCTGGGAGCTGCAGGAGCTTCGCCTCGTGACCGACCGCGCCAGCGTGGCGCGCCGGCTGCGCCAGCAGGGCGGCAGCGATGCCGCGCCGGCGGTGCAGGCGGTGGTGGTCACGCTGGTCGCGCTGGCGCGCGGCGCCACGGCTGCGGCACGGATGCCGGTGCCGGTGCTGATCGGCGACGACCGCCTCGCCCCGCACTTCGTGCCGGCGCAGCGCGACGGCGGCGTTCGCACGGCGGCCTCGCATGCGGCGCAGGCGCGCAGCGACGCGGGGCATTCGCTGCCGGCCGAGCTGGCCGCCTGAGCGGCGGAGCGAAAAGGCCGGCCATCCGGCCGGTTCTCCGCCGATCCCCGGAGGCCCCGCCGCCGTGAAATGACGGCATGGCCCGCACCCCCTTTCGCGCCGCACCGTGAAGATCGACGCCCTCCTGATGCTCCAGCGCAGCGACATCGCGCACCACGCGCGTGTCGGGCAGGCGTTCGGCGACGTGCCGCTGATCTTCATCGATCCGGGCCTGACCGAAGAGGCCCTGAAGCAGGGCCTCGATCCGTCGCGCTTCAGCTACCGGCCACTGCAGGTCGGGCCGCACTTCCATGCGCGGCTCGCCACCGAGGCCGCCACGCGCGCCGCCGCGCTGGACCAGGCGCTGACGGCGCACCGCCAGCGCCTGTTCGGCCAGGGCGTGTTCCAGGGCTGGGACCAGGGGCCGATGCGGCTGTTCCTGATCCGCGCGCTGGTGGCGAAGTACCTCGGCGAGCTGTGCGAGCGCAGCTTCGGCGAACGCCACATCGGCCTCTACCGGCCCGACAAGCCGCAGCTCTTCTATTTTGACTCCTTCCTCGCCACCGACCTGTTCGCCGCCGCCTCGCCACGCTGGCGCATCGTCGACCACTACGAGGATCCGTTGCACTGGGTGCCCGACCACGCCGCCTGGTGCTGGGATCTCGGCGAGGTGGCGCACCTGGCCGCCTGCGGCAGTGCGCACGCGGTGACGCACATCGCCACCTGCTACCACCACCACGACCACTACCAGGCCGAGATCGCCCGCGCCTTCCCCGACAACATCGACCTGCCCAGCGCCCACTGGGACATCCCGGTGCGCCGCCGCGGCGCGATGAAGGTGCCGCTGGCCCGCCTGCCCTCGGATGCGGTCAGCGCCGCGGCGCTGCTGTACCGCGAGGCCGCGCGCCAGGTGTTCGCCGAGCACCTCGGCCCTCTGGTGCCGAACCGCCAGGCGCTGCAGCTCCAGGTCGACACGCTGGCCGAGCGCAGCCTCGTGCAGGGCATCCACTACGAAGGGCTGCGCGACGCGCTGCGCGGCACGCGGCCGCACTTCATCATCACCGACCACGACACCGGCCACAACGGCCCGCTGTTCTCGGTGGCCGCGAAGCTGGGCTCGCCGGTCACGGTGCTGCCGCACTCCTCGTACGTCACCGGCGCGATCCCGCACTCGCTGAACGTGCGCGTGGTCGAGCGCGACGGCTTCGCCACGCCGACGCGCACCGTCTGGGGCGAGAAGGTTCGCACCGTCGGCACGCAGCTCGGCCCGGTGGCCGATCCGAAGCCGCGCTCGCGCGCCGCCACGGTGTGCCTGCTGGTCAACACGCTGGCGAGCCAGGGGCTGTCGTACATCGACTTCGCCGGCCTGGCGCGCTTCCACCGCGCGCTCGCGCTGCAGTGCGCCGCGCACGGCGCCGAGCTGATCGTGCGCCTCAAGCCCAACAACGCCGGCCTGCGCATGGCCGAGAGCGCGCTGTCGATCCCGGCCGAGACGCTGCAGGCGGTGCTCGACACGAAGATCAACGCGCTCGCCGGCCGCACCGACCTGTGCATCTGCTACGGCGAGCCGACCACCGCCGGCATCGAGTTCCTCGCCACCGGCGCCTACCTGATGCACGCCTCCGACCAGCTCTGGCCGGCCGACTACCTCACCTCGCCCGCCTTCCTCACCGACGGCACGGTGCCTTCGTTCACGCTGGACGACGCGCTGGCCGAGTCGCAGGCGCTGCTCGCCGATGCGGGCCGCTTCGCCGCGCGCGCCGAGGCGCAACGCACCCGCTTCCTGCCGCGCCTGACGGCGCGCGACGGGCGGCTGTTCGACTGAATTCCCACGGGACACGACCATGCTCGACAACCAGTCCATCCTGATCACCGGCGGCACCGGCTCGTTCGGCAAGGCCTTCGTCAAGACCGTGCTGGAGCGCTTTCCCGGCGTGCGCCGGCTGGTGGTGTTCTCGCGCGACGAGCTCAAGCAGTACGAGATGGCGCAGCAGTTCCCCGAGCGCCAGTACCCGTGCATGCGCTACTTCATCGGCGACGTGCGCGACGCGCAGCGCATGCAGCGCGCGCTGGAGGGCGTGGACATCGTCGTGCACGCCGCCGCGCTGAAGCAGGTGCCGGCCGCCGAGTACAACCCCTTCGAGTGCATCAAGACCAACGTGCTGGGGGCGCAGAACGTCATCGACGCCTGCCTCGACCAGGGCGTCAAGCGCGTGGTCGCGCTGTCCACCGACAAGGCGGCCGCGCCGATCAACCTCTACGGCGCCACCAAGCTGTGCTCCGACAAGCTGTTCGTCGCGGCCAACAACATCAAGGGCAAGCGCGACGCGCGCTTCTCGGTGGTGCGCTACGGCAACGTGATGGGCAGCCGCGGCTCGGTGATCCCCTTCTTCCTCTCGCAGCGCGCCACCGGCACGCTGCCGATCACCGACCCGCAGATGACGCGCTTCAACATCAGCCTGCAGGAAGGCGTGGAGATGGTGCTGTGGGCGCTGGCGAACGCGCAGGGCGGCGAGATCCTGGTGCCGAAGATCCCGTCCTACCGCATCACCGACGTGGCCAGCGCGATCGGCCCGAACTGCCGCCAGACCATCGTGGGCGTGCGACCCGGCGAGAAGATCCACGAGGAGATGATCACCGCCAGCGACAGCCTGAACACGGTGGACCTGGGCGCCTACTACGCCATCCTGCCCAGCGCGGGCGCCTACAGCGTCGACGACTACGTCGCGCGCACCGGCGCGCAGCGCGTGCCCGAAGGCTTCAGCTACGACAGCGGCCGCAACCCCGACTTCCTCAGCGTCGAGCAGCTGCGCGAGCTGATCTTCTCGCCGGCCTGCGGCCAGGTCACGGCGCAGGCGCTCGCGGCCTGAACCCGACACGCCCGCGATGGACACGCTGCCCTACAGCCGCCAGGAGATCACCGAGGACGACATCGCCGCGGTGACGGCGGTGCTGCGCTCCGATCTGGTGACGCAGGGCCCGGTGGTGCAGGCCTTCGAGCGCGGCTTCGCGCAGGCGCATGGCGTGGGCCACGCGGTGGCGGTGAGCAACGCCACCAGCGCGCTGCACCTGGCCTGCCTCGCGCTCGGCGTGGGCCCGGGCTCGCGGGTGTGGACCAGCCCGATCAGCTTCGTCGCCTCGGCCAACTGCGCGCTCTACTGTGGCGCGACGGTGGACTTCGTCGACATCGACCCGGCCACGCGCAACCTCTCGCTGGACCGACTGCGCGAGAAGCTAGAGGACGCCGAGCCGCGCGGCGAGCTGCCCGACGTGCTGATCCCGGTCGACTTCGCCGGCCTGCCCGTCGACCTGCGCGAGATGCGCGCGCTGGCCGACCGCTACGGCTTCAAGCTGCTGGAAGACGCCTCGCACGCCACCGGCGCGAGCTACCTCGGCGCCCCGGTGGCGAGCGCCTGGGCCGACGCCACGGTGTTCAGCTTCCACGCGGTGAAGATCCTCACCTGCGCCGAGGGCGGGCTGGTGGCCACGAACGACGCCGAGCTGGCGCAGCGCGTGCGCAGCCTGCGCTCGCACGGCATCACGCGCGACGAGGCGGAGTTCGAGTTCCCCGCGCACGGCCCCTGGTACTACGAGCAGCACTCGCTGGGCGTGAATGCGCGCATGACCGAGTTGCAGGCCGCGCTCGGGCTCTCGCAGCTCGCTCGCCTGCCCGACATGCACGCGCGCCGCGAGGCGCTGGCCGATCGCTACGACGCGCTGCTCGCCAAGCTGCCGCTGATCCTGCCGCCGCGGCGCGACGACCGCCGCAGCGCCTGGCACCTCTACGCCGTCGAGATCGACGAAGCCCGCACGCCGGTGCGGCGCGAGGCGCTGTTCGCGGCGCTGCGCGCGGCCGGCATCGGCGCCAACGTGCACTACATCCCCATCCACACCCAGCCCTACTACCGGCGGCTCGGCTTCTCGGCGGGCGACTTCCCCGCCGCCGAGCGCTACTACGCGCGCACGCTGTCGCTGCCGCTGTTCCCGGCGATGACGCTGGCGCAGCAGGACCGGGTGGTGGAGGTGCTGCGGAGCGTGCTCGCATGAGCCTGGCCGTCATCCCCGCACGGGGCGGCAGCAAGCGCGTGCCGCGCAAGAACGTGCGGCCCTTCGCCGGCCGGCCGATGATCGGCTATGCCATCGAGGTGGCACGGCGCAGCGGCCTGTTCGAGCACATCGTCGTCTCCACCGACGACGCCGAGGTGGCCGCCGTGGCGCGCGAACTCGGCGCCGACGTGCCCTTCCTGCGCCCGGCCGAACTGGCCGACGACTTCACGCCCACCGTGCCGGTCATCGCGCACGCGGTCCGCGCCTGTGCCGAGCTCGGCTGGAACACGCCGCTGGCCTGCTGCATCTACCCGGCCGTGCCGCTGCTGCAGCCCGAATCGCTGGTGCAGGCACTCGCGCTGCTGGAAAGCAGCGACGCGCCCTATGCCTTCCCGGTGCTCGCCTACCGCGCGCCGATCCAGCGTGCGCTCTCGCGCACTGTGCAGGGCCGCAGTGCCCCGCTGCACCCCGAACACATGCAGACCCGCACGCAGGACTTGCCGCCCGCCTACCACGACGCCGGCCAGTTCTACTGGGGCCGCGCCGAGGCCTGGCTGGCCGGCCGGCCGCTGCACGCCGACGCCTGCACGCTGGTCTGCGACGAGGGCAGCGTGGTCGACATCGACACCGAGGCCGACTGGGCGCTCGCCGAGGCGCTCTACCGCGTGCGCCGGGAAGCGCAGGGAGCCGTCACTTGAAGGTAGCGATCCGCGCCGACGCGTCCGCGGCCATCGGCCTCGGGCACCTGAAGCGCTGCCTCTCGCTCGCGCAGGCCTTGCGCGCGCAGGGCGCCGAGGTGAGCCTCGCGTGGCGCCGCATCGACGTCGACTGCGCGCCGACGGTCGAGGCCGCCGGCTTCGCCTCGCTGTGCATCGGCGCGGGCCGCGTGCCCGGTGAGCTGATCGACGTGCGCGACTTCCTCGCTGCCGTTCCGGCCGCCGACCTGATCGTCGCCGACCACTACGCACTCGGCCAGCGCTGGCACCGCGTCGCGCGCGAGCGCAGCGGCGCCCGGCTGGCCGCGATCGACGACGTGGCCGACCGCACGCTCGACGTCGACTGGCTGATCGACCCCAACTTCAGCGCCGACCCGCAGGCCAAGTTCGCCGGCCGCATCGGCGCGGCGACGCGCGTGCTCGCCGGCCCGGGGCACGCGCTGCTCGCGCCGGCCTATGCCGCGGCGCCGCGCTGCGCGGTGCACGAGGCAGTGCGCAGCATCGGCATCTTCATGGGCGGCACCGACGCGGCCAACGTCTCGATGCTGGCGTGGCGCGCGCTGCGCGAGAGCCTCGGCTTCCGTGGCGGCATCGAGATCGCCACCACCTCGGGCAACCCGAACCTGCCCGCGCTGCGCGAGGCCGCCGCACGCGACGCCGGCACGCGGCTCGCGCTCGGCCAGCCCGACCTCGCCGCCTTCTTCGCGCGCCACGACCTGCAGATCGGCGCCGGTGGCGGCGCCACCTGGGAGCGCTGCTGCATCGGCGCGCCGACGCTCGCCGTGATCGCCGCCGACAACCAGCGCCCGGTGCTGCTGCCGCTGCAGGACCTGGGCGTGCTGCGCGTGCTCGCCGACGAGCCGCCCTCGCAGGCCACCATCGCCGCCGCCGCGCGCGAACTGATCGAACACCCGGCGCAGCGCCGCCGCCTGGCCGAGCGCGCCAAGGCGCTGGTCGACGGCCTCGGCGCCGCGCGCGTCGCCACCGCCCTGCTCGCACCATGACCACCGTCCACATCGTCTGCACCGACCCCCACCACGGCGTGAACGCCTGGCTGGCACGCTGGATCGACGCGCACCGCAGCCGCGCCCACATCCGCCTGCTGCGCGATGCGCGCGCCACGCCGGGCGGCGACTTCCTCTTCCTCGTCTCGTGCCACCAGATCGTCGGCCGCGAGATCCTCGAGCGCTACCGCCACACGCTGGTGCTGCACGCGAGCGCGCTGCCGGCCGGGCGCGGCATGTCGCCGCACGTGTGGCAGATCCTCGAAGGCAAGCCGGGCTTCACCGTCACGCTGCTGGAGGCGGCCGAGGCGCTCGACGCCGGCCGCATCTGGCACCAGATCGACGTGCCCGTGCCCGCCAACGCGGTGTGCGAGGAGATCAACGCACTGCTGTTCGACGCCGAGATGGCGCTGATGGACTGGGCGCTGGCCAACGCCGACAGCGTGCAGCCGCGCGAGCAGACCGGCTCGCCGAGCTACTACCGCAAGCGCAACCCCGACGACAGCCGCATCGACCCCGAGCGCCCGCTGGCCGAGGTGTTCGACCTGCTGCGCGTGGCCGACCCCGAGCGCTACCCCGCGTTCTTCGAATACCGCGGGCGCAGCTACCGGCTGCGCCTGGAACCCCTGAAATCAGCGACGGAGTCCTGACCATGATCCGCATCGCCGGCCGCGAGATCGGCCCCCATGCCCGCCCGTACCTGATCGCCGAGATGTCGGGCAACCACAACCAGTCGCTCGAGCGCGCGCTGGCGATCGTGGACGCCGCCGCCGATGCGGGCGCCGACGCCGTCAAGCTGCAGACCTACACCGCCGACACGATGACGCTGGACATCCGCGCGCCCGGCTTCGTGATCGACAACCCGAAGAGCCCCTGGGCGGGCCGCCAGCTGCATTCGCTGTATGCCGAAGCGTCCACGCCCTGGGAATGGCACGCGCCACTGATGGCGCGCGCCCGCGAGCGCGGCCTGCAGTGCTTCAGCACGCCTTTCGACGACACCGCGGTCGACTTCCTCGAATCGCTGCAGGTGCCGGCCTACAAGATCGCCTCCTTCGAGCTGACCGACCTGGCGCTGATCCGCCGCGTGGCCGCCACCGGCAAGCCGCTGATCATCTCCACCGGCATGGCCACGCTGGCCGAGATCGACGATGCGGTGCGCGCCGCCCGCAGCGCGGGCTGCCGCGAGCTGGTGCTGCTCAAGTGCACCAGCACCTACCCGGCCTCGCCGGTGGACAGCCACATCCGCACCATCCCCGCGCTTCGTGACGCGTTCGGCTGCGCGGCCGGCCTGTCGGACCACACGCTGGGCTGCGGCGTCGCCGTGGCCTCGGTGGCGCTCGGCGCGGTGCTGATCGAAAAGCACTTCACGCTGTCGCGCGCCGAAGGCGGCGTGGACAGCGCCTTCTCGCTGGAGCCGGCCGAGTTCGCGCAATTGCGCGTCGAGAGCGAGCGTGCCTGGCAGAGCCTGGGCGAGGTGAACTTCCGGCCCACGGCCTCGGAAGGCAGCTCCACGCAGTTCCGCCGCTCGCTCTACATCGTCAAGCCGGTCAAGGCCGGCGAGGTGCTGACGCGCGACAACGTGCGCGCCATCCGCCCCGGCTACGGCCTCGCGCCCAAGCACCTCGAGCAGCTGCTCGGCTGCCGCGTGGTGAAGGACGCCGCGCCCGGCACGCCGCTGGCCTGGGAGCTGGTCCAGGCGGCTTGAGCCGCCGCGCGCGGGCTCAGCCCACGCGCGCCACGCCGTGCTCGGCCATCACGGCCTGCATCGCGCTTAGATCCTGCGGCAGCTGGTGCACGCGCTCGGCCATCTTCACGAAGAAGCGGTCCATCGGGCCACCCACGGTCCAGGCGAGGAAGCGCGCCGGCCGCTCGCCGGGGTTGCGGTAGCCGTGCGGCGTGAGCGGTGGCAGGTGCACCATGTCGCCGGGCTTCAGCAGGTGCTTCTCGGTGGGCGTGTGCATCAGCAGCTCGCCGTCGAGCACGAAGTACACCTCCTCCTCGGCCGCGTGCGTGACGCAGGGCGTGCCGCTGCCGGGCGGCACCTCCACGGTGACGATGGCCAGGCCGTGTGGCGAATCGTCCGAAGCCACCTTGACGGTGACGGCGTCGCCCAGCACGCGCAGCGCGGTGCCTTGTTCGTTTCGGATCACGTTCATGATTTCTCCTTCGTGAGGGTGAGTGGATCGAGCAGGTCGAGCCAGCGCCGGTCGCGCAGGCCGGCCCGGTTGGTGAGCAGCACGCTGACGGCGCCGGAGCGCGGGTAGACCCGCCATTCGCCGTAGTGGCCGAGCCCGCCGCCGGCGTGGCCGATCCAGGGCTGGCCGTTCAGCGTGCCTTCGAAGCCGACGAGGCGCTGCGCCAGCAGCGATTGGCCGGCGCGCAGCAGGCCGCGCGCGTTGCCGATCAGCCCGCCGTAGGCGCTGCCGTTCACGCGGTGGTGGTGCAGGCGCACCCACTGCGCATCGGTGGCGTCGACCACTTCGCGCCGGTCGGCCAGCAGGCCAAGCGTGAGATCGAGCAGGCCGAAGCGGCGCAGATGGCCGTGCGCGTGCGTTGCGTCGTCGGCCGCGAAGCCCAGGGTCTCGCCCGGCTGCAGCCCGAGCGCATCGAGCACCAGCGCCCGCAGCGCGTCGCGGAAGCCCAGGCCGGTGGCGCGCTCGATGGCGCGGCCGAGCGCGAGGTAGCCGATGTTGGAGTAGGCCGTGCGTCCCGGCCGAGGCGTTCGCCGTGCAGCCCGCGCGAGCTGGCTGCGCACGAAGGCGGGCTCGTCGAAGCGTGCGTCGTCCTCCGCGCGGTGCGTCCAGCGCAGCGGCATCGGGTTGGCGAAGCCGGCCTGATGACGCAGCGTCTGCGTCACCGTGCCGTGCCCGGCCAGCGCCGGCTCACCCGCGGCCTGCGCGATCGGCGTCTCCAGCGTCAGGTGGCCCTGCGCGGCCAGCCGCTGCACCGCCCGCGCGGTGAAGGGCTTGGTGATCGAGTACAGGTTGAAGGTGGTGTCGGGCGTGAGCGGCACACCGCCCAGTGCATCGGCCACGCCCACGCATTCCTCCACTCGCAGCACGCCGCCGACCGCGAAGGCGTACTGCACGCCCGGCAGCGCGTGGCGGCTCATCAGGCGCTGCAGCGGGGGGTGCATGGCGGGCTCGGGCTTGCGCATTACTAATCGTGTGTTTAATAATAGACGCCATGGCCCGACCCTCACAAGATGTCGACAAAGAGCTGCTGCGCGTCGGCCGCGAGCTCTACCCGGCGCTCGGCTGCACCGGCCTCTCGGTGCGGCGCCTGGCGCAGGAGGCGGGCGCGAACCCGGCGATGGTCCACTACCACTTCGGCAGCAAGGAAGGCTTCCTGCGCGCGCTGTTCGAGGGCATGTACGACGACATGTTCGCCGGCCTCACGCACGAGGCCGCCGGCTCGGGCGACGCGCTGCAGCGCCTGCGCGGCGCGCTGCGCACGATGGCGCACTTCGTGCGCGAGCACCGGCCCTTCATCGCCCGCGTGTGGGGTGATGCGCAGGCTGGCGAGGCGGTGGCGCAGGAGTTCGCGCGCGCCAACGGGCCGCGCCACCTGCAGCTGCTGATGGCCCTCACGCTCGAGGCCGAACAGGCCGGCCAGCTCGCGCCGGCCCCGCCGCTGCAGCGGCTGGTGTTCCTGATGGGCTCGGTGATCGCGCCGCTGATGATTGCCGGCGCCGCCACCAGCGTGGGCCTGCTGCCCAAGGCGCTGGCCGCACCGATGAAGGCGCAGGCGCTGTCGGACGACGCCATCGAGCAGCGCATCGCCTGGGCCCTGGCCTCGATTTCCACGGAGCACGCGTCATGAACGCCCTCACCTTCCGCGCGACCACGCTGCTGGCCGCACTCACTCTCTCGGCCTGTGGCGGCAGCGAGGCGCCCGCCTGGAGCGGCTATGCCGAGGGCGACCCGGTGTACGTGGCCTCGCCGGTGGCCGGCCGCCTCGGCAAGCTGGCCGTGCGCGGCGGCGATGCGGTGAGTGCCGGCCAGCCGCTCTTCCAGCTCGACGACAGCCTGGAGCGCGCCGCCGGCGCCGAGGCCGAGGCGCGCGCGCGCAGCGCCGCCGCGCAGGCGCGCAACACCGAGAAAGGCCGGCGCCGCGAGGAGCTGGCCATCCTCGAAGCGCAGCTCGAGCAGGCGCGCACGCAGGTGGAGCTGGCGCGCGCCGAGCTGCAGCGCCAGCAGCAACTGCTCGCGCAGGGCTTCGTGCAGCGTGCGCGGGTGGACGACGCCACGCTCGCGCTACAGCAGGCGCAGGCGCGCCGCAGCGAGGTCGAGGCCTCGCTGCGCAGCGGCCGCCTGCCGGCGCGCGAAGACGAGCGCGCCTCCGCGCAGGCGCTCGCCTCCGCGGCCTCGCAGGCGCGTGCGCAGGCCGACTGGCGGCTGCAGCAGATGGCACAGAGCGCGCCCACTGCCGGCCAGGTGATCGACACCTACCGCGAGCCCGGCGAATGGGTGCCGGCCGGCTCGCCGGTGCTGGCTCTCCTGCCGGCCGAGGGCCGCAAGCTGCGCTTCTTCGTGCCGCAGGCGCAGCTGGCCAGCGTGCCGGTGGGCGCCGCGGTGCGCGTGAGCTGTGACGGCTGCGGCGAGCCCATCGCCGCGCGCGTGAGCTACGTGTCGCCCAAGCCCGAGTACACGCCACCGGTGATCTACTCCGGCACGCAGCGCGCCAAGCTGGTGGTGATGATCGAGGCGCGCCCGGTGCGCGCCGAGGATGCACGCCGCCTGCAGCCCGGCCAGCCGGTCGACGTGCGCCCCGCCGCCGCCTCATGAACGCGCCCGAGCTCGCCATCGACGTGCGCGGCCTCACCAAGCGCTTCGGCGCCCGCACGGTGGTCGACGACGTGGCGCTCAGCGTGGCGCGCGGCAGCATCGTCGGCTTCCTCGGGCCCAACGGCAGCGGCAAGACCACCACGATGCGCATGCTCTGCGGCCTGCTCACGCCCGATGGCGGCGAGGGCCGCTGCCTGGGGCTGGACTTCCGCCGCGACTCGGCCGCGCTGAAGCGCCAGACCGGCTACATGACGCAGAAGTTCAGCCTCTACGAAGACCTCTCCATCCGCGAGAACCTCGATTTCATCGGCCGCCTCTTCGAGCTGCCGAACCGCCGCGCCGCGGTGGACGAGGCGCTGCGCCGCCTCGGCCTGGAGGCGCGCGCCACGCAGCTGGCCGGCGCGCTCTCGGGCGGCTGGAAGCAGCGCCTCGCGCTGGCCGCCTGCCTGCTGCACAAGCCGCAGCTGCTGCTGCTCGACGAGCCCACCGCCGGCGTCGACCCGAAGGCACGGCGCGAGTTCTGGGACGAGCTGCACACGCTGGCCGCCGAAGGCATCACCGTGCTGGTGGCCACGCACTACATGGACGAGGCCGAGCGCTGCGACGAGATCGTCTTCATCGCCTACGGCGAGCTGCTCGCCAAGGGCCGGCAGGAAGAAGTGCTCGCCACCGCCGGCATCGCGCCCGGCGAAGGCAACCTCGAGGAGGCCTTCGTGCGCCTGATCGGCCGCGCCCGCGACAACTACGAAGCCGCGCCGGGAGCGAAGCGATGAGCGGCTGGTCGTGGGCGCGCATGGCGGCCATCTTCATCAAGGAATGGCAGCAGATGCTGCGCGACCGGCTGACCTTCGCGATGGCGGTGGGCGTGCCCATCCTGCAGCTGGTGCTGTTCGGCTACGCGATCAACACCGATCCGAAGGGCCTGCCCACCGCGATCGTGGTCACCACGCCGAGCGACATGAGCCGCAGCATCGCTGCCGCCTTGCAGAACAGCGGCTACTTCCGCCTCGTGGCCACCGACATCGGCGAGCGCGAGGCCGACGAGCTGATGCTGCGCGGCGAGCTGCAGTTCATTGTGCAGATCCCCGACGACTTCGCGCGCCGCGTGGTGCGCGGCGAGCACCCCGAGATCCTCGTCGCGGCCGATGCCACCGACCCCTCCGCCGGCGGCAACGCCATCGCCGCGCTGGAGCGCCTGGCCGCCGGCGCGCTGGCGCGCGAATCGCGCAGCCCGCCGGAGGCCACGTCCGGCGCCGCGCCCTTCGATGTGGTGGTGCACCGCCGCTACAACCCCGAGGGTCTCTCGCGCTACAACATCGTGCCCGGGCTGATCGGCACCATCCTGACGATGACGATGGTGATGCTCACCTCGCTGGCGATGACCCGCGAGCGCGAGCGCGGCACGATGGAGAACCTGCTGGCCACGCCGGCGCGGCCCTTCGAGGTGATGGTGGGCAAGATCCTGCCCTACGTGGCGCTCGGCTACGTGCAGCTCGGCGTGATCATGCTGGCCGCCTGGGCGCTGTTCGAGGTGCCGATGGTGGGCAGCCTCGCGCTGCTGATGCCGCTGATCGGCCTGTTCATGCTGGCCAACCTGGGCGTGGGCTTCACCTTCTCCACGCTGGCGCGCAACCAGCTGCAGGCCATGCAGATGACCTTCTTCTTCTTCCTGCCCTCGATGCTGCTCTCGGGCTTCATGTTCCCGTTCCGCGGCATGCCGCACTGGGCGCAGAACCTCGGCGAGGCGCTGCCGCTCACGCACTTCCTGCGCATCGTGCGCGGCATCATGCTCAAGGGCAGCGGCGCCGCCGAGCTGTGGCCCGACGTGTGGCCGATGCTGGCCTTCATCGTGGTGGCCGGCGCGATCGCGCTGAAGCGCTACCGGCTCACGCTCGATTGAGCGCCGGGAACCAGCCACCGAGCCGCGGCAGCGCCTCGGCCAGCGAGCCCAGCACGGCCAGGCACTGCGCGGCGAGCTCGGCCGGCGGCCGCACCAGATCGGGCACCAGCACGAGCGCGGCGCCCGAGGCCAGCGCCGAGCGCGCGCCGTTCACGCTGTCTTCGAAGGCAAGGCACTGCGCCGGCGCCACGCCCGCGCGCGAGGCGGCGAGCTGGTAGACGGCCGGATCGGGCTTGCCGCGCGGCACCTCGTCGCCGCCCGCAACGGCGGCGAAGTGGTGCAGCACGCCGGCCGAGGCAAGCCGCTCCTCGATCTCGGCGCGCGACGACGACGAGGCCACCGCGCAGGGCACGCCCGCCTCGGCCAGCTGCTGCAGCACATGCGCCGCGCCCGGCTTGATCGGGTAGCGCTCGGCATGCGTGAGCGCGCCCAGCGCGCGCTCCACCGACGCACGCACCGAGGCATGCGCCGCACGCCCGCCGAGCAGCTCCGCCAGGATCGCCTCCGACTCCGCCGCAGCGCGTCCGATGACCGCGGTGAACGCCTCGGCCGAAAGCGGCACGCCCGCGCCGCGCGCCGCCTGCAACCAGGCGGCCATGATCACCCGCTCGGAATCGATGAGCAGGCCATCCATGTCGAACAGCGCACCGGCGAACATGGGCAGAGCCGCGGCCGATGCGCTAGCCGCGCAGCAGACGCCAGCCGAGGTAGGCGAACAGCGCCACCACCACCCAGCCCCAGAAGGCCGAGCTGGCGCGCGGCACTTCGCCGGGGGAGAGGCCTGGGCGGACGTGGGTGGGGCTGGGTTGCGGCGGTGCGGGAGACTTTGCGGCGCGCGTGGCTTGGGAGGTCGTGGGCTTGGCCGGCACGGGGGCGCGCTGCGCTGCGGTGGCACGCATGCTGAGCAGCAGCTTGATGGCCTCGACAGGCTGGCGGCGCTCGAAGGCGGCCAGGACTTCGGGGGGGAGGGAGTTGGGTGGCGTAGCCATGCGAGTGCGGGCAAGTGTCCAAATCGTACCCCTATGATCTGTGGATCAAGGAGGCCATGGCTGCATGAAGTTGGAATCGGCTGTCGTTCGCGCGGGCGTGTCGCTCGCGATACTGCTTGGACTGGGCGCATGCGGAGGCGGTGGAGGATCAAGCTCGAGCGCGGCGATCACCCCGCCCACACACGATCAGGCGAGCCTGATCCTCGCGGCGAGCAACATGTCGGAGGTCACGGCGCAGACCCACGCCGTACTGATGTCATTGCGCGAGCTTGGGTATTACCTCGCTACCGAGCTCGAGAGCGTGTCTCCTGCGAACCCCACAACTCAAACCGGTTGCTCCACCGGCGGCAGTTGGAACATCTCTTACGTCGATGCGGATGGGAGCGGGACACGGACCGTCGGCGACCGCATCGTCATGGCTGCGCCGGGCTGCACGATTGCGCCGTTCGGCAATGGGAGTGCCACGGCAACAGTACTTGCAGTCGATCGTGGCAACCTTGCTGACGTGCGAGTCTTGATTGACGGTGGGACGTTGCCATTCTTGGCGGGTGTGAGCTGGGTGCCCACGCTGGTCGGCACGCTTCGCATGACCGCAGATTCCCAGGACGTGTGGCTGCGGTCCGAAGGCGATCTTGTTTTCACGCCGACTATGGACAAGTCATTCCGCGCGAAGAACCTGGGGCTGAGACTCAGAGACGATCTCACCAACAACCCCCCAGCGCCAGGAATCATGGGGAGTCTGGACATCGGTTTCGACACTCCCGTGGGCGCCGGGGGAATCGCGAACATCGACACGGTCGGCCTGGTGGCGGGTCACTCATTCAGCCTAGCGCCCTATCCGGGCACAGTCATGATTCAAGGAGGCAACCGCTCCAAGGTACGAGTCGCCGATGCCCGTCCCAGCGCCATTGGATCTTTCTTGATTGCGATTGACGCGAACGGTGACGGTGTTGAGGAGTCGAGCACGGTGGTTTCTTACTTCGACATCTTTGGATTACTCTGACCTCGCGTTCAGTCCGCCATCACCTGCAACACCACGATCAACGCAATCACCGCCAGCAAACACCCCACCACGAAGCGCTGCCACGGCACAGGCGCTTGGCGCAGCGGCATGAACCCCATTGCGATGCCCAGCCCCGTGGCGAGCGCGAGACCGAACGCGAGTGCCGCGCTCCAGGCTGGCGTGCCGCCGTCGCGGGTTTCGCCGATCCACCACGAAAGCGCGGTGGCGGCCAGCGCGGCGCACCACGGCGCAGCGAAGCTGCGGCGGACGCGGGATGGGTGGGCGGCGCGCTCTGCGGTCGTCAGCCGCGCTTGCGCATCACCACGGCCATGCCGTTGGCCATGTCCAGCGGCAGCGCGCGCGTCACGTGGCGCTCGAACCACTGGATGAAGGCGCGCGCGCCGGGGTCCTGGTAGAAGGCATCGACGGCCTTCTTGTAGGCCTGGAAGCCCTCGGTGCCCAGCACCGCGGCGATCACCGCGTTCTGGCGGAAGAAGCCGAGCGGCGCCACGTCGAGCAGGTCGAGCCCGGCCGTGTCGGCCACGAGCTGCAGTTCGTCCACCGTGGTGGCGGCGTAGAAGCCGCCCGGGGCGCCGCCGTGCACGCGCGGGTCGTAGCCGAAGCTGGCGTGGTCGAGTGCCGCCTCGCGCCCGGCCAGCGCGTAGTTGGCGCGGCTGGTGTGGTCGATCACCATCGTGCCGCCAGGGCGCAGCACGCGCGCCGCCTCCTTCACGATGGTGGGCCAGTCGCGGAAATGCGGGATCACCCAGCGCGTGATCACGCCGTCGAAGCTGGCGTCGGCGCAGGGCAGCGCGTACACGTCGCCCTGGCGCAGCGTGATGCGGCCGGGGCCGATGCCGGTGTCGATCTTGTCGAGCATGGCCTGGCTGATGTCCACGCCGGTGACTTCGTGGCCGAGCATAGCCAGCGCCTTGGTCAGCACGCCGGTGCCGCAGCCGAGATCCAGCACCGCGCTCTTCGGCGCGATGCGCTGCTGCAGCAGGCCGATGAACTCGGTGGTGAGGAAGTGCGTGAGGTCGTTGGTGGCGTTGGTCGTGCGGTCGTAGATCTGCGCGCGCTCGGCGGAGGTCCAGGCCACGCTCTTGAATTGCTTGACGGTGTCGAGGCCGGTGGGGGCGTTCATCGGTTTCTCCGTGGGGCTCAGGCCGCGAGCGCGGCCTTGCGTTGCAGTTCGCCGCACAGTGTGGGAATGCGGTCGACGCCGGGGTACTTGTCGAGCAGCGCCTGCGCGCTGGCGTGGAAGGCCTCGGGCAGCTGCCAGGCGGTGCTGGAGTTGTGGAACAGCGGCGCCTCGACGATGCTGGCCAGGTCACGCGCTTCGCCGCGGGCCATGGCCTGCAGGCACAGGTCGGTGCCCCAGAGGTGCCAGCCGAGGTGGCGGTCGATGCTCACGGCGGCATCGCGGTGCAGCGCGATCGCGAACTCGTCGATCGACAGCGCCGCATCGGTGCCCGCGTGGCGGAATAGCGTGGTGCGGTCGATCACCATGCCGGCGTGGCGCACGCTGCCGTCGCCCTGGCCCGACGAGGCGAGCCCCGCGAAGCCCACGGGCCCGCGCGTGCGGCCGGCCGCCTCCAGCGCGCCGAGCTGGCGCGCCAGCGCGTAGCCGCTGCCGGTGGGGAAGTAGACGTCCTGGTGCACCAGCAGGTGCCAGGCGTGGCGCGCCCTCTGGGTGGCGAAGGTGTAGGCCGTGGCGGCGCTGTCGGCGCCCTGCACCGGGATGATCTCGGCGTCGATCTCCTTCAGGCCCGGCGAGCGCGCGATGTTCAGCTCGTACTGCCAGGCGCGGTTCACCGGCACGATCACGCTGACGGGCACGGCAGTGCCGGGGCCGCGCAGCGCTTCCATCGCCCACTTGCGGCAGACGATGATCATCTGGTAGCAGCCGAGGTTGTGCGCGGCGGTCTCGGCCGGCACGCCCAGCAGCTGCGCCGCCTCGACGATCTTGGCGGCGAAGTGCGTCTGCGGCAGCTCCACGCGGTACTGGTCCTGCAGGTGCGGCAGCCAGCCGGCGTCGAGGAAGGTCTTGAAGGCCGAAGCCGGCGAATAGAAGCGCACGTGGGTAGCGTCGAGCAGGCCCATCGCGTCGTAGCTGATGTCGCCGGCCACCAGGCGCTCGATCACCGAGAGGTGCGCCATGTTGGGCAGGCAGCACACGATCTGCGCGCCGGGCGCGGCCAGGTCGTAGAGCGCTTCCAGCAGGCGGCCGGGCTCGCGCACGTGCTCGAGCAGGTCGCCGATCACGATGGTGTCGAAGCCGCCTTCGAGCTGCGAGAGGTCGGCGTGGTCGAGGTCGAGCTGGATCACGCGGTCGAGGTGCTGCGCCGCGGTGGCGGCGGCCTCGGCCATTAGCTCCACGCCCCACCACGTCACGCCGGGGTGCAGCTCCTTGAAGCGGCGGCCGAGCCGGCCATTGGCGCAGCCGAGCTCGAGCACGCGCTTCGCGCTGCCGGGAATGGCCGCGAGCAGCTTCTGGTTCAGGCCGTCGTAGTAGTTGCTCATCGTGCGCCTCGTCAGCCGTTGATCGCCATCGGCTCGCGCAGCGGCCGCACGTTGCTCGGCGGAATCGCCAGCTCGAACGGATCGTCGGGCAGGCGCACGTCCGGCTGCATGGCCTGCGCATGCATGCGCTCGGCCGGCGTGGTCTCGATCTTGCGCAGCGTCAGGCGCATGAACGAAGCCTTGGCCTGCTCGCAGGGCTGCACGCGCTCGTCGAGGTAGGTGCTGTCGGCGATCTCGAAGCGGTGCTCGTACCAGCCGAGGTACCAGAACCAGTCGGTGTAGTAGCTCCAGCTGTTCTCGTTGAGCGCGCGCACGTGCGTCGGGTCCTGCCAGGCGGCGCGGGCGTGCTCGTAGGGCACCTCGATGCGGAACTCGCCGCCGGTCTTCAGCAGCTTCAGGCAGTTGCCCATCAGCGTGACGAGATCGGGCACGTGCTCCAGCACGTTGTTGGCGTTGATCAGCTCCAGGCTGCCCTCTTCCAGCAGCAGCTCGCCCTGCGTGGGGGTGGCGGCGCGCAGCGGCAGCTCGAGCGGCTCGGCGAGGTTGAGCACCAGGTCGGGCTGGGCGCGCTCGAGGATGTCGAGGTTCAGCCAGCCGGCGTGGTAATCCTTGCCGGAGCCGAGGTTCATCAGCGTCGGGCGCCACGGGCCGGCGTCGATCTGCCTGGCGCGCTCGCTCGCGAAGCCGCGCGCGAAGCCGAGCACGTCGGCATAGGCCTCGATGGGGTCGTGCGCGCGGAAGCGCTCCAGCGCGCCGTACATCGCCTCGTAGTAGCCCGGCGTGCCGAAATCCTCGGTGAAGAACTGCTCCAGCTCCTCGCCCTGCAGCCACAGCACGCTGTCCTCGAAGGCCTCGTGCGGCAGGGTCTTGGGCGTGCGCTCCGAGATCACCGGCGTGCCCAGCGAAAGGCAATGCGCCACGCGCGCCTGCTCGAAGCGGCAGCTCTCGTAGTAGTGCGCGTTGACCACCGCCTTGGCCTGCACGATGTAGGCATCGCGCTCGGCGCTGTACAGCGCGCCGTCGAACATCGCCACGGTCAGGCCGCAGGCCTCGATGCGGTCGAGCCAGGCCTTGCGGCGCTCGTTCATGCTGCCGATGAACAGCAGGTCGATCGGGCGCTCTTCGAGCGGAATCGGGTTCGCCGGCGTGAGGTACGGCGCGTAGAGGATGGGCGCCACCGGCACGTCGGCCGGATCGGCCGCGTAGGCGCTCACGTTGCCGGCGTCGTAGTCGACCACGGCCGAGCGGCGCAGCAGCTCGATGAAGCTCGGGTGCATCTGCCGCCCGCCTTCGCCCAGCTGCTCGAGGTTGACGAACACGCAGGCGTGGCGCTCGGCCGCGGCGGTGTTGAAGCCGTCGTGCGCGCCGAACACGAAATTGATCGCGCCGTGGCGCAGCCGGTTCTTGGCGATGGTGACGTTCGCGCCCAGCCGGCTGAACATCCATCGGTAGTAGCGCGCCTGGTCGAGCAGGCCGAGCCAGTGCGGCGAACCCAGCGGCTGGCAGATGCTGAGATGGATGTCGGCGGTGAAGCTCATGCGCGGCCTTTCTGGATGCGAATGCGGGCCACCTGCGTGGTGGCCGCTGTCGACAAGGTTAGGCGCGGCTTGAACCCCGGAAGGCCGGAAGTGAGGCCGGAAACCGGTTCAATTGGCCGCCGTGGCTGCCACGGCGCGGGAACTCAGCCCAGCGAGTCGTTCACCTGCTCGTTGAACTCGGCCAGGCTCACCGCCGCGCCGATCTCTCGGGGCAGCGCATCGCGCGCCGAGAACACGCCGAGGATGGTGTTGCCTTCGCCGACCACCGGCAGGTGGCGGAAGCCGCGCTCGAGCATGATCACCACGGCGTCCTCGACCTTGGTGTTCGGGCCGATGCAGCGCGGGTTGGGCGTCATCACGCTG
>WBZM01001135.1_pt1 | contig 28815 bp, 19 predicted proteins | sample 5204271 | NCBI WGS metagenome assembly WBZM01 (sample SAMN12344346, study PRJNA552823) | activated sludge metagenome | biome: Activated sludge suspended growth; feature: Nitrification reactor; material: Wastewater; isolation source: activated sludge from nitrification reactor of wastewater... | reverse complement strand
CTGGGTCGGGTTGACCTTGCCGGGCATGATCGAGCTGCCCGGCTCGTTTTCCGGGATGGTGATCTCGCCGAGTCCGGAGCGCGGGCCGGAAGCCAGCCAGCGGATGTCGTTGGCGATCTTCATCAGTGCCACGGCCAGCGTCTTCAGCGCGCCGTGGGCGGCGACCAGGCCGTCGTTGGCGGCCAGCGCGGCGAACTTGTTGGCGGCGCTGACGAAGGGCAGGCCGCTGCGCGCGGCCAGCTCGGCGGCGACGCGGGCGCCGAATTCGGGATGGGTGTTGAGCCCGGTGCCGACTGCGGTGCCGCCGACTGCCAGCGGGTGGAGCGATGGCAGGGTGGCGGCGATCACTTCCTCGGCGTGGTGCAGCTGGGCGACGTAGCCCGAGAATTCCTGTCCGAGCGAGAGCGGCGTCGCGTCCTGCAGGTGGGTGCGGCCGACCTTGACGATGTCGGCGAAGGCCGCCGCCTTGCCGGACAGCGTGGTCTTGAGCTGGCGCAACGCCGGCAGCACGCGCTGGCTGATGCCGATGGCCGCCGCCACGTGCATGGCGGTGGGAAAGATGTCGTTCGACGACTGGCCGCGGTTGACCTCGTCGTTCGGGTGCACCAGGCGCCCGTCGCCGCGCGGGCCGCCGAGCAGTTCCGAGGCGCGGTTGGCCAGCACCTCGTTGACGTTCATGTTGGTCTGCGTGCCGGAGCCGGTCTGCCAGACGACGAGCGGGAATTGCCCGACGTGGCGGCCGGCCGCCACTTCGTCGGCCGCGGCCATGATGGCGAGTGCGGTGACGTCCGGCAGCAGGCCGAGTTCGCGGTTGACCCGGGCGCAGGCCCGCTTGACCTCGGCCAGTGCGCGAATCAGTTCCTCAGGCATGCGTTCGCCGGAAATGGCGAAATGCTCCAGCGAGCGCTGCGTCTGCGCGCCCCACAGACGGTCCTCCGCCACCTCGATGTGGCCGAAGGAATCTTTCTCCAGCCGGGTCATGGCGGGGCGTCCGTTCTAGTGTCTGGCGCGCAGGTCGTTGTTCAGCTCGTCGACGACTTCGGCCCAGTCGCCATCCTCGAGGATGGCCTCGCGCAGGAAACCGGCCTGCGCGGGCGTCCAGAAGGTGGCCTCGTGGAGCTGCAGGCTGTCGGGCAGCGGGGCGTGGGTCTCGATGAAGCGCGCGATCGAAACTTCGTCGTTGGGCTTGCCGAGCTGGGCGAACAGGTTGCTCAGGTTATGCACGGGTCTTTCCATGACATCCTCCTTGGCGGGCATGCCGGCGGCCTTGCCGGGGCTTGCAGATTGGATTCCGTTCGGCGGGAGAAGTTCGGGCGCCATTTTTGCCTGTTTCCGGACGTCGACCGCAACCGACGCTGCCGGCCGTCAAAGCGTCTTCAGATACTCGACCAGGGCATCCTTTTCCTCGGCCGACAACGCTGTCCCGAACTCGTGTCCGTGGTTGCCGCCGCCCTTGCTGGCGGTGTCCAGCTTCGTGCCGATGCGCTGCGCTGCCGGCGTGTCGCTGACGAAGCCGACCTTGGTCTGGTCGTAGACGTCGTAGCCGCGCCAGAACACTTTTGGCCGTTGCGCGGCGGGTTCGAGCAGGTCGCGCAGGGTGGGGACCGAGCCGTTGTGCAGGTAGGGCGCCTTGAGCCAGATGCCATCGAGGAAGGGGACGATGTAGCCGATCAGGTCTTCCTCGACCAGCCCGCGCCGTTCCAGCCCCATTTCCCGGACCACTTGGTTGGCCTTGATGGCGGCGCCCTTGTTCCATGAATCGAGGCGGCCGCGGTCGGTGCCGACCTCGGCCAGCGGCAGCGGCGTGCCGGTCCGCTCGCTGGCGTGGCAGGCGGCGCAGTTGGCGTCGAACAGCGGCTTGCCGGCGGCGGCGCGGGCAGCGTCGACGGGGAAGGGGTATTTCGGCGGCGGCAATTCCGACATGTAGTCCTTCAGCCACTGCACCTGCGTGAGAAAATCGGCCTTGTCGGCGGGCGGCGCGCCGAGCACGCCGAGCGCCGAATCCATCACCACCGAGTAGGCGTCGTGGCTGTCGCCGGCGTAGTTCATGCGGTGGCCTTTGTCCCAGACGTATTTCTTCAGGTTCCACACCGAAGGCATGTCGGTGGGGCCGAAGGTGTCGTCCATCGGCGCCCGGATCATGAAGTACTTGGTCAGGTTCATCGCGTCGTCGCGCCCGCGTCCCCATTCCGGGAAGTCGGGGCGGTAGAGCCAGGCGAACTGGGCCTCGCGTTCGAGCAGGCGCTTCTTGGTGACCGGGATGATGACGAAGCGGTAGAGCAGGCTGTCGATGAAATCGAGGTCGGTGACGCGGTTGATCTCGGCCATCAGGATGTCGGCGTTGAAGCGCGGGTCCCGGGCACAGTCGATGAGCAGCCGGAAGAAGCCCTGGACGTTGGCGGTGTGGGCCGAGCCGCCGACGACGAACACCGGGTTCGATTCCGGCGACACGCGGTAGCTGGTGGTGTGGCAGACGGCGCAGTTGTTGGCGACGCGGGCGAAACCGATGGTCTTCTTGGTGAAGCCAACCGGCAGTTCCTGGCCCTGTTCCCAGGCGACGCCGAGCGCCGCGTAGCCGCCAGGCGCGACCTTGCCGTCCTGGACGAATTTTTCCGGGAAGACGCGCGGCAGCACGTAGAAGATCCAGTAGGGCACGCCGGCGTCGTGCTCGGCGCCGATCGAGCCGTACTTGAAGCGCATCTCCGGCGTCGCCGTCACCCAGTCGGGCTGCGGGTATTCGCGGAAGCCGCGGTCGTAGCCGATCATCGCGCCGATGACGGCGATGACCACGACGGCGAGGCCGATGGCCTTGAACCAGGTCTTGCAGGAGCACGAGGTCGTCATGATGTCACCGCCTCTCAGAATGTCTTGAGGAACTCGACCAGCGCCGTTTTCTCGGCGGCGCTCAGTTCGGTGCCGTAGGCCTTGCCCTCGTGGCCGCCGTTGCCGTTGCCGGGCAGCGTGGTGTCGAGGCGGAAGAGTTTCTTGCCGTTGGCTTCGGGCTGGTCGGAGACGAAGCCGACCTTGACCGGGTCGTAGACGTCGTTGCCTCGATAAAAACTCGGTGGGCGGTTGGCGGCGGGTTCGAGCAGGTCGCGCAGGCTGGGCACCGAGCCGTTGTGCAGGTAGGGCGCGCGCAGCCAGAGGCCGTCGAGCGGCATGTTGGCGTAGCCGTGGGTCTTCTGGAAATGCGTGAAGCGCCACGGGTAGCCGGCGTAGAGGGTGGCCTGGTTGACCGCCAGCGTGTAGGTGTAGGAATCGAGGCGGCGGCGGTCGGTGCCGATCTTCGCCAGCGGCTCGACGGTGCCGACGTATTCGCCGCTGAAGTCGCTGCCCGAGGCGCCGTGGCAGGCGGCGCAGTATTCCTTGTAGATCGGCGCGCCCTGCGCGGCAAGGCTGCGGTCGACCGGGAAAAAGGCGGCAAAATCGGGCGGCGCGGCATCCAGGATCCACGCCTCGACGCGCTTGATGCGCTCGATGTCGATTGTCGGCGGCGTCGTGCCGGTGCCGAAGGCGGCGCTCTTGTTGCGCTCCTCGACCGTCGTGTTGTTGCCGTCCCAGTGCAGCTGCATCTCCTTCGGTTCCTTGCGCTGGCGCTGCCGCCAGATCGACGGGAAGTCGGCGGGGGCGTCGAACTCGGCCGGGTCGAGATGGGCCATCGGGAAGTTAAAGATGACCTTGGCCGAATTGAAAGTATCGACCCGTCCCGGTCCCCACTCGTGCTGCTTGAACACCCAGTCGAAGCGCCCGGCCAGCGCCAGCACGCGGTCGCGCATGATGGCGATGGCGATCGGGTAGACGAGGTAGCGGTCGAGCAGGTCGAGGTCGCCGCCCTGGCGGGCGATTTCGGGCAGAATGTATTCCTTCGAGAACTTGGGGTCGGCGGCGCAGCGGAAGAAAAATTCCTCGAAGCCCTTCATGTTGAAGGTGGCGGCCGGCATGCCGAGGACGATGGTCGGTGGCTGGTCGGCCCCGGTGCGCACGGTGCTGACGTGGCACACGGCGCAATTGACGAAAACGCGGTCGATGCCCTGGAAACGGCGTTTGGAGGTGCCGACCGGCACATCGCGCTCGCTGCCGTCGGGGTTTTTCTCATAGACCATGCCCAGCGACTGGTAGCCCTTGCCCGGCAGGTACTGCGGGCAGACCTCGGGCAGCGCGCGCCAGATCCAGTAGGGAAAGCCCATTTCGTGCTCGCCGCCGGTCGAGCCGTACTTGAAATGCTCGGTCGGGCTGGCGTAGTCGACCGGCACATCGCCGCTGAAGCGCTTGAGCAGGATCAGCCCGACCAGCAGCGGCAGGGCGACGGCGATCAGGAAGAGGAGGGTGAAGCGTCGCTTCCAGGGACTTGCGGCCTGTTCGCGTTCGTCGTTCATGGTGCTTCCCCCTCGATCTTCTGGTTACGGCGCCGGCAGGCAGGGCCGCAGGGCTTCGTAGCCGTTGACCAGCAGTTGCCGGAGGTCCGGCGGGCGGCCGGTTTCGGCGCGCAGCCAGGCGTCGACCTGCGCCAGCAGCGCCTGGCGGGCCGGGCTGGCGCGCCACGCGGCGCGGTCGGTGGCGAAGGCCGGCAGCATGCTTTCCGGCGGCATCGGCGTCTTGTCGCGCTGTTCGGGCGCCAGGTCGGCCATCGCCAGGCGCACGTAGAGGCGCGGCGCGCACTGGCGCAGGCGGGCGGCGACCTGGGCGCCGTCGCCGGCCAGGAAATTGGGCGGGAAGGTTTCCGCCGTCTGGTGGCAGGCCGCGCAGTACGGGTAGAAACCCTGCAGGGCGGGGTCGACCGGGGTGCTCGCCGGGCTGCCGGGGGCGATGGCATCGGTTTCCAGGCGCGCGGCGGGCAGCGCTTCGGCGGCGCGGCAGCAGGGGGCGGCGGCGGGGGCGCCAAGCTGGCCGAGCAGGGCGGCGAGCAAGGCCTGGCGCGGGAAGACGCCGGGCCCGAACAGGCTGGCGCCGGCCGGGCCGGCGGCCAGCGTTGCCAGCGCCTGCTCGACGGCGGCGAACTCCTCGCGCAGTTCCAGCGTAGCCGTCCACGCGGCCGGGTCGCCGGCGCCGCGCTCGATGCTCAGGCGGGTGATGGCGTGGCCGGCGGCGCTGCGCGGCGGGCGGCCGGCGAGACGCGGCGCGAAGGCCGCGCCGTTCGCCGTGGCCGGGCCGGCGAGCGCAAGGTCGAGATTGCTCAAGGCGGTACCGCCGGGCAGAGTCAGGCGCGCCAGCTGGCCGCCGCGCGGGCGGCCGCTGGCGAGGTCGATGCTGCCGGCCAGGGTCGGGCCGGCTTGCCCGCGCGGCGGCGCGCAGTGCAGCGACCAGCGCGAGGCCGGCGGACTGGCGTTCACCGTGCAAGGCACGCTCAGGCGCGTCATGGCGATGCCCGGCTGGCGAGCGAGGGCGGCTTCGATGCGCTGGCGGTCGGGGGTTGAAACGAATTCGGCGAGGCCGGCGACCAGCACGGTGAGCGCCTGCGGCGCGCCGGCCTGCCAGGTGTCGCGTGGCGGGCGCGGCAGTAGCGGCTCGAAGCGGGCCGGCACGTGTGAACGGGAGATGCGCGCAGCGTCGTCGGCCGGCCAGGCGTTCAAGCCCTGCAGCGGGTTGCGGTTGGGCAGATCGGGGTCGCCGACGGCCAGCCCGCCGGGCCAGCGGCGGCCGGCTTCGGCGCGCAGCGGCGCGGCGACGGTTTGTTCGAAATTCGTGTCCGGCGCCCAGGCCTGGCCGCCGGACAGCGCATGGCGCAGCGCGGCGGCGAACAGGCCGGCACGGCAGCGTCGCGCGGCCTGGTCGTCGCCGCCGCAGCCGTCGCGCCACAGGCGCTGGGTCAGGGCGAAGCCGTTGGCGCGTTCGGTGGCATTGTCGATGGCGTAGGGAATGTCCACGCCGCGTTCGGGCGGGATGCCGTAGAAGCTGCGGCGAGTGCTGGCAGATTCGGCGGCGAGTAGCGCGGCGGCCTGCGGGTTGGCGTTGGTTTCGTCCCACAGGGCGCGCGAGAAGATCGGCGCGCCGTTCTGGTGGCAGGCGAAGCACAGCGTGCGGTTGGCGTAGACCACCTGCGGCGTGGCGCCGGCGCGGTAGTCCTTGACCAGCTGGAACTCGAAACGGCCGGCGGCCTCGTTGTAGCTGATGACTTCGAGCACCGCCGATTTTTCCTGGTAGCCGATGTACAGGCGGTCCTTCAGGTAGGGCGTGGAATTCGCTGCCGGCTGGCCGTCGACCGCAACCACCACGCGTGGATAGGCGAAATAGTCGGGCGCCGCCGCGGTGCGCTGCAGCGAGCGGCCGAGCGGTATGAGGACGCGCTTGGCAGGCGGCAGCGCGCTGCCCGGGTCGGGCGCCAGTTGCGCATCGAGACGGGCGAGCAGGGCTTCAAAGGGAAACGGCAGTTCGATGCTTGAGCGGCCGTTGCGGTCGACGGCGAAAAGCTGGTCGAAAAGGGAACGGCCGGCGGGCGGCAGGTTGTCGCCGGGGACGGCCGGGTCGACGACCCAGGTCGGTGCCGGGTGGGCGGTTTCAGCCGCTGCCCACATGACTGCTCCCGGCCCGCAGGCCAGGGCCAGCAGCCCGGCCTGGAGGGCGTTGCGCAGGTTCATGGCGGGCTTCCATCGCTGGCTTTCAGTATGCTGCTTTGGCGGCCGCAGCGACGACGGTGCGCGCCTGCGTGCCGGGCCAGCACTCTTCCTGCACCTTGCCGGTCCTGACGAATTCTTCGCGCGCCTTGTCGTCGGTCGCCTTGTCGTAGAGGGTGAAGTTGAGCGCGAAGCCGCGGTCGAGGTAGGCGCGGCCAAGGTAGAAGCCGGGACGGATCATGCGGATCTCGTCGCGCACCTTGAGGCCGCGGCGGCCGGCGAGGAAGTCCGGGCTTTCCTGGTAGCCGGGGATTTCGTCGCTGAAGAAGTAGTCGATGATGATCGACTCGCGGCGCGCGTCGAGCAGGCTCTGACCGCAGTAGAGCTTGGCCGGGAAGAGTAGCCAGGTTTCCTTGCCGCCATAGCTCATCTTCTTCGGCTCGCCTTCGACGAGGCCGATCTTCTTCAGGATCGAGAGGTCTTCGATGCGATTGCGCAGCACCCGTTCGTCGCGGAAGAAGACCTTGCCGCGCCACAGGGTCTCGCCGATGTCCTCGACGACCAGGCCCTTGAGGTGCAACGCGGTGCCGGTGAAGCCGCCGACGATCTCGGACAGCCGGAACTTGCCGCTCTCGCCGCGCGGCAGCAGGATGCGGCCGTCGAAGGCGCCGTCGGGGATGGGGCCGGCGGGCAGGCGGGCGTAGATCTGGTCGAGCTGTTCCTGGTCGAGCGTGGCCAGCCAGTCGGGCGTGATCTTCGCCAGCTCGGCCGGCGCGATCGGGTACTTGTAGTCGACCTGGGCGAGGTCGAGCTTCGTCTGGTAACCCTTGTCGTAGGGGGCGAAGCCGACGTTGGGCGCTGCCGGCTGCCGGTCGCAGGCGGCGAGGACGAGGACAGCGAGGGCGATGAGGCCGGCGCGCGGAGTGATGGTGTGCGGCAGTCGCATGATGGTCCCCTCCCTCAGAGCGTGGCGAGGAAGGCGGTCAGCGCCTTCTTGTCGGCCGCGGAAAGGTCTTCGCCGAAGCGGTGACCGCCGTTTTCGATTTCCTCGGTGCAGGTCTCGTAGTTGGCGCTGAGGAAGTCGCGCTGTTCGCGCAGGATGTCGACGAAGCGGGCCGGGTGCTTGAGTACCTCGTCGGCGATCGCCTGCAGGGTTGCGAGCTGGGCCTTCTTGCCAGCCGCTTCGAGCTTGGCCGGGTCGCGCTTGGCGAGGAAGAGGTCGCCGACCAGCTGCTTGTGCTGCAGCCCGTTGAGGAAGCCGGCGCTGGCACCCTCGGGGATGCGGACCTGGCCGAAGCCGCCGAGCGGCTTCTCGGTCTTGCCGTCGAGCGGCCGGATGCCGACGTCGATGATCAGGTCGGCGTTGGTCAGGGTGCGCTTGGTGCCGCGCTCCTTCGGGTTCAGCAGTTCGTGCATCGACAGCTTGTAAAGCTGGAAGCGGCCATCGACGGTCGGATCGTAGCGCAGGCAGTCGGGCTGGCTGGCGAGCAGCTTGCCGTCCGTGCCGACGTAGCGCGCACGGTGGAAGTCGTTGGCCTTGTTGGCCGGCTTGCCGCAGATTTCCGGGCCGATGGCGTTGTTGTGCATGAACGGCGCGGTGGCCCAGACATTGACCAGCGAGATGTTGCGGTAATAGCCACGGCCGCCGTCCTTGAGTTCGGTGCGTTCCGGAATGTCCGCCACGACCGGCCGCTGGTGCAGGGTGTTGGAGGCGTATTCCATGTACAGGTGGCCGACCTCGTGATTGGAATGCAGGGAACGGCAGCGGAAGGTGCCGACCTCGGTGACCGGCGTCGCCTGGTCGTTGCTCAGGAAATCGGCGCGCACCTTGCGCGGGTGGGCGTCGTTGGGTGCGGCGAAGTCGCGCGTCTTGAAACTGCCGCCGGTACTTTCCGGGATGCTCGAATGGCAGCGCGCGCAGTTGTCGGCGAAAACGGCCTGGCCGCGGGCGACGGCGCCCTTGCCGAATTCCTTGTCGAGATCGGCGGCGAGGTCGGCGCGGCTGTAGCCCGGCTTGCCGGCCTTGGCGCGGGCGGCGTGGAGGTCGGTCTCGTCGGATTCGGCGGAGGCGAAGAAATCGAGGACGTTCTGCAGGCGATCCTCGACGGCGCGGAAGTTGGGGCAGTCGCGCCGGCACTGGCCGATGTCGAACGGCGTCTGGCCGAAGCCACGTTGCTGCGGATCGACCTGGCGCATGTCGGAGAAGTGATTGACCCAGCACTGCTCGGAACACGAGCCGATGTTGAAATAGACGCGCTGGATCGCTTCCAGGCCGCCGATCGAATCCTCGCCGCCCTTCAGGATGTGATGCACGCCGGGCAGCACGACCTTCTGGCCGCCCAGGAAAACCGTGGTGGTGTCGTCGTCACGCAGGCTCTTCTGCCAGCACTTGCCGCTGTAACCCGGTTCGCACCAGCACTTGCCCTCGTCCTTCTCGCCGCCGCAACTGGCGACCTTGCGCCACTTGGTGACCGCCTCGCCCTTGAACACCGGGCGCTGGGCGACGTTGATCAGGGCGTTGATGGTGCCCGGGTTGTTGATCTGGTCGTGCGAGATCGCCGAGGTGTCGGTCACGCCGGGGCGGGCGTGGGCGAACATCTGGTATTCGAGGCTGCTCATCGGCATGCCGGAGCCGAGCAGTTCGGACATGCGGGTGTACTGGTTGCCGATCAGCCCCTTGATGTTCTCCCATTTCGGATGGGCCGGGTCGGCCGGCGGGTTGAGCGGGTCGAAGGCGATGTGGCAGGAGCCGCAGGTGGTGCCGATCAGGAAGGGCGGCTCGACCGAGGCGTCGGCCAGTTTGGAAACGCGGCTGTCGGATTCGATGCCGGTGGCCGCCGCCTTGGTGGCGGCGAAGCCGGACCAGTTGGCGTTGCCACCATTCAGCGCCTGCCATTTGGCGGCGTCGAAGCGCGGGTTGGGGAACTTGCGCAGGCCGAGGGCGCCGGTCGAGGTGCCGAACCGCAGGTCGCAGGCCGAATGGCGCTGGTCCACCTTGCCGCCCTGGGTGTGCGGATCGTCGGCGTCGAGCGCGGCGTCCTTGAGGCCGCAGGCAGGGTCGACATAGCCGTTCTTGCCGACGTACTTGAGCAGCACGTCGTCGCCCGGACACCAGTCGAGGCCGTAGGTCTCCTCGGCAGTTTTGGCCGGGCAGTCGGGCGCGCCGGGCTTGCAGCAGGCCGGGTCGTTGATGATGCCCCAGGCCCAGAAACGGTCGTCGCGCTGGTCGGTGCGCAGCACGCGGAACCAGTCGACGAGGACGCCGATGCGCTGCTGGAAGGTGTAGGTGTGGAAACGCTCGTTGCCGCCGGTGGCCTTGAACCAGATCAGCCGGCCGACGCATTCCGATTCGTTGAGCCCCTCGCGGGCGCAGGCCTCGAAGTAGGGGGCGTCCTGGTCGACGCTGGCGGTCTCGGGAACCGGCTTGCCTGGCGGGGCCGCGGCGGCGGCCGGGGCGTTTTGCGCATGGGCGCTGCCGATGTTGCGGTCCTGAACCTGGAATATCCCGATGCCGACGGCAAGGGTGGCAATTGCCGCGATAGCGGCCAGCAGAGCACGTTTCATACGTTTTCTCCCCGATCAGCCACTACGAATTCCGGGTTGCCGGAATCACTGTAGTAACCTGATGACATTGATGCAGCGGAGAAGTTCAAACGCATGCACCCGCCGGCACGGCGCGGCGGGCGCGGTTTTTGGCCTTTTTTAGGCGTCGACCGCAACCGGGCGCCCCGCAGCGAAGTATCTGCAGCGACACGTCGGCATTCCGCTGCGGGGCCGGCGCGCCGATTACTTCTGCTAGGCTGCGACGGATTCCGCTCGCAGCGCAGGGACGGCTTGCGCGTCGCCCGCTGCTGGCCGGATCTTGAACCAGATCGCGTACAAGGCCGGCAGGAACACCAGGGTCAGAATCGTCCCGGCGAAGGTTCCGCCGATCAGCGTATAGGCCAGCGTTCCCCAGAACACCGACTGGGTGAGCGGGATGAAGGCCAGCATGGCGGCAAGCGCGGTCAGGATGACCGGGCGGGCGCGCTGCACGGTGGCCTCGACCACTGCATCGAAGGGCGCCAATCCATCCGCGATGTTGTCGCGGATCTGGCCGATCAGGATCAGCGTGTTGCGCATCAGGATGCCGGACAGCGCGATCAGACCGACCAGGGCATTGATGCCGAACGGCTGCCCGAACAGCAGCAACGTCGGCACGACGCCGATCAGGCCAAGCGGTGCGGTGGCGAATACCATCATCATCGCGGCGATCGAGCGTACCTGGAAAATGATGGTGATCAGGGTCAGTGCGATCATGATCGGAAAGACCGGTGCCAGGGCGCGATTGGCCTTGCCCGACTCCTCGATGGCGCCAGCCATTTCGATCCGGTAGCCGGCCGGCAGTTTGGCGATGATCGGTTGCAGATCCTGCCACACGGCGCTGGAGACATCCGGCGGCTGCAAGCCCTCGGCGATATCGCCACGCACGGTGATGGTTGGGGTGCGGTCACGGCGGCGCAGGATGGGGTCTTCCATGCGCACCTCCACCTTGCCGACCTGCGCCAGCGGAATCTTTTGACCGGCCGCGCCGACCAGCGTGAAGTCGCCAATCCGGCCCGGATCAAGGCGCGTGTTGCCGGCCGAACGGGCGGTGACCTGCACCGAACGGATATCCTCGCGCACTTCCGTAATGGGGATGCCGCTCAGCAGGAACTGCAGCTGCTGGGCCACATCGGTAGACGTCAGGCCGATGTTCTGCAGGCGATCCTGGTCGAGCGAGAAATGCAGCGCCGGCACGCGCTCGCCCCAGTCGGTGTTGACCGTCCGCATCTGGGCCGAGGCCTGCATGACGCCACGCACCTCTGCCGCGATGTCGCGCAGCTTGTCCGGGTCCGGTCCCATGACGCGGAAGGCCACGGGAAATGGCGAAGGGGGTCCGAAGACGATCTGGGTCACGCGCACCCGCGCCTCGGGCGCCAAGCCATCGGCCGCCGCCTGGCGCAATCTGAACTTGAGGGCTTCGCGTTCCTTGTCATCGCCCGTGAGGACGACGATTTTGGCGAACGACGGATCGGGCAGTTCAGGTGACATCGCCAGGAAGAAGCGGGGCGCGCCCTGGCCGATGTAGGACGTGACGAACCTGGCCTCCTTCTGCTCTGCCAGCCAGGTTTCGACCTTGGCTGTCGCGGCGCTGGTTTGCGCAATCGAGGTGCCATACGGCATCTGCACCTCGACCAGCACTTCCGGCCGGTCGGAGGTCGGGAAGAACTGCTTGTTGACCACGCCCATGCCGAGAATCGCGACGACGAAGGCGCCGATCACGCCCGCCGCGACCAGCCATTTCCGCCGGATCACCCAGACTAGCAGCCGGCGGAAGCGCTCGTAGTTCGGCGTGCCGTAGATGGCCGCGTGCCCGCCCGCATGCTTCTCGTAGTTCGGCAGCAGCTTGACCCCGAGGTAGGGTGTGAACACGACAGCCACGATCCACGAGGCGATCAAGGCCGTGCCGACGATCCAGAACATGTTGCTGGTGTACTCGCCGGCGGTCGACTTGGCGAAACCGTTCGGCATGAAGCCGATCGCCGTCACCAGCGTGCCGGCCAGCATCGGCGCGGCGGTATGGCTCCAGGCATAGGCGGCGGCGCGGATGCGGTCGTAGCCTTCCTCCATCTTCACGACCATCATCTCGATGGCGATGATCGCGTCGTCGACCAAGAGCCCGAGGGCCAGGATCAAGGAACCCAGCGTGATGCGGTCGAAATTCTTGCCGGTCGCCGCCATGATGATGAAGACGGCGGCCAGGGTCAGGGGCACAGCGCCCGCGACCACGATGCCGGCGCGCCAGCCCATGCTCAGGAAGCCGACCAGGATCACCACGCCGAGGGCGACCATGAACTTGACCATGAATTCGCCGACGGCGGAGTGGATATTGACCGCCTGGTCGGTGACCTTGGACAGGCTCATGCCGAGCGGCAGCTCGGCGTTGATCGCCGCCGCTTCCGCCTCCAGCGCCTTGCCCAGATCGAGGCCGTTCCAACCCTCGCGCATGACGACGCCGAGCAGCAGGGTCGGTTCGCCGTTGTTGCGGATCAGGAAGGTGGCCGGGTCTTCGTAGCCGCGCTTGACCTCGGCGATGTCGCCGAGCTTCAGCGTCCGGCCGCGCGCCGCGACCGGCGTATTGCGGATCGCCTCCAGATCGTCGATGGCGCCGTCCAGGCGGATGAAGACCTGCGGGCCCTTGGCTTCGACCGAACCGGCGGGCGTCATGACGTTACGGCTGTTGAGCGCGGCGAAGAGGTCGCGCGGCGAGACGCCCAGCGTCGCCAGGCGGTCATGCGAAAACTCGACAAAAATCCGTTCGGCCTGCTCGCCGATGATATTCACCTTCTTGACGCCGGGTACGTGCAGCAGACGTTGACGCATTACCTCGGCGTCGCGCACCAGGTGCCGATGCGGCTCGCCCTTGGCTTTCAAGGCGAAGAGCGCAAAGGTCACGTCGGCATATTCGTCATTCACCATCGGGCCGATGACGCCCCGCGGTAGTTTGAGCGCCTCGTCGCCGAGTTTCTTGCGCGCCTGATAGAACTGATCGGGGACTTCGGCGGGCGGTGTACTGTCGAGCAGGTACACCGTGGTGAAGGCCAGCCCCTGTCGCGTAAAGGTCTCGGTTCGGTCATACCAGCGCAGTTCCTGCATGCGTTTTTCCAGCGGCTCGGCGATCAGTTCTTCCATCTCTTTGGCCGTCGCGCCGGGCCAGGCGGTGACCACGGTCATCTGCTTGATGGTGAAGGCGGGGTCCTCCGCCCGGCCCAAGGTCAGGAAGGCCACGATGCCGGCGATGAAGATCGCCAGCATCAGAAACAGGGTGACCGGGCGCTCGCGTACGGCGAGGGCGGAGAGGTTGAAGTCACTCATTTCCCTTCCTCGCCGGGTACCGTCACGCTTGGCGCTGCTTCGCCGTCAGCGAGTCGCACCTGCTCGCCTTCGTGCAGCAGATGCGCGCCGAGCACGACGACGCGATCGCCTGCGGCGAGGCCGCCGACGACTATAGCGGTTTCGCTACCCAGGCCGACCACCTGCACGGCACGCCAAGTGACCTGAGACTCCTTCCCCGCGACCAGCCAGACGCCGGGCCCTTTGCCGGGATCGAAGATCGCCCCGAGCGGCACCTGCAGCGCCGGAACAGAGCGGTCATGCGGGATGTGGATGGCGACGGTCGAGCCCAGGGGCGCATCGGCCAGTTGGCCTTCAAGCACGTAGCGCGCCTCGAATGTCCGCGTCTGCGGGTTGGCGGCATCTGACAACTGGCGCAGTTTTGCCGCGCCGGTCAGTCCGCTGCCATACAACGCCGCACGGGCTACCGATCCGATCGCCGGGCGCAGGGTTTCGGGGAGTTCGATGAGCGCCTCGCGGCGACCGGCATGGGCCACCCGGACGACGACCTGCCCGGCCCCGACGACCTGGCCCGGCTCGGCCAAGGTCTCGACCACCACGCCGTCGGCGTCGGCGAGCAGGGTCGTGTAACCTGTTTCGTTGCGGGCAACGTTGGCCTGAGCCTTGGCTGCATTGAGCTCTGCCCTTGCCGACTCGGCGGCGGCCTTGATCTTGTCGTAGGCCGAGGCGGACACCGCCCCCGCCGCGACCAGATCGCGGTACCTGGCCTCGTCGTCGGCGCTCTGGCGGGCGCGCGCCGTGGCGGCAGCAACGGCCTCGTCATGGGCACGCGTGGCGAGCTTCAAATCAGTGGGGTCGATGCGCATCAGAGGCTGGCCGCGCTTGACGGCCTGCCCGGTATCGACCAGGCGTTCCAGAATCTTGCCGGGAACGCGGAAACCCTGGTCGCTCTGCACCCGCGCCGCAACGATGCCGGTGAATGAACGCTCGGTGTGGGCGGCGGCCTCCACCGCACCCACCCGTACGAGGGGGCTCCGGGTACGCGGATCGTTTGACGACGTGGCGTCGCTGCACGCTGCCAAAGCTATGGGCAACAGACCGACGACGGCGAGGAAGGGAAGATTTCGGTGCTGAAGCATGGCGACCTCCAGGAATGCGAAGGTCTTCATCTTCAATCGAGTGACCATTGTTGTCAATAGTCACTTTTTTGCCCAACTAGCGTTCTAAGGCGCGAGACTACGCAACACGAGGTTCGACAGCTGGGTTGGCGCATCCTCGACGAGGTCGAGGTTGTACTGAAGCAGGAGCGGATTCACATAGGGCTGCATGACGAGATAGATCGCATGCACCGTCTCGTCGAGCGGCGTCTTGCGCTCGAACTCGCCCATCTCCCGCCCTTCGCGGACAATTTCCGTCAGGGTCTGCCGGATACGCTGTCCGTAGGCAAGGGCAGACGGCCATCCCTCGCCGGCGGAATGCGCGGCGATGTCATACAGCTTACGGTCGTTGAAGAACAGGCTCACGCTGGTCGCCACCAAGGTCTTGAATAGTCGGCGGAATTTTTCCGTCGGCGTACTGGCATTGGCGACTGCCTCATCGACTGCAGCAACGATCTGGCTCAGGGTCTGGGTGCAGATGGCCTCGCCGATCGCCTGCTTGGAGTCGAAGAACTTGTAGATATAGGCCTTGGAAAAGCCGATGGCCTTAGCCAGGTCGGAGACCGTGGTTTTGTCATAGCCGTAGTGGCTGAAGTGCTCGCCGGCCGCCTCGACGATCTGCTCGCGAACACTGTGGTCGGCAGGACCGCGCGCTTGCGGGGTGGAAGATTCGATTTCGTTCATGGGAAAAACAATACATCGTCTGCAGTCACTTGACAACTAGTGACCATTTTGGGTTATAGTCACAACAACAGCTCAAACCCCGAAGGACTCCCATGTTCGCCCATCCCCGCTCCCTCGCCCTGCTTCTGAGTGCCGGCATCGTGACGGGCTGCGCCGTCGGCCCCGACTACCGGTCGCCCGAGATCGCGTTGTCGTCCTCGTTCCTCGGGCAGGAAGCTGTCGATCACCGGCAGGTTCGGCAGCAGGCCGACCTCACGATCTGGTGGGCGGCCTTTGATGATTCCCTGCTGACGCACTTCATTTCGCTCGCCCTCGAACAGAACCTCGACATCGCGCAAGCAGCGGCCCGGGTCGCCCAGTCGCGCGCGTCATTGCGCTACGCCGATGCGGCGCTGCTGCCAGCGGCCAACGTGAGCACAGGCGCGGCGCGAGTCTACCAGTCGGTCGAAACCCCGCTCGGGCAGCTACTCAATGCCACTCCCGGCTTCGATCGCTATGGCAGTTACCACGAGGCCAACCTCGGGGCAAGTTGGGAGATCGACGTGTTCGGCGGTCTGCGCCGAGGGCAGGAGGCGGCACGCGCCGCGTACGAGGCTTCCGAAGCCGGCGCGGTGGCGACCCGGCTGGCCGTGGCCGCGCAGACAGCGGATGTGTACGTCACGGTCCGTGGATTGCAGGCGCGCATCGCGATCGCCCGGCAGCAAGTGGAAACCCGCCGCCAGTTGCTCGCCATGGTCAGGCTCCAGTACGAGAAGGGGATCGCCGCCGAACTCCAGATGAACCAGGCCGCGGGTTCATTGACCCAGGCCGAGGCGCAAATCCCGGTCCTGGAAACCGGCCTCGATGCGGCAATGAACGCGCTGGACGTGCTGCTCGGCGTGCAGCCGGGAACCTACCGCGCAGAACTGGCCGCGGCGACGCCGATTCCCGTCGCGCCGGGCCTGGCGGCGAACGCTACGCCAGCCGACCTGATGCGGCGCCGGCCGGACCTGATCGCCGCCGAGCGCCGCCTGGCGGCAGCCAATGCGCGCATCGGCGTGGCGATTGCGGAGTACTACCCCAAGTTCTCGCTCGCCGGTCTGCTCGGTAGCGCCACCGCGATCGCGAGCGGCAACCTCTTTACTGACGGTGCGAGCCAGGCCCAGGGCATCCTCGGACTGCGCTGGCGCTTGTTCGACTTCGGCCGCGTCGATGCGCAGATCGCTGCCGCGCGCGGCCAGGAGGCCGAAGCCCTGGCCGCTTACCGGCTGGCCGTATTGCGGGCGACCGAGGATGTCGAAAACGCCTTTTCCGCCCTCGTCAAACGCGAGGCCCAGGTCGGCATCCTGACGCGGGGTGAATCGTCGTTCGCCCGGGCGCGTGAGAACTCCTTTGCCGCCTACCAGGGCGGAGTCGTCAGCCTGATCGAGGTGCTCGATGCCGACGGCAATCTGCTGCAGGCGCGCGACGCCAAGGCCCAGGCGCAAACCGAGGCCGCGCGCGCCGCCATCGCCTCCTTCCGGGCCTTGGGCGGCGGCTGGGATGCACTCCATGCAAACAGCGAGCGCCTCTCCACCAACGACTACAGGTAAGCAAAATGACCACAACAGAGAATTCATGGGTTCTCATCACGGGCGCGTCGAGCGGCTTCGGCGCGGAGTTCGCCCGCCAGTATGCCGAGCAAGGTCAATCGCTGGTTCTCGTGGCGCGCCGGCTGGACCGGCTGCAGGCGCTCGCCGAAACGTTACGCCGGCAATACCGCATCGACGTCGTGGTGGAGCGGGCCGATCTCTCGGACATCGCAGCCGTCACCCAACTGCATCAGCGCCTCCAGGAGCGAGGCATCGCCATCGACATCCTGATCAACAACGCCGGCCATGGACTGCAAGGCCCGTTCGTCGATAGCCCCTTGGACGCGACCCTGGCGATGGTGCAGCTGGATGTCGCGAGCCTGACCGCGGTCACCCACGTCTTCGCCCAGGACATGCGGGCGCGCGGACGCGGGAAAATCCTGCTGGTCGCCAGCCTGTTGGCTTATCAGGGCGTGCAGAACTTCGCCGTCTATGCCGCCGCCAAGGCCTACGTCTTGCGTCTGGGTGAAGCGCTGCATCGCGAGCTCAAGCCCGATGGCGTCACGGTGACAACGCTGTGCCCCGGCATGTCGGATACCGGCTTCGCCGCCGCAGCACGGCAGAAGCTCACGCCCGCATTAAAGCTGTTGATGATGCAGCCGGCCCCCGTCGTACGCGCCGGTATCGGCGCCTTGCAGGCCGGGCGTATCAGCGTCGTGGCGGGCTGGGCGAACAAGGCCCTGGTGATACTGACCTGGGCGACGCCGCGCTGGCTGCACCAGGCCTTTATGTCGCGCGCGATGAACGGATGAAGCCTCATACACCAAGGAGTTGAACCCATGACAACACAAGCCGCCACGATGAATCCCGAAGAATCGCTTGCCTGCTGGCGGGCCGAGGAAGCGGCCGTACGCGCCCGCCTCCAGACGGCTCCCGGCGCGGCCTCACCTGCCCAGGTCGCCGGGCGCAGCGGGTTGCAGATATTCCAGGCGCTGCTCGCCGGGGAAATTCCGCCCCCGCCGATGGCTGTCACGCTCGACTTCACCCTGCTGTGCATCGAGCCCGGATTGGCGGTATTCCAGGGACAGCCGCGCTTCAACCACTACAACCCGATGGGCACGGTGCACGGCGGCTGGTTCGCGACCCTGCTCGACTCCGCCATGGGCTGCGCCGTGCATTCCACGCTGCCGGCGGGCAAGGCCTACACCACCCTGGAACTGAAGCTCAATCTGGTCCGCGCACTCACCGACGCGGTTCCGCTGGTACGTGCGGAAGGCCGGCTGGTCCACGGCGGCCGCCAGGTGGCGACCGCGGAAGGGCGGCTTGTCGGACCGGACGGCAAGCTCTACGCTCACGCAAGCACCACTTGTCTCGTTTTTGACCTGGCTTCATAGAGCGGAACGAAAGGCTTTGGGCCGGCTCGCGCCTTGAATGGGCACTTTGCAGCCGTTGAGCTTGTAACTCCCCGGCAGGCTTGCGGTATCGCGGTTTTTGGCCTTTTTCAGGCGTCGACCGCAACCGGGTGGGCTTTGGCGTATTCGGCGAGCAGGCGGCCGTGCAGTTCGCAGCCCGCCAGCGTCAGGCCGGGCGAGGCGACGCCGAAGAAGCGGGTTTCGCCGTCGATCAGGTCGGTCGCCAGGTCGAGGGTTTCCTCGCCGTGGAGGCTGACCAGGGCTTCCTCGAAAACGTTCGGGTCGTCCATTTCGAGCAGCGTGGCAATGCATTGGTAGACGCGGCGGCGGCCGCCGTCGAGCTGTTCGAACTGGCGTACCCACTCGCAGCCTTCGCGGGTCGCCTCGGCATCGCCGACGGCCAGCGCCAGCATCGTCTTCAGTTCTCCGACGCGCAGGTCGGCCCACAGCGTGCCGGCGTCGGGGGCGAGGCCGATCAGCGCGGCGACCGGGCGTTCGTCGGCGAGGTTCATTTCGTTCAGCATGTCGAGCAGCTGGCCGCACTGGTCGTCGTCGAGCTCGGCCAGGTTGAGGATGGCCGGGCGCAGCGCGGCGCCGTTGCTGTTGTTCTCCCATTCCAGGTCGTCGACCGGGTAGATCTCCGACATGCCGGGCACCAGGATGCGGCAGGCATAGACGCCGAGGTGGTCGAAATCGGCGACGTAGATGTCGTGGCCGTCGGCGTGGATGCGCGCGGCCAGCCAGGCGTAGTCGTCGGCGGTCTTGCCGTTTTCGAGGTCGTTGAAATTCCAGTCGACGAAGTCGAAATCCGGCGTCTCGCCGAAGAAGTTCCAGTGCACGATGCCGCTGGAGTCGACGAAATGGATCTCGATGTTCGGCGCGCTGGCCACTTCATCGAGGTCGAAGCCGGGCGGCGGGAAGCCGTCCAGCGCTTCGAGGGCGCGGCCCTGCAGCAGTTCGGTCAGCGCCCGTTCGAGGGCGATCTCGAAGCGCGGGTGGGCGCCGAAGCTGGCGAAGACGCCTTGGTCGTGCGGGTTGAGCATGGTCACGCACATCACCGGGTAGTGGCCGCCGAGCGAGGCGTCCTTGACCAGGATGCCGAAGCCGGCGGCGCGCAGGCCGGCAATGCCGGCGGCGATGGTCGGGTAGCGGGCGATGACTTCTTCCGGCACGTCCGGCAGGCACATCCCTTCGGCGATGACCTTGAACTTGACGTGGCGTTCGAGGATTTCCGACAGCGCCTGGGCGCGCGCTTCGGCGGGCGTGTTGCCGGCCGACATGCCGTTGCTGACGTAGAGGTTGGCGATGATGTTGACCGGGAAGAAGACCTCGGCGCCGTCGCGCTGGCGCACGTAGGGAATGGCGCAGATGCCGCGCTCGTAATGGCCGGTGTTCATGTCGATCAGCGCCTCGGCCGGGATGTTGCCTTCCGGGTTGTAGAAGGCCTGCAGTTCGGGGGTCAGCAGGTCGGCCGGCCAGTCGCTGCCGGTGACCGGGAACCAGCGTTCGCGCGGGTAGTGGGCGAATTCGCGATTGGCGACGGCCTCGCCGAGGTAGTAGTGGTTCCAGAAATAATTGCACGACAGGCGCTCGAAGTATTCGCCCAGCGCACTGGCCCGCGCGGCCAGCTCGGTCGCGCCCTTGCCGTTGGTGAACATCAGGTGGCAGGCACGGTTGCGCACGTGCACCGACCACACGTTGTCGACCGGGTTGAGCCACGAGCATTCCTCGATGTCGAAACCGCGCGCGGCCAGCTTGGCCTGCATCGAGGCGATGGAGTGTTCGAGCGAGGCATCCTTGCCCGGTATGAAGTGTTCGTTGTGCATCGGGCGTCCTGCCTGAAGGTTTGTCGGGGTGGCGGCGACGGCCGGTTGCGGTCGACCGCGAAAAATGGGCAAATTTGCCCGTTCAGTCCTTGCGGCGGCGGGCCGGCAGCGGTTTGCGCTGGCGCTGGCCGGGGCGCCCCGTAGGAGCGGCCGGCTTCGGCTTGGGCACCAGCAGGTTCTTCGCGCTGCCCTGGCCGGCGGCGCGGTGGGCGAGAATTGCCGCGCGCAGCGATTCCGGCGCGACGTCGACGGACGGGTGTGCGCCTTGGGCCGTGTAAACGGAAAGTTCGTCCTTCAGGCGGAACAGGCGTTCCGCCGTTTCACCCTTGTGCGGCAGGGTTTCGATCATTTTCTGTGCAGCCGGCGTCAGCGCGAAGCCGTCGTCCGCCGCGTGGAGCAGGCCGTGCGCGGCAAGCCGCGAGAAAGCCTCGCTCAATTTGTCCTCGCCGGGGATGTTGCCTTGAAGCAGATCGATGGCCGCCACGATGTCGACCGCTGCGGCCGGCCGCCGTTTGGCGGCGAGTGCGGTGGCGAGCAGGAGAAGGACGTCTACATCGTGGATCGGGTGCATGGTCTGGCCTTTGAAACGGGTGAAAAAAACCGGCCGGGGCGGTGCGGTTTTTCGAGAGGGTGGCAGTGTAAGGCCTGACGGTCGAAAATCCGCGCCCGATTTGCCGGAGGGCGGAGGAAATCGTCGGTCGCCGTTCAGAAACCGAGCGACAGCCCCTTGGGGTGGAAGGCCTGGTAGCGGCGGGCGGTCTGGTCGGCCTTGCGGCTCCACGCCTCGGTGGTGGAGGTGAGGTAGTTGAAGTGCAGGCGCGGCTTGCCGGGGCCGGGGTGGCTCTTGAGCAGCAGTTCGACGCAGCGCGGGTGCGGGTGGTGGAAGATCGCACCGTTGGTCGAGATCAGGTAGTTGGCGCATTGCAGCCGGGCGAGCAGGGGTTCGCTGATGTTGGCGACGCTGCCGTGGTGGGCCAGCTTGAAACCGTCGAGGGCGAGGCGCGCGCCGGGCGCCAGCAGGCGGTCGAGCGAGGCTTCGAGCACCGGCGCCCAGGCGTCGCCGGTGAGCAGGAAGCGCACTTCCGGCTGGCCTGCCGGGTATTCGAGCAGCAACGCGATGCTGCTGCCGTTGGCGCGGCTGGTGTCGCCGCCGAAGGGCGCATCGGCGCCGGGTTCACCGGTGCCGCCGCCGAGGGTGTCGGCGAGATCGGCATCGGTTTCATCGTCGGGCGCGTTGTCGTCGAGGTCGTCGTCGGCGCCCAGCACGTCGCCCAGCGGGCGCAGGCTGCGGCTGGCGGCAAGCCGTTCGCGCAGCTTCGCGATGTCGCCCGAGGGCACCCGGGCCGCCTTGAGCTCCTTGGCCCAGTTGTCCTTGAGCTCCAGCAGGCGCTCATGGTCGGGCGAGAGCAGGGTGAGCCGGCAGGCGCCGGGCAGTTCGACGACCGGCAGCGCGGCATCCTTGCGGTCGATGGCGGCCAGCGCCCCGGCGAAGCCGAGATTGTGGACCGCCTGGCCGGTGCGTTGCTCGTAGTCGGCGATCAGCATGCCGAGCAGCTCGCCCTGGACGCCGCCGAGGGGTTCGCCGGCCGGGTCGGGAACGGCGTTGAGCTGGTCGCGGCCGTTGAACCAGATGCGCTCGAAGCGGCAATCGAGGGCTTCGGCGTCGAGCAGCAGGCGGACGACGCCCTCGATGTGGTCGGCGTCGATGTGGGTGATGACGAGCAGGTCGAAGCGGCGCTCGCCGGCGGGCAGGTGCAGGATGCGCTCGCGCAGGGCCGGGTAGGCGTGGGCCGGGCCGCCGTCGATCAGGATGCGATGGACTTCCCGGCCGTCGCCGTATTCGATCCACAGGCAGTCACCGTGGGCGGCGGGGAGCATCTCGATGCGGAACATGGCGGCGATCGATCCTTTCAGGTCGGCGTGGAGACGGGTTGCGCTACGGGCGTCAGCCGCCATTCGGCGTCGCCGAGCGCGACGAGGCAGAGGGCGAGCAGGTAGCCGCGCGCCAGCATGCGGCGGCGGACGCGGCGCATCAGGGTGCCGAAGTCGGCGTTGGCGTCGTCGACCGCGACCAGCTGCGTGACCAGTTCGCGGGCGAGCGGCGCCGCGTGGCGGCCGAGGATCTGGGCAAGGGTGCCGAGGACGATGGCCGTCTTCAGCTTCTGGAATTCGCGAACGACCTGGACGTAGCCGAGTTCGGACTTTGCGCCGGTGCGGCAGCCGAGCAGGAGCAGGACAGGTCCCGGCTCGCGGCCCCCGGGGTTGATGAACTCGGGGATTATCTGGCCGCGCCGCAGGCGGGCGAGATCTGCAGCCAGGTTCTCGTCGCCGATTTCAAGAAAGTCATCCACGTTTTCGTGGTCGTGATGTGGCAGCGCGATCAAGAGTCGCGGGTGGTTTTGCACCGCCGAGTACCATTCGGGCCAGTCGTGGGCGAGGGTGGCCTTGGCGAACAGTTTTTCAATTGCCGTCCAGGTGGCCGTGCGCTCGTCTTCAGGCACCTTGTGGCTGCTGGCGAAGACGGCCGAGTCGATGGGCGGCAGGCTCCGGCGGATGGCCGAAGGGGCCGAGGCATTGGCGGCGCAGTCTGGGTTGAGGCGCTCGATGACCTTGCGCAGCGACCAGAAACCCAGCGGGCAGATGGTCTTCGCGTAGACCTGTTCCTGGGGCGTCAACGGGGCGTTGCCGCAACTTGGGCAGACTCCGGCATCGCCTTCCAGAGCTTTTTCCCAGCCTTCGCACAGGGGCGCCGCATCGATCGGGTAGCCGCGGTCGTAGACGAATTCGAGCGGCAGCACAACGTCGGGATCGAAGGTCAGGAACTGGATGCGGTCGCCGGGGTCGCTGAACCCCTGTTGCTTGAGCTGGTTGAACAGATTAGTACCCAAGCGCGCCATGTCGCGCAAGAGAACCCGGACTTCCTCGTCGGTGGCATCGAGCGCCGCTTCGCTGTCCGGGGTGGCGGCGCGGCGGCGCACCAACGACTTCTCAGTCGAGAAGAGCGAAGCATTGAGGTTCTCGATTGCCTGGCCCGGCGAATCGAACTTGTAGTCGTGCCCACCGGAACCGTCGAAGACGCGCAGGCTGCCCTTGGGCGGCGCGGGTTGCCCCGGCACCGGCGCCTGGCCGTAAACGAGGGTCGCATTGCACTGTTGGGCGTCTTCGAGAGCAATGACCTCGCGCCGGCTGAGCTGCGTCCGCACGCGCAGGGCATCGCGCGGCCCGGCCTGCTCGCCGGGGGCGAGCGCTGCTGCCTCGACTCGCACCACCTCGAAGCTGCGCCCGCGATAGCGGAACATGATCTCGGCGCTGACGTAGCGTTCGTCGGCAGGGACGTCGATGCACAGGTCGCAGTCGCCGCTGCGCGCGCTGCGCGAGGCGGGGAGCAGCAGCGTGGTGGCGGCGCGCTGCTCGCCCCAGCATAGCTCGACGCTCAGTTCCAGGCCCTTCTGCGGGATGGGGACGGTGGGGATGGCGGCGTCGGAACTCGCCGCGCCGTCGTCCTCGGGCAGGCCGATCCAGCAGCGGATGGTGTTGGCGGCGCCGGCGACGAAGGTGTCGCGCTGCTTGCCGTCGTGAAGAATGGTGGCGCGGACGTGGCGCTCGTCGGTGGCGGCCGGCGCCGGTTGAACGGGCGGCGCGCCGCGGCTGGCGGTCTGGAATTCGACGTGGGTTGTGTCGATCGTGACGCCGCGCGGGTGGCTTGCCGGCGGGCTCGGTGGCGGGGGGCTGCTGCCGGTCCGGGCGCCGGGTGGCGTCAGGTCGGAGGCGTCGGCCGGCACCGAACGGTTGGCGGCCAGGAGATCGACATCGGGCATCTCGAACGTCATGTCGCGCGGACGGCTTGCCGGCGCCGGTGCCGGTGGGTGGATCGGCGGACGGGCGCTGCTGCGCGTCCGGTCGTCGATGAGGACATGGCGCAGTGGTGGCGCGGCACCACCGCCGGCGCCGCGGTAGGGCGTGGGCGCGCAGCCCGCCTGGACATCGGCAGCCTGGCCGAGGATGTCGAGCAGGCGCAGGCGGGCCGTCTCAGGCGCCTGAGGCGCCAGCGCGACCGTTTCGCGGATCATTTCTTCGGTCGGTGTGTCGGCGATCATCCAGGCGATCTGGCCGTCGTCGTGCCCGGGCTGTGCTGCGGTGAGGTGCTCGTACAACAGTTGGGCGATTGGCCTGTCGCGGCGGAATGGTTCGGGAGCGAGCACCGGACCGAAGGGGCGCGGTGGCGGCAGTGGCAGGCCTTGCGCATCGGCGATCCCGGTGGCGGCCCAGACGGTCAGGCGCAGCGCGCGGTCGAGGTTGTGCTCCAGGCGCGGTGCGCCCGGCCCGTCAAGACGGGCGAGCAGGCGTTCGAGCATGGCGCGCAGCCGCTCGGGGATCGGGCGAATCGCCGCGATGCGGTCATAGGCGGTCCACGGGCTGCCCCAGAACAGGGTCGGCTCCGGCGCGCCCGGCGAAAATACGCTTTCGAGCGCGGTGAAGTCGCCGAGCCGGCCGATGGCCAGCGCCAGCCAGAACTTCGCGTCGGGATCCAGGTGGTGGGCGTGGCACAGCACTTCGCGGGAGATCAGCGTGGTTTCTTCGAGCGGTGCCAGCGCCAGCCGGCGCCAGAGTTCGGGGTCGCCGTTCTCGGCGCGCACCAGCAAGGCCGGGATGCGCGATGGATCGCCGGCGGCTTCGAGCGCCGCGGCGATGGCGTCGCGGTCGGCTTCGCGCGGGTCGTCGGCCATCCGGCACAGTTCGTCGCGTACTGTCAGCAGCGGAACGCTCGCGGCGAAAGCCAGCGCCTGGCGGCGCACCGGCGCTCCGGGCGGGAGGTTGGCGACGAGCTGCCTGCCGGGGCCGATCATCCTTTGCCAGCCCGCGCGGCCGAGCGGAAAGTGGGCTGCTGCCGCCAGCGCGGCGAGCCGGACCTCGGGGGACGGGTCGTCGTCGGCAAGCTCCAGCAGCGGCCAGAGCCAACGGTCCGAGAAGGGTTCGACGCGGGATGGGTCCATGCCGGTGGCCTCGTCGGGCGGTGGGTCAGGCGCCCAGGATTTCGGGCACGTAGGTCTGCAGGCGGTGGGTCAGCAGGGCGCCGGCGTGCCGGCCGAGCACGGCCATTTCCGGGGCCGAGAGCCGGGTCAGGTTGGTGCTGATCGCCGAGGCGAAGGCGGCGTCGCCCTCGCGTTCCTCGCCGATCGTGCTGTCGATGGAGAACCACACCGGCTTGGCGCCGCCCGCGCTGGCGTTCAGTTCCAGCCGCTTGAACTGCAGGCCGCGGACCTGCTCCATCAGGATGTCGATGGCCGCCACCAGCACCGCGGTGCCGGATTCCGTGGGCCGTTCGTCGATCGAGAACGGCTTGCCGCCGTCGCTGACGATCAGGTAGTCGAGGGCATTGCGCTTGCGCAATAGGGGGTTGACCCCGAGGTTGTCATAGACGCCGCCGTCAGAAAGCGTGACGTAATCGACGCCGGCAGCCGGGTACTGGTCCTGCTCGACCTTGAGCGGCGGGAACACCGGCGGGAAGGCCGACGACGCGGCGACCGCGCGGCTGAGCGGGAAGCCGGCGGCCTCGTTGGTGCCGAGTTCCCATTCCCCCATCTCGGCCTTGCCGCTGGCGCCGCCGCCGGTGACGAAGAAGAACATGTTGCCGGTCGCCAGGTTGGTCGAATTGAGATACAGGCGCGGCCCGTTCTGCAGCGAACCGAGCGTGCGCTGGCCGTAGAGGTCGCGCTCGTAGGTGGCGGCCAACTTGTCGAGACGGCTGTGGAAGGGATCGAGAACGCCGCCGATGACCGACGAGACCGCGATCGAACTGGTGCGCAGGTATTTTTCCAGCTTGTCGAGCGCGTCGTCCTCGCCCCAGTGGCAGGCCAGGAAAGCCCCGGCGATGCTGCCGCCGCTGACGCAGGTCAGCAGGTCGAGCTTCCACAACAGGCCGAACTGATGCAGCTTGCGGAAGGCGCCGAGATGGAACGCCGCGGCGCGAAAACCGCCGCCCGAAAGCGCCATCCCGATACGCTTTTCCGAATTGCCGACGTTGATGGTCATGACATCCTCCTCTCGTGATGGGCGGGCCATACTGCCGGCGGCGCCGGTGATGATGCATCGGTCATGCTGCGCGCGACTTTTCTTACTATAGGCGGCGCTGGGGGAAACTCAAGGGGCGGGGGTCGGGCAGAAGCGGGCGCTCGTCCGGCCGTAAGGCCAGCCTTTTGAATGGACGCTGAGTTCTCAAATTTGCCTGACAGCCTACGTGTGTAATCGGCCAAAGTGGCCCTTTAACTCGAAGCTCTTGAATGCCAGTAGCAGTATCCAGCAGTTGCAGGACAAGAACCTCGAAGAGGCGTTTTTCATAGAAACGAACGAAACCGAAGTTGCGTACGCTTATTGCCTTCTCAAGTTCTATCGCCAGTGTCGTAACCAGCGAGGTCAGCGTCGAGGGACCAAATTAGCACTTGGGACATTGAATGCCGGTCCTTGGACTGTTCCCACTCCTTTATCATAGAAAGATCGCTCAGGCTGACGCCCTCACGCGCTTTCTTCGCTGTCTTGCTCTTCTGGGCATGTAACGGAAAGTCGGCAAGCCACGCGAGAAACTCCTCGCGGGAAGGGAAATGCGTGGGGCGGTATGGGGTACTCCCATTGATTGCCCTAGTCACGTCCTCCACGAGTTTCTGCCCAAATTGAAGTCGAAGTCCACCATTTCCAAGATCAGCGATGTGATTACCCGTTTCCCATATCGCGGCCATTGGGAGTAGGAAATAATCTCCTTGGTTCAGTCTGATTTCGAACTCGGCAAAGATGTCATCGCGGTTTTGGTTGTTGCCCGGAACATCGAGGATATTCAAATACACGGAGGTGTCGAGCAGGACAATCGCGCTCATTCGGTGTCTCCAGTACGCATTTTCTCGAGCCATGCCAGGGCTCGCTTTTTACGCTCCTTGCCTCCGGGGTTTTGCTTGACGAAACGCTCCAGAGTGCCGGATGTCATCAGGTGACCAAGGGTCCCTTGAGCAATTAGCTCCGGATAGTCAGGCACTTCCTCTAGACGCACGAGGCGGCTAGAGCCATTGCCCGGATCGCGGTAGCAGAACACCACGTCGGGGACTGCGGAGTCGGGCAAGGCGTCCAGCATGGCCGGGTTGTGGGTGGACAGCAGGACTCGCAAGGAGCGGCGCTGGGCGATCGCCTGGATCCGTTCCAGCAAGTGGCGTGCACGACTCGGATGGACACCGTTGTCGATTTCCTCGATCACCACAAGGCTACCCTCAGTCGCCGATAGCATCGCTGCAGCGATTGCGAGGACGCGCAAGGTGCCGTCAGAGAGCAGTGACGCGTCGTAGCGGCGCTTCTCTCCGCCGAAGGTCTCCACCAATTCGACCATGACCTCGCCGCGCGGCCCCCTTAGGAACCCTAAGGTGCCGATGTCTTGCTCAGGTAGGCTCTGGATGAATTGAAGAATCGCTTCGCGCTGCTCCTTGATTGGTGAGTCAGTTGCCGCAGTATCCGTTCCCCAAAGGGCGTACAACACGCTTGAAAGATTAGTGCCGTCACCCATCAGGCGGTGGTCTGAAGGGAAACTGTAACCCCGCATTTTCGCTGGTACCGGATCGAGAAACAGGATGTTTGAGAGCCATTCCTGGTATTGCCGGACAGTTTTCGGAATGATCCGGCGGGCTTCCTTGTGCTCTGTGGAAAAAGTCGCAGGGCTGTCCAATTGCGTGAAGATTGCGCCTTGGTCGCTGCACGTAATGTGTGGCTTCTTCCCGCCCCTAGCGAAATTGTTGTAAGCCACCCCGGCATCGGAACTACGTCCTTCCGACGGTTGGTCGAGTACGTAGAGCGGAACTGCGGTACTTGGCGAGGTGATAGATTCTGAGGAAACGTGCAATCCGTCATCCCTAAGGGAAATTTCCAACTCCAGCCGATTCCAGTCCGTCAGGTTGGTTTCAGAGCCAATTCCGAAACGTACCGCACCCGCATAGCCAAGATCATTAACCCGACCTCGCAGCACGCGCTCAGAGTTCTGCACCTCATATTGGATGGACGAAAGCTTCTGCCCTTGAGCCAACCAGGAGAGCAGGCGCAAGCCTTCGATGGCGTTGCTCTTGCCGGAAGCGTTGGCGCCGATCAGCACGGTGAGCGGCCCGAGCGGCAGTCGTGCGTTATGGTAGCTTTTGAAGGTGGTCAGGGAAAATGCGGTCAACATGTTTCGGATTCCTGCAATTCGGTTGTTGTAAGCGGCTTATGCTTCTTGCTAGTAAGCATATCTGTATCAAGCCAGCGCTGTAGAGCCTTCAGCGCTTCGACTTGTTTGAGTAAAAAGCGCAATCTCCCGTCGGGCGGGCCCAGAACACATGTGGTCACATCTAGGGATGTCTAGTCTCTCAGAGTTGTATGTCAAGCGAGTGCTAGATGTCGATATTGTAATCAGGTTTCTGCCATTTGCTCCCGTCGCCTGAACGGCGCCTAAGGCAGAGGGTTTGTTGCCTGTGAGCAGCCACTTGGATCGTCTGCAGTGCATTTGTACCTGCCCTTCAATCTTTGATGGTTGGAAGGGTAGCAACAGGTCGGCAACGGCCGGTTAGCGTCATCCAGCATGCGCTATGATGAACATCGGCAGCGGCCGCTGAGACGTGTTGGTTGCAACATTCAAGGTAACGCAGATGCAAGTTCCCAAAGCCTTTCTGGCGCTTCTTCTTTGTCTCGCTGCCACCGGCAGCCGGGCGGACATCTACGGATTCGTCGACGGCGACGGGGTGTCGCATTTCGCG
>WBZM01001134.1_pt1 | contig 28825 bp, 34 predicted proteins | sample 5204271 | NCBI WGS metagenome assembly WBZM01 (sample SAMN12344346, study PRJNA552823) | activated sludge metagenome | biome: Activated sludge suspended growth; feature: Nitrification reactor; material: Wastewater; isolation source: activated sludge from nitrification reactor of wastewater... | reverse complement strand
CACCCGCGACTTCCTCGTGCTGGCACCGCAGTCGATCACCGAGGTTCGCATCGCCGAGGCGGCCGGCGCCTCGGCCGTGGTGCTGAACGTCACCGCGATCGGATCGGCAGCCGGCTACTGGACGGTCTACCCCACGTCGTCGCCCACGCCGCCCACCGCCGCCAACCTCAACTCGCTCGGCCTCGGTCACGTCAGCGCCAACCAGGTGATCGTGCCGGTCGACGCCGACGGCGACGTCGACGTGTTCACCCAGAGCGGCGGCCACCTCGTCGTCGACGTCGTGGGCACGATCAGCGGATCGTCCGCGGTGTCGTCGTCCGACGGCCTGTTCGTCCCGCTGTCGGCACCCACGCGGTTCCTCGACACCCGTGTCCCGTCGCTCAACCCGCTCGGCGGCACCCAGGCCCTGCTCGCCGGCTGGAACCTCGAGGTCGGCGTGGCCGGCAACCCGGCGATCGGACGGCCCGACGTGGCGGCCCTGGCGCTCAACGTCACGGCCACCGAATCGCTCGCGGGCGGCTACGTCACCGTCTCCCCCGCCGGGTCGACCGACCCGAGCCAGCGGAGCCGGGCCACCAGCACGCTCAACCTCACCCGCGCCGCGCAGACCCTGCCCAACCACGCGACCGTGGCCGTCTCCTCGCGGGGCTTCGACGTGTTCACCCAGTCGGGCGCACACGTGCTCGCCGACGTGTCCGGCTTCTACCTCGGCAACCCGGTCCCCGCTCCCTTCGGCGTGCCGTCGAACAGCCTGCCCACGGTCGGCACGGACTGCCTCGCGTCGCCCGGCGAGGCGATCGGTGCGATCGTCACCGGCTCGAGCCCGGCGACCGTCGCCCGGGCACAGCAGCGGTTGCTGTCGCTCGGCTACTGGCTGAGCGCCGCCGACGGCTCGTACGGCCTCACCACCCGGCAGGCCACGATGGCGTTCCAGAAGTGGAGCGGCCTCACCACGTCGGGCAACCTCGACGAGCCGACCGCCGCGGCGCTCAACCGTGTGCAGTGCCGCCCGACCACGGGCGTCACCGGCGACCTGTTCCTGGTCGACAAGGGCGTGCAGCTCGGCATGATCGTGCGTGGCGGCCGGGCCGAATGGGTCGTCAACGTGTCGACCGGGGGCGACTACCCGTACACCTGGCGCGACAAGAACGGCAACCTGATCCCGGACCAGGCCATCACGCCGAGCGGTACCCACAAGGTGTACCGGGTGTCCGACGAGCCGCGCTACGAAGGGTCGCTCGGCACCCTCTACCGGCCGCGCTTCTTCATCCGCGGGGTGGCGGTGCACGGCTACAGCTCGGTGCCCAACTACCCGGCGTCACACGGATGCGTGCGCGTGACCAACCAAGCGATGGACATGCTCTGGGCCACCAACGCGATGCCGATGGGCTCCACGGTCCTCGTCCGCGACTGAGCAGCTCGCTCACCGACTCCTCAGCTCTCCGCCCCCGTCCAGAGAGGAACGCCGTGCACCGCGTCGAGGCCGCCCGCATCATCCACATCCCCGGAGACCGACGTCGCGAGGCGAACGTCGAACGCACCATCGACACCCTGCAACGAGCCGGCATCGCCGACGTCGCGGTGTTCCCCGGGATCCGCCCGTCCGACAAGGGCAACATGTACTCGATCGGCGAGTGGGGCGCGTACCAGAGCCATGTGGGCGCCGCACGCGAGGCCGCACAGCTCGGCCGCGCCACGATGATCCTCGAGGACGACGCCGTGCTCACCGGCTCGCCGGAACAGCTGGCCACGTTCCTCGAGCAGGCCGACGAGGTCGCCTGGCACGTCCTCCACGTCGGCTACATCGCCTTCAACATCTTCCGGAACTGGGACACGGCGATGCTCTCGCAGCCGACCGTGCCCGTGCGCGGCGAGATGTGGGGGTGCCAGGCGTACGTGGTGCGACCCGAGCGGCTCGACGAGATCGTCGCGGTGCTCGACGAACTCCCGGACCGCGACCCCCAGCTGGGTGGTGGGGTCGGTCCCGACGGCGGATGGAGCGAGGCGAACTGGGCGCTGCCGTGGATGATCCGGCGAGCCGCCCCGAAGAGCATGTTCCACACCATCCCCGGCGTCGCCAGTTCCTTGCGCGACCTGCCGCTGACCGAGCGGGTGAAGCACGCGGCGATGCGCCTCCTGCGCCGCTGACGCCCTCGCGTGGCGCCGGGCCACGCGAGTAGGGTGAGGGCCGTGTGAAACGGGTCCCGTGAGGCTCGTACACGTGAGGAGTGCATCGTGACCGCGCCCCAGCAGCCGGCACCGCGACAGGTCATGTCGCCCGACGACGTCCGACGGGCCATCACCCGCATCGGCCACGAGATCGTCGAACGCAACCACGGCACCGACGGCGTCGTGCTCGTCGGCCTCCAGCGTGGCGGCGTGTGGATCGCCGAACAGCTCCAGGCATCGATGGCCCGCATCGAGGGCGTCGGCGAGGTCCCGCTCGGCACCCTCGACGTGAGCTTCTACCGCGACGACGTCGGCCTCCGTCCGATCGTGCCCGGTAGCGTCACCGACATTCCCGGCTCGCTCGACGGCAGCCATGTCGTGCTCGTCGACGACGTGCTGTTCACCGGCCGAACGGTCCGGGCGGCACTCGACGCGCTCAACGACCACGGACGACCCCGCACCGTGCAGCTCGCCGTGATCGTCGACCGAGGTCACCGCGAGCTCCCGATCCGTCCCGACTACGTCGGCAAGAACCTCCCCACCTCGCGGCACGAGAACGTGGTCGTCACGCCCGAGGGGGTCGAGCTCGTATGAAGCACCTGCTCGACATCGGCGATCTCGACGCCGACGCGATCCGCCACCTGCTCGACCTCACCGACCACATGGTCGAGGTGAACCAACGTCCGATGCCGAAGGTGCCGGCACTCCGCGGCAAGACGGTGGTCAACCTGTTCTTCGAGGACTCGACCCGCACCCGCACCAGTTTCGACACGGCGGCCCGGCGCCTCAGCGCCGACGTGATGAACTTCGCGGTCTCCTCGAGCAGCGTCAACAAGGGTGAGAGCCTCCGCGACACGATCGAGACGATCACCGCGATGGGCGTCGATGCGTTCGTGGTCCGCCACGCGTCGAGCGGCGCACCCCAGCAGATCACGCAGTGGACGACGGCCTCGATCGTCAACGCCGGCGACGGGTGGCACCAGCACCCCACCCAGGCGCTGCTCGACTGCTACACGATCCGTACCAACCTCGGCCGCACCACCGGCTTCGACGGGCTGCACATCGCGATCGTCGGCGACATCAAGCACAGCCGGGTCGCGCGCAGCGACGTGCAGGCGTTCACGGCACTCGGCGCCCACGTCACGCTCGTCGCGCCGCCCACGCTGCTGCCGCCCGAGGTGCACACCTGGCCGGTCGACATCAGCCACGACCTCGACGCCCTGATCCCCCACCTCGATGTGGTGTACCTGTTGCGGATGCAACGAGAGCGCATGCGCGACGCACTGGTCCCGTCGCTTCGCGAGTACACCACCCTGTACGGCCTCACCCCGGCGCGGGCCGCACGTCTGCAACCCCACGCGCTCGTCATGCATCCCGGCCCCATGAACCGAGGCGTCGAGATGGCCGTCGATCCCGCGGAGCTGCCCGGCGCCGTCGTCCTGCAGCAGGTCACGAACGGCGTCGCCGTCCGGATGGCCGTGCTGTTCGAGCTGCTCGGCAGCGGCAACGAAGCGTCCACGCTCCGCGAGAGCGCCTGACCCCCGAACTGGAGCCCTTGTGTCCCGCCTCCTCCTCCGCCACGGCACCGTGCTCGACCAGCAGGGCGAGCGTCGCGCCGACGTCGCGATCGCCGACGGCCACATCGTCGCCGTCGGACCCGACCTCGCGCCCGAACCCGACGACCGCGTGCTCGACGCCGCCGGCTGCCACGTCACACCGGGCTTCGTCGACCTGCACGTACACCTGCGCGAGCCCGGGCGCGAAGAGGCCGAGACGATCGAGACCGGCAGTCGGGCCGCTGCCCTCGGCGGGTTCACGGCCGTGGTCGCGATGCCCAACACCGAGCCGCCCCACGACTCACTGCCCACGATCGAGTTCGTCCGCGCGCAGGCCGCCCGGGCCGGCCTCTGCGAGGTCGCGCCCGCCGGCTGCATCACCCTCGGCCGGGCGGGGGAACAACTGGCACCGCTCGGCGAGCTCGCGGCCGCCGGTGTCACCCTGTTCACCGACGACGGCAACGGCGTGCAGGACCCGGCGCTGATGCGTCGCGCGCTCGAGTACGCCCGGCCGCTCGGCGTCACGCTCGCCCAGCACTGCGAAGTGGCCAGCCTCACCAAGGGCGCGGTGATGCACGAGGGCTCGTGCTGCAGCCACCTCGGTCTCCCCGGGTGGCCCTCCATCGCCGAGGAGCTGATGGTGCACCGCGACATCGAGCTGTGCCGGCTCACCGGTGCCCCCGTGCACTTCCTGCATCTGTCCACCGTCCGCAGTGTCGAGCTCGTGCGCGCCGCGAAGGCGGAGGGGCTCCCGGTCACGGCCGAGGCCGCACCGCACCACTTCACGCTCACCGACGAGATGCTCCGCGGGTTCGACGCCCTCTACAAGGTGAATCCACCGCTGCGCACACCGGCCGACATCGCCGCGATCAAGGCGGGGCTCGCCGACGGCACGATCGACGCGATCGCCACCGACCACGCGCCTCATCCCCCCGAGTCGAAAGAAGCGCCGCTCGACCAGGCGCCACCCGGGATGCTCGGACTCGAGACGGCGCTCGCGCTCGCCCTCACCGAGCTCGCCATGCCGCTCGCCGACGTGGTCGCGGCGCTCAGCTGGAAGCCGGCCGCGATCGCGAAGCTCGACGCACGCCACGGCCGTCCCGTCGTCGTCGGCGAGCCGGCCAACCTGGCGGTGTTCGACCCCACCGCCGAGTGGACCGTGGTGCCGGCCGAACTCGCCAGCAAGAGCCGCAACACCCCGTACGCCGGCCGCACGCTGCGCGGCAAGGTGCGCCACACCGTGTTCGCCGGCTCGGCGGTCGTGATCGACGGGGTCGCGCAGCGCTGACCCGGCCGGGCCTCGACCCGGTCAGAGCTTGGTCAGGATCTCCGGTCCACGCGTGGTGACCACCACCGTGTGCTCGACGTGCGCGGTGCGCGACCCGTCGGCGCTCACCACCGTCCAGCCGTCGTCGAGCTCGTCGACGTCGTCCCCGCCGCCGGCGATCAGCATCGGCTCGAGCGCGAGCACGCTGCCGACCAGCAGCCGCGGCCCCTTGCCACGACGTCCGCGGTTGGGCACGTCGGGCTCCTCGTGCATGGCTCGGCCGATGCCGTGGCCGCAGTAGTCGTGCGGGCTGCCGTACCCCGCCGCGGCGACCACCGCGTGGATGGCCGCGCCGATGTCGCCGACGTGCCCACCGGGGTGCATCGCCGACATGCCGGCCATCAACGCCTGTTCGGCCACGTGCACCAGCTTGCGGTCGTCGTCGGAACCCGCGCCGACCGACATCGTGAACGCGGCGTCGCCGTGCCACCCGTCGACGACGGCGCCGCAGTCGATCGACAGCAGGTCGCCCTCGACGAGCACGCGATCGCCGGGGATGCCGTGGATCAGCTCGTCGTTCACCGACGCGCAGATCACCCCCGGGAAGCCGTGGTACCCGAGGAAGTTGCTGGTGGCCCCGCGTCGGGCGAGCACCTCGCGCGCCACGAGGTCGAGCTCACGGGTGGTGACGCCCGGGCGGGCCGCCTCACGGATCGCCTGATGCATCTCGGCGACGACTCGACCGGCGCGACGCAGCGCTGCGATCTCGCTGTCGCGGCGCGCCGGGACCTGGCGCACCGTTCAGCCCTTCCGCGATGCGTCGACCGCGGCGGTGAGCAGCGCGAACACGGCGTCGGGCGTGCCGACACCGTCGACGACCACCAGCTTGCCGTGGCGCTCGTAGTGCTCGATCAACGGCGACGTCTGCTCCTCGTAGAGGTCGAGCCGACGGTTGATCGCATCGGTCGTGTCGTCGTCGCGCTGCATCACGTCGCCGCCGCACACCTCGCAGATCCACGGGGTGTGCTCGCGGCCGGTGGCCACGTAGTTCGTGCCGCAGTCGCGGCAGACCCGGCGCGCGGAGATCCGCTCGAGCACCACCTCGCGGGGCACGTCGAGGTCGAGCACCACGTCGATCGGGCGCGCCTCGGTGATCCGGTCGAGCTCGAGCGCCTGACCCACGGTGCGCGGGAAGCCGTCGAGGATGAACCCGCGCGTGCGGGCGTCGTCACGGCTCAGCCGCTCGTTCACGATGCCGATCATGATGTCGTCGCTGACGAGCCCGCCGGCGTCCATGATCTCCTTGGCCATCCGGCCGAGCTCGGTGCCCTCGCGCACCGCGGAACGGAGCATGTCACCGGTGGAGATGTGCGGCACGACGAAGTGCCGCGACAGCCGGACGCACTGCGTCCCCTTCCCCGAACCCTGCCGGCCGAGGATGATGAGGCGCGCGCCCGGGATCATCCGACGGGACCGACCATCGCTCCGAGGGTCACTTCAGGAAGCCCTCGTAGTTGCGCAGCATCAGTTGGGCGTCGATCTGGCGCATCAGCTCCATCGCCACGCCGACCGCGATGAGCACCGTGGTGCCGGCGAACGGGAAGCTCTGCACGTCGCCCGCCCACAGCAGCAGGTACGGCAGGATCGCGATGATCGCGACGAAGACCGCGCCGGGCAGCGTGATCCGGTTCACGGCCTTCGCGAGGTAGCGCTCGGTCTGGGGGCCGGGACGGATACCGGGGATGAAACCACCCTGGCGTCGGAGTTGATCGGCCTGACGGATCGGGTCGAAGGCGATCGAGTTGTAGAAGTACGCGAACGCCACGATGAGCAGCGAGAACAGCGTGATGTACACGATGTTCTGACTGTTGACGATGTACTCGTCGACGTTGCGCTGGATCCATGCTCGCCAGCCGGTCCCGTCGTTGCCGCCGAGCATGTTCGACAGCAGCACCGGCAGCAACAGCACCGAGCTGGCGAAGATGATCGGCACGATGCCGCTCTGGTTGACCTTCAGCGGGATGTAGGTGTTCTGGCCGCCGTACATCCGACGCCCGACGACCCGCTTCGCGAACTGCACCGGGATGCGGCGCTGGGCGAGTTCGACACGCACCACGGCGATCACGATGCCGACCGAGAGCAGGATCAGGACCCCGAACACGAACCACTTCTTGCTCTGGAGGATCGAGTAGTAGTTGTACGGCAGATCGCTCACGACCGAGGCGAAGATGATCATCGACATGCCGTTGCCGATGCCGCGCTGGCTGATGAGCTCACCGAGCCACATGATCAGCGCCGTGCCGGCGACCAGCGTGACGATGACGAGGTAGCCGCGCGGCCACAGGCCGTCGGGCAGCAGCCGCACGTTCGGGACCGACTGCGCCGCACCGAAGAAGGCGCTACCGCGACCCTGGCCGAAGATGAAGGTGAGGCCGGTGGCCTGCAGCAGCGCGATGCCGATCGCCATGTACCGCGTGTACTGGGTGATCTTGCGCTGGCCGACCGCGCCTTCCTGTTGGAGCTTCTCGAGCTTCGGGATCACCACGCCGAGCACCTGCATGATGATGCTCGAGGTGATGTACGGCATGATGCCGAGCGCGAAGATCGAGAAGCTGCCGAAGGCGCCACCCGAGAAGAGGTTCAAGAAGCCGAGCGCACCCTGGCTCTTGACGCCCTCTTCGAACTGCTTCACCGCGTCGGCGTCGATCCCGGGGACCCGCACCGCGACGCCGAAGCGGTACAGCCCGACGATCGCGAAGGTGAACAGGATCTTGTTGCGCAGATCGGGGACCTTGAAGATGTTCTTGATGTTCGAGAACACAAGGCTCCTAGGGACTGGGGCGGCGGGGGCGGCCCGGACGAGCGACCGGCCGATGTTAGAGCCTGGCCACCCTTCGGGACCAGGCGCTCACATCGGCCGGACGGAACTGCTCAGCGGTTGGTGAACTGGTTGCCCGACACCGGCGGACGGCCGGACTTGTAGGGCAGCGGGAGGATGGTGACGGAGCCACCAGCGGCCTCGATGGCCGTACGGGCGGACGCCGAGACGGCGTGCGCCGTGACGTCGACCTTGCCGGTGAGCTCGCCACGGCCGAGCACCTTCACGAAGGTGCCCTTGCGGACCAGGCCCTTGGCGACGAGCACCTCGGGGCTGACCGAGGCCTCGCCGGTCCCGGCGATCTGGTCGAGGTTGACCGGCGAGTACTCGACGCGGAACGGGTTGTTGAAGCCCTTCAGCTTCGGCACGCGCTGCTTCAGGCCGGTCTGGCCACCTTCGAAGCCGCGAGCGACCTTGCCGCGACCACGCGAGTGCTGGCCCTTGGTACCGGCGCCGGCGGTCTTGCCACCCTTGCCGCCGATGCCGCGACCGACGCGCTTCTTGGCCTTGTTGGACCCCGGTGCGGGGCTGAGTTCGTCGACGCGCATCTCAGTTCTCCTGGACTTCCACGAGGTGCGGCACCCGGGCGAGCATGCCGCGGATCTCGGGGCGATCGGGCAGCGTGTTCACGTTGCCGATCTTGCCGAGCCCGAGGGCGCGCAAGGTGCCGACGGTCTTGGGCTTGTTGGCGATCGCCGAGCGGACCTGCTTGACGGTGAGGGTCTTCTCACCCTCGTAGGTGTTGGGCTTGCGACCGGGCATCAGTGCGACTCCCCTGCGGCGCGCGCCTTCTGGCGCTCGTTGTACGAGTTCAGCACACCCTTCGGCACGAAGTCCTCGGCCGCGAGGCCGCGGCGGGCCGCGACCACGTCGGGGCGCTGCAGCGACTTGAGGCCGTTGATCGTGGCGCGGGCGACGTTGATGGCGTTCGACGAGCCGAGCGACTTGCAGAGCACGTCGTGCACACCGGCCTCCTCGAGGATGATGCGGGCCGCGCCACCGGCGATGACGCCGGTACCGGCGGCGGCCGGCTTCATCAGCACGCGGCCGGCCGAGTTGATGCCGATCACCGGGTGGGTGATCGTCGAACCCGCCAGCGGCACGTCGAACAGGTTGCGCTTGGCCTCCTCGGTGCCCTTCTGGATCGCCAGGGGCACTTCCTTGGCCTTGCCGTAGCCGAGACCGACGCGGCCGTTGCCGTCACCCACCACGACGAGCGCGGTGAAGCTGAAGCGACGACCACCCTTCACGACCTTGGCCACGCGGTTGATCGTGATGACACGTGACTCGCGCAGGCCGTTGGGATCCGGGGTGGGCTCGTTGTTGCCGCGGTTGTCGCGGTTGCCGTAGTTGCTGGGACCGGCCATCAGAACTCCAAACCTGCTTCACGGGCTGCGGCGGCGACCGCAGCGATCCGGCCGTGGTAGGCGAAGCCACCGCGGTCGAACACGACCTTCTCGATGCCGGCGGCCTTGGCGCGCTCGGCGATCAGCTGGCCGAGGCGCGAGGCGGCCTCGACGTTCGAGCCACGGCCGGCGCTGCGCTGGGTGGCCTCCTGGCTCGAGGCCGACACGACCGTGACACCGAGGTCGTCGTCGATGACCTGGAGCACGAGGTGACGGTTCGAGCGGTAGACGGCCAGGCGCGGGCGCGCGGCGGTGCCGTGGATCTTCTTGCGGACACGAGCGTGGCGGACGAGCCGGCCCTCGCGGCGCTTCTGGGCGACCTTGGTCATGGCGTCCTCACTTCTTTCCGGTCTTGCCGGCCTTGCGCAAGACCTTCTCGCCGAGATAGCGAACGCCCTTGCCCTTGTACGGCTCGGGCTTGCGGATGGCACGGATGTTGGCGGCCACCTGGCCGACCACTTCCTTGTCGATGCCGCGCACGATGACGCGGGTCTGCGACGGGGTCTCGAAGGTGACGCCCTCGGGGGCGTTCACCAGGACCGGGTGGCTGAAGCCGAGTGCGAGGCGCAGCGTCGAGGGGCCCTGGGCCTCGGCGCGGTAGCCGACGCCGATGATCTCGAGCTCCTTCGAGAAGCCGTCGGTGACACCGACGACCATGTTGCTCACCAGCGTGCGGGTGAGCCCGTGCAGCGAGCGGCTCTCGCGGGCGTCGTCGGGACGCTCGACGAGGAGCGTGCCCTCGTCCTGGCGGACCGTGATCGCACCCGGGATGGTGCGGCTGAGGGTGCCCTTCGGACCCTTCACGGTGACGGAGCCGCCGGCGATGCTGACGTCGACGCCACCAGGAACGGTGATCGGGGCCTTACCGATGCGGGACATGTCGAGCTCCTCCACTCACCACACGTAGCAGAGGACCTCGCCGCCCACGTTGCGCTTGCGCGCATCGCGGTCGGTCATGAGGCCGTTGCTGGTGGACAGGACGGCCACACCCAGACCACCGAGCACGCGCGGGATCGCGTTGCCCTTGCGGTAGACCCGCAGGCCGGGGGTGGAGATGCGACGGAGACCCGAGATCGTGCGGTGACGATCGGCGGAGTACTTCATCGTGATGGTCAGGACGTCGCCAGGACCCGAGGTGGACGGGGCGACCGAGAAACCGGCGATGTACCCCTCCTTCTCGAGGATCTTGGCGAGTGCGACCTTCTGCTTGCTGCAGGGCATGCGCACCTCGTCGTGCATCGCCGTGTTGGCGTTGCGGATCCGGGTGAGCATGTCGGCGATGGGATCAGTGAGCATCGTGCCTCCTCACCAGCTCGCCTTGGTCAGGCCCGGGATCTCTCCCGCGTGAGCCATCTCACGCAGGCAGATCCGGCAGAGGCCGAACTGGCGGTAGACGGAACGGGCGCGACCGCAACGGCGGCAACGCGTGTAGCCACGCACCTGGTACTTGGGCTTGGCGTTGGCCTTGTTGATCTGCGACTTCTTTGCCATGTCGGTGCCCTTCCCTTACTTCTTCTTCTTCGCCTGGGGCTTGGCAGCACCCTTGCCACCACGCACCGGACCCCGGCGCTTGGCCTTCTTGGGAGCGGCGACCGCGTCGGCGCCGCGCTTGAACGGGAAACCGAACGCATCGAGGAGGGCCTTGCCCTGCTCGTTGGTCGTCGCCGTCGTGACGATGGTGATGTCCATGCCACGGGGAGCGTCGATCTTGTCGTAGTCGATCTCCGGGAACACCGTCTGCTCGCTGAGCCCGAAGGTGTAGTTGCCACGGCCGTCCCAGCTGTGCGCCGGGAGACCGCGGAAGTCGCGGATGCGGGGGATCGCGACCGCGATCAGGCGGTCGAGGAACTCCCACATGCGATCGCCGCGCAGGGTGACCTTGCAGCCGATCGACTGGTTCTCGCGGAGCTTGAACCCGGCGATCGAGTTCTTCGCCTTGGTGATGATCGGCTTCTGACCCGCGATCATCGTGAGGTCGCGCACGGCACCCTCGAGCAGCGACGGCTGCTGGGTGGCCTTGCCGACGCCCATGTTGATCACGATCTTCTCGATCTTCGGGACCTGCATCACGTTGCCGAGACCCAGCTGATCCTTCAGCGCGGCCTTCACCTCGGCGTCGTACTTCTGCTTGAGGCGCGGCGCCTCTTTCGTTGCGGTGTCGCTCACCCGATCACCTCTCCGGTGCGCTTGGCGATGCGGACCTTCGAGCCGTCCGCGTTGGTCTGGTAGCCCACGCGCGTCGGCTTGCCCTTGTGGACGAGCATGACGTTGCTGGCGTCGATCGGCATGTCGCGGTCGATGATGCCGCCCTGCTGATTGGCGCTGCGGGCCTTCTGGTGCTTCTTGGCGGTGTTGACGCCGGTGACGATCACCTTGTTGTCGGACGGGAAGACCTGGGCGACCTCGCCCTCCTTGCCCTTGTCCTTGCCGGCGATCACCACGACGGTGTCACCCTTCTTGAGCTTCACTCAGATCACCTCCGGAGCGAGCGAGACGATGCGCATGAACTTCTTGTCACGCAGCTCGCGGCCGACTGGGCCGAAGATGCGGGTGCCGCGCGGCGTGAGGTCGTCTTTGATGATGACGGCCGCGTTCTCGTCGAAGCGGATGTAGCTGCCGTCGGGACGGCGCTTCTCCTTCTTCACACGGACGACGACGCACTTGACGACATCGCCCTTCTTCACCGCCGCGCCGGGGATCGCGTCCTTGACCGTGGCGACGAAGATGTCACCGATCGAGGCATAGCGACGACGGGTGCCGCCCAGCACCTTGATGCAGAGCACTTCCTTGGCGCCGCTGTTGTCGGCGACGCGGAGACGGGATTCCTGCTGGATCACTTGGCACGCTCCAGGACCTCGACGACGCGCCAGCGCTTGTTCTTGCTGAGCGGACGGGTCTCCATCACGCGGACCTTGTCGCCGATGTTGACGTCGTTGGCCTCGTCGTGGGCGTACAGCTTCTTCGTGCGGAGCATGAACTTGCCGTACTTCGGGTGGCGCACGCGCTCGACGACGGCGACGACGGCGGTCTTCTCCATCTTGTTGGAGACGACGACGCCCTCGCGCACCTTGCGGGCGCTGCGCTCCTCGGCTGCTTCGGTTGCTTCGGTGTCGGCCATGGGGGTCACTTCCCGCTCTCGGCGGCAGCGATCTCGCGCTGACGGATGTAGGTGTTGATGCGAGCGATCTGGCGACGCACCGTGCGGATCTCGGCGTTGTTGTCGAGCTGACCGGTCGCGTTGCGGAACCGCAGGTTGAGCGCCTCCTGCTTGGTGGCGCGGAGTTCGTCGACGAGTGCGGCGAGCGAGAGCTCGGCGAGCTCGGAGTTCGAGCGGGCCATCAGTACGCCTCCTCACGGGTGATGATGCGAGCCTTGATCGGGAGCTTCTGGATCGCCTTGTTGAGGGCGGCCTTGGCCGTCTCCTCGTTGGGGAACGAGAGCTCGAACAGCACGCGGCCGGGCTTGACGACGGCCACCCAGAACTCCGGGTTGCCCTTGCCCGAACCCATGCGGGTCTCGGCCGGCTTCTTGGTGACCGGCTTGTCCGGGAACACGTTGATCCAGACCTTGCCACCACGCTTGATGGCTCGGGTCATGGCGATACGTGCGGCCTCGATCTGGCGGGCGGTCAGCCAGCCCGGCTCGAGCGCCTGGATCCCGTACTCACCGAAGGCGAGGTTGGTCCCACCCTTGGCGACACCGCCCATGCGGCCTCGCTGGTGCTTGCGGTGTGCGACTTTGCGCGGCATCAACATGGTCAGTCCTCCCCACGGAAGTGAGGTGCTTCGTGCCCTTCGTGGGTACGACGAGCGATGTCTTCTTCTTCGTCCAGCAGCTTCTCGAGCTCGGGATCGGCTTCCTTCAGCAGCGGGGCGGCCTCGGGCTCGAGGTCGTCGAGCTTGCGGGGGCCGGCCGAGCTGACGACGCGGCGCGGTGCGGCGGCGGCGCCGGACGTCTCGCCGACGGCCATGGCGGCCTCGCGGGCGATCTTGTCCTCGCTCTGGGCCTTGTAGGGGACGATGTCGCCCTTGTAGATCCAGACCTTGACGCCGACGCGGCCACTCGAGGTGCGGGCCTCGCGGAAGCCGAAGTCGATGTCGGCGCGCAGCGTGTGCAGCGGCACGCGACCCTCGCGGTACCACTCGGTGCGGCTCATCTCGGCGCCGCCGAGACGACCCGAGCACTGCACGCGGATGCCGAGGGCGCCGGCGCGCTGGGCGTTCTGCACCGCACGCTTCATCGCACGGCGGAACGCGATGCGGTTGGCGAGCTGGTCGGCGACGCCCTGGGCGATCAGCGCGGCGTCGAGCTCGGGGCTCTTGATCTCGACGATGTTGAGCTGGACCTTCGGGTTGCCGGTGATCTTGGTGAGCAGGGCGCGCAGCTCGTCGGCCTGGGCGCCGCGACGACCGATCACGATGCCCGGGCGGGCCGTGTGGATGTCGACGCGGACCTTGTCGCGGGTGCGCTCGATCTCGATCCGGCTGACGGCGGCCGACTCGAGCTTGCCCATGAGCGCCCGACGGATCTTCCAGTCCTCGGTCAGGTACTCCTTGTAGTCACGGTCGGAGAACCAGCGGCTCTTCCACTCCGTGGTGACGCCCAGGCGGAAGCCGTAGGGGTTGATCTTCTGGCCCATGTGTCAGCTCTCCTCGCCGTCGGCGGTGGCGGCGTCATCGGTGTCGTCGGTGTCGCTCTGGCTGCCCGGGGCGCTGAAGCCGGCGGCCTCTGCGTGCTCGGCGGTGTCGAAGTACACCTCGGCGATCGTCTGGTTGTAGTGACGGCCACCGGGGACGTGGTACAGCATCGAGTCGGCGTTGCCCTTGATCTCGTACCCCTCGGGGGCCGAGCCATCGGCGAGCGGCTTGGCCGAGCCGGCCCATTCGCCCGCCTCGACCGCGGCCTCGACGATCGCCTCGGCCTCGTCGTGGGTGGTCTCCCCCGCGTCGCCGGACTTGATCTGCTGGGCGCGCTGACGGCTGCGCTCGACGCGATCGCGGCGGCTGGCGGCCGAGCCGGTGGCGGCACGGCGGCGACCGGCGGCGGTGCTGCGAGCGGCGCGGGCCTGGACGACCTGCAGGCGGTCGTCGTCGAGACGGGCGACCACCACCGTGATGTGCGACGTGCGCTTCTTGATCCGACCGGCGCGACCGCGAGCACGCGGGGTGAACCGCTTCAGCGTCGGGCCCTCGTCGGCGTAGGCGGCGAGCACGAACAGCTCGTCGGCGTCCTGCTGGTCGTTGTTGACAGCGTTGGCGACGGCCGAGGCCAGCACCTTGCGCACGGCCACGGCGGCCTCGCGATCGGTGAACTGCAGCACCTCGTCGGCCTGACGGACCGGCAGGTCGCGGATCAGGTCGAGCACCACGCGGACCTTCCAGGCCGACATGTGCACGTACTTGGCGCTCGCCTTGGTGCCGGCGCGCTCGCCGGCGACGAACGACTTCTCGTTGAGCTTGGGACCAGTCATCAGCGGCGACCCTTCGCGTTCTTCTCCTGGCCGGCGTGGTACTTGAAGGTCCGCGTGGGGCTGAACTCACCCAGCTTGTGACCGACCATCGACTCGGTGACGTACACCGGCACGTGCTTGCGACCGTCGTGGACGGCGATGGTGTGCCCGACCATGTCGGGGATGATCGTGCTGCGACGGCTCCAGGTCTTGATGACCTTGCGCTCGCCGGCCGCGTTCTGCGCGTCGACCTTCTTCAGCAGGTGGTCGTCGACGAACGGGCCCTTCTTCAGGCTGCGTGACATGTGGGATTACCTCCGGCCCTTGCTCGTACGACGACGGCGGACGATGAGCTGCTGCGACGCCTTCTTCTTGTTGCGGGTGCGACCCTCGGGCTTGCCCCAGGGCGACACCGCCGGGCGGCCGCCCGACGTGCGACCCTCGCCACCACCGAGCGGGTGGTCGACGGGGTTCATGGCCACACCACGGGTCTGGGGGCGCTTGCCCTTCCAGCGGTTGCGGCCGGCCTTGCCGATCTTGACGAGCTCGTGCTCGCTGTTGCCGACCTCGCCGACGGTGGCGCGGCAGTCGATGAGCACGCGACGCATCTCGGTGGACGGCATGCGCAGGGTGGCGAACTCGCCCTCCTTCGCGACCAGCTGGACGGCCATGCCGGCCGAACGGGCGATCTTGCCACCCTGGCCGGGGCGCAGCTCGACGTTGTGCACCGTGGTACCGACGGGGATGAACCGCAGCGGCAGGGCGTTGCCCGGCTTGATGTCGGCCCCCTGGCCGCTCGACACGTGCGCGCCGACCTCGAGGCCCTTGGGCGCCAGGATGTACGCCTTCTCGCCGTCGGCGTAGTGCAGGAGGGCGATGCGGCAGGTGCGGTTCGGGTCGTACTCGATGGCGGCGACCTTGGCGGTCACGCCGTCCTTGACGCGCTTGAAGTCGACGAGGCGGTACTGACGCTTGTGGCCGCCACCGCGGTGGCGGGCGGTCTTGCGACCGTAGACGTTGCGACCACCGGTCTTCTTGGTGGGCGCGAGGAGCGACTTCTCGGGCGTCGTCTTCGTGATCTCCGAGAAATCGGAGGTCGTCTGGAAGCGACGGCCCGGGCTCGTGGGCTTGCGGGAACGAATGGCCATGACTTCTCCGACCTCAGTTCTCGAACAGCGGGATCTCGTTGCCCGCAGCGAGGGTGACGATGGCGCGCTTGGTGTCGGGCTTGGAGCCCTGCTTGTTGATGCGGCGGGCGCGGGTCTTCTTGCCCTTGCGGTTCAAGGTGTTGACCTTCAGCACCTGCACGCCCCAGATCGCCTCGACGGCGTCGTGGATCTCGGGCTTGCTGGCCGACGGGTGCACCTTGAAGGTGTAGACGCCCTGCTCGATCAGGCCGTAGCTCTTCTCCGAGACGACCGGGGCGATGATGATGTCGCGGGGGTCCTTCATGACGCCGCCGCCTCCTTCCGGACAGCCGGGGTGCCAGTCGGGAGCGTGGCCTTCGTGAACACCACGTACTCGTTGCAGAGCACGTCGTAGGCGTTCAGCTCGGCACGCTCGATGAGCTGCACCTCACGCAGGTTGAGGAAGCTCTTGATCGTGTTGACGTCGTCGCGGTCGACCACGACGAGCGCCTTGCCCTCGATGCCCAGCGAGGCGAGGGCGGCCTTGGCGGCCTTGGTCTTCGGGGCGTCGAAGTCCCACGAGTCGACGACGACGACCTTGCCCTCGGCGGCGCGGTCGCTGAGGGCCGAGCGCAGGGCGAGGTTGATCATCTTCTTGGGGGTCTTCTGGTCGTACTTGCGCGGCTTCGGGCCGAGGGCGACGCCACCACCGCTGAAGTGCGGCGAGCGGGTCGAGCCCTGGCGGGCGTTGCCGGTGCCCTTCTGCTTGAAGGGCTTCTTGCCGCCACCGGAGACCTCGGCGCGGGTCTTGGTGCTCTGCGTGCCCGCACGGCGGGCGGCGAGCTGGGCGGTGACGACCTGGTGCATCACCGGGACGTTCGGCTGGATGCCGAACACGTCGTCGGCGAGCTCGACGTCGCCGGCGGCCTTGCCGGCCGCGGTCTTGACGCTGATGGACGCCATCAGTTGGCCCCCTTCTTCCCGCCCTTGACGGCGTTGCGGACGATGACGACACCACCGTTGGGGCCCGGCACCGAGCCCTTCACCAGCAGCAGGTTGCGCTCGGTGTCGGCCTGCACGACCTCGAGGTTCAGGGTGGTGACCTGCTCGTGGCCCATGTGGCCGGCCATCTTCAGGCCCTTGAACACGCGACCGGGGAAGCTGCACGAGCCGATCGAGCCCGGCGCACGGTGGTGCTTGTGGTTACCGTGGCTGGCGCCCTGGCCGGCGAAGTTGTGACGCTTCATGCCACCGGCGAAGCCCTTGCCGCGGCTCACGGCCGTGACGTCGACCTTCTCGCCCGAGGCGAGGACGTCGACCGAGATCTCCTGGCCGACCTCGAAGCCGTCGACCGAGTCGAGGCGGAGCTCGACGAGGCGCCGACCCGGCTGCACGCCGGCCGTGGCGAAGTGACCCGCCTCGGGCTTGGTGAGCTTCTTCGCGTCCTTCTGGCCGTAGGTGACCTGCAGGGCGGTGTAGCCGTCGCGCTCGGTGGTCTTCACCTGCACGATGCGTGCGGGCTCGACGCGGAGCACGGTGACGGGCACGACCTTGTCGTTCACCCACACCTGGCTCATGGCGACTTTCTCGCCAACGATCGCTTTCAGTGCCATGTCGGCAGCCTTTTCCTTCGGACCCGGCGGGCGCCGGGCGTGTCCATTCCGTTCTCTGCACGGCACCTCACGGCGCCGTTCACGCAAATGCTCCGCAGGTCCATGGACCGGCGGAGCACCGAACTCGAGTTGTTGCCATGTGGTCCCTCCCCCGGCCTGGACCGGATCCGGGAGGCGCACACGGACGTAAATTGACTTGGCAACGCTACCGGCGACGGGCGGCGCGCGCCAACCTGCGTCGCGGACCTGTTCCGCGGGCACGCTCGGTGGTCCGTTCGGCCCGTCGCGCGGCGGGCTCCGGCACCCCGGTGAACCCCCGGGATAGCCTCGCGGGCGCATGCGCATCGCCTATCTGTGCACCGACTATCCGGCCGTCCCGCACACCTTCATCCAGCGCGAGATCGTGGCGCTCGAGGCCCGGGGACACGAGATCGTGCCGCTGACGCTGAACCGGGCCCCCGAGTCGGCGCTGCTCACCGCCCTCGATCGCGACCACGCCGAGCGCACCCAGGTGGTGAAGGAGCTGTCCCCCGGTCGGGCGACACGGCTGGCGCTCGACCTGCTCGGCCACCCGCTCGCCACGCTGCGTGGTCTGCGACGCGCACTGCGCGGCACCCGCGGCGACGTCGAACGGGTCCGCAAGCACCTGCTCCAGTTCGTCGAGGCCGTCGTCGTCTGGCGGATCTGCCGCACCCACCGGTGCCGGGCGATCCACGCCCACTTCGGCCAGGTGCCCGCCACGGTCGCCTGGTTCGCCACCGCGTTCGACCGCGACGTGCACGGCCGGCGCCGCCAGGCCGGTCGGGGTGGCGCCCCCATGACCTGGTCGGTCACGATCCACGGCTGGCACGAGTTCGTGAACCAGGACCTCGCGATGCTCGCGCCCAAGGTCGAGGCGGCCGACGGCGTCGTGTGCATCAGCCACTTCACCCGCTCGCAGCTCATGCGCATCGCCGACGTGTCGGCCTGGGACAAGCTCTCGATCGTGCGCTGCGGGCTCGATCCCGCCGAGTTCGAGTTCCGCGCCCCGCCCGCGGTCGTCGAGGGTCGCCGGCCCACGGCCGTGATCACCGCCCGGCTCTCGAGCGAGAAGGGGCACCTCGTGCTGATCCGGGCGCTCGCCCGCCTCCGCGCCGCCGGCACCGAACTGCAACTCCGGTGCATCGGCAACGGGCCCTTCGACGACGTGTTGCGTCGCGCCGTCGTCGATCACGGCGTCGCCGACCTGGTCGAGTTCGTGGGCGTGCTGCCCCCGGCGTCGGTGGCCGCCGAGCTGCGCGAGGCCGACGTGTTCTGCCTGCCCTCGTTCGCCGAGGGCCTGCCCGTGTCGATCATGGAGGCGATGGCCGTCGGTGTCCCGGTGGTCACCACCTACATCAGCGGCATCCCCGAGCTCGTCGTCGACGGCGAGACCGGTTGGGTCGTGCCGGCCGGCGACGACGAGTCGCTCGCGCGGGCGCTGCAGTCGGCGCTCACCTCGCCCGACCGGCAGCGGGTGGTCGCCGCCGCCCGCGAGGCCGTGGTGGCCGCGCACTCGATCGCCACCAACGTCGTCGGCCTCGAAGCCGCGTTGGCCGCCGCCCACCACGGCTGAGGCCGGCAGCGCCGCCGTCAGCGGTGCTTGAACCGGATGCCGACCAGACCGGTGGCCATGCCGACCAGCAACACGAAGTCGGCGCCGCGACGACGCCACTTGAAGTGGCTGGGACGCACGACGCAGCTCAGCGTGTCGAGCCCGAGCTTCAGCATCTTGTAGGGCACGCGCAGGATCAGCTGCCTGCGGGTGCTCCATCCGGTCTGGAGGTTGACGAGCACGTTGTTGTTGCCCCACCAGAACGCCCGGTACCACATGTACCGGAGCGACAGTCGATCCGGGGCGAGCTGCTCGTCGACCAGACCGGACGACGACCAGCGCATCGCCGCGCCGCGGGCAGCCGCGAGGTCGAGGAACATCATGTCCTCGCCGCCGGTCTCGCCGAGGTGCCGGGCGAAGCGCACGTCGGTGTGGGTACGGAACCAGTCCGACCGCAGCAGCACGTTGGCCATGCACCCGTGCTCGGGCACGTCGCCGTCACCGTACGGGTCGAAGTCGTCCATCAGGTTGTCCTGATGCATCCACGTCGGCGCCTCGGGCGGGGTGACGTACCGCACCCCCGAGGTGACGATGTCGGCACCGTGGTCGCGCTGCACGTCGAACATCCGGTCGAGCCAGTCGAGCCGGGGCGCACAGTCGTCGTCGAGGAAGGCGACCCAGTCGCTGTCGACGAGCGCCGTCTCGAGCGCGGTCGTGCGTGCGGTCGAGATGTTCTGCGACCCGAGCGGCACGTACTCGACGGCGAGGCCCGTCTCGGCGGCGACGCGGCGCACGACCTCGGCACCCTCGCCCGCCGGGCTGTCGTCGACGACCACCATCGACAAGGCGTCCGGGTGGTGCGCGTCGTGCAGCGCGGCGACACCGCGCAGCAACCGCTCGAGCAACGCCGGCCGCTGGTACGTGCAGGCCGTGACCTTCACGCGCTGCCGGCGCCAGTCGGCGACGGCTCGCTCGGCGTCGGCCGCAGGGGTGGTGCTCATGTCAGCGTCTCCACGGTGAGCTCCGGCCGCATCGCGGCCTCGTCGATCATCAGGTCGTGCTTGCGTTGCAGCAGCACGAGGGCCGTCCACGACATCGTCACGTTCACGGCCTCGCCGATCATCGTGGCGATCACGGCGCCCTTCCAGCCCCACGCCGGGATCATGGTGACGTAGAGCGCCACGCTGAGGAGCGCCACGGTCACGTTGATCGCGGTGCGGTACCCCATCCGGCCGAGACCGAGGAGTCCGTTGATCGGCGTGGCACCGAGCGCCCGGAAGAACACGATCGGTGCGAGCCAGCGCATCATCGTGACCGAGCCCTCGAAGTCGTCGCCCGTGAGCAGCGGCAACAGCGGCGAGACGAGGATCGCGACGACGGTGAACGCGAGCCCGTAGACGGTGAGCAGTCGGGCGTACTTGATCGAGAGCCGGAGGTGGTGACCCTTCACGTTCTCGGCCTGCTCGAGGATGGTGGTGTGCGACGCGGACAGGAACGCGTTGACCGGGGTCATGCCCATCATCACCACGCGATAGGCGGCCGAGTACAGACCGACGTCGACGGTGAGGTTGTTCGCCGTCATGACGGTCTTGTCGCCGTCGTTCTGGAACGAGTAGGCGGAGATCGACACCGAGTAGCCGGCGTTCGTCTTCAGCATCGACTTCTCGAACGGGCCGGGGAGGAAGCGGAACCCGAGCCTGCGTCCGACGACGCGCATCGAGGCCATCGCCAGCAGCAGCAGCACGGTGACGTTGAGCAGCACGTAGGTCTGCACCTCGAGCGCCCCGAACACGAACAGCGACACCACCACCAGCGTGCGGGCGACGGTCATCGTGAGCCGCATCTTGGTGGCGAGCGAGAACAGCGACGCCGACTGCAACGTCGCCGCGGCGATCATCGCCATCGGCGACACGATGAACTGGTCGATCACGATCACCACGATCGCCAGCACCGGCATCTCGTCGACGATGAGCATCGCGACGACGATGCCGATCACCGACAGCACCGAGCCGAGCGCGAGCGTGATCGTGAGCGACTTGCGGGCCACCTGGTCGAGCGGCTCCTGGCGGCGCACCGCGTGCTCCATGAGCGACAGCGCGACACCCGAACCCGTGAGGGTGACGAGCGGGTTGACGATGGTGAAGACCGACACGTACGCGCCGTAGTCGATCGGGCCGAGCGACCGGCCGAGGAGCGAGAAGACCACGATGCTCGTCAGCAGGCTGACCGCCTCGAGCGACATGCCCCACATCGAGTCGCGCGCGAGCTTGTGCCCCTTCACCTTCGTCACGCCCGCGCGGATCTTGTTCACGACGGGCCCCGGCCGAGCTTCGCCTGCACCAGACCGGCCACGCGGCCCGAGGCGATCGCGACCTTGCGCAGCACGGCGACCGGCGACCGCAGGCCACCCTTCGCGTTGTTGGCGCGCAACGCGCTGCCGGCACCCGAGCCGTCACCGTCGGGGTGCCGCAGCAACACCTCGGTCTGGCCGATGCCGTAGAAGTAGTGCTGCCGCAGCATCGTCCACAGCGAGGGGCGGATGCGGTAGTCGAGCACCGCGGTCGGCTCGAAGCCGATGGTGAGGCCCTCGGCGACGAGGCGCCACGACATGTCGACGTCCTCGCACCGGGTGAGGCTCGAGTCGAAGCCGTGCACCTTCTGGAACGCCGAACGGTGGATGCCGAGGTTGCCCGACAGCAGATAGGGGCGGCCCATGAAGCGGGGCAGCTCGTCGTCGGGCGGCGGGGCGAGCCACTTCGGCACGTCCCCGTCGTCGGAGAAGTCGACGCACAGGCCGCTCACGGCGTCGAACCCACCTTCGGCGCGGGTGAGCGCCGACGACAGGTTGGCGATCCAGCCCGGCCGCACGATGTCGTCGCCGTCGCAGAAGAGCAACAGCTCACCGCGGGCGGCCTCGGCCCCGGCGTTGCGAGCCGGTGCGGCGCCACGGGACGCGCTCGAATCGATCCACCGCACCCGTGCGTCACCGAGCTCGGCGAGCATCGCGTCGAGCGCGGTGCGCGCCGCGGGGTCGGGGGTGTTGAGTGACACGACCACCTCGAACGGGATGTCGCTCGCCTGCGCGGTGACCGCGCGGAGCTGGGTGAGGAGGTCGGCGTCGACGGATCCGGTGGGGATCACGACCGAGATGCCCGGGGCGTCCATCGTGATACCGCGGATCAGCCGGCGAACGGGTTCCGGTACGAGCCCAGCGCGTCGCGCACGAGATACGGGATGACCCTCGGCTCCTCGACGAGGTAGCGGCGCCAGCGACGTTTGGGCTCGCGCACGAGCCGCCAGAACCACTCGAGGCCGACGTTGGTGATCCAGGCCGGCGGACGCTTGACGGCCGCGGCCTCGTAGTCGATCGTGCCGCCGAGCGGCAGGAACAACTGCACCTTCGGCAAGCGGTGACGGTTGGCGGCGATCCACTTCTCCTGACGGCCGGCGCCGAGCGCGACGAGCAGTGCCGTGGCGCCCGACTCGTCGATCTGGCGGACGAGCTCGTCCTCCTCGGCACTGCCGGGAGCCATGTCGAACGACGGTGCGGCGGTGCCGACCACCATCTCACGGCCGACCTTCGCGTTGATCTTCGCGCGGGCCGTCTCCGCGATCCCGGGTGCTGCGCCGCACAGGAAGACGGTCATCGACGGGTCGTCCGCGTAGCGCCGGTAGAAGGCCGGGAAGTAATCCGAGCCCGACACGCGCATCTGCACGCCGCGGCGCATGAGCTTGAGCGCGAAGTACAGGAACTGGCTGTCGCAGGTGACGATCTCGAACGTCGGCCAGACGTCGTAGAACGACCGGTCGCGCTGCAGCTTGACGATCATGTCGACGTGCAACGTGGCGATCGCGCCCTGGCGGACCTCGACGAGGTCGTCCATCGAGATGTCGTCGACGTAGACGTTGAGCACCGGGATGCGCGTGCGGCGGGCGGCCAGCTCGGCGGCCGTGAGACCCGGCTTCGGGTCGCCGGGGGTGAGTCCCGCTGAGGGGATCGCAGCATTCGTCACGGTCAAGCTCCGCTGCTGTACTTCTCGATCAGCTGCTTGGTCTGCAGGATGTTGCCCCGCGACGACGCGCCGAACACGATCGACTCGATCCGCGGGCGCTCGCAGATCCACTGGATCGCCTCCTCGGCCGGGATCGCGCCGGACGCGAGCACGGACATCGCGATCAGGCGGACCCGACGCGTGGCGACCGTGCGGTCGTACAGGTCGACGCCACCGGACATGCGGAAGCCGATCTTGTTGTAGTTGCAGCAGATGATCGGGTTGTCGACGCCCACCGACTCGAGCACGTCGAGCATGCGCGGCATGTTCATCGTGAAGAAGCCCGCCTCGGCGCCGTAGTTGTCGCGGACGTAGTCGGAGAACGACTTGAACATCGGCGCCATGCCGAGGCCGAGCAGCAGGTCGGCCACGACGTTCTGCAGGAAGATCACCGGGGTGCGGGTGCCGGCGAAGCGCTTCATCTCGGCGTCGACGAGCATGTTCATGAGCTGCTCGGCGTCCTTGCGCAGGCCGGCGCGCGCGCCCTTCCACAGCGTCTCGACCACACCGCCGGGCGCGAACTGCTTGAGGGTCTCCATGACGCCGAGCTCGCTCACCGCGTTGGCGTACTTGTGGGCGTACGGCATGCCCGGGTAGAAGACGAAGTCCGCGTAGCGCGCGGGGTTGGCCCGCACCGTGTCGGCCACCGCACCGATCGCGTCGTGCGTGGTGCACATGAACGTGTGGATGCCGGCGTCGTACGCGATGTCGAGCACCTGCATGATGTCGTCCGGCGTACGGAACTTCATCGCCTGGGCGCGCGCCTTCTCCTCGGACATGTGGTTGACGCCGAAGAACTGGTTGTCGCCGAAGAGGATCCGGTCCATGGTCGGCCGCTGCGCCGGGGCGGCGCCCGCGCCGACAGCGGCGCTCGTGCTGGTGCTCGTGCTCGTGGGCATCTCGGTCACTCCCCGCTCGCCTTCAGGATCTGGTCGATCGTCCAGTCGGTCTCGTACGCGCTCGAGAAGCTGTTGAGCGGGTTCGTGTCGCGACCTTCGCAGGCGGCGACGAAGCTGTCGACCTGCGCGGAGTACTCCTCACCGCGCAGGTAGAACGACACCGGCCGCTGCAACTCGGTGATGTACTTGATCGTCCACCCCGACGGATACCCCTCGACCGAGTGACCGGGCTTCAGGAACACCTGGCACTCCTGACGGTCGGCGTGGATCTTGCCGTGCGTGCCGTACACCGTGATCGACGTGCTCATCTTGCGATGGGCCTCGTCGCTCCAGTTGGTCTCGAGCTGGCCCGAGAACCCGGCTGCGTAGCCGAACAGGGCGTACACCGCGTCCTCGACGTCTTTCGAGTGCACGCTCGTGAGCCGCGCCCCGAGCACCGACTGCGGCGGTCCGACGATCCAGTTCATGAGGTCGACCACGTGCGACGCGTAGTCGTGCAGGCAGCCACCGCCCTCGGACTTCTTCGCGCGCCACGTGAAGCCGCCGCCCTTCGGCTTGGTGACCACCTGGCCGAAGGCCCGACCGTCGATGTGGTACACCTCGCCGATCGCGCCCGACTGGACCAGACGACGCACCTCGCCGAAGGTGGCGATGAAGCGGTTGTGGTAGCCGACCTGGTTGGCGACACCCGCCTGCTGGGCGGTCTGCGACATCTGCCACGACTGGGCGGCGCTGAGCGACAGCGGCTTCTCGACGAAGACGTGCAGCCCCTTGCGCATCGCGTACATGGCCGCGTCGAAGTGGGTGGAGCTCGGCGTGGCGATCACCACGGCGTCGAGCGGCGCGGCGTCGATGAGCTTCTCGTGCGACTTGTACGTCTCGATCCCCGTCTGCGACTCGACCGCCGACGCGACGAACGACTGGGGCTCGCAGATGCCGGTGACCTGCACGTCTTGATGTGCGTTGAACAGCGCCAGGTGGGACAGACCCATCTTCCCGACGCCCACGATGCCCACTCGAACCATGGTTTCCGACACTACCGAAGCACCTTCCGTCACCGACCGCGGCGGACCCCTCCTGAGCCGAACGACCCATGACCCGCCCGGCGGCACGCGAGCGCGCCGTCCGACGGGTCAGGACCGACTGCGTGCGGAACCCGACCAGAGGGAACATCGGCGCCGGCACCGGCCACATTGAGTGACTTTTCGGACGGGGTCGTGACCGAACGTCGCGAATCGGTGCCCACCAGGGGCGACGCGAAACCACCCGATCGTCGGTGACCTCACGGGAGCAGTTCCCGCGAATGGGCCGTTCGGCGAATTCCCCTGGCGCTCGGACCCACCTACACTGGTCCGTCTCGGGCGGAACCGGGCTGTCAGCGATCTCGCGTCGCCGCGTCCCGGCTCGTACCCGTCCCGGGGTCCGTGCTCGGCACGGACCGGAACTCGGCGGAAGGAGGCGGTGGTGGAAGCAGCGCTGCGCCGCTCGGCGGCCCCTGCTGGCGCGCCCCTGTCGCTCGACGTCGTCTGGAAGGCCGCCGCGCTGGTCGCCGGCCTCGCCGCCGTCGTCACCGCGATCGTCGTCACCCGCCCCGAGGCCACGCGTGCCGTCGAGGTGCGCCCGGCCGCCGTCTGGCTGTCCGGCGAGTCCCGGGGTCGCGTGGTGCTGGCCGGCGCCCGCAGCGAACGGCCGAGCCTCGCCGTGCAACTCGGTGCCGACCCCGCGGCCGACGACGCCGCCACCGATGCCTCCGGGGGCGAGTACGACCTCGCCGAGGGCGGGGGCGGCGTGTTCGTGCTCGACCGCCGCAGCGGCAGCATCGAGGTCCTCGACGGGCGCGACGGCCGCCAGGTGGGCACGCTCACCGGTCCGGTCGCCACCGATGCCCGCCCACTGGTGGTCGGCGCCGGCACGACGGCCTACCTGATCGACCCGGCCACGTCGACGGTCCAGCGGATCGACGCCGACGCCACCGCCTCCGACCCGGTCACCGTCGAGCAGGGCTTCACCGACTGGGCCGGGGCGGCGGACGGCCTGCTCTGGCTCGTCAACGACGCCGACGGCTCGTACATGAGCTTCGACGGCACGTCGCTCAACCGCACCCCGTCGTTCGCCGAACCCGGCGCCGACCTGCAGTTGGCGGTCGTGGGCGTCGAGCCGGTCGTGATCGATCCCAGCTCGGCGCGCCTGCGCTGGCTGCGGTCCAACACCTCGGTCGATCTCGGCACGTCGTCCGCGGTGCTGCAGGACACCGACACCGCTGCGAACTGCGCGACCGTGCTCGCCGGCGCGCGCGTGTCGTGCCACACCCCCGAGGGCGTCGTCCGCAGCGTCACCCTGTCCGCCGCGCCGGCCACCGACGGGCTGCAGATCATCGCCGACACCGACGACGCCGTGTTCACCCGCGCCGGCAGCGCCGGCGTGCAGATCGTCGACTGGACCGACGGTTCGGTGCAGCAGGTCGAGCGACGGGCGCCGTCGTCGCGTCGCACCGTGGCGAGCACCGTCACCGGCACGGTGCTGGTCGACGACCCGGGCTCGCAGTTCGCGTTCAGCGTCGACCGCGGCACCTACGTCGAGCTCGACAAGTTCTCGAAGCGCACGATCATCATCGGTGACGACGCCTCCGGCGACCAGGGCATCGGGCAGATCGACGACGACGCCGACGTGGCCGGCGTCTTCACCGACGACAGCGACCAGACCGTCGAGCCCGACGACAACGGCCAGAACGACGCGCCCGACGCCAACGACGACCGTGCCGTCACCCGCGTGGGCCGTTCGATCACCATCGATCCGCTCGCGAACGACACCGATCCCGAGGGCGACCCGCTGTCGATCAGCCAGCTGCTCGACCAGATCCCGGCCGGTGACGGCACGGTCACGGTCCTCAACGGCTCACGTGTCGCCTACACCCCGCCGGCCGAGTCGACCGACCGCACGATCTCGTTCCGGTACGAGGTGGCCGACCCGGGTGGCCTCACGTCCGACGCGACGATCAGCATCGAGATCATCGGCTCCGGCCGGAACACCGCGCCGGAGATGAACGACGACGAGGCCTCGACGGTGATCGGGCAGCCGGCCGACGTCGGCGTGCTCGACAACGACATCGACGCGGAGGGCGACCCGCTCACGATCGTCAAGGTCGGCGAGGCGGAGCACGGCACCACGGCGATCGGCGCCGACGGCACCGTCCGCTACGAGCCCGAGCCGAAGTTCGTCGGCCGTGACACGTTCACCTACGAGGTGTCCGACGGCTACGGCGAAGGCGGCACCGCGGCCGTCGTGATCGACGTCGTCGAGGCCTCCACCATCGACCGCCCGCCGGTCGCTCGCGACGACCGCGCCTTCACCACGGCCGGCCAGCGCGTGCGCATCGAGGCGCTCGCCAACGACAGCGACCCCGACGGCGACACGATCTCGATCCAGTCGGTCGGCACCCTCGAGAACGTCGAGATCAGCCAGGTCGGCACCCGCTCGGTCGACGTCGTGCCGAGCGTCGACGTCGCCGGCCTCATCACCTTCCAGTACACGATCGTCGACGACAGCGGGCTCACCGACACGGCCCGCATCTCGGTGTGGGTCGAGGCCGTCGCCGAGACCCTGCAGGCGCCGATCGCCGTCGACGACCAGGCCACCACCGCCTCGGTCGCGCTGCCGATCGACGTGGTGGCCAACGACCTCGACCCCAACGGCGGCGAGCTCACGATCGACGGCTTCTCCCAGCCGTCCGACGGCGGCACCGTCGTCCAGCTCGGCCCGACCGCGCTGCAGTTCACCCCGGTCAAGGTGCTGACGGGCTCCACCAACGTCTCGTTCTCCTACACGGTGCGCAACGCGGCCAACCTCACGGCCGAGGCCACGGTCACCGTCTCGGTCACCCCGCCCACGGGTTCGGGGCCGGTGGCGAAGGACGACACCAAGCAGGCATACCCCGGCGACGTCGTCACCGTGGCGCCGCTCGCGAACGATCGGCATCCCGACGGCCTGCCGATCGACTTCGCCGCACCGCCGACGGTGCGGGTCGGCCGCGTCACGGTGAACCCGGACCGCACGCTCGCCTTCACGCCGCCGAACGCCGATCCCGCCACCTACACGATCGACTACACGATCCAGGACCCCAACCTGCGTCGCTCGAGCGCCACGATCACGATCACCGTGGTGCCGCGGCCCGACACCAACCGGCCCCCGATCGTCACGAACGACGTCGTGCAGACCTCGTTCGACACGCCGATCAGCGTCGACGTGCTCGCCAACGACGAGGACCCCGACGGCGACGCGATGCGGCTCGAGAGCTTCTCGCAGCCGAGCTCGGGTACCACCGCCCGCCAGGGCAACAAGGTCAGCTACACGCCGAGCCCGTCCACCACCGGCGTCGTCACGTTCACCTACGTGGCCGCCGACGAGGGCGGGCGCAGTGCGACCGGCAGCGTCACGGTGCTCGTGGCCGAGCGCCCCACCGTGGCGCCGATCGCGAACGACGACTTCTCGTCGCTCATCGTCGGCACCACGGCCACCATCAGCCCGCTCGCCAACGACGTCGACCCGGACGGCACCGGCGGTGGGCTCACGATCACGGGTCTCAGCGCACCATCCGGCGGCGGCGTCACCGCCACCTTGTCGGGCAACCAGGTGCGGCTGGCCGGCGTGTCGGTCGGCTCGTACACGATGCGGTACACGATCACCGATCCCGACGGGGTGACCGCCACCGGCACGATCAGCGTCGCCGTGCAGCCGGTGCCGAACAACCCGCCGATCGCGCTGAACGACACGGGGAGCACCATGCAGGTGCCGTACCTGATCGACGTGCTCGCCAACGACAGCGACCCCGACGGTGGC
>WBZM01001132.1_pt1 | contig 28834 bp, 29 predicted proteins | sample 5204271 | NCBI WGS metagenome assembly WBZM01 (sample SAMN12344346, study PRJNA552823) | activated sludge metagenome | biome: Activated sludge suspended growth; feature: Nitrification reactor; material: Wastewater; isolation source: activated sludge from nitrification reactor of wastewater... | reverse complement strand
CCGCCAGAAACCATCGATGGTGTCCATTATCAGATAGTGGACACGATCATCGAGCCACTCTTGCTCGATCTATCAGCGCCTCCGGCGCTCAAAGCTAGGCGGCCGCCGCCGGGGGCTTACGGTCGAGGTCCATGTCTCGTCGATGAAGACGAGGCGCTGCGGATCGAGATAGAGCTGGCCGTCGAACCAGTCCTCGCGTCGCTTCAGGATGTCCGGACGGTCCTGCTCGCTCGCGTGGGCGGACTTTTTTTGAACGTCAGCCCGCAGCGATCGAGGAAGGTCCACAGCGTCGCACGACACGCGCGCACGCCGCGTTCGGCCAGAAGCCGTTCGAGCAGCTCGCTGATCGTCAGGTCCGGCGTTTCGGCAATCAGCCCGAGAAGATATTCGCGGTGCGGATCGAGCTTCGAGCGGCGCGGCTGGCCTTGCTTGCGCGCACCCCGTTCGCCGGATTCACGGGCTCTGCGAACCCACACGATCGCCGTGGCGTCGCCAACACCGAAGCGAGCCGCGACCTGCCGTGCAGAGGCGCCAGACAACGCGGCGTCGATTACGCGATCACGCAAATCCTGACTGTAGGCTCGCGCCATGTTCGCCCCCGTCGCTATCGCAACCAAGGACTCGCATTGTTCGCGCAATTTGTGAATCCCGCCCTGAATCGGAAATCAGCGAACGCGCTCTAGGAAACGCAGCAGAACATCAATGGCCACACTTGCCTCCTGCCAAGTCTAATCCGATTCGTCAGATTGAGGTTACTTCGACCACTGCGGCCCCGAAAGGATTTCGGGCGCATTCTTACAAAGATTCTGTGTGGTTGCTGATGGTGTCTCGTCACTTCCACAGCAGGCTCTGGCCCAAATTATTTCGCTACTATAGGATGCCCCACGCTCGGTATCTTCGCTTGCCGGTTGCTTCACGCAGGCCAAGGTCGACCACCAAATCCTGAGCCGCTCTCGCACTTACGGATAGCTCCTTCGCGACCATTCCAGCCGACACAATCGGCCGCGACATCACGTAGTCGATCAAAGCGGGCAGCTTCGAGGTCGATCGCCGATCCACGAGTTTTCGTTCCAGCTGCCGGCGCGCAAGAGTCCATCGGTCGTGATCCTCCAACCCCTTCGCCGCCCCCGCAGAAAATGCCTCGATGAAAGCGACAAGTCGTGCACTGCGATCGCCTGCGCGACGCCGCTCCCGATGCAGCGCCCGCAATCCCGTATTCAAACAAGGAAGGTGACAACGAGCCTTCCCTCGGCTCCGCAGCAGAGCGGAGACAAGCAGCCGGCCGAGCCAGGGCGAATGCTGCAAAGGCTCTATCGCATCCCACGCCTCGAGCCCGATCGCCGCGGCTAAGACCGGAGGCAGGTCGCTCGTGCGTCTCACAACGTCTCGCCATTCCTCCACCTTTTGGTCCTCATCCCAATCGGGATCGTAGACGACCGGATCGCGCGAGCGTGCCGTCGCCAGGACCTGCCGACTTCGAGCGACCGCAGCGTCCAGCGCCGCGAATTCTTCCGCTAGATCGAGGTCGTCGCGAACTCCAGCATCGATCGTGTCGTGATCATAGCCGTCCTCGGGTTCACGAGCCTCCCCGCCCCCCTGCCCCGCCGTTGAGCGTCCTCTCAACGCGTCGAGCCCTTCTCGCGACAATGCCCATCCGGGCTCGGCGTCCAGTACCCGTCGGCGGGCGCGCAAAACGGCGTGGGCCCGCGCGATTTCGTGCGTGGGCGTACGGATGTCCATGCGCTCGTTGTGCAGCACGAGGTCTTCCACGTGGACGAGTTCGCCGGCGAGCCAGAGGCTGTCGCAGGCATCAGCGAAATGGGTTCGAGCGATCCAGCCATCCCGGATCGGACTTCGGGAAAGTCGCTCGTCGAGCCGCGCGACAGCGTCTTCCGCAGCCGCAAGCGGCGCCGCGATCAACCTCCACGGAATCTCGGATAAGGCCCAAGCCGACATTTTCGACCTATCTGATTATAATGTGTCTTTGTGTCGTTAAAGAAGCTATCAGGGATTTCACTTCCGCAACAGCGTATTGCTAGAGTGTTGCGATTTTCGGTCAATTTTGACCCACTGATCAGCTTGGTGAAGGAAGGTTCCGCCGTTCCAATGGCTTACAGCGCAAAACGCTGCCGCCAGTATCGCAGCTTCTGAGGCGCTGGAGGCTGGAAAACGGGGTGTCGCCGGGCCGAAAGCCCTCAAAAGCATACCCTTCTGGGCTATTAGCGGCGCACTCAACTAACCGTTTCGACATATCTCTCGATTGTGTACAGTAGTCTTCGAACACACCTTATCGATTGCCAAATGGCAGCTTTATCCCATATGATTGCCATATGGAGGCTCATATGACCGCCCTGCGGCTTATCGACACTCAAAACCGAGACTTCACGCCTTCGCCAGTCACTGACCTAGAGGCTCAGGCGATGCTGCGGGCTGCCGTGAACCTGTTTGGAAAGTGGGGCCTGACGGACGAGCAGTCGGCGACGTTGCTCGACCTACCCGTTCGCTCCTATCGGCGTTGGAAGATGGGCGAAATCGGGCGGATCGATCGCGACCAGAAGGCGCGGCTCTCAAACCTCATGGGGATCCATAAGGCTCTCCGGATCATCTTCCGGGAAGCCCAGCGCGGCTACGATTGGGTGCGCAAGGAGACGCCCGCCTTCGCCGGGAAAAGCGCCCTCACAGTGATGCTGAATGGCGAGCTCACGGACATCATGCGCGTCCGCCGTTACCTCGATGCTGAGCGTGGCGGCTGGTGATCGAGCCGGCAAGCGTCCCGGTGGCCCAGATCGAATGGCGTAGCGCTGTTCGGATCATTCGCAGCCTGTATCCACCGATCGATCTCTTCGAGGACATAGCAGACCCTGCGGACTGGCCGTTGTTGGTCTCGGCCGAGCAGAAAACAAACCCGCGCCTGATGGAAACGATCGGCAATTTGGACCTGGTCCCAGAGAGTCGTCGCGTGGGGGGCGCCGGCGCGAGCTATCTCATGGCCCCTTTCACCCATACCAGCACCGACCGCCCGAGCCGTTTTTCGGACGGCCGATACGGCGTCCTCTACGTAGGTGATCGGTTTGAAGTCGCCTTGATGGAGACGATCCATCACCACAGCAGATTCATGAAAGCGACCAACGAACCTGCCGGATGGACGTCGCAGTTTCGCGAGATTGTCCTCGACGTCAGAGGCCAATTACATGATCTGAGGGGCGAAAACCCGGCTTTTGCACCGGCGCTCCATTCTGAGGATTACGCCACAAGCCAGCAGCTAGGCGGACGTCTGCGAGCTGCCGGATCGGACGGGCTGGTCTACCCCAGTGTGCGCTATCCGCCGGGCAAGTGCGCTGCCCTTTTCTACCCAGACCTCGCGTTTGAGCCCCGGCAAGGTCGCCATCTCGACTATCACTGGAATGGCGAGCGAGTTGATTACGTCCGCGATCCTGCGGAGGGGCGGACCTTCCAGGTCGACCTCAGCTCCTCAGCACCGGATTAGCCGCGAATGCCCCGTCGACTGCTTGGCTACGCGCGGGTCTCGACCGAAGATCAGGCAACTGATGCTCAGATCGACGAGCTGCGGGCTGCGGGTTGCGCGACGATCTTTCAGGAGCAGGGATCAGGCGCTTCCCGCGCGCGCCCTGAACTTGGAAGATTGCTGAAGGAAATTCAGTCTGGCGACGTGCTGGTGGTCGTACGCCTCGACCGGCTCGCGCGTTCCGTCAGCCACCTGCTCGAGGTCATCGACCGGCTTGAGGTCAAGGGGGCGCATTTCCGATCGCTCCGGGATCCCATTGATACCTCCACCCCCCAAGGCATGTTCTCGCTGCAGGTCTTAGGCGCCGTTGCTCAACTTGAACGTGCTTTGATTTCCGAGCGCACAAAGGCTGGAATTGCAGCCGCCAAGGCTCGCGGCAAAATGCCGGGTAATCCCGGCCTGCGAGCTCGCGATCCTGCCGCGATACGCAAGGCGACCGCTGCCCGCGACAAGGTCTTTACCGGCGATGTCCTGACTTCGATGGAGCGCTGGCTGCCGACTGTCCGACAGATGCGCCCGTCCTCGCCATGGGACGATGTCGTGCGTGTTCTCAACCAGCGTTCGGCAGAAAAATGGACCGTGGAGCGCCTTCGCCGAGCGGTGCGCCGCGCCGTCCGAGAGAGGGTTGCGGACCCAGTGCTGTTGGATCGCGCTCCACGCTCTCCCCCGGAAGATCGACTGATGATGCTGGTCGCCGGCATTGCGCTTGCCAACCCGGACATGTCTCTGCGCGCGATCGCGGCCCAGCTCGAGCACATGCGTGAACGTACCCCGCGCGGAAGCCCAAAGTGGTCGGCTTCCTCGGTCAAACACCTCCTCGACCAGGCCGCGCGCCTTGGACTCGCGCCACCAGCGAATCGTTCAATGTGATCGATTGGCGTCATGCGGATTTCTTGGCTTTTGCCCGGCTATTGACCAGGGCCATCAGCATTGGGCCGATCGAGAACTCGCCAGCTTGCGCCTTTCGCGTGAGCTCGCGGACATAGCCGCCGGCGCTGTTGATCGTTGCGCCCTTCTGCAGGATGCACGCAAGCAGGATGGCGGCGTAAACGTCTCCCATCGCCGCCTGCGCCTCCTCCCAGGCGCTTCGGCTAACCCCAATCAGCGGTCTGACGACATTTGCCGTCGCCAAGAAGTCTCGCCAATTCGCAATCCCACCCTTGGCGTAGTCGGCAATATCTGGGCATGCCTCCAGCACCATTCGCAGCGGATAAGCGCCTTCAAGTTTCGACTTTGCTGATGGAACCCCCGTCTCGATCTCGGCTGCCTCGGGCGCCGCCCCCCGGCCTTCTCGAAGGTCCGGTTCAAAGTCAGTAGGGGTCTTTGGGTTTGAATTCTGTTTGTGGCGCTCAGAATGAGACTCATTGGCGCTTAGATTCGATTGTTTTACGTGATCTTCCAGAAGGTTGAGGATCTCGTCCGCCAGCAGCGAGAGCTCTTCGGCGATCGGTTCGAGGACCTGACGAGTGGCCGTACGTGGGATGCGGTCCACAATCGCCCGAAACAGGGCGTGAAGCTCCAACCAGTCTGATGGCCCCTGCCCCCCACGGCGCGTCGAAACGCCCTCCTCCATACCCGTCGCAATCATCTTGGCGATGTCTCGGCGGCAGATGGTGATGCGCTCCCGGACAAACGCGAGCGCCCGCTGCTCAAGCCGGATCTCTTCGGCGAGGCTCTCGAACTCTTCGGCGCGCACCACGAGCGGCGATAGGTCAAAACCAAACGCGAGTTCGATCTCCCCTTCCCTGTCCTTGCGCGCGTAGCGCTTTCCATTGGGGCTGTCGCGGCGAACGATCAGGCCGACGTCGACGAGCGCCGCCAGGTGACGCCGAAGCGTCGCGGGGGCCATGCCATGGGCCCGCAAAGAGAGCTGATGGTTTGAGGGAAATACGATCAGATCCTGCCCGGTCAAGACGGTCTCTGGATGGAACGTCAGCAGAGCGTTGAGGACCGATAGCGCGCGTTCGGAAATGCCGATTCTGGGCTTTGCCGTGCAGATTGCGCGAAACACAGTCCACTTGTGCACCGCCTTCTCTGGCGGTCGCGTTTTGGCGACCTGTTGAGCCGCCACATGGGCGAGCGTCAGCGATCGCCGCCCAAAAGGCGTCGTCGAAAGATGTGGCTCCATGGCTTGCCTTCACCCAGGCAAAAGGATTCCGCTCGCCAAAACGACGCTGTCTCTCACGAGACTCTTGACTGTGATTCGCGGAAGTGATTCTCTAATGGTGCGAACAGGAGAGGGCTTCCGGACGGTGACGTTTGGGGGCCTTTTCTTTTGCCTTCGATGCTCCCTTTGCTCTTTCAGTTTCAGGAACCCTTCGAGGCGTCAGCGGACGCAGCGAAGGCGCGGAACTCTTCGTACAAATCTGGCAGCCGATCGCTCAGAAAGGCTGCAAAAGCAGACGCTGCGGGCTGCGCCAGCGCGAGGCGAATGCTGCGGTTTGATGCACGCATCTCGCCGATCAGTGCGCCATGTGAATCAACCAGCCGGACGCCGGCGGCCTCAGACGCCGGCTCAGCGGGTTTGCGCTGGGCGGCGGCCAACGCACGGCTAAATCGCTCGTCGCTGTCCATCTTGGAAAAGCCATCGGCGCCGATCGCCGCGATGGCGCGCATGCGCGCGGCATCGTCTTTGAGAGCTTCGACGAATTCGAGCCATCTCGGACGTCCAACCCTCGGCGCTCTGCCAATGGCTCGAATGAATTCGCGCGGAACGGCCTTGGCGACGCTGATGAGTTTCGATGCTTCCGCTTTGTCGACGGCAAGCGCCTGTTGGATCACCGCACGACTGCGGCCCCCCTCCTCCAGCTTGAGCGCAAAAACCGCGCGCTCGATAAAGCTGAGGTCTTCGCGCGCCGAATTCTCGACGCCCTGAGCCATGACCAATTCATCGTCGGACAGCGGGCGCACAAGAGCCTTTACCGGTCGCCCAAGCGACCGGGCAGCGCGAACGCGGCGATGGCCATAAGCGGTTTGGTAGCGCCCGGGGACGGTCGGATGGACGCGCAACAGGACCGGAATTTCCTGCCCGCGTGCCTCGATCGACTGCTTGAGGACGTCAAACGCCGGGTCGTCGGATTGCTCGAAACGGTCAGCAAAGGGCGAGGGATCGATTAGATCGGGCGCAATTTCGAGGAAGGCCGCGCCGCCTTCCAACTTGGCGCGCAGCTCCTCGTTCTCCCGTTCGATGTCGGAAAAGGTCGATTGCATGGCGCGAACTGCGCCGGCCGACACCCTACGAACCTCCGGCGGCCGGTTGTCAGCTGACAACGGCTCGCCAACCGGCTGGGTGAACATGGCTCGGATTGCGTCTGTGCGCTTGCTCATCGCCGCCACACTTCCTTGATCAGGCCCAGGATCTCTCCATTGGCGCCATTGATGGATTCCAGCGCCCGCTCGTAGGGGCCGCGGCCGACCGCGCCCTTCTCGAGCTCATAAAGCGATTGCTTTGTCAGGCCGGCGTTGGCGATCGCCGTCGATTTCCAGACGGTGGCGCCCAGGACGTCCTCGCCAAAGAGGTTTCGCAGAAGCGCCACGATCTGCGTCTCCGGCACGTCATTGGGGTCGTGCCTGGTGACGACGTAGCGAAGGAAGTCGTACTCGAGCGAACCGCCCGCCTCCTCGATCACCGACATCACATCGGAGGTCATGAGCAAGAACTGGCTCATCGAGGCGACGTCGACCATTTGCGGGTGGATCGTAACCAGCATGGCGGTCGCCGCGTTCAAGGCGCCCATGGTCAGGTAGCCAAGCTGCGGCGGGCAGTCGACCACGACGATATCGAAATCGTCTGCGACCTCCTCAATCGCTGCGCCGACGCGACGGAAAAATATGTCGTTGCCCCGCAGCGAGCGCTCCATCATCGCCCGAGGCGTGTGGTGCTCGAATTCCATCAACTCCAGATTGCCCGGGACGAGCGAGACATTCGTAAAATAGGTCGGGCGCACGATATCGCGCATCGGCCGGCGTTGGTCGTCATAGCGCAGTGCGCCGTAAAGCGTTTCGCCCTCGCCGATTTCGAATTCGGGCTGGTAGCCAAACATCGCCGACAGCGAGGCCTGAGGATCGAGATCAATCGCCAGGACGCGAAAGCCCTGGAGCGCGAGAAACTGGGTCAGGTAGAGGGCCGTCGTCGTCTTAGCTGATCCGCCTTTGAAATTGGCGACCGCGACGATCTGCAGTTTGTCGCCTGGTCGACGGGTCGGCAAAAAGTTCAGCGCTTCCTTCGGCCGCGCCTCGGCCAGATAGTGACGCAGTTCACCGATCTGGGCCGGGGTGTAAGACCTACGCCCGCCGCTCGAGAGCGCAGGAGAGGGACCGAGACCATCGAGCGAGAGCTGTCTAAGATAGCCGTCGGAGACGCCCAGGATCTTAGCGAGCTCGCCGGATGAAAAGGAGCGCAGCGTCTTGCGGGAGGTCGGCGGGAACAGCGAAGCGCTCAAGGCTTGCATCTGACCCGACAGCAATTTTGCGTGACGACCGATCCTTGCGAGCGCGCCTTCGCCATGCGATCTCGAAGTGGCTTCTGCAGAGGGCACGCGAGACGGTTCCTGTCCGTTAAACGGCGTTTTTCCGTCTCTGACTAAGAAGCCGATTCTCGATTCTTCGCAAGAAATATTGGGTTAACGAAAGGTTAACGCACTGAGCGGGCTCTGCCGTTGTCAGCTGACAACTTCGAGCGAGTCGCAACGACGATCCTAGTCACGCGCAGCGAAAAGTGAATGCCGCCTCGCGGAGGCTGCGCGGGATTCAGCCGAGGCAAATCGATCACTAGGGAACGTAGTCTCTGCGACCCCCGCCAACCTCCGCGAACCGAATATCCGGTAGATCACGCGCATTTCTCAAACGAACAGCGGACACCGATCTCGGTGAGAGCGCTGAACATTGCACCGCGCAACTCGGCAACAAGGTAGGTTCAGGACTAATTTCTGGCGGCCCCGCGATAGCGGGTGAAATCAATCACGTTGGGGCGATCCCGCTCTGCACGGGCCCGCTGCCGTGCATCATTGTGCTCACACAGCGTATCGATCCGCTCCTTCGAAACGAACTGCCATCCGTTGTATCCAGCGATGGGCATGCAGTGCATGGTCAAATCCTCGCCGAGTTCCTGGGACAGCTCCCACAGGATATCGAACAAGGGATTGGACCCGTTCAATTCGGGATACAGATAGACCATCGCAACCAAGCCGCCAGGATGTTCGAGGAGCAGCGTGGCGTGGTCTGCGAAGAAGCGCGTGGCGGTGCCGATAAACGACGTGGGCACAGTGAAGCACATGCCGAGGCTGCGGTCTGTATCGATGGACAACGGCATCACGATATTGTCGTCCACATAGTCGAGACGAACCTGGCTCCCCTCGTGGATGCCTTCCCGCAACAAGTTCAGCGCATTTGCAATCATGGCGATAGACTTCATTTTGTTCTCCGGTGACGGTGTGTGAGAACGAGCGTCTCCGGACCCGCAAATCGTAGGATTTGCAGGGGGTACGCGCCGATCTCTTTGGCGATATTGAATTTTCCCACGTGCCGCCGGTGCCGTCAAAGATTTTGAACGAGTGGCCCAGAATTCGTAGCTCCTATCTCGGACGTTCCGCGTGGCCGATTGATACCGGGAGGAATGGTTGGCGCGCGCGGCTAACGCGCCGCAAGCAAGTAGAGCGCTGCTTCCCGGTGCGTGCGCGGAACATCGCCAACGCAAGCGCAATTCCAGAATGCGTCGTCCTTGACATGTTCGTCGACCGACATGCTTCCAAACGTCCTGCTTACGCTAGCCTTATTGAACCCCCGCGCGGTCGCCTCCGTATCGCCGACGGCCGCTAGCACGACGCCGCGCAGCTCAGCCGCGAGGAACGGGTCCGGGCCTGCGCCAAATCGTCTTGACGCCGCAGCCTTGTAAGCGATGAGCTCCACGCCGTTGGCACGGACATATTCGCTAAAGCGCCGCCTTATGTTGGCGTACGCGGCCGGGCGCTGGCGCCCTTCAAGACGCCAGGTTTCGGCGGACTTGATGACCATCGGGCCGTCCATTGGAACTTCGGCGTGAACGATCCTGAGGTCGTCAACCGAACCGATGAATCCGATCCAATTGCGCGCCATGTCTTTCAGTCCTGCTGCTTCTTTCAATATGACCGTCCCTACAAGGCTCAGGGCCATCGAGTGGGGGGTAGGGCGGGCGCCCCGCTCAATAGTGGATCTTGCTCAGCGGATAGCTGACCGTCTCGCCCAGCCCGCGGCCGAGCGCGATCAATTCAGCATCGCGCTGCGAACGCGCGAAAATGTCGCCTGAATAGACGATGCCTTCTGGCGTGCGGAACTCGGTCAGGAACACGAGACCGCGAGCGGCAAGCACATTGTGAAAGGCGCGCGAGCGCAGCATCCAGAGGTCGCTGTACAGGATGCCGTCGCAGGTCAGGCGCTTTGGGTCGAACCGCATATGGGCCCCTTAAACTGACGCTGCGCGCGAAGCCCCGGCCCATGCCTCGACAGAGGAGGGAGGCAGCTCCTGAAGGCCGGGCGCGCCCGGCCATGCGACCTGTTCGAACACAGACAACAAATGATCGGGCAGAAAGCGGGAGCGGGCCGTCAGGCGGAGCCGCCCCGCCCATTGACCGCGGCGCGCGCCAGCGTCGATGCCCGGCGCGATCAAATGCAGTTCGTCACGCGCCCGGGTCATGGCGACGTAGAGGAGGCGGCGCTCTTCCTCGATAGAAGCGTCCGAGGCGCCAGAGCGCGCTGAGGGCAGGGCGCCTTCGGTGACATTCAAGAGGTAGACGGACCGCCACTCCTGCCCCTTGGCGGAATGAATGGTCGAGAGCACCAGCGCATCCTCGTCCAAGCGCTGAGGGTCCGCCTTCGGCCGTGCGACATCGACAGGATCAATCGCCAATTCGCTGAGGAAGTGCTGCAGGGAGCCGTAGGTCGACGCGATGGCGGCAAGGACATCGAGGTCGGCCCGGCGCTGCACAAAATCGGCGTAGCGGGACGCCAGCTTCGGCTCGAGCCAGGCGCGCGCCATGTTGATTGCTTCGGGCGCCGATGCAGCCTGAGCTTGTGCGCGCAGGCTCGCGACAGCCGCCCACTCCCAGCAAATGTGATCGACCTGCGGATCGACGTCGCGCAAGATGGCTTGCGCGCCGACCGGCCCGACGCCCGGCATCAAGAGCAAGACCCGAAGCGCGGACACTTTGTCGTGGCCGTTGGCCAAGACCCGCAAGAAAGCGAGCAGGTCTTTGACATGAGCTGCCTCCAAAAATTTCAGGCCGCCCCACTTTTCGAATGGGATTTTCGCGCGGCGCAGCTCAACCTCAAGAGCAGCGCTGTGGTGGGCTGCTCGAAACAACACGGCTTGATCGCGCAGGGCGACCCCGCATTCGCGTGTCCGCAAGATTGTCGTCACGACATATTGCGCAGCGTCGATCTCGTCTCTTGTCGAGACGAGCTTCGGCTTGTCGCCGCCCATGCGGTCCGTCCAAAGCGCCTTGGGGTAACGTCTCCGGCCGAGCGCGATGACCTGATTGGCGGCCGCCAGCACAGGCTCCGTCGAGCGATAATTGCGCTCGAGCGTTATGACCGCCGCCGGTGGTGAGAAGTGTGATGGGAATTCAAGAATGTTGCGAACGTCGGCTGACCTAAACGAATAGATCGCTTGTGCGTCGTCGCCGACGACAAACAGGCCACACCCGTCAGGCTTGAGCTTCAGCAAGATCGACGCCTGGAGGCGATTGGTGTCCTGGTATTCATCGACCAGCACGTGATCGAAGAGCGCGCGCATGTCGGCTGCAAGCACGGGGTCGTCGAGCGCGCGCGCCAAATTCAACAGAATGTCATCATAGTCGAGGACCGCCTGTACGCGCTTGGTCTCGCCATAGGCGGCAAAGAGCGCGCGCAACGCCGCTTCCCACGGCAGCGCCCACGCAAAGTCGGCTTTCAGGACGTCTTCGAGGGAGCGCCCCGAATTCACGCAGGCCGAGTGGATCGCAAGGCAGGTGGCTTTGGCGGGAAAGCGCTCGTCGCCAGTCGCCAGACCGAGGTCGTGGCGAACCAAATTCATAAGATCGGCGGAATCCTCGCGATCCTGGATTGCAAAGTCAGGGGGAAGCCCGAGCGCGGACGCATACTGGCGGACGAGGCGCGCGCCGATCGCATGAAAAGTGCCGCACCAGGGCAGGGGGCTTGGGTCGCCCTTGGGCCAAGCGTCAGACAGCACATCTGCAGCCCGGCGCGCCATTTCTCGGGCGGCGCGCCGCGAAAACGTGAGAAGCAGGATACGCGCGGGATCAACGCCTTGCGCGCAAAGGGCCGCCACGCGATGCGCGATCGTCCTCGTCTTACCCGAGCCTGCGCCCGCGATTACCAGAGCAGGAGGCGGCGCAAGCGGCGCCTCGAGCCCGAACTGGACCGCGTGGGTTTGTTGCGGATTGAGGCCGCTGGGATTACCGATGTCGCTCATACGCGCCTCGCGGAGCCGCGGCGGCGCGCAAAGCTATTTCGTGATGAAAAAGCGAGCGGAGGGTGCAGATGGTTCTCTTCCCGCCCCGAGGGCTCGGTCGGGCGGTAAATCTCCTCCAATAGTTGCGCCTGCCGGTCGCTTGGATCGATATAACATTCCGTTGTCGACAGAGACGCGTGGCCGGCAAGGAGCTGCACGTCGCGCAGCGAGCCGCCAACAAGATGCGCCTTGCGCGCAGCGAGCGTCAGACATGTCCTGCGGCCGGAGTGCGAAGAGATATCCAGCCCTGCGCGTTCGCCGAGGCGGCGGATCTGATGGTACACGGCGACTGGCGTTAGCGGATGTGTGAACTGGTCGAAGAAAAGAGGCCCTTCCTGAATCCCCGTCTCTGCCAGATAATTGGCCAACGCCTCCCGAGCAGCTGTGGGTAGAGGGACGGTGCGGGGTTTCCCGCTTTTAGCGGCCTTGCGGGTTACGGCGAGGCGGTCATGCAAGGCGCCCGATGCGTCCGTGATATCGCGCAGCTCGAGATAGGCGATTTCCTGAGCCCGTAGGCCGCAGAAGAAAGACAGGGCGATCATGCATGTGTCACGCGCCAAAAAGCGCGACGAGCGCCTTGCAGCTTCGAACAATAGCTCGACTTCATGTGCGCGCAGGGTCTTGGCTTGTGGCACGTGGCGTCCTCCATGGATCAATGAGAGTGGAAGTCGCCATAATGCTGTTTGTTCCAGATACTTCAACTATCTCAATGAGTTAACTATACCTGTTATAGTGTCCCGGTAATGTTAATTCGCCGGAGGTTCGGGTGGCGCTGGCCTGCAGCGGGCGACCCCAAGGAGGAAGATGCATGCGACGCCGCGCCGCTCAGCTCAGTGTCGAAAAATTATTTTTTTGGTCGTGATGTCAGCGAAGCTACGGGCCGAACGTCAGGATTATTGACCGCCGTTTTTTCCGGCAGCGCCGAGGATTATCAAGCTCCGTTTTTCCGACCCCAGAACTCGGCCAGAAGAGGGCAGGGCGGGCGCAAGGCCGGTGTGGCAGGGGAGGGGAGGGTACCACTGCTTGTCTCGGCCAAGCCTGTGAGCATGGAATTTTCAATAATCGCTGCAAATTATTATAATTCAGAGGCTTGAAAGGTTTTGGCGGAGCGGTGCAACGGGCGCATGGGATAAGAATCCCCAGCAAGAATAATTGCAAGGTTTTATGAGTATTCCGCCAGTCGCCGTTTCCATCGATCGGTAAATATTCCTCAGATCGGGGCGATTTACTGGCTTATGCATCCCCGAGCGCACCACAATTCCGAATTGCTGCAGCGGAAATAGGACATGTCTGAAACCTGCGGAATCTCCTGCCAAACAAAGATAAATCGACTGCAGCGATAGGCGACAGCTTCGTGGATGTCCTATTTTCAGCAGGCGCATGTCCTATTTCAATCAAGCACCGGATGCCGAAAGGGACTTTCAACAACGCGATCGAAGCGTAGAACGATTCTATATAATCTGACTTAGACAGTGATTCATGTCGCTCTGAATAACACCACAAGTGACCACGTTATTTTTTCTGACACATTACTTTTCATCTTGTTCTTTATACTTCCGATTACGCTTGACCCTTAGTCCGCGATGGCCATCCTATCTGGCATGTCCATGACGCTCCCCGTGACGATCGAAACGCTGGCGCACAACGCCTGCCACGACCACCGCGAAACAACCAATACCGCGTGGGCAGCTTTGGCAGCTCGCAATAGCCGGCCAGAGTTACAGCGACCGCACAGGAGGCGACCGAGTAGCAATGACACAGAGCAACCGGCGACGGCTTCCGTAGCGTCTGCCGCAACAAAAAGTGCTGAGCGCCGGGCCCAACGTCGCAAGAGGAAGAGAGGCGGCGCACCAGGGCGGCGCGCAGGATGGAAATCGACGCTGAGTCAGGCGAGCTTCGAGCAGCTCCTGCAGACGATGCAGGTGAGTGGAGGTCAGCGTCGCGCCCTCTTATGCGCCTTGGTCCTCGGGCTTGGATTGCGACCAGCTGACATTGCTCGGCTGGAGCGCCGGCATGTGATCGAAGGCGAGCGCGGGCTGAACTTGTTCATTGCCCGGGAAGGAGCCGCGCGCGTCCTGCCCACTCACATTCAATCCTTGCTCAGGCCCTACCTCGGGGCCGCCCCCACCAGCGGCGGGCCGCTCTTCATTGGGCGGCGCAACGCGCCGCTCAGCGCCAATGCCATACAGCAGCAGATAAGGCGCGCCGCCAAACGACAGGGCCTCGAATTGAGCTCATCCGCAGGTCGACGCGCGCAGCTGCAAGACATCGATTTATCCCCGGCTTTGAAGCATCCGGCTTTGCACGCCCGAGTGAATGACAGCGCGCCTTCGGCGGGCATGGCAGAGATCCAAAAGGTCGAGCGTTACCGCGCCGCCCTTTATCACCCGACGCTGCCCGCAGATCTGGCTGCACCGCCCGATGGCCGCCGAACCCCGCGACGTTACCGCTAATGAGGAGGATCGAGAATGGTCGTAGCCGAACATCTTTTGAAAGCGGAAGACGCTCTGCTGGCGGAAGGCGCTGCTGCTCTTCAGTCAGATGTTGTCCGAAAGCTCCTTCTGCATATCCAGGAAGCACGCGCCCTCCTGAATATCGCGCACGTCAAGATAGAAGGCGCGCCTCCAGAAAGTTATCGCAATCTGCGACTGCGTCCTCGCCCGCCGACCTACGCCGACATTGCAGTATCGCACATCACGCAGTGTCAGAGGCCATCAACGACGTATGAACTGATGGATGCGACGAAGGCCATTTATCCAACATTAGTGCTTTGCGAAGACTCGCTGAAGAGCTTTCGCGTGTCCTATTCGAAAGATCCGCGGCTCACGAGCGTAATCTGGAACAAGCGGCGTCACTGGTGGCTGAGCCATCAGGCCATACCTACCCTCTGATCGGATCATCCAATGACCCTTGCTCAGCAACGGAGCCGATGATGCGCACGATCGATCAGTTCGCTAAACGGATCGAACAAATTCTGGCAGGCGCCCTGGAAGCTCGTGAGATCCGGAAAGACCATGTCGGTCCAGTCGAATTTCATCTCGAAGATCGGGAAATTTCCATGCCGCTGATCGTGGATGAGACCACATCTCTTGGGCTGTCGGTCGAGCTGCCGATCAGTCGCACTCGCGGCGACCTCTCGTGGCTCACAAGCTTATCGAGCTTGGCGCTCGAGAACCCTAAAATGGGTCTTTCCTGCCTCGTCTTCCTGTTTCAAAAGCCAGTGATTTTTCCATCCCCAATCTATGCTCTGCTGGATAGCCTTTGCGCCGATCTGAACCAAAATGATCTCAATATGCAGTGTATGCCAGTCGCCTCGTACGGAGGCTGGGAATTGGTAAAGCCAATGAGTTTGGTCGGCAGCGAACGACGACCTGGCGGCCGACGCTGTGAAGCGCAGGACGGTGCATCACCGAGCAAGCGCCTCCTTCATTGAATTTGTATTCTTATGTCACCAGCAATGTCTGCAAGCTGCCCATCTCGCCCGTTGCAAGCGTCCGCTGTCAGGGATGGACGCGACGAACAGAAGTTTCGGGGCAGCAACGCCAACAATCGATCGTTCTGAGCCGCTCGTGGCCTCTCTATCCTTCGACCGCCATGCGCCAGTTGCCGACATAGAGCTTCGACCCGCTAGCTGACATTCGGGACGACGCTGATGGTCGACTTCGTTACCCGGCGAAATTCGGCTTGCGGCGCTTAAGAAAGGCCGTCACGCCCTCCCGGCCTTCCGGCCCGCGCCCAACCGCTGCGATCGAGCGGGCCTCGCGGTCCATCTGGCCGACGAAGCCGGTCGTTGCGGACTCGTGCAGCAGCGTTCGCGCCGCTCCCATCGCCTCGACGGCGCCGCCGGCTAGCTTTGCCGCGAGTTCCTCCCCCTCGGCGAGCAGCCGCTCGTCGTCCACAACATTAGTGACCAAACCGATAGCAACCGCTTCTTCAGCGCCCACGCGCCTGCTAGTGATGATCAGTTCTTGCGCTCTCCGCATGCCGACCAGCCTGGGCAACATCCAGGTCATGCCGCCGTCGGGCGTCAGACCGATCGCGCCATAGGCTGTCGTGAAATGCGTCGAACGGGCGGCGAGCGCGATGTCTCCACCGATGGCAAGGCTCATGCCGGCGCCGGCAGCCGGTCCGTTGACGAGCGTCACCAGAGGTTTTCGCATGGCCGCGAATTGCGCCATCGCGAGGTGCAAAACGCCCGCGAGTTCGGACAGGAAGCCGCTGATGTTGGCGTCGTTCTGCGCGAAAGCCGAGACGTCTCCCCCCACGCAGAACATCTTTCCAGCTCCGGACAACAACACACATCGAATGGAATCGTCCGAAGCACAGGTCAACGCGGTTTCCAGAAGCGCGCTGGCCATCGTCATGTCTATGGCGTTGCCCTTTTCGGCTCGATTGAGCGTCACGCGAGCGACGCCGCGTTCGACATTGCAGATCACAGAATCGTTGCTCATTCCGATGCCTCCGCGCGTTCAGCGCCAACGTTGTTCTTCATCGATTTGTCAAAGCTCCTGCAGACGCAGGACGGGAGTCTCCCAGCCGCTCCTCTAGGAATACGCGGAGCGCCTGCACGCGCGGCAGGTTCGTCTTGTGGCGCGGCCAAGCCAAGCAGATCGGTCGAGGCGGCACTGTAATGCTCTCTGACACTTGCGCCAGACGACCGGCGCTGAAATCGCCGTCGGCCAGGAAGTCAGGCAGGATCGCAACGCCCATGCCCGCCAAGGTCATCTCGTGGATGGCGTAGATGCCGTTTAGCACCATCTTCGGCTGCAGCTGCAAGTGCTTCAGGACGCCGTCGCACGTGATTGTCCACGTCGAGTGGGGCGCGTAGGTGCGCTGGACCAGGCATTTGTCGATCTTCAGGTCGTCCGGGGTCTCGACCGCGTTGTCGCGCAGAAATTCCGGCGTGGCGCAAACGTAGTTCTGGACCCAGCCGATCACCTTCGCCGCGATCCCGGATTCCTGAGGCTCGGCGAGGCGAACGGAGAAATCGTAATTCTCCTTCAGAATGTCGACATAGCGATCGGACAGGTCGATGTCGAAACGCACCAGCGGATTGCATTCGGAAAACGACACGAGAGCCGGCAGGACGCGTTTGCGGCCGTAACCCAATGGCACGGAAATTCTGAGTGGACCTTTGGCGCCGAGGCTTTCGTCGCTCAAGTTTGCTCCGGCTTCGGCGAGCCCTAGCAAAAATCCTTGCGCTGCTTCGCTGTATCTAACGCCTGGCTCGGTTAGCATCACGCGGCGCGTCGTACGCTCGAGCAGCTTGCTTCCAAGATGGCGCTCGAGTTCCGAGACCCGTCGGCTGACCGTCGATTGCGTCACGCCGAGTTCCCGAGCGGCGGCTCCAAAACCGCCGGTCTCGATGACCTTTAGGAAAGTGGCGACGTTCTCAAGGTTGGGGGCATTCATCGAAATTCTCGATAAGTGAAATGCGGCGGGCGTGGAATGTCTCTACAGGCGCGAGGGTGTAAGGTTAGGCGTTGCCGACGATCGTGACAGAAACCGCCGCGACGACAAGTCTCATAAATTGGATTAATCGAGAAATACAATCAAATGGGTGGAATGAGCGTTTCCGACGCGGTGGCGCGCCGTATGTCCGTCCGGGCGTTTCGGCCCGACCCACCGCCCGGCGAAATAGTTCGTGAGCTTCTCGAAAAGGCCTCGCGAGCGCCGAGCGGCGGCAATCTGCAGCCCTGGCGCGTGCATGCGCTTACCGGCAACCCCTTGGCCGAACTTCTTTCGCTCGTGAAGAGCCGAGGGCCGGACCCTGCGCCGGGATATGAAATCTATCCGCAGGACCTGTGGGAGCCCTACCGGTCGCGTCGTTTCGCGAACGCCGAGCAGCTTTATGCCGCGATCTCCATACCGCGCGAGGACGAAGCTGGACGACTGAAGCAGCTTGTTCGCAACGCCGAGTTCTTCGGCGCGCCCGTCGGTCTGTTCATATTCGTCGACCGGAAGATGGGCCCGCCGCAATGGGCAGATCTCGGCATCTACATCCAAACTCTCATGTTGCTGGCGGTCGAGCGCGGCCTCGACACGTGCCCGCAGGAATTCTGGGCGCTTTATGCCGGCAGGGTTCAGCAGTTCCTCGGCGCTACCGACGATCAGATGCTCTTCTGCGGAATTGCTCTCGGCTACCGCGACGAAACAGCCCCCATCAATCACATGCGAACTGACCGCGCGCCTGCAGCCGAGTGGATGAAGATGCGCGGGTTTTGAGCTGTCTGCGACCTCATCTGCACGACAACGACAAATTGAGAGACCCAGAATGAAGCTTGTCCGAGCGGATGCCATAAATTCCGTCGACGACTACAAGATGATCGACGCGCCAGTCCCCGTGCCGAGCAAAGGCGAGGTGCTTGTAAAGGTCCACGCGTGCGGCATGGGCTATGTCGACGCTCTGGTTGCGCTCGGCGGCTATCAGGTGAAGCCTCAGACGCCCTATACGCCGGGTCTCGAAATCGGCGGCGTTGTCGAAGCGGTCGGAGAAGACGTGTCGCATGTTCGCGCTGGCGACCGCGTCGTGGCGAACGCTTTCGGCGGGGGTCTTGCCGAATATGCGATCGCCGCCGCCGACATGGTCTGGCGCATTCCCGCGTCCATGAGCTTCGCGCAAGCAGCCGGGTTCCGTACGAATTACCTCACAGCCCTACATGTCCTCAAGGATCGCGCAGCCTTGCGGCCCGGGGAGCGCCTCCTCGTTCTGGGCGCGGCCGGCGGCGTCGGCCTCGCAGCCGTCCAGATCGGAAAGCTGATGGGCGCGCATGTGATCGCCGCGGCGTCGACTGAAGAGAAGCGCGCATTCGCACTCGAACATGGCGCCGATCAGGCGCTCGACGTCACGCCCGAAGACTGGCGGGCGAGGCTCAAGGCCGCATGCGACGGCAAGGGGCCGGATGTTGTCTTCGATCCTGTTTGTGGTCCGCTCTTCGAAGCCGCGTTTCGTTCGCTCGCCTGGAATGGTCGGCATCTCGTGGTTGGGTTCGCAGGCGGTCCTATTCCGAAGCTTCCCGTCAATCTCCCTCTCATGAAGGGCGCGGCGCTCATGGGCGTCGATGTGCGGCAGTTCGTTCTGTTCGAAGCGGAACGCGCGCACGCGCATGTCGAGCAGCTCTTGGCGTGGAGCGAGCAGGAAAAGCTCGTCCCAGCTGTCGGACGCCGCTTTCCGTTCTCGGAATTCGCTGAGGCGATGAAGTTCGCGATGTCCGGCAAGGGCTGGGGAAAGACGATTATCGAAGTGACCGCATAAAGCCGCCAATCGGTGGACACGCAAACTAAGTGGGAGATGACACGATGACTAAGATGACACGCAGAGAGCTGACCGCGGGCATGCTGCTTGCCGCGACAGCGCTGATGAAGCCTGCATTCGCCGCGGGCCAGGCACCCGGCGTTACCGACAAGGAAATCAAGATCGGCGGCACAGTCCCGTTGTCCGGCCCGGTTTCGGCCTACGGCGTCGCCGGTCGGTCGCTGGAAGCCTATTTCGCGATGGTCAACGACAACGGGGGCGTCAACGGGCGCAAGATCAACTATCTGGCGCTCGACGACGCCTACAGCCCGCCCAAGACTGTGGAGCAAACACGCCGCCTAGTTGAAAAAGACGAGGTCGCCTTCATCTTCGGCACGCTCGGCACGCCGACAAACATCGGCATCCGCAAGTACCTCAACGGCAAGAGCATACCGCAGGCTCTGATTTTGGCGGGCGCAACGACCTTTGCCGATCCCGCGCAGTATCCGTGGACACTGAGCTGGACGCCCAACTACTTCGACGAAGCCGCAACCTACGCGCGACGTATCATGCAGGAGCAGGTTGGGCAGAAAATCGGGCTGATGTACGCCAAGGACGATTCCGGCAGGGACTATGCCGAAGGCTTCAAGGCAACCCTAGGCGACAAGGCCAGTCTCATCGCCGCGGAGGTCACCTATGAGACCTCGGAGCCGACGTTGGAGTCGCAGCTCGCCCGCCTGAAGGCTTCCGGCGCGACGGTGTTTTTCTTCCATGCCACGCCGAAATTCGGCGCCTTGATCATCCGTGGCATCCACGAAATGGGGTGGAAGCCGACGACATACGTGGCTTCTACCGCCTCCAGCGTCGCAGGCGTGCTCGAGCCGGCCGGCCTAGAGCGTGCTCAGGGTCTTATCTCGACCGCGTACCTCAAGGACGCCGGCGACCCCCAATGGGACAATGACGACGAGATGAAGGCCTGGCGCGCCTGGATGGGCAAGTACAATCCGAAGGGCGACGCAAGCGATTGGTTGAATGTCAACGCGTACGCGCAGGGCGCATGCCTCGTGAAGGTGCTGCAGCAGGCAGGCAATGACCTGTCGCGGGAAAACATCATGGCACAGCTCGCCAACATCGACTTCCGCGTACCAATGTTGCTTCCCGGCGTCACGCTGAAAACCAGCAAGACGGACTATCGCCTGATCAAGAAGCTTCGCCTGATCAAATTCGAGGGCAAGCGCTGGCAGACGATTCAGGAGTAGCCCCGGACTTGATCGAAAGCGAATGTGGAGTTCTGGCTTTGGTCGCGACTACTTTCCTTCAACTAGGGAAAGCCGTCGCGCGCTCTAGCTTCGCGCCATTTGCGGTCGCTCGATGAAGGCCAGCTTTTGGGCATTCAGAACATCATGACGACAGAGATTTGCGGTTCCGTTTTGTTCGATAGCTTAGGTTGTCTTCAAAGATTGGCAGCGCGCGCGGGCGCAGGGCCCCGGTCGGCCCCGGAGATGCCATCGGCGCGTACTGATCGAACCGGCTACCGCGCCCGCTTCAAGCGGCGGTCCCGTTGAGCCTGCGCTTTCGTGTAGCTGTCGTTCAGGTAATCGATCAGCGCCTGCAGATGATGACAGAGTTGGTCTGCATCGCGATGTTCCAACGCCTTCAACATCCGCTCATGGTGCCCGATGATGGTGCTGCGGTCGCGCACGTAGACGATGACCATGTTGGTCACGGGCACAAGAGACTCTATCATCGCGTACATCACAAACCGCAACATCGTGTTCTGCGTCGCGTCGATGATCGCGCGATGAAACTGGACGTCGGTAGCGCAGAAATCCTCGTCGCTGAGCGAGGGATCGCGTTGACGTTCCAAGGTATCACGAAGGGTGGCGAGCACTTCCTCCGTCATGCGCTGCACGGCCATGCGACAGCACAGTCCCTCCAGTTGGATGCGCGCGTCGGCTATCTCGTCCATGTCGAGGCCACCCACCGTGACGAGCATGGTGGCAGCTGTTGTGACGTTCTCGGCCAGCTCCTGCAGGCTCAGGCTGTTGACGAACGTTCCTCCGGCCGGCCCACGCTTGGAAGAAATCAAATTCTGGGCGGCAAGACGCTTGAGCGCCTCGCGCACGGTCGGCCGCGACACGCCATAGCGCGACGCCAGCTCCTCTTCAGTCGGAAGTCGCTCGTCGCCCTTGAGACGGCCTTCGAGGATCGCGGTGCGAATATGCTCCGCGATCTGCTTCGCTGCGCTCTTGGTAACGATTTGTTCGTCGCCGAACATGGAGGTCGCCTCGCTCGGGTCGGCGATTCGCCGGCCGCTGGTCATTTCGACATAGCAACAACGGTCCGGCCGCGCACCCGTCCTGCGAGAATGTCGCCGCCGAGCCCCAGAACTTCGGACAGGCCCACCTCCGACGCGACCGCCTCTAGATCCTTCGACGATAGAGCAGAAGCCAGGCGGTTCCAGGCTTCGGTCCGCTTCGTCTTCGGACAATTTACGGAATCGACGCCGATCAACGAGACCCCGCGCAGAATGAAGGGCGCGACCGTCGTCGGCAGGTCCATGCCCCCGGCGAGGCCGCACGCGGCGACGGCGCCCTCGTAGGCAATGGAGGCGAGTACGTTGGCCAAAAGGACGCCGCCGACCGTGTCGACGCCACCTTTCCAGCGCTCGCCTTGTAGCGGCCGGCCCGGCGCCTGAAGTTCCGCGCGGTCGACGAAATCCGTGGCGCCGAGAGAACGCAGGTAGTCGTGCTGTTCGGGACGACCGGTCACTGCCGTCACTTGAAAGCCAAGCTTTGCGAGCAGCGCGACGGCGACCGAACCGACGCCACCGGCGGCGCCGGTCACAACAACCTTGTCGCCAGCCTGCAATCCGGCGCGCTCCAGCGCCATTACGCAGAGCATCGCGGTCAGCCCCGCAGTGCCGATCGTCATCGCAGCCCTGTTGGTCATCGCCTCTGGCGTCTTCACGAGCCATTCCGACTTGACGCGGGCGCGCTCGGAAAAGCCGCCCGACCAGCCCTCGCCGACGCCCCAGCCCGTGAGAATGACGCGGTCGCCTTTGGCGAAATCGAGCGAGTCCGAAGTCCTGACAACGCCCGCGAAATCAATCCCGGGGATGATCGGGAATTTGCGCAGGATCTTGTTTTTGTTCAGCAACGCAAGGCCATCCTTGTAGTTCAGTGACGAGAATTCGACGTCGACCAGCACGTCGGCAGAGGGAAGGTCTGCATCCGTGATCTGCTCGAGCTTGACCGTCACCGGCCCCTTGTCCCCGTCCTGCCGCGCCACGATCGCCTGAAACTGCTGCATTTCCCGTCCTCCTCAGATCCAGCCTGAAGCTACCTTACAAATATTTGTTTGACAAATAGAGAAATGAAGGAGAGCATCCTCCCCGACGCAAGCCCAAGGGAGGAAAACAATGCGAAATATTGTGCTTGGCGCGATAGCCGTGCTCGCGAGCGCTGCGTCGGTCGCAGCTGCCGATATGCCGACGTTCCGCGTCGGCGTCTTGAACGACCAGTCAGGTCTTTACGCCGATATCGCAGGCCCCGGATCCGTCGAAGCCGCCAAGATGGCCGTCGAAGACTTCCAGCCCGAAAAGCACGGCTTCAAGGTAGAAGTCCTGGCGGCAGATCATCAAAACAAGCCGGACATCGGCTCGGCAATTGCGCGCAAATGGTTCGACGTCGACAATGTCGACGCGATCGCTGACGTGCCGACATCCTCTGTCGCTCTGGCTGTATCACAGATCGCGAAGGATAAGGACAAAACGTTCCTCATCGCGAGCGCCGGCAGTTCCGACCTCACCGGCAAGGCCTGCACGCCAAACAATGTCCATTGGACCTACGACACATGGGCGCTGGCCAACGGCACGGCGCGCGCCGTCATCGCCAGTGGTGGCAAAACATGGTTCTTCCTGACGGCCGATTATGCTTTCGGCAAGGCACTGGAACGCGACGCCGCTGAGATAGTAACGGCGAATGGCGGAACCGTCGCCGGTCACGTGCTCGCGCCATTCCAAACGACCGACTTTTCATCCTTTCTGCTGCAAGCCCAGCAGAGCAAGGCGTCGACAATCGCGCTTGCGAATTCTGGCGGCGACACAATTAATTCGCTAAAGCAGGCGCAGGAGTTTGGTATCACTGCCGGCGCACAGAAGATGGCAGGTCTTCTGGTGTTCCTGTCGGACGTGCACGCCATGGGCCTGCCGATCGCCAAGAACCTCCTGCTGACGGAAGCCTTCTATTGGGACATGAACGACAAGACCCGTGAATGGACCAAGCGCTTTGCGCCGCGCAACGGTGGAAAGTACCCGACTATGAACCAGGCGGGTACTTACGCCGCGGTCCTTCACTGGATGAAGGCGATTGCAGCGACAGACAAGGCGAAGGCGAAGTCGGGTGCCGCTGTCGTCACCGCAATGAAGCAGTTGCCGACGGACGATCCATTGTTCGGCAAGGGCAGCATCCGCGCAGATGGCCGCACCATCCACGACATGTACCTGTTCCAGGTGAAGACGCCCGAGGAATCCAAGAAGCCGTACGACTATTACAAACTCGTCAGTACGGTGCCGGGCGACAAGGCGTTCCGGCCGATGGAAGCCGGCGGCTGCCCGCTGGTCAGCGCGGGCTCCAAGTAGGACAATCAGCGATACTGCGGCGGCGCAGACTGCGCCGCCGTCTCTGACAAAGAGCTGCATCGAGGCGGCCCATTTGCGGGAGCGCGGAAACAATGGACTTTGAAACGATTGCCTATAGCGTCGAGCATTCCACCGCCCATCTGACGCTTTCGCGCCCAGCGCGCACGAATGCCCTCAATGGCCGGATGCTCGAGGAGATCAATGCAGCGATGGACCTGGCCGAAGCGGACTCCGCCGCAAAGGTCGTGGTCGTCTCGGGCGCTGGCTCCGCCTTTTCGTCTGGCTTCGACCTGAAGGAACAGATGGAGCGTCGCCCAACCGGCTTCGATCAATGGAAGCCGATTCTGCGCAAGGATTTCGACGCCGTCATGCGCTTCTGGCACTGTCCGAAGCCGACGATCGCCGCCGTGCGCGGCGCCTGCCTCGCCGGCGCGTTCGAATTGAGTCTCGCCTGCGACATGACGATTGCCAGTGAGACGGCGTTCTTCGGCGAGCCCGAACTCAAATTCGGCGCCGGCATCGTCGCCATGGTCCTGCCGTGGCTGGTCGGTCCGAAGGTCGCCAAGGAAATCATTTACCTCGGCGAAGACCGGCTCTCTGTCCAGCGCGCACGCGAACTGGGAATTGTCAATCGCATCGTCGCCGACACTTCGCTGGAGGCGGAAGCCGCGCTGGTCGCAAGGCATCTCTGTGCGATCGACCCCAATCTCCTGAAATTGACCAAGCGCGCCATCAACCAGACACTCGAACGCCAGGGCATGCTCGATGCGCTCGAAACAGCACTCGCCATTGATCTGGACATCGAAGGCCCGGGTTCGCCGGACAAAATGGCTTTCATGGATATCGCGCGCGCGGACGGCCTGAAGGCGGCGCTGGCCTGGCGCGATGCCCGCTTCCCGGAGCGCAAATGAGCGCGGACAATCTCGCCCACTGGGTCCTGACCGCCCCTGCCTTCTCGCAGGCGACCGTGGGCGAACTCGGCGAAGCGGTTGTGCCTTCGGCGATGCTCGCCGCTGCTGCGCAAAAAATCGCAGCAGACCTGCGCGCCGGCGACGCGTTGGCCAGCGAACCGGTCGTGCTATTCATCTCCAACAGGCCGGAAGACGTCGCCGGCTTTCTCGGTGTCTGGCTTGCGGGCTGTGTCGCCGCGCCGATCCATGCTGGGACCCCGGAGACGGCAAGCCAGGGGCTCATTGCGCGGCTGGGCGCGCGACTCGCCATTCGCGCGGGCGTTGTCGAGCGCATCGGGTCCGCAGCGTCGCCTTCTCGACCGCTACTCGACGGCGCGGCACTCATTGTCTTTACGTCCGGCAGCACGGGTCAGCCTAAAGGCGTGGTCGTGACCCACAAAGGGCTCGTCTGGAAACTGCAGGCGCTTGCGCGCCTCATCATGCCGACCGACCGAGATGTCGTGATCGTCCCGCTGCAATTGACCTTCATCTTCGGCATCTGGGTCAGCCTGCTGACTCTCATGTCCGGCGCACGCTTGCTGCTGGCGCCGAAGTTCTCAGCCGCCGCCCTTTCGTCGCACGGCGACGAGATCACGATTCTCGCGGCGGTGCCGACCTTGCTGCGCACATTGTGCGCGGACCCGAATCTTTGCGCGGACAGGCTCGACAAGATTTTAACGGGCGGGGAGCCATTCAGTCCGGCGCTCGCTGAAACGATTGCGACGTTGCTTCCGAGCGCGAAGATTTTCGATCTGTTCGGCCTGACCGAAACCGGCTCCTGCGATTTCTGCGTACGACCAGAAAACCAGTCTGTTGCGCGGGGCACGATCGGTCATCCGACCGAAGGCGTAGCGTTCCGTATCACCGAACAACCCGCTCTCGGCCTAGCGTCCGGCGTCGGCGAACTGCAGATACGCACGCCAGCGGTGATGGCGGGTTATCTCGACGATCCCGCGCAGACCGCCGCAGCTTTCGAAGACGGCTATTTCAAGACCGGCGACCTCGCGATGATCCGCGCCGACGGGTACGTGAAACTCGTCGGCCGGTCCAAGGACGTCGTCTCGCGCGGCGGTAACAAGATCGCGCCGCTCGAGATCGAAAATCTGTTCGCGCAGCACGAGGGCGTGTCGGCCGTTCTCGCCTTCGGTGCGCCGGATGAACGGCTCGGCGAAAGCCTTCACCTTATGGTTGTTGCACGCGACCCAGAGTTGAATGAAGCCGTTCTGCGCGCCTGGGCGAAGGATCGGCTTGAGCGATTTAAGACGCCGGATGCGTTCCATTTCGTCAGCACATTGCCGGCCGGGCGCACTGGCAAGGCGGATCGCGCGGCGGCCCGCATGTCGCTGCAAAAGCGCGACGCATGACCGCTGCCGCGCATCTGCCGTCGCTACGCACCGTCGGACTTACGGCGGTCGCTATGCTTGCCTTCGCGGCCAACTCGATCCTTTGCCGGTTGGCGCTCGCACATGGCGCGATCGATCCAGCGAGCTTCACGCTTGTGCGCATCGCTTCCGGCGTCGCGACGCTTTGGATCATCCTCGCCCTGTCCGGACGGGCTGGGTCGGTCGGCGGCTCGTGGCGAGCGGGTTTCGCCCTGTTCGCCTATGCCGCAGCGTTCTCGTTCGCCTACATCACGCTCCCAGCAGGTGCGGGTGCGTTGCTCCTGTTCGGAGCCGTGCAGGCGACAATGGTGACGACTGGTCTGGTACGCGGCGAGCGTCTCGCTCCCCTGCAATGGCTGGGCTTTATAGCCGCGCTCGGCGGCCTTGCAGCCTTGCTTGCGCCGGGCGTCTCGGCGCCTCCGTTGGTCGGAGCATGTCTCATGCTCATTGCCGGCGTCGCATGGGGCGCCTACTCTCTCTTGGGCCGTGGCGCTGTAGACCCGCTCGCCGCGACCGCTGGAAATTTCTTGCGTGCCCTCCCCATGGCGATCATTCTGCTTGCAGCGGTCATGATATCGAGCACAAACGCCAGTTGGACTGGCCTCGCCTACGCTGTCATGTCGGGGGCGATCGCATCAGGTCTCGGCTACACGATCTGGTACGCTGCACTCCCGGGCCTGTCTTCGGCCCAGGGAGCATCAGTTCAGCTCAGCGTACCTGTCATAACGGCAATTGTTGGCGCATTTTCGCTCGGCGAAACGATTTCCGCACGGCTTGCCGTTTCGTCTGCCGCCATCCTAGGTGGGATCGCGCTTGTCATCGCAAGCAGACCTCGCGCGTCCTAGAAGCAAAGAGCGGCTTGAGGTTACGATGATGCAAATGATTGTCCGCGACGCCGGCACTCCTGATCTTCCAGGAATCACCGAGATTTATAACGACGCCGTTCAGAACACGACGGCGATCTGGAACGAAACCACCGTCGACGTCGCAAACCGCGCCAACTGGTTGGCCGACCGAGCGCGCTCCGGCTATCCCGTGCTGGTCGCGGCCCATGAGCAAGGCGAAATTCTCGGCTATGCTTCGTTCGGCGATTGGCGCGCCTTTGAAGGATACCGCCACACGGTAGAACATTCGATCTACGTTCGCGTTGATCTGCGCGGGAGCGGTATCGGACGCGTGCTCATGAATGAACTCATCGACAGAGCGCGTCTACTCGGAAAGCACGCCATGGTCGGTGGCATCGAGGCCAAGAATGTCGCGTCGATTCGGTTACATGAAAAGATTGGCTTCGAACAGGTTGGGTTATTGAGGCAAGTCGGAACGAAATTCGGCAAGTGGCTCGATCTCGCATTTCTCCAACTCCTTCTCGACCAGCGGACTACCCCAGACCCATAACCGACAGAGCCGAATTGCTCGGTCGATCCGAGCCACGAGCTCCGTCTCTCCTGGTGTCGCGAGCTAAAGCGCCGAAAGCGGTCGTTGCGAGCGACCGAGACGGGTCAACAGCAGCCCAACAGAGGTCCGTCGTCCTTAGACCGCTCCTGACCCATCCGTCCCGTTGCCAGCGGCAGCTTTCGGGCGAATCAATCGAGCGACCGGTTCCGGGCCGGGAGCTTCCGGCGTGGGCCGACCGATAGCGGACGGCGTATTTTTGATACCATGCCAAAATTGGGATATTTCGATGCTATGACGTTTGGATTTAGAAAATGCGCCTACTGTTTGCATCCATTGTCGTAATCTCGGCAATCGCCTGTTCTTCCTCCCGGTCGCACGGATCCTCGTCCGACGACATCATTACAGCGATATGCCGGGAATCTTCTGCTATCGCGCGCTTTCCCGAACCAATCTCGGTCAAGTTTAACAACCTCTCGGACGACGATTTCTCCACATCCGTTCTTTCTTGGGAAATCGAGAAAGTTCGAACACGGTCGAATATCGAGATTTATCTTGACCCGGACACACATACAAAAACCTCCTACATTACCGTGGTTCTCCTTCCGAACGACGTAACGATGATCAAAGACGATTATATTCCACGAATAATTGCAGCAATTCGGTCCGCCGCTGCCAAGGCCGGAATAGATAATTCCAAAATCGATGACACACACATAGAGTCAAAAATAAGGTCAGTATATCTTATGAAAGGGTCAGCTTATAATTTCACCATAAATATTAGCGATTCAAATTTGTATTCAATGCTCGTAGTCCGATCTCCGTTTGCTCACGTAGCTTCTGAAAAACTTGTCGCCGCCGAAATCGTATCAATGCTTGGCTACAAAGGAAGCGGTGGAACATTAGCGCCAGACGGCACTATTTTCGCAGCGCTAAGAAACGATGCCGCCGAGGCCGAGATGAGCAAACTCGATTATGCATATCTTAAGCGCATTTACACCGACAAGCATCCCGGCGGGTATCCATGCTCGTTGGAAAAGAACTGAAGGAACATCCGCGAGCAATCAGAGATGCGTCCGCTTTTGATTGGCCTTGGCAATTGATCGGCCCCCACTGAGTGGTCCGATTTAAATGTTAGTTCATTGACGGCCTCGGGACCAGCGCGGGCGGCGTCGCTGGTAGGGGTTGCGGCGCCGCCCGCGCGGCGATCGCCGGCAAGAAGA
>WBZM01001131.1_pt1 | contig 28835 bp, 30 predicted proteins | sample 5204271 | NCBI WGS metagenome assembly WBZM01 (sample SAMN12344346, study PRJNA552823) | activated sludge metagenome | biome: Activated sludge suspended growth; feature: Nitrification reactor; material: Wastewater; isolation source: activated sludge from nitrification reactor of wastewater... | reverse complement strand
CGCGTCCGGCGACCGACCTCCTCCCGCCCCGAACTTGTAGGTGGCGGTCGCTGTGGTGGCGTGTGGGCTACAAGTTGGTCGGGCTCCGCCGAACTTGTTGCTGGCGGTCGCTGTGGTGGCGTGTGGGCTACAAGTTCGGCTCGGCGGGAGTGCTCACGTAGCGTCGGTCCGGTGGACATGTCCGACGTCGCCACCGTGCTGGTCACGATGCTCGTCGGCGTCGGGGCCGGAATCCTGTCGGCGCTGCTGGGGGTCGGCGGTGCGGTCATCACCACGCCGGCGGTGCGGGTGCTCGGCGCGACGCCGATCCAGGCCGTCGGCTCTACCGTTCCCGCCATCCTCCCGAGCGCGATCTCGGGCACCCTGCGCTACGCCCGCGAGGGCCTGGTCGACTGGTCCGCCGCGCTCGGCCTCGGCATCTCCGGGGCGGTCTTCGCCGTCGGGGGTGCGCTGGCATCGGACCTGATCGGTGGACCGACCCTCATGGTGTTCACCGCTGTGCTGATGCTGTGGTCCGGGTTCTCGGTCGTTCGGGGCGGACGTCGGGCGGCGGCGGGGCCGGGCGATGAGGGCACCGCGGCGGTCGACCTCGTGGTCCCCGAACACGGTGACGGCTCGTGGATCGACGCGGTCGAGGGGACCGAGGCGTCCGAAACCGAGAGCGCGTTCGTCGTCGAGCACCACGAGCCGACCGGGACGGGCCCGACCGCAGGCGGGGCCAGAGGCTCGCGGCACCCCTTGCCGCTGCTGGTGGCTCTCGGGGCGACGTCGGGGTTCGTCGCCGGTCTGCTCGGCGTCGGCGGAGGCATCGTGATGGTGCCGGTGCTCACCGGGCCGTTGCGGGTCCCGATGAAGTCGGCGGTGGCCTCGAGCCTGGTGGCGGTGGCGATCTTCTCGGTGCCGGCCCTGGTCACCCACATGGCTCTGGGCCACATCGACTGGGCGTATGCCCTGCCACTCATGGTGGGGGTCGTGCCCGGCGCTCGCATCGGAGCACACCTCACCATCGGGTCCTCGGAGCGCACGGTGAGATTGCTGTTCGGAACGATGATCGTGGTGCTGGCCCTGGTCTACGGCGCATCGGAGGTGGCCGCGCTGTGACCCGGCGGCGTCGCCGGTCCTCGGTGGCGTTCCCGGTCGGGATCGTCCCAGAACAGGGCGAGCGCGATTCCGTCAGGATCCCGGAGGTTGAGGATCGCTCCGACGGGAATCTCCAGCACGCCTGAGTGCTCGACTCCCTGCTGGTCGAGGCGGAGGGCCCACCGGTCGAGGTCGGTTCGGGTCGCGACGGTGAAGGCGAGGTGGTCCAGCCCGGTCCGGCGGGCGTCGAAGTCATCCCGGTGTCCCGAGTGCTCGACGAGCCCGACGCTGTAGTGGCCGCCGGCGAAGCGCATGACGCAGGCGCGGCGCTCCGCTGACTCCTCCCGGAACAGCTCCTCGAATCCGAGAACCTTGCGGTACCAGTCCGCGCTGCGATCGCGGTCGGTGACGCTCAGGGCGACGTGATGGATCGTGGACGGCCACTTCATGATCTTCGATCCTCCATGATCTGCTGGAGCTCCTGGAGCAGGCGCCGGAGGGTCGACATCCGGCGGGGTCCGAGCGCGGTGGCGAGCTCCGCCTCCACGGAGGCGATGTGGCGGAGCGCATCGGTGATCTGGCTCCACCCGCGCGTTGTGAGGTGGACGAGCCTCGCCCGGCCGTCGCTCGGATCATCGGTTCGTTCCAGGTAACCGCGTGCCTCCAGTTGCTCGACGAGGTAGGAGATCGACGGCTTGGTCATCTGTGCCCGTCGGGCGAGGTCGGTGATCCTCGAGCCGGCCGGGTCGATGTGTTGGAAGACGACCAGGTGCGCGGGCCGGAGGTCGTCGTAGCCCACGGTGTGGAGGTGATCCAGGAGCTGTGCGGAGAACTCCAGGTAGGGGTTCCTCAGGAGGACCCCGAGGTTGGGGTCGGGTCCCATCTCCTCGAGGTGTGGGAGCGCTGGGTCGGGGCGAGGTGGGCCCATGAAGCGGAGTATCGCACACGATTGGAAGAATGTCTTACTTACGTCAGCAGGTCGCGTACGGTTCCGCGGTTGAGGGGATCCTGGCCCCCGTAGGCTGGCGCAGTGGCCCGATCCCGTACCGAGAGCCGGCTCGTCAGGCGCTTCGCGATCGCTGGCGACGAGCGTGGGGTCGCCAGCCCCGTCGACCAGGGGCGGGCGCACCAACGACTCCTGGTCGAGGAGCCGCTGGAGATCCGTGTCGACGGGACGACCGTCGCCACCACCATGCGCACGCCGGGCCACGACTTCGAGCTGGCGGTCGGGTGGTGTCACGCCGAGGGCCTCCTCGACGGTGTCGAGCTGCGGGGGATCCGCTACTGCGCCACCGGATCTGCCGTCGACACCGGCTTCAACGTGGTCACGGTGGACACCTCGGGGCGTGGCCGGCCCGTCGAACCCCGGCTCAACCCGATGACATCGTCGTGCGGGATCTGCGGAACCGACACCGTCGATCGACTGCTCGAGCGACTGGACCGCCTCCCGGTCGGCGCTCCGCTGTCGGCCGAGGTGCTCTCGTCGGTCACCGAGTGGGTGGCGGCAGACCAGGAGCTGTTCAGGTCCACCGGCGGGAGCCACGCCGCAGCGCTTCTCTCACCCGATGGTCGGGCGTGTGTGGTGCGCGAGGACATCGGGCGTCACAACGCTGTTGACAAGGCCGTCGGGCGGATGGTTCTCGACGGCGACCTCCCGGCCACCGGATCGATCCTCTGGATCTCGGGCCGGGCCAGCCTCGAGATGGTGCAGAAGGCGTGGGCCGCCGGCGTTGCGGCCCTGGTGTCGGTCAGCGCTCCGAGCTCGTTGGCGGTTCGGACCGCGGAGCGGGCGGGGATGGTGCTGATCGGGTTCGCGCGGGACGGCCGGTTCACGGTGTACGCGGGCGCCGATCGGGTTCTGGCGGATTCTGAGGTCGGGATTGCGACAAGGTGTGTGAGTGAGGACCCCTATATCTGACGGGAGGGTGGGGCGGGCGCTGCGGCGGATCGGCCTGCACCCCGAGTTGTGGGCCGGGCTCAGCCCCAACGGCATCACCCAGCAGAAGCCGCGGCACTACCGCGACATGGCCAGAATCGCCGTCGACAACGCACACCACCCGAAGTACGCGTGGGACGTCCTCACCAAGGGCGTGTGCGACGGGTGCGCCCTGGGCGTGGCCGGCCTGCACGACTGGACCATCGACGGCGTCCACCTGTGCACCACGCGCCTGGAGCTGCTCGAGCTCAACACCGCGGACCCACTCGACCCGATCCTGCTCAGCGACGTCGACGCGCTCCGGTCGCGCTCCGGCAGGGAGCTGCGGGCCCTCGGACGCCTGGCGCACCCCATGCGTCGCCGTCGTGGCGAGGCCGGCTTCCGTCGCATCACCTGGGACGAGGCCCTCGACGCGTCGGCCGGGGCGCTGGCCGCCACGACCCCGGAGCGTATGGCGGTCTTCCTCACCTCCCGCGGGCTCACCAACGAGACCTACTACGCGGCCGGCAAGGCCGCCCGCGCCCTCGGGACCGCCAACATCGACTCCGCGGCCCGGGTGTGCCACGCGCCGTCCACCCTCGGGCTGAAGGCCACGATCGGCGTCGCCGCCTCGACCTGCTCGTTGCGCGACGTCATCGAGAGCGATCTGGTCGTGCTGTGGGGCACCAACCCGGCCAACAACCAGCCGGTGTTCATGAAGTACCTCGACCAGGCCAAGCGCAACGGCACCCGGGTCGTGGTCGTCAATCCGTTCCTGGAACCGGGACTCGAGCGGTACTGGGTCCCGAGCTCGGCGGAGTCCGCGGTGTTCGGGACACGCATCTGCGACCTGCACGTTCCGGTGCGGCCCGGTGGCGACATCGCGCTGGCCAACGCGGTGCTCAAGGCGCTCATCGCCCGCCGGGCGGTCGACCACTCGTTCATCGATCACCACACCAACGGCTGGGCCGAGACGGTGGCCGCCCTCGACGCCCAGGACCTCGACGACCTGCTGAGGCAGGCCGGCGTCGACGCGGACACCTTCGAGCGGTTCGTCGACCTCTACGCCGGAGCGGACGCGTCGGTCCTGATCTGGTCGATGGGGATCACCCAGCACACGTTCGGAGTCGAGGGGGTCCAGGGGATCGTCAACCTGGGCCTGGCCCGCGGCAACGTCGGGCGCAACGGCGCCGGGCTCATGCCGATCCGGGGTCATTCGGGAGTGCAGGGCGGCGCCGAGATGGGGGCCTACGCCACCGCGCTGCCCGGCGGCGTCGGCATCGACGCCGGGTCAGCTGCGGCGCTGTCGCAGCAGTGGGGCTTCCCGGTGCCGGACCACGACGGCCTGACCGCCCCCGAGATGGTCGAGGCGGCGGCCCGGGGCGAGCTCGACGTCGTGTGGATGTCGGGCACGAACTTCCTGGAGGTGCTGCCCGACCCGGTCGCGGTGGCCGCCGCGCTCGACCGCGTCCCGACCCGCATCCACCAGGACGTGATCGTCACCACCCAGATGCTCGTCGACGGCGACGACGTGATCCTGCTCCCCGTCGCCACCCGCTACGAGCAGGAGGGCGGCGGCACCTCGACGACCACCGAACGTCGCGTCGCGTTCTCGCCCGAGATCCCCCGCCGGGTCGGCGAGGCCCGCAGCGAGTGGCGGCTGTTCGGCGACATCGCGACCCGGGCCCGCCCCGAGCGGGCCCACGCGTTCTCCTGGCCGACCAACCGGGACCTGCGCGCCGAGATCGCCCGGGTGGTCCCCGCGTACGCCGGCGTCGAGTTCCTGGAGCGGACCGGCGACGCGATCCAGTGGGGGGGACGGCACCTCTGTCCGGGAGGTCGCTTCCCGACACCGGACGGGCGCGGCCGCTTCACGCCGCTGGAGCCGCCGACCGTCGACGTCCCCGACGGGCGGTTCCTGGTGTCGACCCGGCGGGGCAAGCAGTTCAACTCCATCGTGTGGGCCGACGTCGACCCTCTGACCGGGGCGGGACGAGACGCCGTGTACCTCGACCGCTCCGACGCCGCCGCGTTGGGCCTGTCCGACGGCGATCCCGTCGTGCTGCGCTCCGAGGTCGGCGAAATGGCCGCCCGGGTTCGCGTGACCCGCCTGCCGTCACGCACGGCCCAGGTCCACTGGCCCGAGGGCAACGTGCTGCTGCCCGCCGGGGCCGATCACCGGGAACCCGGCTCGAAGATCCCGGACTACCAGGCGATCGTGGAGATCGTCCCGGTGCGGGACGGCCCCCCGGCTCAGGCCACCACCCGAGCCGCGCCTCCGTCGGGACGCAGGGCGACGTAGCCGCCGGTGCGGCGGGTGCCGCCGTCGACGTACACGCGGATCACGGTCCCGTCGAAGAACGGCGCCCCGTCCGCCGCGATCAGGTGGGTGACGCCGGTCGATCCCTCGAGCGGTCCACCGACCTGCGCCTCGACCAGGCCCGTTGCCTGGGGAACGGCGGCAGCAACCGCGTTCCAGTCGACCGAGCCGAGGTCCCACACCCGCGCCGCGACGTCGTCGGAGCCGGTCAACTTCACCGGTGAGGCCTCACCGACCCGTCCGTCGCGCCAGTCCCGTCGGTCGACCGCGGTGGGCCGGTCGGGCAGCTGGTAGCTCAGGCTGGCGTAGGGGCCGCTGCCGACGGGGAAGTGCACCGTGAGCTCCACGGCCTTCGTGGTCCCGAGCTCGGTCCGGAACGCGTCGATCGCCGCGAGCAGCGCGTCCGGGGCGGGCACCGTGGCGACCGTGGTCGAGGTCCTGTCTCCCGGAAACGCGGTGTCGCCGGGGAAGGCGGTACTCCCGGGACGCGCGGTGCCAGCCGGCCGATCGGATGGTTCGCCGGTCCCCGGCCCGACCGGACGCTCGGGGGCGGCGGTGCTCGACGTGCGGGCCTTGTCGGCCGCCGCGGAGAAGCGGTCTTCCTCGGAGTCGCCGCATGCGGCCGGAGTCCCGATCACGAGTGCGCCGAGGACGACGAGAGCCGTCGTTCGGAGGTGCGACCTGATCCTCATCCCCGCAGTGTGCCCGAACCGCTGCTGTGTCCGATGCGACCGGGATCGAGTCGGTCCCTACACTCGCGCCCATGCCCGAGGCATCCACCCCGACCGTCGGCCTCGCCGTGGTCCACCTCTTCTTCCGCACGGCACCGCTCGCGGACCGCGCCGGGATCGTCGCCGCTCTCGACGCCGCCGCCGAACGGGGCGACCAGGCGGTGGTCGTCGCGCTGCTCGGCCACAAGGCGGACCTCGGTGTCATGGCGCTGTCGTCGGACCAGTGGAACCTCCGCCGACTCCAGACCGACCTGGTCGCTGCCGGCCTGGACCTGGTCGACAGCTACGTGTCGCTGACCGAGAGCTCGGAGTACGCCGAGGGGATCCCCGAGGAGATGAAGCAGGCCCGGCTGTACCCGCAGCTGCCGCCCGAGGGGAAGCCGGTGTTCTGCTTCTACCCCATGTCGAAGCGGCGGGAGGTCGGCGCCAACTGGTTCCAGCTCGACTTCGATCGACGCAAGGAGCTCATGTACGAGCACGGTGCCTCGGGTCGCAAGTTCCGCGGTCGGGTCCTGCAGGTCGTCACCGGTTCCACCGGCACCGACGACTTCGAGTGGGGTGTGACCCTGTTCTGCGTGAACCCCGACGACGTGAAGGACGTCGTGTACACCATGCGCTACGACGAGGCCTCGGCGGTGTACGGCGAGTTCGGGCCGTTCTACGTGGGCATGGTCGCGGACCCCGGGACCGTCCTCGGTGAGCTCGGGATCGACTGAGGGTCCGGCCGCGGGTGCCGGACTCGCCGCCCCGGCCGAGCGTCGCGGGGCACCGCCCGACGGGCGTGCCGTCCTCGACGGACCGCTCCCCGCGGAACCCGCGGCTCCCGAACCGACCGGGGTCGGCCCGGCCGGGAGGAGGGCGGCGCCGGAACGGGCGTGGAGTCGTCCGGTCTGGGCGTCCCGGACCGCGGACGAGATCGACGGAGACCGCACCGGATCGCCGTCGCGCCGCTGGGTCCGCTGGAGCGCCGTGGCCCTCGCCGTCGTGGTGCTGGTCGCGGCGGTCGCGGGCGCCGAGAACCATGGTCGCCGGCGCCTGCGCGACGCGGTCGCCGAGCAGCTCCGCTCCAGCGGCATCACCGGGACCATCGACGTCTCCGTTCCGGGAGGACCGGTGCCGGTGGTCCTGCCCGCCCTCTTCGGACGTGGTCTGTCGGAGCTGGAGATCCGGATCCGCGACGGGCAGGTGGCCGGGCTGCCGGTCGCTCGGGCCGACTACGTCCTGACCGACCTGCAAGGGGACGTGTCGCTGCGGACCGGTCAGGTCCACGTGCGTTCGATCGGCGGGGGTGACGTCCGCATCGAAGTCGCTCCGAGCGCGTTGGCCGACAGCATCGGCACCGAGCTGGTCATCCGCGACGGCCGGCTCCGAGCCGGGCCCGACGAGCTGCTGGTCGACACCGAGGTCGTCGGCGATGCGCTCGTCCTGTCCGGGCCGGCCGAGTCGCTCTGGGGCGCGCCGATCGAGGTGCCGATCGCGGACGGCTACCTCCTGCCCTGCACCCCGGAGGTGAGCATCCGGCGTTCGGTGGTCGTGCTGTCCTGCCGGGGATCGAAGCTCCCGGGTGTCCTGCGCGCACCCCTGGGCATCGACAGCCGCGGCGGCAGCGACGTCGCCCCGGTCGGCTCGCTCGTGCCCCCCGCCTCGACCGTCGTCGCCGGTCCGGGAACAGCGACCACCACCGAGGACCCTGTCACGACCACGATCGCCCCGACCACGATCGCCCCGACTGAGACGGTCCCGGTGGTCACCGTCGCTCCGCCGGTCGAGCCGGTTCCCGCGCCGGCCGCCCCACCCGCACCGGGCTGAACGCCGGGTCAGTCGTCGGCGACGGGCTGCCAGGTCGGGAACGACAAGTGGGCCACACCCTGGTGGCGGACCACGCGACCCTGGGCCGACAGCCGACGCAGCATCGGCTCGGCCACCGCGGGCCCGCCGACGAGCGCCATGAACTGCGGGACCGGCAGCAGCACCGGACCATCGGCGTCGCCGTCCCGCAGCAGGGCGTCCATCTCGAGCACCGGACGCTCGGGCCGCGACGGGTCCGTCACGAAGCAGTTGTATATCACCCGCTCGAACACCGCCGTCGCACGGATGCGCATCCACCGTTTGTACCCGAACCGGGACCTGCAGGCGGACCAGACTGGGGTCGGTGACCGATTGGACCGACGAGGAGCGCTTCGCCGAGCACGGGCGACAGCTGGCCGCAGCCATCGACGCGGTAATCGAGCCATGGGTGACGCGTTGCGTGACCGAGACCTGTGCCGCGGCCGGGATCCCCGTCGACGACCGGGTCCGGGACGCTGCGTCTGACGCGGCACGACGGTGCCGCCGAGAGGTCGCCGCGGAGATGGCCGCCCTGGTCGCTGCCGACGTCGATGCCCAGACCGTCACCCCGCTGCAGGTGCTGCGGACCTCGGTCCGATTCCCCACCGAGGCCCTGGTCGACCTCGGCGTCGAGCCCCCGCGACGCGACGACTTCGATCGGAGAGCCTTCCCCGAGGACATCTACGGACTGGGACCGGCCGGGTTCAGCGACGTGGATCCGTCGCTGCGGGACCCGGGACTGGCGTGGGGCGCGGCCAAGGCCCACGTGCACCGGCGACGTCACCTCGAGAGGTGACGATGCCGACAGGCCGGCGGGGCGGGCCCCCGGAACCCGAGACGGGACCGCTGTCAGTGGGAGCCGGGCTCGCGGCTCCAGCCGGCGTCGGTGATCGAACGCGGCTCGAAGAACAGGCACCCCTCCGGGCAGGCGAACGGCATCGGCTCCGCCGCGTCGACGCGGCATCGCTGGACGACCTCCCCGGACGTCACGGTCCGACTCGAGTAGTGGCGGCAGTCGGTGCGAACGGCCATGGCACGATCCTACGGGCGACCCGACACGTAACCGAGCCTCCCGCCGCCGGAAACACTGCCGAAACAAGGGGTCCGTAGCTTCATGGCCACCCCGGTGGAACGAGCGCCGGAACCTGAGCACCGTGTCGCCGACCGGACCGAGAAGGGAACCTACGCATGAAGCTGGTCACCGCCGTCGTCAAGCCGTTCAAGCTCGACGACGTCAAGCAGGCACTGAAGGGGGTCGGCGTGGTCGGCATGACCGTGACCGAGGTCCGGGGCTTCGGCCGCCAGGGCGGCCACACCGAGACCTACCGGGGCACCGAGTACCAGGTCGACTTCCTGCCCAAGGTCAAGATCGAAGCCGTCGTCGACGACGCCGACGTGGCGGCGGTGACCGACGCCATCGTCGACGCCGCCAGGACCGACAAGATCGGTGACGGCAAGGTCTGGGTGACGAACGTGGACGAGTTGGTCCGGATCCGCACCGGCGAGACCGGCGCGGACGCCGTGTGAGCTGACCGGACCCAGGATCCGGGGGCGACCGTCCTACGCGCGGTACACGCCGAACTGTGCCGACGGCGGTCGCTCCCGACGCGCGCTCGGGCGGGTGGGACGGGCCGCTCGCTCGTCGCCGCCGGATCCGAGAGCCGCACCCGCATGATCACGGCTGACTGAACATGGCCATCCCGCTGCACCGGAGCTCCCTGCTCGACGACCGCTCCTGTGGTGGGCGCGGGTTCTGCGATCGCTACACGCAGGTGGTCGAGGACTGGCTGCGCTCCCTGTGGGTCGATGCCGTGGCCGCCGCCGGTGGCGGCGACGGCATGGCGCTCGTCGCGGTCGGTGGCCAGGGGCGAGGTGAGCTCTGCCCCGGTTCCGACCTCGACCTGCTCCTTCTCGCCGACAAGGGCGTCGATGCCGCCCGGGTCGCCGACGGCCTGTGGTACCCGATCTGGGACGAACGACTGAAGCTCGGACACGCGGTGCGCAGCATCCGTGACACCCTGGCGCTCGCAGCGGAGGACCTGGAGACCGCGACGGCTCTGCTGTCGGCTCGCCACGTGGCCGGTGACCCCGCGTTGACCGCCGAGCTGGCCGAGAAGGCCCGACTGGCGTGGCAGCGCAAGGGTCGCCGCTGGCTCGATGTCCTGTCCCGGGCGGTGCAGGCCCGCCACGCCGCGCACGGAGAGGTCGCCTTCGACCTGGAGCCCGATCTCAAGGAGGGGAGGGGAGGACTGCGCGACGTCCACGCTCTGGCCTGGGCGCGCGCCGCGGGAGCCGACGTCGACGAACGGCTGCTCGCCGAGCTGTTCGACCACCACGACGCCCTCCTGGCTGTTCGGGTGGAGCTGCACCGAGCCGGTGGTCGGGCCGGCGACGTGCTGACCCTCGACGACCAGGACGACGTGGCGGCCCGGCTCGGCGACGTGGACGCGGATGCCCTGATGACCCGGGTGGCGGTCGCCGGTCGGGCGATCGCGTGGTCGAGCGACGAGAGCTGGCACGAGATCGGCACCCGGCTCGCCACGACCCGGTTCGGTCGCGCCAGTCGCGACCGGCCGCTCGACGGTGGCCTGGTCCTGCGCGACGGGCGTGTCGCCCTGGCCGACGAGGGGTCCCCGGTGGCCGACCCCGTGGCCGTCCTGCGGGTCGCGGTCGCGGCGGCGAGGGTGCCGACGCGGATATCGCCCCGGACCCTCGAACTGCTGAGCGAAGCCCCCGAGCTGCCCGACCCGTGGCCGGAGCCGGCCCGTCTCCTGCTCGTCGAGCTCCTGGGGTCGGGCGCTGCGGCGATCCCGGTCATCGAGGTGCTCGACCGCTGGGGGCTCTGGGTGCGGCTGGTCCCCGAGTGGGAGCCGGCGCGGTCGCGCATCCAGCGCAACGCCCTGCACCGCTTCACCGTCGACCGTCACCTGCTGGAGACGGCGTCGGAGGCGTCACGGCTGGGGGCCCACACGCGGCAGGACCTCCTGTCGATGGCGGCGTTGCTCCACGACCTGGGAAAGGGCTATCCCGGCGACCACAGCGAATCGGGCGAGACCCTGGCGACGGCGATCACGACCCGGATGGGCTTCGCCGCCGGCGATGTGGCGACCATCGCCCACGGGGTTCGTCACCACCTGCTGCTGCCGGACGTGGCGACCCGACGGGACCTGGACGACCCGGCGACGGTGGCGATGGTCGCCGAGGTGGTCGGCACCGCCGAGCGGCTGGCGCTGTTGCGGGCGTTGTCCGAAGCCGACGGTCGGGCCACGGGTCCCTCCGCGTGGAGCGACTGGAAGGCGCAGCTGGTCGACCAGCTGACCCAGCGGGTGTCCGCCCGGCTCAGCGGTGACCCGATCGACGAGGTGGCCGCGGATCCGTTCCCGTCGGCCGAGCAGCGGGCGATGCTGGACGCCGGCGTGCTCGAGGTCCGGGCCGATGGCGACACCATCACCGTGGCCTGTCCCGACCGCCCGGGCACCTTCCACCGCGTCGCCGGGGTGCTGGCCCTGCACGGCCTCGATGTCCTCAGCGCCTCGATCCACTCCGAGAGGGGGATGGCCCTCGACGAGTTCCGCGTCGCGGTCGGCCCGAGCGGCACCGTTCCGTGGGATCGGGTGGGCGCGGACGTGGCCAGGGTGCTGGACGGGCGGCTGGCGATCCAGGCTCGACTCGACGAGCGGGTCCGCAGCCAACTCGGTCGCCGACGGCCGGGCATCCACCAGCTCGGCCACGCCGTGCGATTCGACGACGGGGCCTCGGCCGACGCCACAGTCGTCGAGGTGGTCGGTGCCGACTCGCTGGGTCTCCTGTACCGGCTGACCCGGGCGTTGACCGACCTCGACGTCGACATCCGCAGCGCCAGGATCCACACCCTGGGTGCGGACGTGGTCGACACGTTCTACGTGACCTCCGCTGCCGGCGGCCCGATCACCGACGAGGAGCATCGCCACGAGATCGAGAGGGCGCTGCTGCACGCCCTCGAGCCGGTGACCTGAGCCCGGAGGGGCCGTGCTCATCCCGACGGACTCACTGGTCGCGCAGGAAGCGCTCGACCTCCTCGAGCAGCCGGTCGGCGTTCGGGACCGAGTCGTCGTCGACTCCGAGGTGCTCGGCGTCGTGGCGGCGTTCGAGCAGGCGCACGTACTCGAGCGTCGCCTCGTCCTCGGACACGAGCTGGCCGAGCTGGCGCTCGTAGCTGATCCCGGCGGCCTCGAGCACGCCGGTGTCGACGTCGGTGCCGAGCATCGACGCCGTCCGGGTCACCAGGCCGAGCGCCGCCCGGGGCGACGGGACCGACGGGGCATAGGCCGGTACCGCGGCCCACAACGACGCCGTGGGCACCCCGTGGGCGGTCGCTTCGCTGTGCAGCGCTCCCACGATGCCGGTCGGCCCCTCGTAGTCCGACGCGGTGAGGCCCAGTCGTGACCCGAGGGTCGGGTCCTCCGCAGTGCCGAACACCGGCGTGGGACGGGTGTGGGGAACGTCCGCGAGCAGCGCGCCCACGGTCAGGATCCAGCGGCAGTCCAGATCGCGAGCGGCCCCGAGCACGGTCTCGCAGAAGGTCCGCCACCGCAGTTGAGGCTCGACTCCGCGCAGCAGGACCACGCCGTCGGTCCCCGCCGGTTCCGCCCAGCCCAGCTCGTTGGCCGGCCACTCGAGGACCCGGCGGCCGTGGGGGTCCCGGCGGACCTGCGGTCGGGTCGCGGTGAAGTCGTAGAAGTCCTCGGGGTCGATCGCCGCGACCGTGGTGGCGCCCCAGTGCTCCCAGAGGTGCTCGACGGCGCTGGTGGCCGCGTCACCGGCGTCGTTCCAGCCCTCGAAGGCCGCGATCAGCACGGGGCCGGTGCGGTCGATCGATCGCCGTCGAGAGCCGTCCGGCGGCCCGTCGACCCACTCCAGGTTCCCCATCGGTTCACCATATCGGTGAGCCCCGACCGCTCCACCGGGGTCGAGCGGTTCCGGCGGATCGCTCCCGGTCCCGGCGGGGTAGCGTCCACGCTCATGCGGATCGAGACCTGCAGCACCGTCGACGCCGACCTGGTGGCGGCGATGGCCCGCCTGATCCCCCAGCTGTCGCGGTCGGCCCCTCCGCCGGACAGCGCGGCCCTCGCCGCGATCGTCGGATCCGACGCATGCCATCTGTTGGTGGCCCGCGACGACGACGGGTCGATCCTGGGGTCGATGACGCTGGTGGTGTTCCCCATCCCGACCGGGATCCGCGCCTGGATCGAGGACGTCGTGGTCGACGACGCCGCCCGGGGCCGCGGCGTGGGCGAGGCGCTCAACCGTCACGCCATCGCGCTGGCCGGGTCGCTCGGGGCGACGACGATCGACCTGACGTCGCGGCCCAGCCGCGAGGCGGCCAACCGCCTCTACCGACGGATCGGCTTCGAACCCCGCGAGACCAACGTCTACCGGTACCAGGGCGACTGATCGACCCGGGTCCGCCCACACGTGACCGTCCCGTCAGCCACGTCAGCCGCGAGCGACCCCCCGACACTGGAGGCAACGAGGTGAACCCGCAGCCCGGAAGCCCCGCCGACCTGGGCCGCGACGCCTCGGGCTGGGTCGACGTGTGCGCCCTCGAGGACATCGCGGATCGGCGCGGCAAGGCCGTGGTCGTGCGCGGCACCGACGTGGCTCTCATGCGTGACGGCGACCGGGTCCATGCCGTCGGCGGGACATGTCCGCACCGTGGCGGCCAGATCGCTGACGGTCGGGTGGTCGACGGCGAGGTCATCTGTCCGCTGCACCTGTGGGACTTCGACCTGCGCACCGGCATCTCGGTGTTCAACCCGGCGGACCGACTGCCCCACTTCGACGCCCGGGTCCGCGACGGTCGCGTCGAGATCGACGCCGACAGCGTGCCGGCAGGTCCCGGACGCCCTGACGTGTACCTGGGGCCGTGGGTCCGCCGCGGGGCGACCGACCGGGGCATGGACCTCGTCCACCACCTCGCCGAGGGTGGCAACCCCTACGTCGAGTCGATGGGCTCGACCCGGCTCCAGTCCGACTCCGCGCCGATGGGTTCGCACCCATCGCTCGACGACCTGGTGTTCCTGCCCGCGCAGCTCGCCCGGTTGCCGCTTCTCGACGACGAGCCCGTGGCCACCTCGGTCCGCCTCGGCACGCGGGCAGCGCGGCCGCTCGACCTGGCCGTCCCGCTGGTCGTGTCGCACATGAGCTTCGGTGCGCTGTCGGCCGAGGCCAAGGTAGCCCTGGCGACCGGGGCAGCGGCCGCCGGGACAGCGATCGGCTCCGGTGAAGGCGGCATGCTCCCCGAGGAGCGCGCCGCGGCGGGGCTGTACGTGCTCGAGATGGCGTCGGGCTACTTCGGCTGGACCGAGGATGCCGTCGCCGCGGCCGACGCGGTCGAGATCAAGATCGGCCAGGGGGCCAAGCCCGGCCTCGGCGGCGTCCTGCCCGCGGCCAAGGTCACCGAGCGGATCGCCGAGGTCCGGGGCATCGAGGCGGGCGTCGACAGCCATTCGCCGTCGCGGTTCCCCGACATCGGCTCACCCGCCGCGCTCGCCGAGCGCCTCGAGCGGATCCGTTCGATCAACCCCGGCATCCCGATCGGCATCAAGATCGCGGCCGGGCGCGTCGACGACGACGTCGCCGTCGCCGTCGACGTCGGAGCCGACTACCTGGTCGTCGACGGCTTCGGCGGCGGGACCGGAGCCGCCCCGGTGCACGTGCGCGACCACGTCGGCATCCCGAGCTGGGTGGCGCTGCACCGCGCCCGGGCCTGGCTCGACGACCACGGCCACGCCGACGTCCAGCTGGTGGTGACCGGGGGCTACCGGACGCCCGACGAGATGGCCAAGGCGATGGCCCTCGGGGCCGACGCCGTCGCTCTGGCCACCGCATCGATGATGGCGATCGGCTGTCAGCAGTACCGGGCGTGTCACCGAGGCACCTGTCCGGTCGGCATCGCCACGCAGGACCCGGTGCTGCGCAGCCGACTGGATCCGGCGGTCTCGGCCGAGCGCCTCACCCGCTTCCTCCTCGCTGCGACCGAGATGATGACCGACTACGCCCGCATCACCGGCCGGCGCTCCCTGGGCGAGCTCGCCCGAGAGGACCTGGCCGCGCTGCGCCCTGACGCGGCGGCCCTGCTCGACATCGACGTCCGGGCCTGAGTGGTCCGGGCCCCCCGGATCGGGCCGGCCTCGGGGTGCCAGTCGCCGTTCGGAGGGTGTGACGGGAGCCGATGTCGCCGTCGGCGCCCGGGCCCTAGTGTTCCTCCATGGCTGCACCCGCCGACTCTGCCCGCCCCTCCCTGTCGGTGACGATCTGGTCCGTCTGGTCGTGGTTCGCGTTCGGGCTGAGCGTGATCGTGTTCATCCCGATCATCCTCACCGTGTACGTGGTGACGTTCCCGTTCGACCGGACCCACTACTGGGCGGGGTACATGTACCGGAAGATGCCGGTGCTGCACCAGAAGCTCACCCCGATGTGGAACTTCCACGTGCGCGGCGAGCTGCCGGCCAACCCCCGCAACCCCTACGTGGTGGTCGCCAACCACGAGTCCTTCGTCGACATCCTGCTGATCAGTCACCTGCCGTTCGAGATGAAGTGGCTGTCCAAGCAGGAGATGTTCAAGATCCCGATCGCCGGCTGGCTGATGTACGTCGCCGGTGACATCAAGTTGGATCGCGGGGACCGGGATTCGGCCAAGAAAGCCATGGACCGTTGCGTCTGGTACCTGAAGCACCGCGTGTCGGTGATGGTCTTCCCCGAAGGCACCCGGGCCGTCGACGGGGAGCTCGGCAAGTTCAAGGACGGTGCGTTCCGCCTGGCGATCGAGGCCCAGGTGCCCATCCTCCCGCTGGCGGTGCACGGCACCAAGGAGGCGCTGCGCAAGCACGACTGGCGCTTCGGTCGGGCCAACGCCGCGGTGCAGGTCATGGAGCCGGTCAGCACCGAGGGGTTGACCCTCGAGGACGTCGATTCGCTCAAGGAGCGGGTGAGGGACCTGATCTCAGATCAGCTCGACGTGATGGAGCAGGACCCCACCCTGTCGAACTGACCGCTCGGCGCCCTGCCGATGTTGTAGCTGGCGGTCGCTGTGGTGGCGTGTGGGCTACAAGTTCGGTGGGCGCCGCCGATGTTGTAGCTGGCGGTCGCTGTGGTGGCGTGTGGGCTACAAGTTCGGCGGGGGCGGGTCGGTCATGCCGGGTCGATGCGGTGCACCCCGTCGGACATACTGATCACGTACACCTCGCCCTCGGGGCCCCGGGCGAACGACACGACCGAGCCGATCTCGAGGCCAAGGTCGGCGGTGTCGATCGAGTCGCCGGTCGACGGCCGCACCGCCCGCACCCCACCGGCGCAGAAGTCGCTGTAGAGGAACGCCCCGTCCAACCCGGCCAGGCGCGGGTCGCGCACCACGACCCCGCCGGTCACCGAACAGCCGCCCTCGTCGTGGGAGTAGGTCAGGATCGGGGTGACGAACGGCCCCTCGCTCGCCGGGCCGGGCGCGGGATCGGGGCTCTCGAACCGCTCGGTGCCCTCGAAGAGGTCCCAACCCAGGTTGGCGCCGTAGCCCGCGGGTCGGTCGCCGTCGGCGACGAGCCTGTCGATCTCCTCGATGCGGTTCTGGCCGACGTCGCCGATCCACAGGTCTCCGTTGGCCGGGTCGAAGTCGATGCGCCACGGGTTGCGCAGCCCGGTCGCCCAGATCAGCGGTTGGGCGTCGGACAGGTCGGCATCCCCGCCGACGAACGGGTTGTCGGCGGGGATGCCGTCGGGAGCCGACGGATCGATGCGCAGGATCTTGCCCAGCAGCGTGTTGCGGGCTTGGCCGTGGCCCTCGGGGTCGTCCGCCGCGCCTCCGTCTCCGAAGCCTGCGTACAGCATCCCGTCGGGACCGAACCGGAGCGACCCGCCGTTGTGGTTCGGGAACGGCTGCTCGATCGCGACGAGCTGGCGACGGGTGTCGGGGTCGGCTCGGAGGGAGCCGTCCTCACCGCTCAACCCGTACTCGTCGATCCGGGAGTCACCGTGGGACGCCTCGGTGTAGGAGACGTAGAGGTGCTCGCCGTCGGGCGCCACCGCGATGCCCAGCAGCCCGCGCTCCATGTCGGTGCTGCCGACCGCGGCGGTCAGGTCGATCACCGGCTCGTCGGTGAAGCGGAAGCCGTCTCCGGCGCGTTGCGCCTCGCGGACCGTGCCGCCCCGCTCGGCGACCAGCAGCGATGTGCTGTCGGACCGGTACGCCAGGTCGATCGGGTCGTTCGCGTCGAGGTCCAGCGACACCAACCGAACCGGTGTCGCGTCCAGCGGCGCCCGGGCCGTGCCGTCGCCGTCGGCGGTGGTGCTGCTGGTCGAGCCGTCCCGGGCCTTCGTCGTCGAGGCCGACCCGGAGGTGTCGTCGCCCGAGCATCCGGCGGCCAGGGCCACCACGGCGGTGAGGACCGCGAGGGCCCGGCGCGACGTCGTGTGGATCGGGGTGGAGCTCACCTGTCGCCCTCCTGGTGGGAACGCATCGGTCGGATGAGTCCTTCCTGGACCACCGAGGCGACCAGGCGGCCGTCGCGGCTGTACACCAGGCCACGGCCCAGGCCCCGGCCGCCGCTGGCGCTGGGTGTGTCCTGGGCGTAGAGCAGCCACTCGTCGGAGCGGAACGGCCGGTGGAACCACATCGCGTGGTCGAGAGATGCCATGAACACCTCGCCGACGGTGAAGCGCGACCCGTGCGGTTGCAGCGACGTGTCGAGGAGCGTCATGTCCGACGCGTAGGTCAGCACGCAGATGTGCAGCACCGGGTCGTCGGGGAGCACGCCGTTGGCACGCATCCACACGTTCTGGAACGGGGGGAGGTCCTCGCGGCGCTCCCACGGCCCGGTCTCGCAGTAGCGGGTGTCGATGGGTCGGGGCCGGTCGTAGTAGTCGGCGAAGGCGTCCTTCCACGGCGCCATCCGCTCCTTGAAGTCGGGCAGGTCCTCGGGGTCGGGCAGGCCCGGGGGCATCTCGAACTGGTGGTCGAAGCCGTCCTCGGGCTTCTGGAAGCTGGCCGACAACGTGAAGATCGACCGCCCGTGCTGCACCGCCCGCACCCGCCGGGTCGAGAACGAGTGGCCGTCGCGGGAGCGGTCGACCTCGTAGATGATCGGTATGGCCGGATCGCCCGGGCGCAGGAACTGGGCGTGCAGGGAGTGCACGACGTGGTCGGCCTCGACGGTGCGGGCGCCGGCCACCAGGGCCTGACCGGCGACCTGGCCGCCGAAGACCCGCTGGTCGCCCCGGTCGGGGCTGACGGCGCCCCGGAAGATGTTCACCTCGATCGGCTCGAGGTCGAGCAGGGCGATGAGGGCGTCCACGGCCGGCTGGTCCATCGCTCCAGTCTGGCCCGTCCCGACGGCCCCGATGGTCCCCACGGTCCGAGCCGATGAGGCCAGGGGCAGGAGTGCTCCGGTAGGTTGGTGAGCCGTGAAGATCAGCCCCTCCGCGGTCATCGACCACGCCCGTTCCGAGCAGGGGCGCAAGCAGATCCGCTACGCCGCGGTGTCGGTGGTGTTCGTCCCCGTCGGCCAGATCCTGATCCAGGTGCTCGGCGCGATGGTCTTCGACCGGGACTACACCAAGGCGTCGATCGTCGCGGCGGCCATCCTGACCGTCCCCAACTTCTTCGCCAACAAGATGTGGGTCTGGAAGGACACCTCCCGCGACAAGCTCCGGACCCAGGTGCTGGTGTTCTGGGTGGCTGCGATGCTCGGCGTGGCCGCCGCGACCGGGCTGACCTACCTGGTCGAGCAGCAGTTCCACAACGAGGGTGCCGTCGAGGCCCTCGCGGTGTTCTGCGCCCAGCTCGTCGGCTTCGGCATCGTGTGGGTCGGCCGCTACCTGATCCTGGATCGCTGGCTGTTCAAGGTCACCCACCACGGTGAGGAGCCCGGCGACGACGAGCTCGACATGCTCCACGGCGACCTGCCGATCTGATCCGGCCCACCCGAGCCGTGGACACCGCCCCCGAGATGGACCCGAGCACCCGTGCCGCGGCCGAGGCCGCCCGCGGCTTCATGCCCCCCGACGAGGGCCTGGCCCTGTTCCGGGCCGGAGTCGAGGCCGCCGCGGCGGTTCCCGGAGCGCCCCTGCTCGAGGTCGGTTCGTACTGCGGCAAGTCGTCGGTCTACCTGGGGGCGGCCGCCCGAACGGCCGACACCGTGTTGGTGGCGGTCGACCACCACCGGGGTTCGGAGGAGAACCAGCCGGGCTGGGAGTGGCACGAGTCCGACCTGGTCGACCCGGCCGCCGGTCGCATGGACACGCTGCCGCTGTTCCGGCGTACGGTGTTCGACGCCGGGCTGGAGCCGTGGGTGGTGGCGGTGGTCGGCGACTCGCCCACCGTGGCCCGGGTCTGGTCAACGCCGTGCGCGCTGGTGTTCATCGACGGCGGTCACGGCGAGGAGCCCGCGGACCAGGACTACCGGCTGTGGACCCCCAAGGTGGCGCCGGGTGGGCTGCTGGCCATCCACGACGTGTTCCCCGACCCGGCCGATGGCGGCCGGCCCCCGTACGAGCGGATCTACCTGCCGGCGTTGGCGTCGGGGACCTTCGAGGAGGTCTCCGCGACCGGGTCCCTGCGGGTGCTGCGCCGCACGCCCTGACCGCGGGCGCGGGCGACGTCGACGGGGTCGAGGCCGGCGGCCCGACGTTCGTTGCGCGCCACCCGGGACCGCCACCACACGAAGGCGATCAGTCCGACGACCGCCGCGCAGATCAGGTAGAAGAGCGACACCTGCAGCCAGCCGCCGGGGTCGGTGGGGGACTCGGGCGGGATGCCGCAGTCGGGTCGACGGACGATGTGGCCGGGGGAGCACTCCGACACGGGCCCCACGTCGGCGACGACGGTGGTGACCGTGGTCGCCGAACCCGACGACCCCGATCCCTCCTGGGCGCCGACCGAGGCGGGGGCGATCAGCAACGTGGCCGCGGCGACGAGTGCGGCCGCAGCCAACGCGACGGCGGGCCGGAGGCGGAGAGCCGGGAGGTGGTCAGGACGGTTCGACGACATCGCTACGAGTCTGGTCCTCGATGAGCTCGGGAAGCTCGTCGGGTCGGGTGAACAGGCGGCTGGCCGGCGACGCCCCGACCAGCGCGTCCGCGGCCAGGATGATCGCGGACGAGGTGTAGGTCGACTGCTCGCCGCCGGGGAAGTGGACCTGGTCAGGCAGCACGATGCCGGTCCAGTAGCGGTCCTCCTCGGTGCGCAGACGCTGTGCCCAGGTGAACAGCTCCGTCGCCCGGTCGGTCTCTCCGACCGCCAGATGCGCCATGGCGCACTCGCACGTCTCGGCCGCGGTGATCCACGGTCGGTCCGAGACGCAGCGGACGCCCCAGTCCTCGGTGATGAAGGCGTCGTAGCGGTGGGCGAGGCGCTCGCGGCCGGACTCGCCGGTGATGGCACCGCAGAGCACCGGGTAGTACCAGTCCATGGCCCACCGGTGCTTGGGGGCGAACGCGTCGGGCTCGTCGCGGATGACCCGTGACAGGCGCGCTGCGGACAGCTCCCAGTCGGGCCTGTCGTGGCCGAGGACCTCGGCGATGGCGATGGCGCAGCGCAGGCTGTGGCTGATCGACGACGACCCGGTGAGGAGGGCGAAGCTCCACGGGGTGCCGTCCGCGTGGCGGGCCCAGAGGATCTCGCCGCGCCGGGTCTGCAGGTCGAGGACGAACTCGACGGCCGCCGACACCATCGGCCACAGGTCCTCGAGCACGCCGCGGTCCTCGAACAGCAGCCAGTGGAACCAGACGCCGGTGGCGACGTAGGCGCAGCAGTTGGCGTCGAGCTTGTCCTGCTCGACCCGATCCGCCAGGTAGTACTGGTGCCAGGAGCCGTCGGGTCGTTGCATGGACTGCAGCCACCGGAACCCGAGCTCGGCTTCGGTCCGGCGGCCGCCGAGCATGAGCGCCATCAGGGCTTCGGTGTGGTTCCACGTGTCGGCGTGGCCGCCGGGGAACCACGGGACCATGCCCGACTCGAGCTGCCACTCGGCCACCGCGTCGACCGTGGCGGTCAGCTGCGCGGCGGTGACGATGCCGGAGACGTCGGACAGGAACACCTCAGACCGTGACACCGGCGGCTTCCTCGATGGCGTCGGGGGCAACGGACGGATCCGTGGGGACGGTGTCGTCGGCGGTGCGGGTCGCCGCCGCGGTGGCGTCGGCTGCGCCGCCGCCGATCGTGCGGCGGGAGTAGACCACGACGCTCTTGCCGAGCACCGGGTTGAGGATCCGCTCGGTGGTGCGGGTCAACGCCGGCGCCGACGCGATGTCCCAGACGAGGAGCTTGTGGTACGCCTGCACCAGCGGGTGGGTGTCGTTGGTGGGGCCGACCAGGCACTTGAGCCACCAGTACGGCGAGTGCAGGGCGTGGGCCCGGTGCGAGGACTCGGGCAGGAACCCGGCGTCGATCAGCCGGTCCTTCAGCATCGCCTCGGTGTAGATGCGGACGTGACCACCGGCGGCCAGCGGGGCGTGGTACTCGGCGCTGAGCTGCCAGCAGAGCTTCTCGGGCATCCACGACGGGACGGTGGCGGCGAGCACACCGCCGGGGCGAAGCACCCGGTGCAGCTCGGCCATGGCGCCGCGGTCGTCGGGGATGTGCTCGAAGACCTCGGAGCAGATGATGCGGTCGAAGGTGTGGTCAGGGAACGGCAGGCGCAGGGCGTCGCCGTTGATGCAGGCGCCGAGGGACCCGAGCGGGGCCTCGCCGGAGTCCTGCATGGCCCAGAACAGGTCCCGCACCGGCGGCAGCTCGTCGAAGCCGTAGTCGAGCGACACGACCTGCGCGCCGCGGCGGAAGCACTCGAAGGAGTGCCGGCCGGCGCCTGCGCCCATGTCGAGCACCAGGTCGCCGCGCTGCAGGCCGAGGAGGTCGAAGTCGACGGTCAGCACCGGCTCAGCCTCCGATCCGGGTGGTGGTCGCGGCGCCGGCGGTGCGGGCGGACTCCTCGAGCAGGGCCCGGTAGTGCACGACGGTCTTCTCGGCGGTCTGGCGCCAGGTCCAGCGGTGGATCACCCGGTCGCGGCCGCGCAGCCCGATGGCGGCGGCCTCGTCGGGGTCGGTGAGCGCCCGGCGGATGCCGGCGGCCAGGGCATCGGCGTCGCCGGGCGCGACCGCGATGCAGGTGTCGCCGTCGGGGCCGGAGACCTCGGGGATGGCGCCGCCGGTGGTGGCCACCAGCGGACAGCCGGTGCTCATCGCCTCGATCGCCGGCAGCGAGAAGCCCTCGTAGAGCGACGGGACCACCGCGCAGGCAGAGGAGTTGTAGAGCTCGACGATCGTCTCGTCGGGGACGCCGGAGACGAACTCGACCGCACCGTCGAGGCCGAGGGTCTCGATCGTGCGCTGCGCGGCCGAGCCCTCCTTGAGGCGTCCGACCATGATCAGCTTCAGGTCGGGGAACTCGGTGCGCAGCTTGGCCAGCGCCTCGAGCAGGTAGCGCTGCCCCTTCATGGCCACGTCGGAGCTGGCGGTCGAGATGATCTGGTTCGGGTTCCGCTCGACTCCCGGCATGGGGGCGAACAGCTCGGGGTCGACGCCGACGGGCACGATGTGCAGCCGCTCGGGCGACACCAGGTGGTCCCGGCAGATGTCCTCGTAGGAGTTGCGCGACACGGTGATCACCCGGCGCAGGCGCTTGGCCACCCGGGTCTGCATCTTGGTGAACGCGTACCAGCGGGCCTTGGACCAGCGCTGACGGGGCGACTCGGCGTGCTCCATCTCCAAGCGGCGGTCGACGGTGATCGGGTGGTGGACGGTGCCGAGGACCGGCAGGCCCATCCGCTCCATGAGCAGCAGCCCGTAGCCGAGGCACTGGTTGTCCTGCACCAGGTCGAAGTCGCCCTGGCGCTGGCGCAGGTGGTCCCACGCCCGCAGCGAGAACGCTAGCGGCTCGGGGAACGTCCCGGACGAGAAGGCGGTCACCTCGGCCCAGTCCCAGCGGTCCTTCAGCTCCCAGATGCCGGGCATCCGCATGGGGAAGTGGTCGTTGTAGATGTCGAGGCTGGGCAGCTCGACCAGCGGCACCCGCTCGTCGACGATCGGGAAGGGCTGACCGGAGAGGACCTCGGCGTGGTGACCCATGTCGACCAGCGCCTTGGTCAGGTGCCGGGTGTAGACGCCCTGGCCGCCGACGTGCGGCTTGCCCCGGTAGGTGAGGAAGGCGATGCGCAGCGGGTCGTCGGGTCCGGGAACCGTCCGCGGGCGTGACGGGGCGCGGGACGGAGCGGATCGCATGACGGAGTAGCTTCGCCGGGCATTGACCCACCGGTCAAGCCGCCCTTCACGCAGGGTGGTGGAAAGGAACGCGGTGCGTGGTCTTGTCCAGAGGGTGCGCTCGGCGTCGGTGACCGTGACCCACCCGGACGGCGAACAGGAGCTCGTCGGGGCGATCGGAGAGGGCCTGTGCGTCCTTCTCGGCGTCACCCACGACGACGACGATCGGGCCGCGAGGGCGATGGCGGCCAAGTTGTGGAACCTGCGCGTGTTCGACGACGCCGACGGCGTGATGAACCTGTCGGCTGCCGAGCTCGGTCGACCGGTCCTGGTCGTCAGCCAGTTCACCCTCTACGGCGACACCCGCAAGGGTCGTCGGCCGAGCTACGTGGCCGCGGCGCGACCCGAGGTCGCCGAGCCCCTGGTGGAGCGGGTGGTGGCCGAGCTGCGGTCGCTGGGGGCGACGGTGGCGACCGGCCGGTTCCGCACCGACATGGCCGTCGAGCTGGTCAACGACGGACCGGTCACCCTCCTGGTCGAGACCTGAGCCCCACCGACCGTTCTGTAGTGCGAGATCCAGGCGAACGCCTGGATCTCGCACTACGAAACGGGGGGAGGGAGGGGGCGAAGGTCCACAGGAGGGCGCCGAGGGCCAGCAGCAGCGCCGGGAGGTCGCCCAGGGCCTGGGCGGGCACGGTGGCGTCGTGGCGTTCGATCGTCCGGGTGATGACCTCCTGCTCGCTCACCTCGGTCCGTTGGTGCACCCCGCCGTCGGGATCGACGAACGCGCTGAAACCGGTCGGGGCGACCTGCACCACCCACCGCCCCGACTCGACAGCGCGCAGCTGCGACATCGCGACCTGCTGGGTCTGGACCTGGGTCAGCCAGTAGCTCGACCCGTTGGTCGGGTTGAGCACCACCTGGCCGCCGGCCCGGACGCCCTCGCGGACCCGTCGCCCGAAGAAGATCTCCCAGCTGATCGCGACCGCCATCTTCCCGTGGCCGGTTCGCACCACCGCGGTGCCGGTGCCGGGGATCTGGTCCCGGGCGGGGAGCGTCCCGGCCGCGATCGGCTCGAACAGCCATCGCATCGGGACGTACTCGCCGAACGGGACCCGACGCTCCTTGTCGTAGCGGTCGGTCACCGGACCGTCCGGGTGCACGACGACCACGTAGTTGACGAAGTGCTCCCGCCCGACGCTCTCGACCACGCCGGCGACGATGGGGGCGTCGAGCCGAGCCGCCTGCTCCACCATCAGACGCAGCTCGGGGCTGTCGAGGAACGGTCGGCCCAGGTTGATCACGTTCTCGGGCCAGACGACCACGTCGACCGGTCCGGTGATGGTGCGGGTCGCCTCGAGGTGGGCCTGGAACACGATCGGGGCCTGGTCGCTCGAGTACCGCGTGCCCTGCGGCCCGCCGCCCTGCACTGCGGCGACGCGCACCCGGGCGACGGGTGATCCGATCGGCCACACGGCGCCGAGGATCGTGACGGCCACCACCGTGGCGGCCACGATCGCCGCGACCCGGAACCGGCGCTCGCCGATCAGTACCAGTGCCACGCCGAGCCCGGCCACCCCGAGCCCGACCAGCAGCACCCCTCCCAACCGGGCGAGCGGCAGAAGGGGGCCGTCGGTCTGGGTGGTCGCCAGCAGGGACAGGGGGATCCCGCCGAAGGGCGCTTGCTGGTGGAACCACTCGAACACGACGAGCAGAGCAGGCAGCGCCACCAGTCGACGGCGGTCCGCCGGGCACAGCGCCGCGACCACCGCCACCATGCCACCCCAGGCGACGAGGACGCCGACGACGTAGCCGGGAAGGGTCAGCCCGGCCATCCACAGCGTGGACGGGCCGAACCACATGACGCCGACCAACCAGCCCAGACCGGCTCGGGCCCGTCGGGTCCGACCGCCGAGCGCCACGACGAACAACGCGACGCCGATCGGGGCGAGGGGCCACCACCCCCACGGCGGCAACGCCAGGCACAGACACACCCCGGCGACGGTCGCCAGAAGCGCGGCCAAGCCCAGCGGGAGGGGCCGGGTCGGGTCGGGACGGGTCGGGTCGCCCTCGGCGGCCGGGCGCGCGGTCACGCGGGCCGGGTGCTGATCGCTGTCGACGGGGCCGTCCACGGTCGAGCATCCTTCCACGCTCCGTCGATACCGCCGGTGCGGGGCAGACTGGGGAGATGCGACGACGACGGTCCGAACGAGCCGCTCACGCCCGCGGAGCGAACCCGACCCGGCGCCTCCGGTGGAACGTACCGGCCTCGGTCGGGGCGCTGGTCGTGGTGGCCGCAACGGTCGTCGGCTGCAGCGGCTCCGACGAGTCGACGACGCAGACCAGCCAGCTGACCGGTGCTGCGGCCCAGGGTCAGAGCGCCGTGCGTGACCTGGGGTGCACGACGTGCCACAACGCCGAGGGCCGTGACGGTGCGGGTCCGACGTTCAAGGGCCTGGCCGGTTCGCAGGTCCAGCTCGCCGACGGCACGACGGTGACCGCGGACGACGACTACCTGCGGGTGGCGATCACCGACCCCGACCGCCAGGTGGTCGACGGATACTCGGCGATCATGCCGACGCGGAAGCTCACCGACGAGCAGGTCGAGCAGATCATCGCCTACCTCGACGCCATCGGGTCGACGTCCGGCTCCTGACCGGTCACCGGTCCCGGCCTGGGGGGAACCGGTGGCGCGGTCGTGCGTTCTCTCGTCCCTCCGCCCTCTCGCCCGCGCGTTCTCGCCCGTGCGTTGTTGTGGTCAGACGAGCAGCTCCCGCGATGCGCCCCGGCCCTGAGCGATGCAGGCGGGCAGGCCGAGGCCGCCGAGGTCCGCTCCCACCACCCGCACCGCGGGGGCGTCGGCGCCCAGCGCGGAGCGGATCCGGCCGACCAGTTCGAGGTGGCCGACCTGGTACTGGGCGAAGCCCGGTGACCAACGGCTGACCCGCGCGGCCACCGGCGCGACCCCGACCCCGAGCACCGTGGAGAGGTCCGCACGCACCGCCGCCACCAACTCGTCGTCGTCGAGGTCGGCCGGTCGGTCGTCGTGGCGGTGTCCGACCGCCACGCGCAGCACGGTGTGCGCCCCGTCGCTCCAGTGCGGCCACTTCCTCGAACCGAACGAGACCGCGGTGGCGAGCAACCCGGCGTCGCGGGGGACGAGCACGCCGGACAGACCCTCGGGCACGGTGACCCGGGAGGCGTCGAGGGCCACGGTCACGAACGCGACCGGCACGTGGACGATGCGGCGCAGGTGCGCCGCGGCGGCAGGGCTGAGATCGCCGACCAGCTCGGCGGCCGTCGGGGCGGGTGCCGCGACCACGACCGAGTCGGCGACCAGCGCGGGTCGGTCCGCGACCGTCACGGCGATCCGACCGTCGGTCGTCGCTCCCAGTCCGGTCACCGCCGTGGAGGTGTGGATGCCCGCGCCCCGCTCCCGCAGCCGGTCGGCCAGCGTGTCGACGAGGGTGGCCGTCCCGCCGGCCAGCGCCCGGAACACCGGCCCCGACGGCGGCGCGGCGGCGAGCCGGTGTCGCAACGCCAGGGTCAGGCTGGCGCCGTCGGCCGCGGCGGCGGCCAGCTGCGGGGTGACCGCTCGCAGCGAGAGCTCGTCGACGTCGCCGGCGTTGATGCCGCCGACGAGCGGACCGACCAGGTGCTCGACGACCTCGCGGCCGAAGCGGCCGCCGATGAACGCGCCGATGGCGACGTCGTCGGGCGGGGCCGGATCGGTCGAGTCCACCTCGCCGGCGACAGCGCGGACAGCGTCGTCGGACACGATGCCGGTCCGGGCGAGCTCATCGGCGTCGAGAGGCACGCCGAGGACGTGGCGGGTCGGGTACGGACGCACCGCGCCCCGCGCCCACACCGCGGCGCGCCCGATCGCCGGCTCGATGAGCTGGTCCTCGAGTCCGAGCTCGACGCACAGCTCGACGGCGTCGGGGACCCGGGCCAGGAAGTTGTCGGCACCTTCGTCGACGGTCCGCGGTCCGCCGGGCAGGTCGATGGCGGAGGTGCGCACCTTGCCGCCGAGGCGGTCCGACGCCTCGAGGACGGTGACGGTCACGTCGGCCCGGGCGCTCGCCTCCCACGCTGCGGCCAACCCGGTGACGCCCCCGCCGACGACGACGAGGTGGCGTCCGGCGCCATCGGCGCTCCCGTCGGTCGAGCGGTCCCCCGCGGGTCCGGGGGTCACGAGTCGCCCGCGGCGGTCCGGGCGGCGTCGGCCACCCGGCGGGCCAGAGCGGCCATGACCGACGGGTCGTCGTTGAGGACCGGGGTGCGTGCGAACGCGAGTCCGACCTCGGCGGCGACCGCCGCGGCGTCGATGTCGAGGTCGTAGAGGACCTCGAGGTGGTCGCTGGTGAAGCCCTGCGGCACGACCAGGATCCCGTCGGCGCGACCGGTGTCGGCCAGGTCGCGCACGATCTCGACGATGTCGGGTCCCCGCCACCGCTCCGGCGTCCGCCCGGCCGACTGCCATCCGAGACCCCACCCGGCCCAGTGCGCCAGCCCGGCGGCTCGGGCCGTGGCCTCGGCGGACTGCCGGAGCTGGTCCGCGTACGGGTCGTCGGCGAGCAGCCGCTCGGGCAGCGAGTGGGCGGTGAACACGACCTTGGTCCGCTCCGGCAGGGTGCTCAGCGCGTTGCGCACGGAACTGGCCTGGAACGCGATCAGCTCGTCGAGCAGGTGCCAGTTCTCGACCGCGGTCACCTCGACGCCGGCCTCGACGGCTGCGGCGCGGGCGCGGTCGAGGTACTGCCCGACGCTGCCCGCCGAGAAGTGCGGAGCGAGGACGACGCCGACGATGCGGTCGACCCCGACGCCGACCAGGGTGGCCACCCCGTCCTCGATGAACGGCGACGCGTGCTTCTGACCCAGGGCGGTCACGAACCCGTCGGGCTCGATCGCGTCGAGGGCGGAGGCGAGGGCGTCCACCTGGGCCCGGGTGCGCTCGGCCATCGGCGACGTGCCGCCGATGGCGTCGTAGCGGGTGGTCAGGTCGGTGAGCTGCTCCGGTGTCGGCGGTCGGCCGCGGCGGATGTGGGTGTAGTACTCCTCGACGCGCTCCGGCGACCCGGGCGTTCCGTAGGCCATGACCAGTACGCCGGTGGTCACCCTGTCGGCTCCGTCCGGTCCTGGGGTGCGGGCGCGGTCGGCCCGGAGGCGTGTACGTGGGCGACCAGGCGCTCGAGCACCTCGGGGTCGGTCTCGGGCAGGACGCCGTGGCCGAGGTTGAACACGTGGGCTGCTCCGCCGCCACGGCGCAACACGTCGTCGGCCGCCGGCTCGGTGGCGGCCCACCCCGCCGCGGGCAGCGCCGGGTCCAGGTTGCCCTGCAGCACCGTGCCGGCCGGGACGCGGGTGCGGGCCGCGTCCAGCGGCGTGCGCCAGTCGACGCCGACCACCTCGGCTCCGGCGGCGGCCATGAGGCCCAACAGCTCGCCGGTGGTCACCCCGAAGTGGATGCGGGGCACGCCCAGCTCCCCGGCGGCGGCGAGCACCTTCGAGCTGGCCGGCAGTGCGAACCGCTCGTAGTCCGCGGGCGACAGGGCGCCGGCCCACGAGTCGAACAGCTGCACCGCGGACGCGCCGCTGTCGACCTGGGAGCGCAGCGAGGCGATCGCCAGGTCGGCCAGGCGGTCCATCAGCTCGTGCCACAACGCCTCGTCGGTGTGCATGAGCGCCTTCGTCGCCACGTAGGTGCGCGACGGACGTCCTTCGAGCAGGTAGCTG
>WBZM01001129.1_pt1 | contig 28873 bp, 20 predicted proteins | sample 5204271 | NCBI WGS metagenome assembly WBZM01 (sample SAMN12344346, study PRJNA552823) | activated sludge metagenome | biome: Activated sludge suspended growth; feature: Nitrification reactor; material: Wastewater; isolation source: activated sludge from nitrification reactor of wastewater... | reverse complement strand
CGTCGATATCCCGGCGAAGGGAGTCGTAGTCCATGGGGGGAAGGTGCTGCCAGCGAGCCGTCAGAGCCTCGGCGGACAGCCCCTTTCGGACGGGACGTAGCTCCGCCACATCCTCACCATCGCGAGTGATGGTGATCTGCTCGCCGCGCTGGACCCGGTCAAGCACTTTGCCGCCCTGGTTTCTGAGTTCCCGAACGCTTACTCTTGCCATTCTTCGAGTGTATCACCGGTGATACAGAGTCAATCTTGCCGTGGCTTGAGTAGAACTCTGCCGGGTATCTCGGGCCCAGCCCGAACTGCGGCATTCCGCCTTCGCGGTAGGGCTTCTTTCTGCTGCCCGACTTCGGCATGACGATGTTGGTCTTCTCGCAGATGATCTCCATAAAGGTCCTGGTAACCGTTTCGTCGTGCTTGTACTCCGGCCACATCAGGAAAACGAGGCCGATTCCGTTGCGGTCCGGCAGGGCATAGACCCGACCCCATTCGAGCTTGTGAATGAGCTGATCCTTGATCGCATGGCCGATCGCCTTGGCCCGCTCGTCCAGCCAGGCTTCATCGACGTCGGGAAAATGGCTGACCTCTATGCAGAAGGTGCGGGTCAGGATCTCGTTGTCCATTGCTCCGTCTCCCTGATTAGGAAAGCGACCGGTTCAGGCCGCGAGTTCCTGGTCGCGGGGCGGGTCGCTGATGACGATCTCGCGGATGATCCCGATCAGCTTCTCGGGCACCGAACGGTCCAGCCCCGGGCCGGCGGGATCGACCTCAAAGAAGACCCGGAACCCGTCGATGTCCGGTTCGGCAACGACGGAGTGCCAGAGAAAGGCCCCGGCAAGCTGCTCGCCCATCGCATCCTCGATCGCCTCCGCCTTCTCCAGCAACCAGGTCAACTCCCCGGTGAAGTCAGCGAACTCAAGGCAGAACTTCTGATCATCAGCAACACCCGACATCACGACCCTCTCTTTCGGACGATTCCGCAGCCGCCACACACGACCACCCAAGAGAGTCAGTCCCGAGCGAGAGAAACTCGCCCCCGGGAGATCAGGATTCAGAGATCAAGATCATCAAGCAGGTCGGCATCAGGATGGTCAGGAGGCAGCTTCCCACCCATGCTGAAGTCGAGCTCTTGATCATCATCGTCGTCATCGCGACGACGCCGAACTGAACCAACCAGGTCTTGAAGCTCGTCTTTGACTCCGGCTTCTGCCGGGTCTTCGTCAGAGTCAGGTGAACCGGTTATGAGCCTGACCTCAGACGGGCCGGGCCATCTCGGCGAAGAGGCACAGGGCGTTGATCAGGCGCATTTGCTCCACCGATCGGGCTTCGACCTCAAGAAGTTTCGGGCTAGCCACTACAGCGGCCAGGCAGCGAGCCCGCGAAGTTGCGACGTTCAGGCGGTTGCGGCTGAAGAGGAACTCGATGTTGCGGGGGATGTCCTCACCCGAAGAGGTTGCCATTGAGAAGATCACGGCCTGGGCTTCCTGACCCTGGAACTTGTCGACGGTGCCGACCCGGGCGCCATCGGGCAATGTCTCGATCAACTGACGGACCTGCGCGTTGTACGGGCTGACGACTAGGACATCATCGATCCCTACCGGATGCTCCTGACCTTCAACGTCGACATATGTGGCCGACCCGTCGGTCAACTTGCGGAAGAGCTCGTTGATCACCTCGGCTTCTTCCGGACACCGTTGTCCCCGGTTCTGATGCGTCACCGGAATCCAGCTGAGACCGGTTCCCGAAAGCAGTCCGTCGGAGTTGATCCGCTGGCGGTCGCGGTCCGGCGCGGAGTGGAGCCGGCCTTCATACATCAGCTCCGAGATGAATGAGGTCACATCGGGATGCATGCGCCAGGTGTTGTCGAGAAAAACGCCGCGGTCTTCGGGGATCGTCTGTTCCGATCCGAGCAGGTGCTCGAGCACGGAATCACCCGAGCCATCGGGATGTCTGGCTTGCCTCACCTGCGCCAATTGCTGGGGATCGCCGAGCAGCACAACATTCTTGGCGGCGGTCCCCATTGCAAGCGCGTCGGCGAGTGAGATCTGACCGGCCTCGTCGATAAACAGGTAGTCGACCGGCGTCGTGTCTTCGCGGCAGAAGTACCAGGCGGTACCTGCGACCAAATCCAGGTTCGGGTCATTCAAAGCCCCGTTGTCGTTCGAATTGCCGATCATCGGAACCGGAAGTTCTGATCTGAACTCCTTGTCGTCCTTGCCCTTCTTCATTCCGCGCAAGGTGATCGACTTCTCGACCGCGGCTTCTTCGATTCCCGAAAGCAGATTGTTGATCGCTTTGTGGCTGTTCGCCGACACGCCGATTCGCTTTCCGGACGCGATCAAATCGACGATCACGCGCGAACCGGAGTAGGTCTTGCCGGCCCCCGGAGGACCCTGGATGAACAGGCAGGTCGAATCCATCCGGGTGACCAGATCGCTCAGTTCATCCAGATTCGCTGAATCGGCAAGCAAGGCATCTCCCGCCGAAATCCCTTCGACGCGAGGTGTCCGGCGAAGCAGGATGTCCCGGCAGGCCCGGTACTGGCCGGTGCTCTCGAGACCTTCGGCGACTATGTCGTCGGCGAGGCGGCGAAGTGATCCTCTTTGTTCCTCAGTGTCGTAGGGACCCTTGGGAACCAGGCTGTGCGGGAGAGGTGAGCCAGCATGGCCAGGCCCCCGCTTCAACTCCAGTGTCCCGGCTGCCAAGTCCACCGAAAGGATTTGGACTTGCGGCTTTGGCCTGTCGGGATCCAGGCATGCGCCCGGCCCCAGCTTTGACTCCTGCGGAGGAAGGTGCATTCGATGCGCGGTTGATCGAAGCACGGGACGTGGCGGGGTGTCCGGATCTGGCCGGAGTCCACCGATCGCTTCCTGATCGTCGAGGAAGTCGTCCGGGTCCGAGTATTCGAGCCGTTCGAAGTACGCCCACCAGACTGGCCGGGCTTCGCGCTGGTGGTAGTCGACCAGCCGGCCCATCAGCCACCCGGCCTGTTGCTCGGGCGTACGGTCAGAGGCCAGGTCCGGAACGTCAGCGTCCAGCTCATGCCGGACATCCGCGTTCGCCTCCAGACGTTCGTCCTGGCCTTCGGTTTCGAAGTCCGCGAGGAACCAGGGGAACTCGGTTCCGAACTGCTTCGCCGCCTCGTTCCGTCGCTCCAGCAGCCAGTCCCGGCACTCCACCGTCGATACGCAGTCGTCCTCGTTGTATTCGAGGATCGCTTCCTTGATCGAGTCGTCGCCGGTTTCGAGCCACTCTTCGAACTGGATGATCGAATCGCCACCGTCGGCGACCGCCGTATCCCGGCCGTCCTGCTCGGGTCGGTAGTACGCCTCTACCTTTTTGATCGAGTAGCTGTCCTGCCCGAGCCGCAGGCTTTCCTTGACCACCTTGTAGAGGTCGACGAAAACCTCGCCGCGAAGCAGCTCGTCGAGCTCGAACTCGCGGGTCGAGTAGGTCGCTGCGAGTCGCTTTAGGGCGGTCACTTCATAGGGCGCGTAGTGGTAGATGTGAAGTCCAGGCCAGGTCTTGCGGCGATCACCCACGAAGTCGATGAAGTCCTCGAAGGCCTGGCGCTCCTCGGCCGAATCCTTGGCCCAGATGTGCTTGAACTCTTGGCCGCCGGAGTCGATCTCGACCCAGCCGAAAAGGTACTCGAGGCCGCTGTCCCCATAGAGCGGGTCACCTTCGAAGTCGAAGAAAATGTCACCGTCGGAGGGGGCGGGCAGGCGTTCGAATCCCCGCTCTTCCCGCGGTTCGAGAAGCTCGTACTTTGGTGTGCCATCTTCCGAAGCGACCTGCAGCGAGGCCTGAGCCTGAAGCTTTGCCAGCGCGTCCTTTCGTAGGTCTTCGACTTCCTGTTCGGGGTCTAGTTCGGCAAGCGCGTGGACTGTTCTGACCCCAGCCAGCTCTAGCGCCTCGACCTGGTCCCGGCGAATGCCTGCGACCCGAGTCAGGTGGTTGGCCTCATCCAGTTCCCTCGAACACTTGTCCTTCCAGCCACAAATGTCGCAATGGGCGACAGGGTAGGGGGCGCTCCCGAGAACTCCTGCCGCGAAGTCGGCTTCGAAGGATGAACTGAGTTGCCGGTAATAGGAGGCGAAATCACCTAGCCGGTAGGTCTGTTGCTCCCGGGTTCCGAGGATCACGTGGATATGTTCGGGCGGGTCGCCTCCCTGGATCTTCTGAAGCAATTCGCTGTAGAAGCAGAGCTGGACGATGAAATAGGGCTTTGAGCTGCGGGCTAGTTTGGTGTCAGCGACCTCGTATGAGAAGTCCCCGAGGTCGGACGGGCGGTCGACCCGGAAGAGGAAGTCGGTGTGCCCCCGCCGCTCGCCGTCGAAGAAGGTGGCCTGGAAGATCACCTCGGGCCCGGCCTTCATGGCCTCGGCCGTCTCGGCGGCAGCGGCTTCCAAGGCTTCGATGCCGCGGTCTTTGGGGCCAGTTAGTTCGACAACGTTCTTACCTTCCGCCTTCAGGCTCTCCAGGTAGGCATTCTCGTGTTCGTCACCCTTGCGAGCCAGCAGCTCACCGGTGGGGCTCGGAGCGGGTTCCTCGTCAAGCTCACCAAGCGCCTTCTGGAGGTTCAGAAAAAGCAGGTGCCGACAAGCCAGCCGATCATTCAGATCGCTGGCGGAAACAATCCGCCTGTCTCCCAGAATCTGCATCGTCGAATTGGGTCTATATACGTTCCCGGTTTCTGACAACAGAAGGGATTGACCTCGGCCGTACCATTTCAGTCATGGGAGAGAAATGCTGGATTGGGGTCGACTTCCGCCGCTGAGCGATAGGTTGGAATCTTGAGTCGCCTCCCGAACAACGCGTACTGGGTTACCGAGGGCCAACTGATGGCTGGTCCGTATCCCGGGGAAAAGCAAGAGGCGGAAGCTATCCGGTCGCTTACAGAACTGAGCGACGCCGGAGTCACCTTCTTTCTCGATCTCACCCACCCGAAAGGGGCGAGTACCGATCCTCTGGAGCCTTACGAGCACCTGTTGCACCGCCTGCCAGATGGACGACAGGCTGGTTATGCGCGCCGCTCGATTGATGATCTCGGCGTGCCCGATATTCAGTCAATGGCAAGGCTTCAGGCTCAGATCAGCGGCTTGATAACTAATGGCGAGGTTCCCTACATCCACTGCTGGGGCGGGGTCGGACGGACCGGAACCGTAGTTGGTTGTCGACTGGTCGAGCAAGGAATGAGTGGCGAAGAGGCGATAGCCCACGTCGCCGCTTTGAGGGTGGGCCTCGAAAATGCCGACAAGCCCTCGCCTGAGAATGAACTTCAAATGGCGTTCATCCGAGACTGGAAGCGGACGGGAGCAAGTTCAGAAACGGTGCAAGCCGCTGAAGCCGGGGCGGATCGGCTTGAGAACGTTGTCCGCCTGAACCGAATGGCAGCCCGGCACCTGAATGAATGCCTCGAGGAGTACTCGACTAACACGCCGATTCCGGAAAGCGCATTAGGTGAAGCTCTCGACCCACCCTTGCTTCCGGAGAGCTTCGAAAACGATCTCGGGAAGATTCTCGAACACCGAATGATCCAGCGAATCGCGATCGGGTTTTGGCATCAGGCTGACGGTGAGGGTCTTGCTCGACTCAGGGCGGCGATCGAGGCCGCTGAGGATGCGGCTGATCTTGAGTTCGATGAAACGGATCTTGTTCTTCGGGACGATGACGGGGCCGGACCAAATCTACGACTCGATCCATCCCGAACCGAGGCTCTCAACCACGAGCCCCTCGAGCATTTCGTCGAGTACCCGGTTTACGTCAGATCGATTAAGGAGCGAAGGCGCTGGGACGCGGCGGCGAAGACCGCAGCAGCGATGGTCAGCGGCGAGAACCCCTTAATAGAGGGCAATGCTGAAACCGTCTGGCTGGCTACCCGGGCCCTCTACAAGAGCGACATCCCGACCGAAACTCTGGAAGCTGATCTACCCGAACCCAGATGACATCTTCAACGGGAACTCTGCGTCGATACTCAAGCACTGCGGTCGCAGTACCGGGCGAAGCGCGGGAATCGACTAGTCGAAGACTGGGGGAGATCCTTCAGGAAGCGATCGGCACCGAAATGTTCCGGACCGACGTACCCGAGAGGATCGGCGTGCTGGTGAAGCTGGATGGTGCCGAATCAACCCAGAGGATTTCTCTCCAACGAAGAGGCGACAACTTGGTGTTGGCCACCTGGCCGGGGGAACTGAAGGATCAGGCACAGGCGTTCTATGGATCCGGCCGGGCTGGTCGGGTACTCGGTCTGATCGATTCGCATGACGAATGGAACGCGCGCAGCGATTTTCACCTTGGTTTCCATACAGCCAACAAGATCTCCCAGCGGTTCCACCCCGGCGAAGCAACCGAGATCCATCAGTACGTTGAACGTTGGTCCGGCCCCGACGCTGACACGCCCAGAGCCTGGAAGCGGGACCGGGTCGACGAAGAGCTCTGGGACTGGATGCTGGAACGAGGACTGGTCAGCGATCGGGATATTCCCGCGTTCGAGGTCTACCTCTCTCAGCTCCTCAACCGCGATGCACATGTGAGGTCCGGCATCGAACTCAACCGGACCTGGAGTTGGGACCGGGCGGTGGCCCTGGACGAAGCTGGCGACCTGGTCGGAGAAGTCAGGGAAGCGATCAAGACCCTGCTCGACACGTTGGGCGAGCCGATGGTCCCTTCGCTGCGAAGCTGACTAAATCGTCGAACCAGAGGACGACGATTGGCCGGAACCAGTGATTCCGAGCGTCAACTCCTCTGCTTCATCGAATTCGGACACATAGAGGACGACCTTCCGCGAACGGGTCTCTTCCTCGTGCTCCTCGCTGCTCATCGACTCGTATGGATCGCGAACTGTCCGCAGAAACGGTCTGGCGTCAGGAAGGTCGCTTCGGAGATTGCCTGCCAGGTACAAGTAGAAATGGGAGCGGAGATCGGGACTTTGCGCGGTTTTCCACTCGTTCCAGGTCATCGCCTGGGTCCGCGAATGGACGCCCGAGGACTTGAGTTCAATCATTCTGTCCACGGGCGAGCTCTGATCGGCACTGACCGTGAGGATGTCGCAGCCGGGGTGTCGAGAGTCGACGCCGTGCTTGACGAGGTAGGTCATTGCTCGTGCAAAGCTTGATGAGTGCTCAGTCGCAACGGTGATCAGTTCTGGGCTCGAAATATCGAAGACGAATGCATGTGGCTGGTCATCATCCGAGCCAGGATCAAAGACCTCCGCCTTCGAGAGTCCAGCATTCCTAAGCCGGTTTCTTTCGAACGTCATCGCGATGAACATGCCGAGGTGGTCGAGCACGCCCAGATCAGTTCGCCCGCCGTAACCGCCCCGGTTTCCATCGGACCCCGGCTTTCGCGGGCTGCTGTCTTTGGGGGCGGGATTGCGCGCATTGCCGCGGACTCCAGTGAGCGAGACAGGAGTTCCGTCAACGAGTAGCTGGTCTGGTGAATACAGCGGCGTTGCGGGAGCGAGCACCTCAGCTTGCTCAGGCTTCGGTGGGCTGGCGGGAGTCTCATCGACAGCCTCGCCCGGCTCTGGGGGGATCTCCACGACCGGCGACTTTGGGGCTTCGCGGGAGCCGCCCTCGTCAAACAAAGCCTGGCGTGCTGCTTCAAGGTCGGTCGGTGCTCCGGCAAGCGACAGGATCCGGAGGCGGGTGGCGCCATCGGGCGCGTTGATAAGAGCAAGGAATGCCTCGAAATTAGTGGCACCAAGCCCATCTGCGAACGCAGTGGCTAACGCTTCGGCCTCAATTGGCGACGGTGGCCAGCCATGCTCTCCCCACCTCACAAACGCGCGCGTGCCCGTACCCTCGTGTCTGAGGTCGACGAACGCGGCGCGATGAGCAGTCTCGCCGACCGATGCCCCGTCCAATTGACAACCCACTTCGAGCGATTCGACCGGAAGCAGGGTCTTCACGAGTCGCCCTATCGTCGACGCGTCGCGCCTTTGTAGTTGTTCGGCGGGACGATCCGCGCTCAGTCGCGCGAGGAGGTAGGGCGCGAGTTCAAATAGACCTTCCCGAAAGTCTGTGAGTTCGCGGCCATTGAGCGCCTCTGGGCCGGGATTCGGGGCCCAATCGAGCTGATCCTCAAGAACCCGGACCCCGAAGAGCCTGGTAAGCGGCAGGCGGGCATTCGCGCTTGAGTCATGCACGAGTGTCCAGAGGTCTGGTGGATTCCCGAGTCGCTCACGGGTTCCGTTGCGCTCTGCCCACACGACCTTGCCGGCCTCACGAAATCGAATCCCGTCGTGGCCATTGCTTTCAAGAAGCGGGGAATTGGACAGACATCCCGGTTCGTAGCGACCAGACTCGTCTTGGCCAGGAAGCAGTTCGATAAGAGACCTGTATGTGGGCCTGACGACTTCCCGGATTGCCGCACGATCGGGGCCGCCTTCATACATCCTCTCAAGACGACCAAGGATCGTCTTCGCATCCTCGGTACCGAAACTCGAAGCAGTTATCTCTTCCCGGGTATCCAGGGAGGAAAGGAGCGGACGTGCACGTCGGGCGGTTTCGTCAGAGGTAGAGAGAACGGGAAGCAGTTGCGAGCAGTCCACTCCGCCTCGTCTTGAACTGAAGCGGCGCTGCAGCTCCGAGGTTCGAATCCAGGTGTTCGCGGGTGACCTCGGGCCGTGCGAGGTCGGAAGGAAGTCCCGCTGACGGAGCCTGGAGAGCCAGAAGTTCTCGCCGAGATAATGGCGCTCATCCGCTTGTGCTCGCGGCGGCTTGGTGCGCATGCTTGGTACCAGGCCATCGGCAACTACGGCAACCTCAACGCGGGCAAAACGCTGTAGCTGGGTCCAGTTTTCGACCAGGTGACCGAGAAACGCACGCGCCACCGCACAGCTTGCGTCGCTTGTCGCCGCCTCAAGGAGCGGCGCGATGTACTCAAGATCATGGACCGAGTAGAAGTACGCACTTCCCTCCTGAAAACCACGGTCAACCAGGTCCGCATGAACCCTCTCCCTGAACGGCTGCCACAGTTCGTCGGGAAGTTCGTGAAATGCCCAGCCGCGAGGCTTGGCGAGGTCTTTGGTAGTCAGCCAGCCCGACTTGCTGTCTTCAACATCGGCGAAATGAACAGGACGAACGGCCCGGTTTACACCGACCCAGCAAAGAAACGACAACCAGCGGTCGCGATCGGTTGAATCGAGCGCTGCCTCTTCGTCCTCCTCGATATCCACCTCGTCGTCGCCTTCGTCGATATCCGCATCCTCTTCGGCGGCTCCGAGCAAGTGCCGGTACTTCTCAAGCAGCGGCACCAGCGCCTCCGGAGGTGCAATAAGCGGAACCTCGGGCACGGTTCCGCCTGTCTCGGTGATCGCTTCCAGCACGCGCTCGATGGACGCATCCCCGATCCAATCCGAGCCGAAATACACGCGGTACGCCGGTCGCCATTCATATCGTTCCGGCGTGTCCGTGCGGCAAGGCACAGGGAGCCGAGAAAGGTTGAACAGCGCGCGGTTGGTTCCGAGTCGCTCATACGGAAGAGGGGAAGATGGATTTGGTGTGCGGCCAGATAGCTGACAGACGGCTGCCAAGGTTTCAAGGGTCTGGAGTTCCTCACGTCCCTCAGCCCGACCGCCCTCATCAACAAGCGTAAGGGCAGGAAGCACGCTGCTTCGCATGACGTCGGGGAACTTGAAATCTCGGACACCGAACAGGGCTTGCCACGCTGCCATCTGGTCGCGCAAAATCTCTTTGCGCTCCTTGGGAGTCAAGGCACCCCAGCAGACATCTCGGGACAGGAAGCAAAGCCCTTGCAAGGGGATGGTGCCGCTGAGCGTGCGCGGTGGGTAGAAGCAGTCCTGCTGGCCGACCGCGACGCGTTGAATCATGCCGTTCCCGTCAACTCCGACGGGAAAGAGAAGTGCAGACCGAACAGCTGACTCGAATTCTTTTCGGCTGGCAGACGGAAGCCCGTCCCACGTAGCTTCAAGCACACTCAGTACAGGGTCCACATACAAGCCCCCGGATTCATGCTCAACAAGCCGAGTATGGCCCAGGTCGCCCTCGGCCAGAGCAACAGGGGATTCGCCCGGCGTCAGTTCACGCGCACCGTGATCGACTAGTACGAACGCAGACCTCCCGCCACAGACCGAAGCATCAGGCAGTGCGAGGCCGTCGAAGTCGGCATGCTCGGGCAAGAGTTCCCGAAATCGCGAGCCACAGGTTTCGTCCTGGACCAGGGTGGGAACTACGCACTGATCCACTGAGACCCGTTCTCCTGAGCTCAAAGAAACGAGATTGACGCTCGAAAGTGCCTCGCGCATGCCTTCCGTTAGCACCTGGCCGGTGTTGGTTGCCGCTGGCTCACCGGGCTCACCCACCCCCCGGTCGAGAAGTTCGAGAATCTCGGGGTCGTTCGCGCCAAGCTCGCGAAGCGCTGGTACCAGTGATTGTCCGAATAGCCAAGCGGCCCGACCGAGAAGCCAAGCGTTGTAGTCGCTCGAATCGTCAGATACTCGTACCTCTTGGCGCGAGAGATCTGCGCTGAATGCTCCATTGACCAGGATGGGGTAAGGGCAAGGCTCACCAGTCGGCAAGAAAACATGAAGGACGCGAGACTCTGGCGGCAGCGCTACCGGTTTTCCGCCAACGAGCTCAGCTGCGACAGCTACTTCGCTGAGCTCGATCCCCTCCCACGCGTAGCCGTCGAGCGCCCCGCGACTTTTGCCAATCTCAAGGCTGTTGTCGTGGGCGACCAGAAACTGGCGATCCCCGGAATCCAGCGAGTTGACTGTGATGCGATAAACGCCTGGCACCGAAAGCGCAGGAACCTTCACCCACCCGGTCCCGTCTTGGTGCTCGCGGGTGAGCCCCCAAATGATCTTTTCTTTCCTCCCGTCCACATCCACCTGGACCTCGATCCGTTCAAGGTGCTTGAGGAACACGATTGCAGTAGCCGGCAGACCGAGTAGCCGATCGGCGAGCTGCTTTCGCCGGTCCTGGTCCATGTCGCCTCGAAGTGGGAATCGAAACAACGTTCGAATGCCCTGTTGTTTGGCCTCCTCCCATTCAGCTGGTGGAGTTGCCACATTGGCCGGGAAGCGCATTGCCGGAACTCGATCGGGTGGCGGCTCGCCGAGTTCCTCCAGGAGCGCTTCAATAGAAACCCGGGCAAACTCACGACCAAGACGGAACGAGAAGCTCTCAGAAAAGACCTCGGGGCCGTTCGTGATCTCGAGAACTGACTTGAACCCCATGCCTTTGTGTCCAATGGATGCCCGCCGGCGCCCGACGGACGCACCCTTGCTGCTGGCACCGATGCCGCACAGTCCACGCACATCGTCTTCGTCAAGCGGCCGACCGGAGTTTCCGACCCACAGGTCCGTATTGGTGAGCCGAACCCAGACCGAATCTTCATGGGTCGGTTGGCCGGCCATGGCATCGTCGGCATTCTGCAGAAGCTCGTAGACGATCCGGCCCTGGTAATCGTGGGCGATCTCGGCCTCTTGGGAAACGTCCTCGCGAAGCCGAGTGACACTCGCCCGGTAAACGGCAAGGTTCTGCTCGCAGATTGCATTGATCAGCTCCTCGCCAAGCACACGGACACTCTTTCACTTCTGTCGGCGCTGAAGTTAAAGTCAACGAGGTGGGGGCTGGCGCGCTGGTGCCCGAGGTTGCTCCATGACGACTCAGGCCTCCACTTAGACTTGCTTGCGTGATCTACTTGGGCGTCGACTTGGCATGGGGTGAAGGAACAGAGGAGAAGTCGGCCAACCTGTCCGGGGTCGTTGCCCTCAGCGCCACTGGGAAGATCTTGGATGCCGGGTGGTGTGAGGGCGTTGCAGACGTTGCAAGTTGGATGGACAGGCTAGGCGGCTCAAGCCAATCCCTCGGGTTCATTGATGCTCCCCTCGTGGTGACCAACCCGGCGGGCCAGCGTCTCTGCGAGACAGAGGTGGGCCGTCGTTATGGCCGATGGAAAGTCTCGGCCCATTCGACGAATCAGAACTCAGCAAACAAGGCCGGGGTTCGGCTACGCGAAGAACTTGAGAGACGCGGCTGGTTCTACCACGATGGCCTCGGTGGTCCTCCTTCCGGAGGTCGCCAATTCAGCGAGTGTTACCCCTACACCACGATCGTTGGCGCTGAGGAACTTGGGTATGAAGATGAGCGTCCGCCATACAAAAAGCTGAATCAGAAGCTTCCGGCCTCTGAGCGCCGAGCGAGCCGCGCAAGCATCTGTGACGAACTCATAAGTCGGATCGCGGGTCTCGTCAGGGCCCAGCCGCCGATCGACCTCTTGTCCCATGAGGTAACCGCCTCGCTCGTGCTAGAAAGGTCGCCCACGGCCGAGAAAGCACACAAGCAACGCGAGGATCTCTTGGATGCGGCAATCTGCGCTTGGACTGCTGCACTTTGGGACGTTCGCGGATTCGCTCGATGTCAGGTGCTTGGTGTAGACAACGAAGGCGAAGGTTCAAATGCGACCATAATTGCTCCTGCCAAGCCGGAGCAACGAGTCGAATCTAGAGACTAACTGCTAGATGCCACTCTGGGTAGGCCGCCTTCTATCGCGACGTGATGCGGAGCCCGTCACCGCCATTGTGTCGCCGTCATCTCAGCCCGTGTGCCCTTGACGGCCATCCAGGTCACAAGACGGACTTCGTGCTTCTCGATGTCCGGTAGGGGCTCTCGGGGTGGTGGCTCGGTGATTCCAGCTTCGTCGAGGATTTCGGTGATGAGATTAATTCTTTCCTCATCAGTGCTTCCATCTTTTAGCGAGACTCTGACTTGACGTGAAACCTTGGCCGACGGAACGCTGTTCAGTCGCCTGGCAAGCTTGGCCTGTTCGTCCTTGCCGAGGTACCCGCCTTTGTGGATAACAAGCAAGTACGCATCTCGGAAAGACAGGGGCAGGTCGGGCTGGAAGGCATTTGGATCGGTAAGTTCCTTCCAGGCTTCGTAGACACTGTCACGGGCAATTTCCCATGCGTCGAAGGCTAGGTCGTACACGGTTTCGGGGAGCCATCGTTCGGCCGTAGCGTTCTGGGGGTCAGCCACTCTCAACGAGATGAGCGTGTCCGCCGACACGACGGCTTGCCCATCTTCGTTGTGGCGGACGTTCCAATTCTCATCCGCTGGGACATATCTGAACCACGGCTTGCCGCTCTTTCCAATCTTCACGCAAAAGACGTAACCGTTGCCGTTGACGGCGGGATTGATGAAACCGCTCCCGGAGCCGAAGGGCAGGCTTACAATGTCATTCTGAAAGGCCGGTTCCGTCTCCAGGTTGAATGCCCCGAAGAGCCGCCGCCGATACTCCTCTCCGGACAATGAGGCGCTTGATCCTCCGGCATCGAGAAGTTCCTCGAACTCATCGGTTACCCGATCGTCTGTGAGGTTGACTTCGTGGCCTAGGCCTCGACCGGGGAGCACCTGTCCCGCTCCGACAGCTGCATCGGCTAGCGCGAGTTTGGCCTCCAAACGAGATTCGAGTTTAAGTAACTCGTCGAGGCGCTCGGCTGGAAAGAAAAGTCCCAGTTGGACGTAATCGTGCTTGGACCCGATCCGGTCGACTCGGCCGTGTCTTTGCACAATCCGCATCGGATTCCAAGGCAGATCGAAGTTGACCATCTGGCCGGCTTGTTGCAAGTTCACGCCCTCGGCAAGAACGTCAGTAGTGAAGAGGACGTCGAACTCGTCATTCGCAGTTGGCTCACCGTCGGAATTCCGCGGTCCGGCGGTGACAGGAGCGAATCCGGCAATCGTCGAAGCGCGGCCACCCTGATCGACTCCTCCGTGGGCACCCCGTTCGTGCGTGCTTGCGTAGGAACCCATGATCGGAGGAGCAACCCTGTCCTTGTAATCGGACAGGGGTGAGTCAGGTGGGGCCGCGGAGATCGCTTTGACAACCGATTCGTGAATCGGCAGGATCGTGTCAGTGAAAGCAGAGAAGATGATGACCTTTCTTCGGTCCGAGTGGGAAAGGCCACGCGCGTCGACTCGCCGAGCTGCTGCTGCGATCTCGGTCAATTCCCCTATCAGTTGCTCGGCCTTGGGCTCGGTGCCACGAACTACTGCCGCCGCGAGATCTCGGAGTTCACCGAGCAAGGCGATATCGGACTCAACATCGGCCTGAAGCTCAGCCAGGTGGTATCCATCCGCCGACTCGATCTGATCGTCCTCTTCATCATCGAACTCAGCCACGAATTCGTCGAGGTCATCTGAATCCGAGGAGACCCAATCTCCTAGCGCCTCACCCTTGAGAACGTACCCTTGGTCAAGCGCGTCCAAGAAGGCGTCGTGGGAGGTGATCATCCTATCTAGCGACGCATGCAGCGCTTGGGGACTCGACTCCAAACGCTTGAGGAGGCCCGACCGGAGCAGGCCAGCGTTGGTTATCTGAAATTCCTGTAAGTCTTGATCAACCGTGTACATGCTCGACATGTATCGGGCAAGCATGAGACGCTCCGGGTCGCGACTTCGATCTTTCCAGGCGTGAGGTGCGTGTGGGTCTGTGGGATCGTCGAGGGCATAAACCATCGCGTCGATGAGGGCGAGCCCTTCGGAATTGAGGTCATACTCGATTCGGCGAACCTTGGGCTTGGGAAAATGGATGGTTGTCAGTTTGCCGTCAGGCCCGTAGATCATCTCATTGGCGTAGTGTTCCTTCACAAACTTCCGTGTGCGTCGAACCGCAACCTGATCCATCAAGTCAAACAGATGTTCAGGCGTCAGATTCGCGGGGTCGATAGCTTGAGCTTGCCTGATGTACTCACGAATGCTAGGAATGCCACGCGATGCAAATCGAGCATCGTCTCGTATGAAGTACTTGACCAGTGTTTCGAGGTCCGCGAGTGAATTGTTGACTGGCGTCGCTGTCAGCAATACAACTCGTTTGGACCCACCCGCGGTGATAACCCGGTCGACAGCCCCGGAGCGCTGTGCCCCGGAATTTCGCAGGTTATGCGCTTCATCGACGACCACCAGCGAGTAGTCCTCTATCTCCTGAAGAAACGCGTCTATTGGGCCCTTGTCTGTATCGAGTCGATTCCGCACTTCTTCATACGAGTAGACCTTGACCCAGCGACTAAAATCATGGGTCTCGAGAAACGGTTCCCACATCGATGACTTTAGGGCGGCGGGGGCAACGATCAGCACACGCTGGCGGTTGATGTTCGCCGTGTGATAGATCACCTCGCCGGCGAGGTAGGTCTTGCCTAATCCAACTTCGTCGGCTACAAGCACGCCTCCATGTTCATCGAGTAAGCGCTCCATTCGCATGACTCCGTCAGCCTGGAAGCTAGTGAGATTCAAGCCTGTCTTGACGTTCGGATTCTCATCGTTATCGACGTGCTCGCCGTAGAGCTCCCACAGCATTCGGAGATAGATCGTCCACGGTGCGTGCGGGTCCCAAAGGCGCCCATAGAGCCCGGCAAGGTCATACGGCTCGCTCTGCTCCCAAAAGTGCTCGAACCACTCCCGTACCTTGATCGCGGAATTCGTTCCGCCACCAGTGCCCAGGTTAAGTTCGGCATTGAGGGCCAAGCCAGAGTACGTCAAGTTTGATGACCCGGCAATTGCTGCCTGCGCCGCGGCGTCTTCCACAAGGTACGACTTACCGTGAAGGAAGCCCCCAGTGAATCTTCGAACTTCGACCTTCGCATTTCCCTCCGGGTCGGTGCTCTGCAGCCACTTCACCATCCGTCTTGCTTCGGCCGTCGGAACACGCTCAAAGCCTAAGCTGTCCCGCTCAGCTTCAAGCCAAGCCTGATGATTCGCGACCGCGGAGTCTCTGCGCGCATCTTGGTCAGAGTCTTCGGCCGTCATCGCTCGAACCGAGTCCTCATCGGGTTCCGCGCCGAGCAGTAACCGAACTCGGGTTGATATTTCCAGTTCGTCGGCAAGTAGAGCGAAGCCGGCGGGGTTGACGTATGCCGTTGCTATCGCTAGGGGCGGAGCCGAGACCTTGTTTTCACGGAGCATGCGAAAGAGTTCGTTCACCTTGTCTGCCACGGTTGCTTTCGCGTCACCCGGCGCGTGATTCGTGGCAAAGTCTGGAAGCCCGTTCATTCGTCTCCCTTCCAAGCTCGAAAATGCTTCAGGACAGTGGCGAGCCGGGAGCGGTAGTCCCATCCGCGGTGAAATTTTGTGAACATGTGCTCAACCTGGTTCTCGGATAACCCATAGAGCAGGCTGATCAGCGCGTCGTTTTCTGCAATGAGATCGTCCTTTTCCGGCTGGCCTGTGACCGATGCTACCGGGACTCCAACTTCCGCTGCCCATTCTGCGAATCGCTCATCGGTCGCGGCCAAGCGACCTGAGACTTGAACAACTCGCTCCCACACTTTGCTGTCACGACATGGTCTGGGAATGGGAAAACTGTTTAGAGGACCGTAAGTAAGATTGATCTCTACGACCCGCCTGGCATTCCAATCCAGCGGTATCGAACTCAATACTCCCAAGACAAAGGCCTCATCTCTTGCATCTCCGCGCGGAAAGAGCAGATATGGCGCACCGTGCTGGAGCAGCGTTCCTCCGGGTATAAGTGCGCAGATCACGGTGCGATTGTTTGTCTTGTTTGTGACTAGACGCAGAGCAATTCTAGGGTGTCGAGCGGGGAGAGTCGACTCGTCGTTCCACCAAGACTTCGGGAACTCACTGAACGGCGAATTCGAGGCAGGCGTCTTTCTGCGGCGTTGAAGTTCTGGAAGCACCTGGGATGGGCGACACCGGGCATAGTAGATACCGGTATCCGGTTGCCAGAGATTGAAGGATTCCCCTTTATACACTGGCCAACCTTCCCCTTGTCCGGTTGAGTCCAAGTCCATAAGGTTCTTGTCACTTGACGCGTGGAGTTCGGCATGCGGTCTTGCACGCCAAGACCCCTCCAGATCGTCAAGTCTAGGGCTCTCGTGAAGCTTTAGAAAGATCTCGCTGTCCATGGAACTCTCAAGGAGAGGGAATGCGGCTCCGGTACCCCACTTCCTCAAGTCATCAGCAACATAGGTAGACGGAGTTGCTGCGCTTCCTTTCCTAAATTCATTTTCGGAATAGAAAGGGCCAGACAACTTGACGGTATTGTCCCGTTCTGACTTTCTAATAGTCAGGAGAGCTACTGAAAACTGAGGATGAATGGGGAACATCCACTCTCGGTTGTTGACTGCCACCAATACGTCACTGAATGTGCTGTGGTCGAAGACTTCTTCGCGCCACCTCTTCCCGGCGGCTTCCGAGATTACACTTCTCGGTGAGATCATCGCAAGCAATCCTCCGTCGCGAGTAAGTTGGAGATTACGCCACGCAAATGCCAGTGAGAGCTCCGGGTCTCCACGCCCAATCCCAGGAAATGGTCCTTGTAATAGCGCACGCCGCATCGCCCCACTAGCCTCGACTTCGGCGTCAAAAGCCCCTGCTAGCTGAGGGTACATCTCGCGGTACTTGGCGACCATCGCATCTTGCTTTCCTTGCGGCATCGATCGAAGACCGGGAAAGCGCAAGGCCCACCATCTAGATGTCTCTGGTTTGAGCTTCTCCCACGGGGGATTTCCCAGCGTCACATCAAATCCGGGAGCCTTTCGTAGAAATACCTCCGGAAAAAGATACGGCATATGAGCTGGATTCAGATCCTCCGCAGACTCCGCAACCTCGGGTAGTGCTAGGGTTTCGCTTAGGGTTTCTCTATCTACAATGCGGCTGGGGTCAACTCGACCAATTCTGGCAGCCACGGCCATATCAAAGATAAGTCGAGCGGTCCCGGCCTCTTTTCTCGCCTGTTCCAACATCCGGGCGCTCTCTTCAATCTCGGCTTTACTCGCTTCGCTTGCGTTGGCTAGGTCCGACAGGAGAACCTTCGATGAGGCAAGTTGGTCTGTGAGAATCTCATCGAATAGATTCATTTCTCCGGGCCTTCGCTTCGGCTGAAGCGCATCCAGAGCTTCTTCGACAGTTCCGACTCCGGTGAGGCTATTAGCGTTGACTAGGCCGTGGTCGAGGTTGCTCATTGGTAGGCCTGGCACAAACGTGTGTATCCAAAGCGCGAGACGGGCGAGCTCGACGGCCATCGGGTTAATATCGAGCCCATAGATGCAACGACGTGCTACTTGGCGACGCAAGAGCCCGATCTCATCGACTTCGCTCTTGGCTACATCGTCAGTGCCCAAGGCCAAGTGTGCGACCTCTGCCAGCCGACGTAACTCCACCATGACTCCGGGGACGTCGTGTTCGGCTAAGAAAGTGCGCATGAGCGCTTCGATCTTGTCTACGGCGGCTACGAGAAAATGGCCTGAGCCCATCGCTAGATCTACGACTCGGAAGTCAAAAAAGTCTTGTGCGGCAGCCGATGCATCGCCTCGTTCGAGATGGTCCGCAATCTTTTCCAAGTGGGCCGTCAGCGTTGGAACTATCGAGCGCTCGATTAGGTAGTCAACGATCACCTTTGGCGTGAAGTAGGAACCGGAGGACTTCCTCTCACCGGACGCGGTGTGGAAGTACACAGAGCCCGCGATAGCGAGAATTTCGCCACCCTCATTAGCGGGCACCCAAGCGCCTTTGGCGTCGACCGTCAGGTTTTCTTCAGCCAGCGAAAGGGAGCTCTCGAGGAGCCCTTCGTAGATTGTGCCGAACTCCCGGACGCTCAAGGACTGGAAATCGACGGCTCCCAATTCACCATCTTCGTTGACATCAATCAGGAGGCTCTTGAGGACTGGTCCAAGAACCCTGTCTGGTAGTTCGATCTGCTTTATGAGTGCACCTTCTGGAGAGCGCTCCGCGTCAGTGGAGAAGAGACCTCCGTTGTATGGGGGTATTTGCCACTGGGCATTACCTTGATCGATTGCGCTCCATACCTGAACGAGATCGAACCAGATCGTTGAAGATTCTCCGAACTCGCTCGGGTCAGCGTTGAGCAATCGGTGGGCGTTGGTATTGAGGCTGTTCGCGTCGAATCCCTCGTTTCGTCCTGACGGAAGAAGGTCCCTGTCTTCGGCATAAGCTTGAAAGAGGAGCCTGAAAAGAATTCGAAGAGTTACGCGGTAGGAAAGCCCCAGGCCATCCGTGTCAAGTTCCACTTCGGCATGCTCCGCCAGTCTTTGCGCGACCTCGACGGCCAAAGGCGGAATGATTTCGTCGTAGATCCGCTCACGAAGGCGGGCGCCCAATTCGGTCGCGTAGCGAGAACTGTCTCGCAACAACTCGTCGGTTGTGCCGTCCGATTTGAGGGCGCCAGACGAGAAGATCAGCGGGAGGAGTGCAGAATGCTCGGCGTCGATGGTCGAGAGGTCGACTTCGAAGTATGTCTCGGCCTGACCGTTGGATCCAAGTCCTATGGCGTCCTGACCCGGATACAGGCGGATTTGATCCTTTCGCAAGACAATCAGCCACGGAACTTCCTGCTTCGAAGTGACGGCGAGACCGAAAGCAACGGGGGAGAGCTGGAATTTCTGGCTCTTGGCGTCGAATTGCTCCGAGTTGTCCAGCAACACCGCAACCGCTCTCGGAGGGTGGTCGTCAACCGACAAGAGCATGGTGCCATTCGGGCCGGGCTGGGTCTTGAACCCGAGCGCGTCAACTAGTTGCTTGCCGCGCTTGGTGAGCAGGGATTGGGCCTTGTTGCCGAGCGTTTCCCAATCAGTCCGTTTGGGGACGTTCTTGGCTATGTGGTGTGTTGCGAATAGTCCACTGTTGGTGAAGCCGTTCGCACCGGTCGAGTCACTTGACTTGAGGAAACCCGCGAACCTCTCGGTTGCAGCCAAGGCATCCGGCTCAGAAAGCACTGACTGGAGTTGGCGCTCCGCTTGCTCCGCCGCCACCTCGATGGGTTGCGCCTGTGGATCGGGGCCGAACATGTGAACCGAATCTCCATGTTGGACTGCCACGACGAGCTGGATTGCCGTCTTCCCTTTGCGAGAGGCAAAGAGGTCTCGGAGAGCCTGTTTTGAGGGAACCGCTGCGGCGGTCGCCACCGCCACTTGGAACCCACCCAGGTTGAAGGGATCAGGGCCGAAGTGGACGTCTTGGAGCGTAATACCGGCGGGGGTGGAAGGATCAGTCCACTTCACGACCTTGTCGGCAGTTAACTGCACGGCAACTCTCCTCGTTCGAGATTCCAAGCCACAATCGCAGCCCTCAATTCGAGAACCCTATCTACGGCGACCATTCGAATTGGGTTTGACGGGCGAGAGATAATTTGTGGAAACGAAGGAAAGGATTCGGATGGCCATTCGAATAGCTGGAAACCGGTTCGAAGAGTTGGGGGGCGATGAACTCCAAGTTACCGAGTGGTTGCTCGAAGTCGGGCGGGCTGAGAGCGTTGCGGTAATCGCGGGTTCCCTCAAACTGGGCCAGGAGCGCGTCCGGCGTGCACTTGAAGGTATGGCGGCCCATACCCCTCCTCTCGTCACTTGCAACGAAGAAGGCAATTGGTTTCTCAACGAGGCCGCAACGCACTCGATTGACTACACAAAGGGCGAAGTTCGGGGATACCCGGAGGAATGACCCAAGTCGGCGCCGCTGGTCAGGGGGAAGGGATTCATGCGAGGACTCGGGTCTACTGACGGACCGTAGCTAGGCTGGATGAATGAGGCATTCGGTAGGAGGCAAGGAACGGCTGGCGGCGGTTGGGTCGCTGGTGCTCGGGGCTGTTGCGATCCTCTTGATGGTCGATCTGGCTGTGGAGCGGTTTCCGCGTGGGTTGATCGTCGTGGTGTTTCTGATCTTTGGCGCTGTCTTGGCTGGGCTTGGGGTGGTTGCGCGGGGCCTAGTTCGGATTGGGCTTTTCTGCCTGGCTGCTCTCGTGGTTGGGTTCACGCTCGGGGTTCTGGTTGAAAACACCCTGAAGCTGGTTGAGGCTGGTTTGGCAATAGGGCTCTTTATGGCTGCCTTTGCTCTTTCCCGGGAGGCGTTTTCTGTGAAGGTTCCTCTTCCTGATGCGGCTGCTCCTAAGCGGCCAGTTCTCTTCTACAACCCCAAGTCCGGGGGTGGGAAGGCTGAGGAGTTTGATCTTGCTGCCGAGGCTGAATCGCGGGGTTACAAGACCGTTGAGTTGACCAAGGGGGCTGATCTTCGGGAGTTGGTTCTGGCCGAGGTTGAGGGTGGGGCGGATGGGCTGGCTATGGCCGGTGGGGATGGCTCGCAGGCGGTGGTGGCGGAGATTGCGGCTGAGCATGACCTTTCTTATGCCTGTATTCCGGCCGGGACTCGGAATCACTTTGCTCTTGATCTTGGGGTTGATCGGGAGGATGTGGTTGGGGCTCTTGATGCCTTTGTTGATGGTGGGGAGCGGTTCGTTGACCTGGCCGAGGTGAACGGGCAGGTGTTCGTGAACAACGTCTCGCTCGGGATCTATGCGGAGGCGGTTCAGAAGGACGAATACCGGGAGGCGAAGATCAAGACCCTGCTTGACACCGTGCCCGAAGTGCTCGGTCCCGACGGCGACGCTCCCGAGCTCGACTGGCAGAGCCCCTCCGGCAAGAAGCATCACTCCGGGGCGGCGATTCTCGTCTCCAACAACAAGTACCGGCTCGGCAAGGCGGTCGGCTCCGGGACCCGGCCGCGGATCGATGACGGCAAGCTCGGGATCGCGATCCTGGCCGATCCGGTCACCGCCGGCCGACGGCTTCGCCGGTTCCAGAGCCCCTGGCGGGACTGGTCGGCGACCCACTTCGAGGTCGGCTCCGACCAGGAGGTTGCGGCCGGGATCGACGGGGAGGCCGACACTCTCACTCCGCCGCTCAAGTTCAAGATCCGGCCCGGGGTGCTGCGGGTGCGGATCGCCCGGCATCATCCTGGTGCTTCACCCTCGGCGGCCATTCCCGAGGGGAGCTTTCAGGAGCTCAAGGCCCTGTTCAAGATCGCGATGGGCAAGCCACCGGCGACCGGGCCGGTTGTGAAACACCGATCAGGGAAGATTCACAGCACATGATCGGCAAGGCCAAACAGATCCTCGGCGAGATCAACAAGCTCGACCAGGCCGTATACGCGGCGGTGGCGACCTCACCGACCCCTTCACTTGACGCCGGACTCCGCAAGCTTTCAGATGCCGCCAACTACTCGCGGATCTCCGGGGGGATCTCGATCGGCCTGGCTGTGCTGGGTGGCTCGGCCGGCCGCAAGGCTGCCTTCCGGGGCATGGCCTCGATCGGCGTAACCTCGGCCGTGCTGAACGCGGCGGTCAAGCCGATCGCTCACCGGGCCCGGCCGGACCGGGACGGGGCGGCGGTTCCCGCGGCAAGGCATGTCCGGATGCCGACTTCGCATTCCTTTCCCTCCGGTCACTCTGCCTCGGCCTTCGCCTTCGCGGTCGGGGTGGGGCATGTGCTGCCGTGGTCGATTCCGCCGCTGGTGCTGCTCGCCGCTGCGGTCGCCTACAGCCGCGTCCACACCGGGGTCCACTACCCGGGTGATGTAATCATCGGCTCGCTTTCCGGCCTGATCCTGGCCGAGGGAACCAACACCGCGCTCGACAGGCTCCTTCCAGCCGACAAGTAGGCTGGACCGATGTTGAGGTCAGTAGGGGAGCGTGGCCGTGCTTGATCTGGTGATGCGCTTCTTCCAGTTCTTCAGCTCTCTTGAGCCTTGGAACCTGGCGACGCAGATCCTGATCTGGATCGTTGAGGCCATCATCGACCTCTTCGTCTAGTCCCCCGCGCCGCCGATGAAGAGGTAGATCGAGGAGACGCGGTTTCTCTTGTTGAAGCGGAGGAAGACCGTGCCGGAGCGGCCCCCGACGAAGGGCATGCTCGCCACCCGGTAGCCAAACCCGGGCGAGTACTTTTTGCGGCCGGGAGTCTGGCGGATCGGCATCCCGACCCTGTAGGTGCGGTGGCCGACCTTCACCCGCCAGCTGCGCTTCCAGACGGTTGCGAACTGCAGGTACTTGTCACGGCAGGAGTTGTAGGTGCCAAAGGTCGTGAAGAGGAGGGTCAGGCCGGAGCCGTAGTAATAGGAGGTGCAGGTTTCGTAGTTGGCCTTCACCCTTCCCGGCTGGCCAAGTTTGCGACTGACCGCCCGGAAGGAGAGATCCGTGTAGTAGGCGCCCTGCACGTTCAGTTTGGCGATCTTCTTTATCCCGTTGAACTTGGTTGCTTTCACCACCTTGGGCCTGACAGCCGAAGCGGAATCGGCGCCGAAGCCGAGAATCGCGACCGCCACACCGGCGAGAGCCACAGTTCTGAAAATTCCCCGCCCGGATCTTCTTGCTGACTTCACGTCCATGCCTCCCTCGATGGTTTCCAACCGCCGCGAGTCTATCCCGGCCGTCAGGGGCGAATTTCTGTCGCCGGTGACTAAGAGGGACATGGTTCTTTCGAGCAGCTTGACTCCTGGTAGCTCATGACTAGAATTCTGGTCATGAGTGAGACGTATCCGCTTTCATATGTGAAAGCCCATCTTTCGGAGATCGTAGATCTGGTGGAGTCAGACCAGGAGCGGGTGACCATCACCCGCAACGGCAAAGCTTCAGCGGTCATTCTCCATCCGGATGATCTTGAGAGCCTTGAGGAGACCCTGGCGATCATGTCCGATCCGGAGTTGGTGGCCGGAATCCGCGAGGGCGAGGAGGCCCATGCGGCGGGTGACTACGTAACGCTCGAGGAGCTCAAGAAAGAGCTCGGCTTCGAGGATTGACTTGGCCGAGTGGAAAGTCACCGTGGACAGGCCCGCGCGGAGGGATCTGGCGAGGCTTCCAGCCAAGTACTCCTTTGCGGTGGTCAACCTAATCGGTGCTCTGGCCGAGAATCCCAGGCGGCTTGGCAAGCCACTCAAGTTTGACTTGGAAGGGAATTGGTCGGCCCGGCGCGGTCCTTACCGGGTGATCTACGCCATCGACGAATCAGGGAAGGAAGTCATGGTTCGAAAGATCGGTCACCGGTCCGACGTTTACCGGCATTGGTGAGCATCTAAGCTGGGCCGATGGAGGTCTGGGTTCATCAGTTTTCGTTTGCCGGGAAGACTGCCGCTGCCGCGCGGCAGATCGAGGAGTGGGGATTTGACGGGATGCTGCTGGCCGACAGTCAGGATCTGAACGCTGACATCTGGGTTGAACTGGCTCTGGCGGCTGAGGCGACCTCAACCCTGAAGCTCGGGCCCGGGGTGACCAACCTCGTCACCCGGCATCCGACCGTTACCGCTTCGGCTGCTTCCTCCCTTCAGATCGAGAGCGGGGGCCGGGTGGTGCTTGGTCTGGGCCGGGGCGATTCGGCCGTTTCAAAGATCGGGCTCGGCTCGCAGCCTGTTGCCGAATTCGAGGTCGGGCTTGGTCAGCTTCAAACCCTGCTTTCCGGCGAGACCGTCACCCTGGAAAACGGAACCGAGGCCGGGATCGAGTGGCTGGCTGCTGCCGGGGCGCCCAAGGTTCCGGTAGTCGTCGCGGCGACCGGGCCGAGGGTGATCTCTGCCGCCGCTCCTCAGGCCGAGATGATCGACTTCACGGTCGGGGCCGAGCCCTCGCGGCTCGAGTGGGCGATCGGCCATGCGCGGGAGGCGGCCGGGGACCGCGAGATCTCGCTCGGTGCCTTCCTCGACATCGGCGTCTCTGAAGACCTCGCCACCGCCCGGAACCTGATCCGGGGCAGCACCGCGATCCTCGCCCGCTTCGGGGTCGAGTCATCCTCGACCGAAGGGCTCTCCGACCAGACCAGGGCCGGGATCGAGCAGCTCGCCTCCGAATACGAGGAGGCCGGCCACGGAAAGTCAAAGTCGGCTGCCGCCCGGGACTTGAGCGACGAGTTCATCGACCGCTTCGGGGTTTGCGGATCACCCGATCAGGTGACCGAGAAGCTGAAGGAACTGGCCGCCCTCGGACTCGACCGGATCGTCATGGTCCCCGGCTCGCTCGACGCCGACCCGTCGGCAGTCACCGAATCCAACCGACTCTTCGCCGAGCAGGTTCTGCCCGCGCTGAAGTGAGCTAGCGGGCGCCGCGTGGTTTGTCGCGGCCGATGATCCTGAGAGCGATCGCCATCAGGGCGATGCCGACAGCTGAGCCGGCGGCCCAGGCAAGGAGCATGTCGGTGCTGAAGGTTTCGAGGGCGAAGAAGTCGCGGATCGGGGGGATCAGGATTGCGAGGATGAATCCGATCGCCATCAGGGCGCAGAGGCCGCCGACGTAGAGGCGGCGCTTGCCGGGCTCGTCCTCGAGGGCGATGACGATTGCGAGGCCGGCGGTGACGACGGTGGCGCAGGTGATCGCGCGGGAATCCTCCAGCGGCACATCCAGCAGGTGGCGGCCGATCACCCAGGAGGTGAGGATTCCGATTCCCATCGCGAGTCCTACCGGGATCGAGAAGCGGGCGATCGCCTTGAGGAAGCCCTCCGGCCGCCAGGCACCGGTGCTGGGGGCCAGGGCCAGGAAGAAGGCCGGGATTCCGATCGTCAGCGACGAGGTCAGGGTGAACTGGCGGGGCAGCAGGGGGAAGATTCCGGTCGGGATCGCGACCGTGGCCAGCAGGAAGGCGGTGAAGATCGCCTTCGAGATGAAAAGGCGCGAGACCCGCTGGATGTTCCTGAGGATCTGGCGGCCCTCGTGGACCATGCCTGGCACCTCGCCGAAGCTGCCGTCGACCAGGACCAGGTCGGCGACCGAACGGGCCATCTGGGTGCCGTTGCCCTGGGCGATCGCGAGGCGGGACTTCTTCAGGGCCGGGACGTCATTGACCCCGTCGCCGATCATCCCCACGTACTGGTCGTTCTCGGTCAGCACCCGGACTACCCGCTCCTTGCCTTCCGGTGAGATGCGGCCGATCGCCGGCGAGTCATAGATCGCCTTGAGCAGTTCCTCGTCGGTTTCGGGGAGGTCCTCGCCGTTGAGGGCGGGGCCGGTGGTGCCGCGGGCGATGCCGGTGTCACGGGCGATCGCGCCGACCGTGGCCGGAGCGTCACCGGAAAGGATCTTCAGGGCGACTTCCTCGCGGTGGAAGAAGTCAACCGTGTCGGTCGCGTTTGGCCTCAGGTTCTCGGCGAGAACGATCAGGCCCAGCGGTTTGAGGTCGGCCGGGAGCTGCGGATCGTTGTCGGGGTTCGGCAGTGTGTCCGGGAGGGAGGCGATGGCCAGCACCCGGCGGCCCTCCGAGGCCTGCTCGGTGGCGCTGGATTGAAGTGTGGGGGCACGGTTGTCGGCGAGCAGCGCCTCCGGGGCTCCGAGCGCGAGAAGGTCGCCGCCGATCTCGAGGGCACCCCAGCGGCGGCGGGATGAGAAGGGGACCTGGGCCGACGGTTCTTCTGCGGTTGCCTCACCGAGTCCGGCCTGGTGGATAGCCTCCAGGGTTCCGTTACGGGATGGCATCGAGGCGGCGTATCGGCCGAAGGTGCGGGCGAGGTCTTCTTCGGATTCGCCGTCGGCGGGGATCAGATCGACCACCCGCAGGTTCGCTTCGGTCAGGGTGCCGGTCTTGTCGGTGCAGAGGATGCTGACCGAGGCGAGCGACTCGATCGCGTTGAGCTGCTGGGAGAGGATGCCGCGGCGGGCCATCTTCGCGGCCGAAACAGCGGCGGTCAGCGAGACCAGCAGGATCAGACCTTCGGGGACGATGTTGACCACCGCGGCGGTGATCGTCTCGACCGCTTCGGCCTGGCTTACATCCCGAACCGCCAGCGAGATGATCAGCCCGGCGGCCAGCGGCACCATCACTGCGACCAGGATGATCAGCAGCCGGTCCATCGCCCGCTCCAGCGGGGAGCGGGGGTGGCGGAAGGCGCGGGCGGTTTCGGCCAGCTTGGCGGCGCGGCAATCGGGGCCGACCGCGGTGGCGACGAAGCGGGCCTCGCCCTCGACCGCGAAGGATCCGGACCAGACCTCGCCGCCTGCCTCCCGGCGGACCGGCTCGGATTCACCGGTCAGGTTCGACTCGTCGATCTGGAGGCCGTCTGCGGTGAGGATCTCACCGTCGGCGATCACCTGGTCACCCGGCCCGATCAGGACCAGGTCCCCGACCACCACATCGTCGACCGGGATCTCGACCTTCTGGCCGTCCCGCATCACCTCGGCCTTGACCGCGATCAGGGCGGCGAGCTTGTCGAGGGCCAGCTTCGCACGGACCTCCTGGCCGATCCCGATCGTCGCGTTGGCGACCAGGATCCCCATGAAAAGCGCGTCCTTGGGATTGCCGAAGAAGATCGTCAACAGGCCGAAGGCGAGCAGGATCGCGTTGAAGACCGTGAAGATGTTGCCGACCACGATCGACCGGTAAGACCGGCTCGATTCAGGCTTCGGAAGGGGCCCGCGCTCCTCGAGGCGCCGGGCGGCCTCGGCCGAGGTCAGTCCTGTCGGGTCGGTCGCCGGCGCGGCTGCGCCTTCAGGTTCCTGGGGGTCGGTCGGGGCCTCAGAGACGGTCAAGCTGCCCGGACTCTATTTGCCCGGCCCGAGAGGGGGCGAGTTTCCGGTTCCGGGCACTGAATGGGCCATGGGATCGAGAAGGCGTTCACTTGACATATTTATGTCAAAGTGGGAATCTGGAAAGCATGAGGACCACCGTGAGACTTGACGAGCAGTTGATGCGGGATGCGAAGGCCCTTGCCGCCAAGGAAGGAAAGACCTTTACGGCACTGATCGAGGATTCTCTCCGCGAGCGACTCGCGAGGTCACGAAATTGGGAATCACGCAAGCGTCGAAATTTCCCCGTATCGAAGATGTCTGGAGGACTGCGCGAGGGTCTGGACCCGGAGATCCTGAGCGACAATTCCAAGCTTGCGGACGCACTGGACGAGTTCGATGGTTTTGCCGGACGTTAACGTCCTGCTGAGGGCGTTTCGCCCCGAGCTTCAGGCCCATGAAGTCTCGGCAGCCTGGCTCCAGAACCAGATCGAAGGGCCGGCACCTTTCGCGATGGCCGACCGAGTCATTGAGGGGTTCGTCCGGATCGTGACCCACCCGGGTGGGTTCGACCGTCCTGAACCTATGCCCAGCGCGCTGGATTTTGTCGAGATGCTTCTCAGTCTGGAGAACTGCGTCAGGGTGAACCCAGGACCGCTTCAGTGGGAAATATTCATCCAACTGGTTCGCGAAACGGGTGCGGTCGGGAACTCGGTGTCGGACGCCTGGCTGGCCGCACTTGCCATCGAGTCCGGATCCGAGTGGATCACCTGGGACAAGGGGTTCGCCAGGTACTCGGGGCTGCGTTGGTCGACCCCGGCGACATCCAGTTAAGCGGTCTAACTAAGAACGGTGGCGAGGCGGCGGCGGTGGGTTGCTGCGAGTTCCGAAGTGGGGCCGAGTTCGGTGAAGTAGCCGACCATCACCTTGCGGAGGAGGTCGCGGCGGTCGGGGTCGGTGGCGGCCAGTTCGACTTCTTTCTGGAGCAGGTCGAAGGCGAATTCGTGGTCGCCCTCATCCCAGGCCTTGAAGGCTTCGGTCGGCTGATTGTCGGCGGCTTCGAGCTCTTCGCGGGCTTGCCGGCCAGCGATGAAGAACTCGTTTGATTCGAGTTCGGCTTCTCGTTCTGCAGCCAGTTCTTCCTCGGACTTTTCGGGGGCGGGGATGATCCGGTCGAGGAACTCGTTGATCTGGGCGGGCGGGAGGGCGCCGGTGAACTCGTCGACCATCTCGCCGTTCACGAAGGCCTTGACCGCGGGGATGCCCTGGACCCTGAAGGCGGCCGCCAGCTGCTGGTTGGAATCGACGTCGACCTTGGCCAGTTCGACCTTGCCGCCGCGGGCACCTACCGCGGCTTCGATCGCCGGGCCGAGGGTGCGACAGGGGCCACACCACTCGGCCCAGAAATCGACGACCACTGGAACTTCTTTGGACCGTTCGACGACGTCCTCGTTGAAAGTCGCCTCGGTTACGTCTTTGACCATGGACCGAGAATAGTGGGGCCGGAACCTCGCCCTGCTTCGGCCGGGCCGGCTTCCCACTACAGGCGGGCCCGGGCGCGACGCTCGAGGCGCCGGATCCGGCTCTGGTTCGTGGTGGTGACGGTGAGTGCCATGAGCAGCGGATG
>WBZM01001128.1_pt1 | contig 28884 bp, 26 predicted proteins | sample 5204271 | NCBI WGS metagenome assembly WBZM01 (sample SAMN12344346, study PRJNA552823) | activated sludge metagenome | biome: Activated sludge suspended growth; feature: Nitrification reactor; material: Wastewater; isolation source: activated sludge from nitrification reactor of wastewater... | reverse complement strand
ACCGCGGCCCCGCATGACCTGCTCAGCGTCTTCCTCGGCGGCGGCGGAAGCGATGATCTCGCTCCGGCCAGCTCGACCGCGGTCGGCTCACTGATCGGTCCGCTGCTCGACTTCGCCACGGTTTCCGTCCAGATGCGCGGTTCCGGCTGTTCCGGCGGGGCCTTCGACCTCTTCGGCTGGCCGACCACCTACGACGGCTATGACGCGGTCGAGACCGTCGCCGCCCAGGACTGGGTCCAGGGCAAGGTCGGCATGGGCGGCATTTCCTTCTCCGGCATTTCCCAGCTCTTCACCGCCGGCACCCGGCCGCCTCACCTGGCCGCCGTCTCACCCCTTTCGGTGACCGACGACGTCTACTACGGCACCGGTTTCCCGGGCGGCATCTTCAACAACGGCTTCGCGTTCAGCTGGATCACCGAGCGGGCCGAGGATGCGGAACCGGCCACCGAGGGTGGCCAGACCTGGGCCAAGATCATGACCACGACCGGTGACCCGGAAGTGGACGAGCCCCTGCGCAGCGAGCAGAAGCAGCACTGCATCGACAACCAGAAGATGCGGCTCCAGACCAGGAACTACAACCACCTGATCGAGACGAATCCGTACCGGACGCCGAACCTCTTCGCCAAGCGCTCGCCCGGGGCCTGGGTCAAGAACATCAACGTGCCGATCTTCTGGGTCGGCGCCTTCCAGGACGAGCAGACCGGCGGCCACTGGCCGGAGGCTGTGAGGAACCTGCCGAAGGACAACGAGAACGTCTGGGTCACCATGCAGAACGGCGTTCACGTCGATTCGCTCGGCCCGAGCACGATCACCCGCTGGGCCGAGTTCATGAACCTGTTCGTCGGTGACGGACGGATTCCGAAGCTCTCGCCGGTCGTGATCGGTGCCAGCTCGACCCTCTACAACGAGATCGCCTCGGCCGGTGCTCTGCCGATCCAGCAGACCAGGTGGGCTGCCCTGCCCAACACTCCGGCAAATGTCGCGACGGCTCTCTCCGAGTTCAAGCAGGATCCGCGGATTCGCATCCTGATGGACAACGGCGCCGCCATTGACGGTGATCCGGGAGCGATCGGAGCGGCCTGGGAGACCGACTTCACCGACTGGCCGGTTCCGTCGATGCAGCCGACCGACTTCTACCTCGGTGACGGCGGGACCCTCGAGTCGAGCAAGCCGGCCGCTCAAGCATCGGACAGCTATGTGTCCGATCCTTCGGCCCGACCCGCGAAGACGCTCGGTCCGAATGCCCAGGGTGATTCCTGGCTGGCCCAGCCGCCCTACGACTGGCAGCCGGTCGTCGACGGCAAGGGACTCGGCTACACCAGTCCGGCTCTGGCCCAGGACGTGTTCATCGCCGGTCCTTCCAGCGTTGACCTCTACCTGAAGTCGAGCGCCGCCAACACGGACGTCCAGGTCACCCTGACCGAGGTCCGGCCCGACGGCAAGGAGACCTACATCCAGAACGGCTGGCTGAGGTCTTCGCATCGTGCCCTCGATGAAGAGGCGTCGACCGCGAACAACCCGGTCCAGACCTGGCAGGAAAAGGACGCCGCGGATCTGGAAAGCGGCGAGTTCAACCTGATGAGGGTCCAGATCTTCCCGGTGGCACATGTCTTCCGGGCCGGATCGAAGATCCGTCTGAACATCCAGGCTCCGGGCGGTGACCGCACGATCTGGAACTTCGACACGATCGAGAATGGTTCGACGACCAACGACATCGGTCTCGGCGGAGCGATTCCGTCGAAGCTGGTGCTGCCGGTCATCCCGGGCGAGACCGCCCAGGGAACCGACCTGCCGCCGCCGACCGCCCTGCGCGGTCAGCCCAGCCGCGAGTATGAGGCCGCTGCCAACGGCGGTTAAGGCATAAGGATGCCGCCCGGTCTTCGCCGGGCGGCAATGGAAACCCGTCCGATCACGGAGACAAATACTTGATGATCGGACTCCGTTTGAGGGCCGCCATTGGGCGGCCCTTTTTCGTGCAGCGACAGCAGTCGGAAAACATCCTGTTTATGAGTCTCGGTTTCGGGGAATAGCTGAGTCAACCCTCGAAACAGGCATGCGAGGGATGCATGCCGCGACTCAAAATAAAACGGGAGGAAGTTCGCCCAATGCGACGGATTCATGTGTCTCTGGCCAGCCTGGCCGCGATCATTCTGGGAATCGCCCTGACCGGCGGGATGGCAACGACCGCCAGCGCCAAGCAGCTGAAGAAGGCGCCGAAGATCACTTCGAAAGCGCCATTCACCGCTCGCGGGAGCGTCGGCGATGCATATGTGAAGGACGCAAAGGCCGGTCAGCGCCTGTTGCTCGTCAACGCGAAGAACCGGATCGTCCGCAGTGGCAAGGCCGACCGGTTCGGCTCCAAGGTCTTCTATGACGTCAAGCCCGGCGCGACCTTCACCGTCCGGACTCCGACCGCGAAAGGGTCCCGGGGGACGAAGAAGTTCAAGGTGCTGAAGCCGGGAGTCAACCCGGGCCAGTCCTGGTACGACGAGAAGCCGGACCTCAAGGCCGGTCTCAACTACGTGACCATGAGGGACGGCACCGAACTCGCCGTGACCGTGCGCCTTCCCTACGGCAGGACCTCGCTTTCCCAGGGACCGTTCCCGACCTACATCGAGTACTCCGGGTACCAGACGGCAGCCCCTCACGACGCGCTGCTTGGGCTGGTCGCCGGCCTCCCCGACAGCAGCCTCCCCGAACCGCTGGGCGACCTGCTGGACACGATCACCGGCAGCCTGCCCGGCAGCCCGGTACCGGACCCCGACCTGACCCCGGCCAGCTCGACGGCGGTCGGATCACTGATCGGGCCGCTGCTCGACTTCGCGACCGTTTCCGTCCAGATGCGCGGCTCCGGCTGCTCGGGCGGTGCCTTCGACCTGTTCGGCTGGCCGACCACCTACGACGGCTACGACATCATTGAAACCGTCGCGACCCAGGACTGGGTCCAGGGCGGCAAGGTCAGCATGGGCGGTATCTCATTCTCGGGGATCACCCAGCTCTTCACCGCCGGAACCCGCCCACCGCATCTCTCCGCGGTTTCACCGCTCTCGACCACCGATGACGTCTACTACGGCACCGGCTTCCCCGGCGGCATCTTCAACAACGGCTTCGCTTACAGCTGGATCACCGAGCGGGCCCACGACGCCCGGCCGGCCCCCGAGGGAGGCCAGCCCTGGGCCAGGGTGATGACCACCACCGGCGACCCGCAGGTTTCCGAACCCCTGCGCAGCGAGCAGAGGCAGCACTGCATCGACAACCAGAAGATGCGGCTGCAGACCCGTGACTACAACAAGCAGATCGAGCAGAACCCGTACCGCACGCCGAAACTGTTCGAGAAGCGTGGCCCCGGTGCCTGGGTGAAGAACATCGACGTGCCGATCTTCTGGGTCGGCGCCTTCCAGGACGAGCAGACCGGCGGCCACTGGGTCGAGTCGGTCCGCAACCTGGCCAAGTCGAACCGGGACGTCTGGGTGACCATGGAAAACGGCGTTCACGTCGACTCGCTCGGGCCGAGCACGATCACCCGCTGGGCCGAGTTCATGAACCTGTTCACCGGCGATGGCCGGATTCCGAGGATCAACCCGGTGGTGCTGCTGGCCGGCCCGGTCCTCTACCAGCTGATCGCCGAATCTCCGGCCCTGCCGATCGAGCAGAGCCGCTATGCGACGATGCTCGATTCGCCACAGAACGTGGCGGCAGCCAAGGCCGACTTCCGCAAGGACCCTCGGATCAGGATCCTGATGGACAACGGTGCCGCGATTCCCGGCCAGCCTGGTGCGATCGGCGCCGCCTGGGAGACCCAGTTCACCGCCTGGCCGGTGCCCGGTCTGAAGCCGACGAAGTTCTTCCTCGGCAAGGGGGGTTCGCTGAGCTCGACCAAGGCGGCAAAGGGCAGCACCGCTTCCTACACCTCGGATCCCGGGGCCCGACCGGCCCGGACACTCGGCGAGAACGCGCAGTCCGACTCGTGGAAGCCGCAGCCGGACTACGACTGGCAGCCGCTGGCCGACGGCAAGGGCCTCGGCTTCGTTACCCAGCCGCTTGGTGAGGACGTCTTCATCGCCGGCCCCTCCAGCGTCGACCTGTACCTGAAATCCAGCCTGAAGAACACCGACATCCAGGTGACTCTGACCGAGGTTCGCCCGGACGGCAAGGAGACCTACGTCCAGAACGGCTGGCTCCGTGCCTCACACCGGGCCCTGAACAGGAAGGCATCGAGTTCCTACAACCCGGTTCAGACCTGGCTGAAGCAGGACGGCAGGCCGCTGAAGCAGGGCAGGTTCAACTACGAGCGGATCCAGATCTTCCCGGTCGCTCACGTCTTCCGGGCCGGATCGAAGATCCGTCTGAACATCCAGGCGCCGGGCGGTGACCGGACGATCTGGAACTTCGACACGATCGAGAAGGGCAAGACCGTCAACACGATCGGTCTCGGCGGAGTGATCCCCTCGAAGCTGGTGCTGCCGGTGATCCCGGGCCAGGACGCCCAGGGAACCGAGCTGCCCCCGCCGACCGCCCTCCGCGGCCAGCCCAGCCGTACCTATACCCCCGCAACCAATGGTGGCTGATTGCGAATAGCCACCTGACGGAGTCCGTTCATCCACTTGTGGATGTCCTGAACGGACGGGTTTCTGTGGCCGCCCGGCGAAGACCGGGCGGCTTGCAGTTTTAATGTGGCCATGGCGAAGAAGCGGAAGCCGAAGCGGCGTGAGCGGGAGAAGTCACCGACTTCGAGTTACGCCGACGCCGAGGGGAACATTCTTGTGCTGCGTGACTCGCTAAGCAAGGGCTCGATCGAGAAGGTGGGCGAGCAGATTGAAAACCAGGCCTACTCGGTCGATGACCTCTGGCAGCGCAAGACCGAACTGATCTTCGAAAGGCTGGCCGTCTCCTGGGAGATTGCCGGCCTGCCGCTGGACGACCAGAAGATGCTGCTCGGCCGCTACCGCATGGCCGATCCCGAGACCCGCCGCTGGGTCCGCGAGACGATCGACCAGCACGTCCGCACTCACATCCCGGAACTCGCCTGACGGTCAGGGCTTCAGGCGGTGGCCGGTGCTGAAGAGGAGCTGGGCCCAGGCGACCAGGGCGATCGTGATCGCGCCGACCACGCCGAGAGAAAGCCAGGGTGAAACGTCGGCCGCGCCGAGGAATCCGTACCTCATTGCCTCGACCACGTAGAAGAGCGGGTTGAGGTGCGAGATCTGCTCCCAGGGTGAACCAAGTCGGCCGACCGAATAGAAGACGCCGCCGAGGAAGATCAGCGGCAGGATCACGATGTTGTTGATGAAGGACTGGTTGTCCCAGGACTGGGCGTAGATCCCGACGATGATCCCGAGGGCACCGAATCCGGTGATCGTAAGGAGCACCGCGAGGAGCAGCTCGAGAGGACGCTCCAGCGGAGCGCCGGTCAGCGGCAAGGCCAGGGCGGTCAGGACGATGCCGATGATCAGCGAACGCATCGCCCCGCCGGCCAGGTAGCCGAGGTGGACCTGCCTTGCGCTCATCGGGGCCGCGATGATGTCGTCGAGGTAGCGGTCGTTGCGGGCCTGGAAGATCGTGCTCGAGTTGTTCGAGTAGGCGGACTGCGCCATCGCCATCGCGATCAGCCCCGGAACGATGAAGATCCGGTACTCGAAGCCGCCGATCTCGGCGATGCTGTCGCCAAGCGAAAGTCCGAAGACGATCATGAAGAGCAGGGAGGAAATCACGGGGGCGAGGATCGTCTGCTTCCAGAGTTTGAGCACCCGGTGACATTCCCGTCTGGTCAGCCAGGCAAGTCCGCGCCACGGATGTGGCTCGACTTCAACGGGGGGAAGCGGGTTCAAGCGTCAAGCCCCGGGCTGTCGGTTCCGGCCGGGTTTCCTTCGGCTGCCTGCTCGCGGACGATCTCGATCACGGCCGAGTCGTCGAGCTCGCCACGGCCGGATTCAACCAGCTGGTCAAGTGCATCCCGGGCAACATCGAAAGCTCCGATCGGGGTACCGGTCTGGCCGGCCATCTTCTTCACGATGCGGGCATCCTTGGCGTGGAGCTCCGACTTGAAGCCCGGCCTGAAGGTGCCTTCGACCATCCGCTGGCCATGAACCTGCAGGCAGCGACTGTCGGCGAAGCCGCCGGTCACCGCCTCGCGCATCACCGCAGGGGAGACCAGTCCGCTTCGCTCGGCCAGGACCATCGCCTCGGCGATCGCCATCAGGTTGCTACCGACCAGGAGCTGATTGCAGGCCTTGACCATCTGACCGGCTCCGGCCACTCCCGCATGGGTGATCCGTTCCCCGACCACTGCCAGGAGCGGGAGTGCCCGCTCGAAATCTGTATCGCTGCCGCCGGCCATGACCGACAGGTTGCCCTCGATCGCCCCCTTCTCGCCACCGGAGACCGGCGCGTCAACGAAGCCGATGCCCTGGCCGGCCAGTTCCCCGGCGATCTCCGAGGTCCGGCCCGGGTCGATCGTGCTCATGTCGATCAGCAACCCGCCGAAGCCGGAGGCCGACGCGATCCCCTCCTCGCCGAAAATCACCTGCTCCACATCCGGGGTGTCCGGCAGGTTGAGGAACACGGCTTCCGAGGCCTCCGCGACCAGCGCCGGGCTGTCCGCCCAGGTCGCGCCGGCTTCCAGCACCTCCTCGGCCTTCGAGCGGGTCCGGGTCGAGACGGTCAGCTCGTGACCGGCCGCCAGCAGGTTGAGCGCGCAGGGCCTGCCCATGATGCCCAGCCCGATGTATCCGACCTTCGTCATTCGACTTCCTCCAGTTGGTCCATGGCGATCCTCCCGCCGGCGACGGTTCGCAGGTAAACCTCTTCAAGGGTGTCGACGCCATGCGATCTCTTCAGGCCCTCGGCTGTATCCCGGGCGACGATGCGGCCGCGGCTGATCAGGGCGATCTCGTCGCAAAGTGCTTCGGCTTCCTCGAGGTAGTGAGTGGTGAGCAGGATTGTGGTGCCCTGCTCGTGAAGGCCGCGGATGTACCGCCAGAGTTCGTGCCGCAGTTCGAGGTCGACCCCGGCGGTCGGTTCGTCGAGGATCACCAGCCGGGGCCGGTGCAGGAGCGCCCGCGCCAGCAAGAGCCGCCGTCGCATGCCGCCGGAAAGCTTTGGTGCCTCGACGTCCCGTTTCGCCCGCAGGTCGAAGGCGTCGATCATCTGCTCGGCCCGTTCGGCGGCTTCCGCACCGCGCATCCCGTAATAGCCGCCGTGGTACAGGAGGGTCTCGTACACGGTCAGGAACTTGTCAAGGTTCGGTTCCTGCTCCGCGATTCCGATCATCCGGCGGGCCGCCATCCCGGTCCCCGGCTGGCCGAAGACCGAGATCTCGCCGCCGGTCACCCGGATCAGGTTGCAGACAGCGCCGATCAGGGTCGTCTTGCCGGCCCCGTTCGGTCCGAGCAATCCGAAGAAACTCCCGGCCGGGATCTCCAGATCGAGGTCTTCCAGGGCAAGGGTTCCGTCGCCGTAGCGTTTGGAAAGACCCTTGATCGAGAGAGCCGGGGGCAATTGTCCGGCCAGAGCAGGGCTTGTTGTTGTCGAGGGCTGGGCCATCGGTGACAATGCAACCATGAGCGCACTCTCGGGGGTCATCGTGGCCGACTTCAGCCGGGTCCTGGCGGGACCATTGGCGGCGATGACGCTCGGTGATCTTGGTGCGAACGTGATCAAGGTCGAGCCACCGGGAGGAGATGAAACAAGGTCCTGGCTGCCTCCGGTCGATTCCGCGGGCAGGTCGACCTACTTCCAGACCGCCAATCGCAACAAGCGGTCGATTACTCTCGATCTCAAGGATGAAACGGACCGCAGGCTCGCTTTCGAACTGGCGATGCGCGCCGATGTGCTGATCGAGAACTTTCGTCCCGGCACGATGGCCAGGTTCGGGCTCGACTGGGAGAGCGTCCACGCCGCCCATCCTTCGCTCGTCTACTGCTCGATCACCGGCTTCGGCGAAGGTGCCGGGGCTCAGATGCCGGGTTACGATCCCCTGATACAGGCGCTCAGCGGGATGATGTCGATCACCGGTCCACCCGACGGCGAAGCCAGCAAGGTGGGCGTGGCCCTGGTCGACGTGATCGCCGGCCTGAACGCGACCACCGGCATCCTTGCCGCGCTTCACGATCGCAAGACGCTCCGTGAAGGCCAGCGGGTCGAGATCAATCTGCTCTCGACCGCGCTCGCCGCCCTGGCCAACCAGAGCTCCGCGTTTCTCAATACCGGCTCCTCGCCCGGTCGCCTGGGCAACGTGCACCCGAGCATCGAGCCGTTCTCCACCTACGCGACCGCCACCGGACCGATCATGATCTGCGCCGGTAACGACCGCCAGTTCCGCCAGCTGGCGGTCACCATCGGGGCGCCGGGCCTGGCTGAGGACGACCGTTTTACGAGTAACCTCGACCGGGTGGAAAACCGGGAAGTGCTGCGATCTGAACTGGAGCAGAGACTGGGGCTCGACTCGGTCGAGTACTGGGCGGAAGCGTTGAATGATGCGGGAGTTCCGGCCGGACCGGTCAACGACATCGGCTCTGGCTTCGAGCTGGCCGAATCGCTTGGTCTGGCGCCGGTGACCGAGATCGAAGGCGCCAGGACGACTGCCTCCCCGATCCGGCTCTCTGCCAACCCGAGCGAGGCCAGGTTGCCCCCGCCGGCCCTCGATGCCCACGGTGAAGAGATCAGGGAATGGCTTCGTGCTCCCCGGGAAGAAGCGGAGCAGCCCGGAAGTTGACGGCTCTCGACGGACTGCTGGTCGCCGACTTCAGCCGGGTGCTTGCCGGGCCGCTCGTTTCGATGACCCTCGCCGATTTCGGTGCCGAAGTGATCAAGGTCGAACCGCCGGGCGGCGACGAAACGAGGTCCTGGTCTCCTCCGGTCGATGCTCAGGGGAGGGCGACGTTCTTCCTCGCGGCCAACCGGAACAAGCGCTCAGTCGAGTTGAATCTCAAGGATCCGGACGATCTGGAACTGGCCCGGGAACTGGTCCGGCGGGCCGATGTCCTGGTCGAGAACTTCCGGCCGGGCACCATGGACCGGCTCGGTCTCGGCTACGACCGGATCAGCGAGTCGAACCCCGGACTCGTGTACTGCTCGATCAGCGGCTTCGGGTCGAAGGGCGGGGCGGGACTGCCCGGTTATGACCCGCTGGTCCAGGCGATGAGCGGAATGATGTCGGTGACCGGTCCGCCCGACGGCGACCCGAGCAAGGTCGGGGTGGCCCTGGTCGACGTGATCGCCGGGCTGAACGCGACGATCGGCATCCTGATCGCGCTTCAGGAGAGGGCGAAGTCGGGACAGGGGCAGAAGGTGGAAAGCAACCTGCTGAGCTCGGCCCTGGCGGCCCTCGAGAACCAGGCTGCGGCCTGGCTCAATACCGGGGAGCTGCCGGTGCGGCTCGGCAATGTTCACCCGAGCATCGAGCCCTTCACCACCTTCGACGCCGCCGATGGCCCGCTGATGATCTGCGTCGGCAACGACCATCAGTTCCGCAGCCTCTGCGAGGTTCTGGGCGAACCGGAACTGGCCGGGGATCCCCGCTACGTCGACAACTTCGACCGGGTCGAGAACCGGGTCGAGCTGGAGGCCGAGCTGAACAAGCTGTTTTCCTTCAACACGGTCGAGCACTGGGTCAAGGTGCTTCACGAAGCCAGGGTTCCCGCCGGACCGGTCAACACGATCGACAATGGCTTTGCGGTTGCCGAGGCTCTGGGACTTGATCCGATCGACGAGATCGACGGCGTCCGCACTCCGGCCTCGCCAATAGGTCTGAGCCGCACCCCGGCCGAAACCCGGCTTCCGCCACCGGCCGAGAACGCCCACTCGGAGGAGATCCGGGCCTGGCTCGCTTCTCCCCGCGAGTGAGTGGATCCTCCCGGGCCGTCTCCTCCTGCCACACTTCATGGGTGGACCTGAAGCAGCTTGAAGACACGATGGCCGAGCTCGGCCAGCCTCCCTACCGGACCGGTCAGGTCTGGGAGTGGCTTGCCCGCGGGGCAGGTTCCTTCGAGGAGATGACCAACCTTCCCGCCAGCCTGCGCGAGGAACTCGGCGGGAAGCTGCCGATCTCGACCCTGGAAGTGGACGCTTCGATGAAGTCGGTTGACGGCACCGAGAAGGCGCTATTCATGACCGCTGACAGCCGGCCGGTCGAAGCCGTCCTGATGCGGTATCGGGACGGTCGCCGCTCCCTTTGCCTCTCCAGCCAGTCGGGCTGTCCTCTCACCTGCACCTTCTGCGCGACCGGAACCATGAAGTTCGGGCGCAACCTGACCGAGTCGGAGATCCTCGATCAGGCCCTGCACTTCCGCCGCATCGAACCCGTGAATCACGCCGTATTCATGGGCATGGGCGAGCCGATGATGAACCTCGACAACGTGCTGGCGGTCTGCGAACGGCTGCCGGAGGTCGGGATCGCCAATTCCCACACGACCGTGTCCACGGTTGGCTGGCTGCCCGGTATCGAACGGATGACCACGGATGGACCGGCGGTCAGGCTCGCCCTCTCGCTTCACGCTCCAAACGAAGAACTTCGTTCCGAGATCATGCCGGTAAACGACCGCTACTCGATGACCGAAGTGGTGGCCGCCTGTCGCGAGTGGCGACACACCCGCAAGCGCAAAGTGTTCATCGAGTACCTGATGCTCGAAGGGGTGAACGACTCGGTCGAGCTGGCCCACGAGCTGGCCGACCTGCTGCTCCCGAAGAACGATTTCAAGGTCAACCTGATCCCCTACAACCCCTCCGGCACGGGCTACCAGGGGTCACCGAGGGATTCGATCGAACGCTTCCGCGACATCCTGATGAAACGGGGAATTCACGCCACGGTCCGCCTCACCAGAGGCAGAGACATAGACGCCGCCTGCGGCCAGTTGGCGGCCAAAGCCGCCGCCTAGCCACCAAACGGAGCCGGTCCATCCATTTACGGATGGCCTTGGACCGGCGGGTTCGACTGGGAGGGCGGGTCGGACCCCGCCCGACTTACTTATGCAGGTTCGCCGGAGGCGAACCGTTCCCGCGACAGCTCCAGGACTTCGAGGGCGGACTCAAGGGGGTACCAGCCGTCGACTTCGACGTGCTTGCCTTCGGGCTGCTTGTAGACCGCGAAGAAGTGGGAGATCTCTTCCTTGAGCTGGTTCGAGAGCTGGTCCAGCGACTCGATGAAGTTCCAGTTCGGATCGTCGGCAGGAACGCAGAGGATCTTGTCGTCGAGTTCACCGTCGTCGGTCATCCGGAAGAGACCGAGCGGGATCGCCGGAATGATGCAGCCGGGGAAGGTCGGTTCGGAAACGCAGACCATGGCGTCGAGCGGGTCGCCGTCGGCACCCATCGTGTTCGGCACCATGCCGTAATCGACCGGGTAGACCATGGAGGAGAAGAGGAAACGATCGAGCTTGATCGCGCCCAGCTCTTCGTCCCATTCGTACTTGTTTCGGGAGCCCTTGGGGACTTCAACCAGAATGTTCAGGATCTCAGACATATCGCCGGGAACTCTATCTGGAAGGAGTCGGGCGGGGTCCGACCCGCCCTCCAAGTCACACCCGCCGGTCCACTTGATCCACGAGTGGATGGCCCGGCTCCGCTGGTTGGCGATCCCTCTTAGCCTCCGAAGAGGGTGTGCTTGGTCGGGTCATCGACCGGCCGCCAGGGTTCATCCCACTCGCAGATTCCCTTGACCAGTCGATCCGCTTCCTCGGGGCCCCAGCTTCCGATCTCGTAGGGAACCACCGGGGGCGGGTCGTCGAGCAGCGGCTGAACGATCCGCCAGGTCTCCTCGACCATGCTGAACTGGGTGAACAGGTCATAACGGCCGTGAATCGCGTCGTCGAGCAGACGCTCGTAGGGCTCCGGTTCGGTTCCGGGTTCCTTCTCGAACAGCACGTCGAGATCGGCTTCCTCGAAGTCCTCGATTCCGGCCGCCTTGGCGACGAAAGCCATCCTCGCGCCAGGAGTCGGATCGATCCGCACGATCATCTGATTCCGGGGCGGTTTGTGGGACTTCATCCCCACCCCGGTGTGGGGCGGCCGCTTGAAAACGACCCGCACTTCGGTGTGTTTGACTGGCAGGTTCTTGCCGGTGCGCAGGTAGAAGGGCACCCCGGACCAGCGCCAGTTGTCGATCGCCAGTTCCATCGCGGCGTAGGTTTCGATCTGCGAGTCATCGGCGACGTCGGGGATCGCCCGGTAGCCGTCGTACTGGCCGCGGACGCACCTGGCCGGATCGGCGGAACGGATCGCTTCGAAGAGTTCAAGTTTCTTGGCCCGGATCGAGTCGTGCTGATTGGCGTTGGGTGCTTCCATCGCAAGCAGGGCCAGCACCTGGAGCATGTGGTTCTGGACCACATCCCTGATCGCGCCGACGCCTTCATAAAAGCGGCCCCGGTCCTCGACCCCGAAGTTCTCGCTCATCGTCATCTGCACGTATGAGACGAAGTTCCGGTTCCAGACCGGTTCGAGCAGGGCGTTGGCAAAGCGCAGGTAGGTGATGTCCATCACCGGCTCTTTGCCGAGGTAGTGATCGATCCGCAGGATCTGGTTTTCCTTCAGCACATGGGTCAGGTCCTGCTGGAGCTCTGCCGCCGACTTCGAGTCGTGGCCGAAGGGCTTCTCGAGAATCACCCGGGCGTTGGCGGTCAACCCGGCCGCGGAAAGACCGTGGACTACTTCCGAAAAGAGCGGCGGGGGGATCTCCAGGTAGAACAGCGGCCTTTGATAATCGGCCAGCGCCTCGGCAAGCGACTGGTAGAGCCCTTGGTCGTCGAAGTTGCCGTTGACGAAGCTCATGCGGGCGGCCAGTTTCTTGAAAGCGGCAGCGTTGAACTCGTCGACCGACCCCCGGATCGCTTCCTCGGCCCGCTGCCGCATCGTCTCGTGATGCCAGTCCTGGTTGCGTCCGACCCCGATGATCGGGCAGTTGAGTTTCCCCCGCAGTTCGAGCCGGTAAAGGGCCCGGAAAGTCATCTTTTTCGCCAGGTCTCCGGTGATGCCGAATATCACCAGGGCGTCGGTTGCTTCCCGCTCCTTGCTCTTGCTCATGGTCGGCAGCGTACTCGGCCGGTAACGCGGGTTCTAATATGGCGGCATGGAGATCGGGATCGTCGGGCTTGGCCGTATGGGGGCGAACATCGCCCGGAGACTGATGCGTGATGGACACCGGTGCGTCGTCTACGACGTCAACCCGTCCGCCGCGCAGGAACTCGCGGGCGAGGGAGCTGACCCGGCCGCCGACCTGGCCGAACTGGCTTCGAAGCTGAGCGCGCCGCGCGCGGTCTGGATCATGGTGCCGGCCGGTGACATCACCCGGGACACGATCCGCAAGGTGGCGGCCGAGCTGGAATCCGGTGACGCGATCATCGATGGCGGCAACACCTACTACCACGACGACATCCATTTCGCCGAGGAACTGGGCAAGCAGGGGATCGATCATCTCGACTGCGGCACGTCGGGCGGGGTCTTCGGTCTCGAACGCGGCTACTGCCTGATGATCGGCGGTCCGGAACCTGCGTACCAGAGACTTGAGCCGATCTTCGCCACCCTCGCACCGGGCCTTGGCGAGGCCGAGCGCACCCCCGGTCTTTCCGGTGATCCCTCGCCGGCCGAGAAGGGTTACCTGTACTGCGGTCCGGCCGGCGCCGGCCATTTCGTGAAGATGGTCCACAACGGGATCGAGTACGGCATGATGGCGGCGATCGCCGAGGGTCTGAACGTGATCAAGAGCGCCAACGCCGGTCTCGTCGCCCGCGACGGTGACGCCGAGACCGCGCCGATGGAGAACCCCGAGTACTACCAGTACGAGATCGACGTCTCCCAGGTTGCCGAGGTCTGGCGCCGCGGCAGCGTGATCGGTTCCTGGCTGCTGGATCTGACCGCCGCTTCGCTGGCCGAGTCACCTCAGCTCGAGGAGTTCTCGGGCCGGGTTTCCGATTCGGGAGAAGGTCGCTGGACCTCGATCGCGGCAATCGACGAAGGGGTGCCGACCCCGGTGCTCACCGCGGCGCTCCACGAGCGGTTCTACTCGCGAGGCCTCGGTGACTTCGGTGACAAGGTGCTTTCGGCGATGCGCAAGCAGTTCGGTGGCCACGACGAGAAGCCCTCGGAGGGCAAGGGTAAGTAGTTGGTCACTCGGGTCGTCGCAGATGATGAGGCGGCCGCCGTCGAGGCGGCCCGGGTCATCGAGATGGTCGCTGACGCGGCGATCGCCGACCGGGGCCGATTCAATCTCGCGGTAAGTGGCGGCAAGACGCCATGGCGGATGCTCGAGCTCCTGGCCGAGAGCAACCTGAACTGGACCAAGACCTCGCTTTTCCAGGTCGACGAGCGGATCGCTCCGACCGGCAGCATGCAGCGGAACCTGACCCACCTTGTCCTGACCCTGCCGCTGATCTGTCAGGCCGCGATCCGTCCGATGCCGGTCGGGGCGGATGACCTCGCCACCGCGGCCAGCGGGTACGAGTACTCGCTGCCGGACCGCTTTGACCTGATCCACCTCGGGCTCGGCCCTGACGGACACACCGCTTCGCTGATCCCCGACGACCCGATCCTGGAAGTGAAGGACCGTCAGGTCGCATTGACGACCGGTGACTATCAGGGAACCCGGCGCATGTCGCTCACCTACAAGGCGATTGACCGTGCCCGCCAGATCCTTTTCCTGGTCACCGGCGATGGCAAGGAGGATGCGCTCCTGAAACTGAAAGCCGGAGATCCGAGCGTCCCGGCCGGCCGGATCGGCAATCCGAACATCACCCTGATCACCGACATCGACGACGGAGCGGCGGCCGGAGCTTGACCCGCATTCGCGACATGGGGGCGGAGCGCTACGGACTGGCGCTGATCCTGATCCTTGCTTCGATGGTCTTCATCATGGCCACGCCCGATGGCAAGTGGGCCAACGTGATCTCGCTCAACTTGCAGGCCTTCGCGCTCTTCGCCTCGACCAGGGCCGCCCAGCCGACCATGGCGATCCGGGTCGCGGTCGGGGTGATCCTGGGGATCGCCATCTTCGCCGCCTGGACCCAGGCCGCGTTCACCGACACCGTGAACGTCGACTTCACCCGCATCACCACCCTGTCCCTGGTGGTCATCGCCACCCCCGTGATCGCCTGGGGGCTGATCCGTCAGGTCCGCGCCCGGGGCAGCATCACCACCCACACGATGCTTGGGGTCCTCTGCATCTACCTGCTGATGTGCCTCGCCTTCGCTTCCGCCTTCGGAGTGATCACCGCGATCTCCGGCGACACCTTCTTCACCCAGGGCCAGGACTTCGACACGACCAACAACTACCTCTACTACAGCATCACCACGATCACCACTCTCGGCATGGGGGACCTTTCCCCGGCCACCAACCTTGGCCGTTCACTGACCGCGGCCGAAGGGCTGATCGGGCAGATCTACCTGGTCACAGTGGTCGCCGTGATCGTTGCCAACCTGCGGCCGAAGGGCACCAATGGATGACGCGCTTCTCGGCCTGAGCCTGGTCGTGATCCTTTCGGTGCTGGCCCGCCTCTCGGCAACCTGGATGAGGGTGCCGCCGATCGTTCCCCTGCTCATCATCGGCATGGCTGTAGGAGTCTCCGGCTTCGGCCTGGTCGATCCCGAGAAGCTTCTTGGCGAGTCGCTGTCTCCGATTGTCCAGATCGCGGTCGGCATCATCCTTTTCGAAGGGGCACTCGGCCTGAAACGTGAGGAACTCGGCTCCGGGGTCCGGGGTGCGGTGATCCGGTTGATCACGATCGGTGTGGTCATCACCTGGTTCCTCGCCACCGTCTCGATCGCCATTTTTCTCGACGTCCCCCATGAGATCGCGATCCTGATCGGAGCCACGGTGATCGTTTCCGGTCCGACGGTGGTTCTGCCGATCCTTGATTTCATCGGACCGACCGAAAAGGTGCGGAGCGTCCTCAAGTGGGAAGGCATCTTGATTGACCCGATCGGGGCGATCATCGCGGTGGTGGTTTTCGGATCCTTCACCAACGGGCAAGGGGGCGAATTCGACATCGGGGAACTGTTCGCTTCACTGGCGGTCGGCGGTGCGGTCGGTGTGGGCGGCGCGGTCCTGATGATGCCCGTGCTGGGAACCAAGCGGCTGGCCGGCAGGGACAAAGTTGCGGCAACCCTGATGGTGGTCGTTGCCTCGTTCGCGGTCTCCGACACAATTCTTGCCGACTCCGGCCTGGTCGCGACGATCGTCATGGGCGTGGCCCTGGCCAACCAGCACCGCGTGCGGATCGACCAGGTGGCCGAGTTCAAGGAAACGCTGGTCCCGATCCTGGTCGGCATCCTCTTCGTGCTGCTCGCCGCCAACGTGGACCTCGGCGAGGTCATTGACCTCGGCTGGAAGTCGCTTGCCGTGCTCCTGGTGCTGATCTTTCTGGCCCGCCCCCTGGCTGCCCTGACCCTGATCGGACTGCCTTTCGACTGGAAAGAGAAGCTCTTTTTCGGGTCGATGGCGCCTCGCGGAATCGTTGCCGCTTCAACCGCTTCCGCCTTCGGGATCCAGCTCACCGAGCAGGGGGTCGAGGGGGCGGAATTGATCATTCCGGTCACCTTCATGATCATTATCGGGACGGTCTTCTACTACTCGGTCGTCTCCCCGATGCTGGCCCGGGCGCTCGGTCTCTCCGGTGAGCACAGGCCGACCCTGCTCCTGATCGGGGCACCGCCCTGGGCCCTGACAGTGGGTCAGGGACTGATTCAGGCCGGGGCGGATGTCAGGGTCTGGACCGAATCGGTCGAGGAGGCCGAGGCGGCCTCGGAGCACGGGATCGATTCCTTTGGCGGTCCCCTTGACCCGGAGGATGATTCGCCCGGGACCCCGCTCGAAGATGTCGCTGCCGTTGCTGTGGTCAGCGAGGACGACAGCCTGAACCAGCTGCTTTCCTTCCAACTGGCCGAGCAGCTTCACGCCAACCAGGTCTATCGCCGCCGGTCGCCCTCGGATCGGGCACCGATCGTGAACTCGGAGGCCCTGGAGCTCTTCCATGACGGCGACCACGAGACTGAGGTCCAGCGCCGGCTTTCAGCCGGTGAATCGCTATCGGTGATCGGCCCGCTTGCCCGGATTCCGGACGGCGCGATTCCGATCGCGGCGGTGGTCCCGGCCGCCGGCACGATGCCGGCCAAGATTCACCTGGCAACAGAGGAGAAGCCAGTCCACCGGGATGGCAAGTCGACAATCCTCGTGCTCGACCGTCCATCCGCGGATTCCTGAACCCTCAGTCCCTCCACCGACGCTGGAAGGGAAGTCTCCATCGTCGGGGTGCGATCAGGTCATGGATCTCGCGCGGTCCCCAGGAGTCCCGCTCGTAGAGCAGGGCGTCGGGCGGGTCCTCCAGCATCGGAGCGGCCGTGTTCCAGAGTTCCTCGATTCCCTCGGCGGTGGTGAACAGGGTGTGGTCACCGCCCATCGCGTCGCGGATCAGCCTTTCGTAGGCCTCCAGCGTGTCTCCCTGGGTTTCGATCTCGTTGAGAGAGAACTGCATGCTGAGCTTGTCGACCAGCATGCCCGGTCCCGGTCGCTTGCCGTAGTAGGAGAGCGAGACCCGCGATGACTCGTCCAGATCGAAGGTCAGGTGGTCGGGACCTTTCCTGCCGACCCCCGACCCCTCCGGGAACATGCTCTTCGGCGGCTCGTGGAACGCGATCGAGATGATGCGGGCCCCTTCGGCCATCGCCTTGCCGGTGCGGAGATAGAAGGGGACCCCGGACCAGCGCCAGTTGTCAATCCGGCACTTGAGCGCGATGAAGGTCTCGGTGCGCGAATCGGCGGCCACCCCCGGCTCCTGGCGGTATCCCTCGTAGCGGCCCCGGACCACGTCCTCGGGGCGGATCCCCTTCATCGACCGGAAGACTTTGTTCTTCTCGACCGTGATCGCGGCCGGCGCGAGCTCGACCGGCGGTTCCATCGCGACGAAGGCCAGAACCTGGAAGAGGTGGGTGACCACCATGTCCCTGAAGGCGCCGGTGGCGTCGTAGAAGCTCCCTCGCCCTTCCACGGAGAGGGTCTCCGGCACGTCGATCTGGATGTGATCGATGAAGTTGCGGCTCCAGATCGGTTCAAACAGTCCGTTGGCGAACCGCAGGGCAAGGATGTTCAGGGCCGCCTCCTTGCCAAGGAAGTGGTCGATGCGGTAGATCTGGCTCTCGTCGAAGACCTCGTGAACCATCGCGTTGAGCCGGCGGGCCGAGGCGAGATCCGTGCCGAAGGGCTTCTCCATGATCACCCTGGAATTCTCGACCAGTCCGGCTTCACCGATCGTCCTGATCACGGCTGCTGCGGCGGCCGGCGGGACGCTCAGGTAATGGAGCCGTCGGCAGCGTTCACCGATGTCGGATTCAGCCCGGCCGACCGCGTCCGCCAGTCCGGCCGATCCACCGGCCCCGTCTGCCCAGGAGAGTTTCCGCTCGAAGTGGGCCCAGTCCCGGTCATCCGGTTTGCCGCGCCCGAACTGCTCGCAGGCCTCCTTCGCCATCTTCCGGAATTCCGCGTTGGTCATCGGCTCCAGCGAGGTTCCGACCACCCGGCAGTCGGAGAGGTGGCCCGCCCGGTCGAGGTGGAAAAGCCCAGGCAGCAGCTTGCGACGGGATAGGTCGCCAGAGGCGCCGAAAAGAATCACCACATGCGGGTCCGGCGGGGCGAGGGCGCCGGGGGCGACATCCTGGGGTGCGTTCTCGGCCATGGGACGATTAAATCGTCCTGCGCGAGCCTGCCTGTGTTCTCCTGGTATCGAGATCGGGCCCGCTGATGGGACAGCGGTACATGCGGTCAGTCGGCGACCAGGCCGCTGCCTTCGATGCTGTTGAACTGCTTCGATTCCCGGATCGCGCTCCGTCGGTCGGCGGCCTTCTGCCGGGTTTCGTTCTGGCGGAACAGACCGATCGGAACTCTCCGGAAGTAGTCCACCCACTGGCCGCAGATCTCGTTCATCGCGACCTTGCGGCGGCCCTGACCCTTCATCGCGGCGACCCGGCCGAGCTTGGTGGATCTCGAGTAGCCGGTGAACCGCTGGAGGGAACTGGGATCCTTCGCCTTGACACTGATGGTGACCGGACCGGCCTCCTTCACCTCGATGACGCCGGCCGGCCAGTACTGCCCGTTGCTGCCTGTCTCCAGGTTGGCCAGTCGTTGCCCGTCGATCGCAGGCTTGAAGATCCGTTTGAATCCCGTGTCGGTGGTCAAGGTGAACCCGCGCGGTGTGAAGTACTGCATCGAGATCCACCAGAATCCCGGGGTCAGATCCAGGGTCATGGTCGCCGAATCACCGGCCTCGAGCTCGGGGGAAGGCTCCCACTTGTCGCGGAGGGCGAGAACCGTCGGGGGCATGATCGTCGCGGTGCCTTCGACTTCGGTCGAGAAGTAGCGGCCACCGCCGATCGAACAGTCGGCGAGTCGGGCCGGGAGGGTCAGTTCGTTCAGGACCGGACGGCTGACGGCTTCGTCGACCCTCTTCCAGAGGATGTAGGAGTTGGTCCGGTCGACCTCTTCGAAGAAGGGCGGTGCCTCGCTCTGGAAGGCGGCCGAACTGGTAATCACATAATCGAAGGTGCCGAGCGATTCGCCCTCGAAAGAGTCGAAGTCGATCACGCCCTGACCGGTGTCGCCCTGGAAGGGCTTCTTCGGGTTCTCGACCACATCCGGGTCGGGGAACTCGGCCAGCGGCACCGTCACTCTCGCTCCCGTCAGGTAGTAGGGGGCAAACCGGTCCTGGTCGGCGTAGAGCACGCGCTTTCCCTTGACCTCCTTCTTGAAGGCTCCGAGTTCCTTGGCGTGGCCGGGCGGCGCCACCGAGGCGTCACGAAGCACGATCAGGCTGGAGGCGGTCGCGCCGACCACGAAGAGGGCGGCGAGCGTGACCCAGGCACCGAAGTCCATTCCCTGGCTCGGCTTCCAGCCTCCCTCGGGGCCGCTCAGCAAGGCGGTGAGGATCACCACCATCGTGACCGGAGCCGCGATCACCAGTGCCTTCGCCAGTGAGTAGTCGCCGACCCAGGGCAGCGAGACCAGGTAGAGGAAGGCGCAGGCCAGGAAGGCCAGCGGGTAGGGCGAACGGGGCTGCTTCCTCCACCACCAGAGTGCGACCAGAAGCGAGAGGACCGAGATCGCGCCGAGCAGGGCCGGCACCGGCGTGTCGAGGTTCCCGGCAAGGCGGTAGTCGGAGGTGAGCCAGATGCCAAGACCTTCGAGAGCCGACACCGGCCCGAAAGCGTTGCTGGTTGCGACCTCGGAGAAGGCGTCGCCGAAACCGAAGGGTCCAACGAACGCAAGCGCTGCGATCAGGCCGAGACCGAGCAGGACGGTAATCAGGACAGCGGGGTGCTTCAGCCAGGACCAGATCCCCGAGGGCTTCAGGCGGGCGCGGAAGGCCGGGTCGGCCAGAAGCCAGGCGAGCAGGGCCGCGAGCGGCCACGCGAGCCCCGGGAAGCTGTACGTGAAGATGATGCCCAGCATCAGGACGAGCAGCGGCAGGATCGCCCGGAGCCGCCGATCGGCAGGTAGCGGAGTCAAGCCGGGCAAGGCGATGACGAATGCGAGAAGGAACATCGCTGCGGCCAGTTCCTTGAAGGCCGCCTGCGCGAAGTAGGAAACCATCAGGTACGGAAGGCCGACCAGAAGCGCGGCGAGCAATCGGCGCCAGCGTCCGAGCGGCTCCACCGCTGCCCAGGCTGTCATCACGGTGAGGACCGCGATCGCGGCGACCTGCCCGATGAAGACCCGGCCCAGCGCGAAGTCCGGAATCGCCGACAGGGCGGCGGTCAGGCCGTGCGGGCCAAGCGGGTACCCGTCGCTGGGCTCGGTTCCGAAACCGGAGCGCAACCACTCGGCCCAGGCCAGGTGAAGTCCGAGGTCGTTGTTGTAGCCCATTCCGAGCAGACCCCAGTGGCCGGTGATCAGGAAGGGGATGGTCAGAAACAGCGCGGCGATCAGTCCGGCAACCCAGAAGAAAGGTGACCCGGGAAGGTCATCGCGACCGGGCCGGCGCAGCACCCACAGACTGAGAATGACGAGCGCCGCGGCTCCCGCGACAAGGGCGGCACGGGTTCCCGGGACCCTTGCCAGCAATCCTTCCACCGCCATCAGCGCCGCGAACCCGACCGCCGGCTCGATCCCCCACCACTTTTCCCGGCCGCAGGCGCGGGTTATGGCACGGCCGATCAGCAGCGAGCCGGCCACTACGACGAGCATGGGGAGCCAGCTATAGAACATCCTGGTTGAAAATCCTCCTGATCAGTACTTGTCGGCGGCCCTGAGCAGCACTTCACTCAGGTCTTCTCCGCGCAATGGGTGCTCGTGGCCTGCTGCCACGACCCTGGGTTTGAGCGCGGCGAGCCTGCGCAGCGACTCCTTTGCCTTCTGGTGGTCCCATGCCCAGGCGGGGTGGGGGACCGAACCTTCGCCTTCCGGCAGGGGCTTGAGCCGGGCGGAATCGACGAAGTAGACGACGTCACTGACCAGGGCGACCCGGTCCGACTCACGCCACAGCCCGATCAGCCCGGGAGCGTGACCGGGGAAGTGGATCACCTCGAAGCCGGCCACAGTCTCGCCCTCCTCGACCGTTCCCGCGATCTTCACGGCGCCGCCGTCCCAGCGCCGGAGCAGGAAGGGGTAGATCCACCGGACCGGAGCAAACTCGAGTTCCTTCAGGTGCATGTACGGCGCGATCGAAGCGTCCGAGGTGGCGTCCGCGACCTCGTCGGGGTGGCAGTAGACCGGGACGTCGAGACCGGGAGCGGTGCCGCGGTGGTCGGCGTGGGCGTGACCGAGCACGACCCGGTCGATACCTCCGAAGGCTTCGATCACGGCGCGGTTCTTTTTCGTCATCGAACTGGTGCCGGCATCGAACTGGACGATCTCCCCGTCAGGTCCCTCGACGAAGTAGATGTTCATCGCGCCCTTGATATCTCCGGACAGCAGCCAGACTCCGTCGGCGACCTCTTCGAGTCCCTCGGGTACCGCGCGTCTCGCGTTCACTTTCCGACTCCCGATGTCATGTTGAGCGTCATTTTCATACCCTGCTGCTTGTGCCGGCCAATTGGAGAATCCTGATGATCGTGATTTGCGTCTTCCTGGTCGCTTCGGTGGCCATCGGAACGATTCAGCTGCTTTCCACGCCCAACGAGATTTTCGGGGCCGATTTCCAAGGACTTCCGAAGCAGGAGTTTCCCAGATAGAGGCACTTTCCGGTAGATCTGCCGGAAAGGTCCCGGGGCGCGAGTACTATCCCGGTGACCGCCCACGACGATCGGAGACCAATGTCCCTGTTCAAGCGCATAGTTGTCGGTACCGACGGTTCGGATTCCGCCCGGGAAGCGATCCGTCAGGCTGCGGAACTGGCCCGGATGTCCGGCGCTTCGCTGGAAGTCGTGAGCGCCTACGAGCCGGTGCCGGACCGGCGCTCGCAGGAGGAGTCTTCGGGAGCCCCGGCCGACGTGGCCCATGAGTTCGGTCCCCGGGAGGACGTGAACTTCGCCCTCGACGGGGCTGCCTCGATCGCCGCCGAGTTCGAGGTCGGGATTTCCCGCCACCCGATGGATGGCGACCCGGCAGACGCGATTCTCAAGGTCGCCGAAGATGTGGACGCCGATCTGATCGTGGTCGGTAACAAGGGCATGACCGGCGCCCGCCGTTTCCTGCTCGGTTCGGTGCCGAACAAGGTTTCGCATCACGCTCCCTGCAGCGTCTTCATCGCCCGCACCACCTGAGCGGCATCGATGCCGCTCACACCGGCCGGTCGGGTCGCGGAACTGATCCGGGAATCGGATTCGGTCGTGGCTCTGACCGGAGCCGGAATCTCGGTGCCGTCGGGCATCTCTGACTTCCGTTCCGCCGGCAGCGGGCTCTGGGAAAACGTGAACCCGATGGAGGTCGCACACATTGACGCCTGGCGTTCGGATCCGAAGCGCTTCTGGGAGTTCTACGGCCAGCGCTTCGGGATGCTCGCCGACAAGCAGCCGAATCAGGCCCACCGGGTTCTGGCCCGGCTCGAGCAACGCGGGCTGCTTGACGCGGTCCTGACCCAGAACATCGACATGCTCCACCAGAAGGCCGGCACCGCTGATCCGGTCGAGCTTCACGGCACCATCCGGACCTCTTCCTGCCTTTCCTGTGGTCACCAGGTCTCGCTGGAGGCGGTGGTTTCGATGCTCGAAGAATCCCCAGACGGCATTCCCCGCTGCGTCTGCGGTGAGCCTCTCAAGCCGGATGTGGTCCTGTTCGGCGAGATGCTGCCCGAGGCGGCGATCAACAGGGCTTTCGACCTTGCCGCCGGCGCGGATCTGATGATCTGCATCGGCACCTCGCTCGAGGTGTTTCCGGTCGCCAGTCTGCCCGAGGAGACAGCCCGAAACGGAGGCAGGGTGGTGCTGGTGACCCAGGGTCCGACTCCCTGGGACGGGAGGGCCGACGTCAAGCTCGACAACGATGTCGAGGATGACCTGGCGGCGGTGCTGGGCGCGCTTTGACCCCGGCCGGCCCGGTCGGGATCAGCCGACCGCCGGGTTGGTCGCCCGGCCGAGATCGATGATGCCGGCGCCAAAGCCGGAGGCGGGATCCCCTTCGGCGTAGGCGGGCAGGCGCGCCGTTGACTCGAGCCGGGCGGCCACCCGGCCGGGCCCGGTCCGGTTTCCCAGCACTCCGGAGGCGATCACCGCGGCGGCACCACCCGCCACATGGGCGGCAGCCATTGAAGTACCGACCCAGATCGGTTCGATCCCGAACCAGCTCGGATCACGGGCGACCATCCCGACCTGGAGGATCGGGCGGTTACGGGAAGTCCACGGGCAGTTATCCCGGTCGCGACCGCCACCGGGCGCGGCGATGTCGATCGCGGAGCTCTCGAAGGTGTAGGCGGCGACGCATCCCGACTCGGTCGTACCACCGACCGAGATCACTTCCGGGGCCGTGGCCGGCAGGGAGGGACAGGTTTCGGCCGGGATGTTGCCGGAAGACCCGACCATCACGACACCCTTCCTGTAGGCCTGCCTCAGGGCCTGCTCCAGTGGTGGCACGGAGAGGCCACAGGCAAAGTTCAGTGACATGACCATCACCCGGGCTCCGTGGCTGGTCGCCCAGCGGATGCCGCTGACGATGTCGGCCGTGTTGCCGTCGCCGTTCCGGTCGAGGACCCGGACCGGCATCAGCTTCGACCGGTAGGCGATCCCGGTCAGACCCCGACCGTTGTCGGTCTGTTCGCCGATCGTCTGGGCTATGTGGGTGCCGTGGCCGTAGAGGTCGAGCGGCACCCGGTCGCGGTCGACGAAATCGTGGCCGGGAAGAACCCGGTCCGGCGCGAGATCGGGGTTGCGGCGAAAGCGCCGGCCATAGTCCCGGTAGGCGATCCCGCTGTCGACCACCGCGATCTTCACGCCTCTGGCGCCGGGCCTTCCGGCCCGCCGCATGTTCTGCCAGGCCCGGATCAGGTTGATACCGCCACGTGATTGGGGCCGGTCCGAAGGCAGCGAACCGTGACAGATACTGAGACAGGGAAGGAAGTTCCACTGCTTGTCCCGCCAGCCGCCCCATCGGCCCCGCCGCCCGGGGTTGACCCCGTTGTCGTCGGGCAGCCAGCCGGAGGCGCTGGCGATGAAGTTGGGAATCGCGTAGCTGACGTCGCTCGTCCGTTCGATCTTCTCGGCGACCGCTTCGGGGTCGGCCGAGTCGGGGATCGGAATGGTCTGCGGCGCCGCATCGCCGGAGTAGCCGACCAGAACCTCGCCGGAGACGGCCTGGGTGCCGTCGTCGAGGATCGTTGTCGTCTGGCCCGAAACCGGGTCGCCCGAGGGCATCGTCTGGTCGGCCGGGGCCGCGGCGGGCAACGCAAAAACGGCCGCAGTCAGTGCGGCCAGCAGAACGCAGAAGAGCGCGAGGCTGGGGTGGGCTGATCGATTCAAGGAAAGGTGCCGAAAGGTTCCGGTACATAAAGAACACCCGAGAGGCTCCCGGGTTGCTCGAATCCCGCCAGCAGGGCAGAACCTTGCCCTGCCCCATGACTTACCCTGATCTGGTGGATCTCGAACAGGAGACGGCCGGACGGGATGAGTCGTTCATGCGCATCGCGATCGAAGCGGCTCGTGAAGCCGAAAAGCACGATGACGTGCCGATCGGAGCGGTGATCGTCCAGGGCGACCGGGCGCTCGCCGTGGCCGGCAATCGCCGCGAGGTCGATCTCGACCCGACCGCGCATGCGGAACTGATCGCGATTCGCGAAGCTTCTGCGGTTCTGGGTGGCTGGCGGCTGCCGGATACGACGCTCTACGTGACGCTAGAACCTTGTGCGATGTGCGCCGGGGCAATCGTTCTGGCCCGGATCCCGAGAGTCGTGTTCGGTGCCAGCGACCCCAAGGCCGGCGCGGCCGGATCAATCATGAACGTGCTCGACGACCCGGCCCTGAACCACCGCCCGACGGTCGAATCCGGCCTGCTGGCCGCAGAATGCGGAGACCTCCTGCGCCAGTTCTTTGCTGCTCGACGAACCTGAAGAACCGAGAGCGGAGCCCGCCCAACCAACAGCGAGTCAAGTGGGCGGGCGGGTTTCTGTGGTCATCCGGCGAAGACCGGATGACACCTTGATGCTACGGAGGGGGTGGGATTCGAACCCACGGTACGCCGAAACGCACAACAGTTTTCGAGACTGCCCGATTCAACCACTCTCGCACCCCTCCGGGGTGAACTGGAAGGCTAGCGTTTCGAGCAAGGCGAGGGTGCCCTCGGTGGCCTTTCTCGGGTACCCTTCCCTGTCCCCGGAGAGGTGTCCGAGCGGCTTAAGGAGCGCGATTGGAAATCGCGTGGGCGGGATCTCTCGCCTCGTGGGTTCGAATCCCACCCTCTCCGTTCCGGGTCAGGCGTCGAAGCGGCGGTGGATTCCGAGGACGTTGCCGTCGGGATCCCTGAAGTAGGCCTGGTAACAGACCGGACTTTCGATCTTGTCAGTCACGAACTCGACCCCGGCCGCCTCGAGTTCGGCCTTGGCCGCATCGAAATCATCGACCTGGAGCACGACGCTGCTGCCGCCTGCGTTCTGGAAAGGCATGCCGAAGGCGGTCGGGTCCATGATCGCGATGGTGAGGTTCCCGGTCTCGAACTCCTGGGCGGGCATGTCACCCCACTGCTTGCCCTCCTCGAGGCCGAGCGTGTCCCGGTAGAAGGCTTTCGAAGCTTCGAAGTCGGTGATCGGGATGGTCACGAAATCGGTTGCGGTAACGGCCACTGTCACTCCTGTCTCTGGGGGGTCTGATCCGATGCTATCCGCGCCGGGTCCGGTCGTCCAAGCAAATACGAGCAGACCCCCGTCAGGGTGATCGTCGCGACGACGATGAGCAGCGGGCCCGAGTCCTCGGTGACCGAACCGATCAGGCCGCCGGCCAGCCCTCCGACCAGGGCTGCGGGCCAGATCGGTCCGGCCCAGGGCCTGAACATCTCCCGGTTACGGATCGCGAAGGCGGCGGCGAGCAGGCAGGCCAGCGTGATTACCGGCATGTTGCCGTTCCAGAGTTGCTGCCAGGCGAGAGTGGTGCGGCGCTCCACATCCTGGAGAAAACCGTCGCTTCCGCCGGTCAGCACGGAGCTGTAGTGGCCCTGGCCTCCGGCCGTTGCCAGGTCCAGGGCCGCGAGCAGGACCAGTCCGACAACCGGAGCGGCGACCAGCACCGCCCCGCGCTTGAGGGTGATCCGTCCGGGCAGCATCATCAAGGCAGCGACCGCCGTTGCGGAGGCGACGATGATCGCCGCCCCGACCCCGGCCCCGAGTCTTCCGGAACCAAGCACGACACCGAGGCCCAGCCCGAAGCCGAGCACGATGGCGGCATTCTTCCGCGACTTCGGTTTGCCGGTCAGCGCGGCAGCCAGTCCGGCCAGCAGCAGCACCATCAGGGCCGGTTTCAGCTCATTGCCGATCCCGTAGAAACGGGAGCCGTAGCCGGGGTTCGGCCCGAGTATGGACCTGGTTATCAGCTCCGATCCCAGGGCCAGGTCGATCGTGATCACGGTCAGGCCGACCACGGCCGGGACCAGGGTGGCCCGGGGCCAGCCCAGGAGCCGGTCGGAGATGAATCCGAGCAGCAGGGCCAGGCCGGCGATCAGGCAGTACTCGAGTTCGGCCGAGGGGTTGCCCAGTGCGGCAGGAACGAGGATCACGGTCGGAATCCAGAGGATCGAGAGTCCGCCGATGCGCCGAATCTGGCGGTGGCTCTTCTCCCGGCCCAGGATTGCCCCCGCGGCGAGATAGAGGATCAGCCAGCCGACGAAGACGAAGGCAAGGGCTGCGTTGCGGCGGGGTCCGAGCTCGTCGAGCCGGTCCCGGAACGGGGTCAGTTCTTCGGGCTGCCGTTCGCCCTCCGCGGTGAACGGCTTGCCGGTCATCTCGTCCGGGGTTTCGAGGCCGAGGTGATCCAGAATCGTCGGTGCGATGTCGATCCCGGCGACCAGGTTGGGAAGGTTGCTGGTGTCGGACCTCAGCCCATGCCCCTCCGGATCGACCGGATCCCCGACGTTCTCACCGAGGCCGGCCGCGGCGATCGGCAGCAGCGGCAGGATCGGCGCGAGAGGAGGGGTCTGGGTGGCGATGACCAGCTGGCCCGGGCGGCGCTTCCGGAGGATCTGCTCGAGCTCGCGCATTCCGTTTCGTCCGGCCGAGGTCGCCACCACCACGAGCCGGTAGTTATGTGACTGCCGGATCGCCCGGCGGGCGGTGTCGGTCGTATCGGCGAGGGCGAGCGAGGACACGTAGCCGAGCCGGCTGGTGGCCGGGATCACCGTCTCCTGGAGCTTGGTCGCGTCACCGACGTAGGCAGCGCCGCCGGGGATCGAACTGGCGAGAAGCCCTGGCTCGATGGTCTGTGGCGCGGAATCGGCCCGATCGAGAATCGCGTCCCAACCTTCGACCACGCCACCTCCGCCGACCATGCGCGCGAGTCCGACCGGCGGCACCTCGGAAGGGTCATAGGTCGAGCGGGAAACCCTGGCGCCCTGGCTGATGTCGAGCAGGGCCTGTTCCCGTCGGTAAGAGCCCTGGGTGGCGCTGGTCAGCCCGACCGAAAGCTGCGGGATCTCGGCGAACCCCTCGGCGATTTCCTCGCTGTATGAGGGCGGGGTTTCCAGGTCCTGGGGGATCAGCACCAGGATCGCGGTGTTGCCGAGGCGGCTGGAGGCATCGTCCGCTGCGCCGGTGGCAGGGAAGAACGTGGCTACGAAAGCCAGACAGGTGATCGCCGCGAGGAAGGCGGCGCCGGGGCGAAGCACAGCGGCATCTTTTCAGAGCTTCCCGGGGAGCAGCCGGTTCCGTTGCGGGCGGTAGGGTGGCTGCATGAGCAATGAACCAGAGCAGACGCCGTCGGCAAGGATCGGGGCGCTTGCCCAGGAATTGATGGAGCAGGTGGAAAGGGACACGCCGGGAGCCCGGCTCGACCAGCTGGTGATCTCGGCCGTCCTGAGCGAGGACGCCGGAATCGACGAGCAGACCATGCACGTCCAGCTCGTCTCCGACTCCTCGGACCCCCTCTCGGTAGTCGGCCTTCTCACTGTCGCCCTGGAACTGGCCAAGGGGCAACTCACGGGCGGGGAATAGCCGGGATCGCCGTAGGACGGAGCCGGTCAAACCATTACTTGGTTCCGGTTGGCCGGCGGGTGAGACTTGGAGGGCGGGTTGGACCCCGCCCGACTTGCTCGTGAACTACTCGCGCGTTAGCGCGAGTAGTGCTCGACGATCAGGCGCTCTTCGATCGGGGCGGCGATGTCGCTCCGGTCGGGCAGGCGGTTGACGGTGCCCTTGAGGCCGTCGTGGTCGGCCAGGAGCCAGGCCGGGGTCGGACCAGCCGACTCGGTCGACTGCTGGGCCATCGGCTCGATCGCGGCTCCGGGCTTGACGGCGATCTCGTCGCCAGCCGAAACCTCGTAGGAGGGACGGTCGAGACGCTTGC
>WBZM01000617.1_pt1 | contig 28910 bp, 25 predicted proteins | sample 5204271 | NCBI WGS metagenome assembly WBZM01 (sample SAMN12344346, study PRJNA552823) | activated sludge metagenome | biome: Activated sludge suspended growth; feature: Nitrification reactor; material: Wastewater; isolation source: activated sludge from nitrification reactor of wastewater... | reverse complement strand
TGATAATGTGATTTTGATGAATAAAGGTAAAATCGTATTTCATGGTCCTGCTGATCAGGCTGTACAAAAATATTTTCTAATAAAAAACTTGGATGCTCGTATAAAAGCAGGTGAACTTTATATCGATCTTTGTTCGTAGGTGACAAAACTTGGCAGCACGCAATTCGTTCGGCCTCAACCAGAAGGCAGTCAAACGCCTGCACGCTCAGATGACTTCGGTGTCTGATGATGTCGTCGAGGCGATCATCGAAGAAGTGCCTTACTACACCGATGCGCTCTCTGGGCCGATGGGCCAGATCATCCGCGATGCCGTGCAGGTGGCTCTCACCGGCTTCATCACAGTCGCCTCAAGTAGCGGAGACTCGGCTCAACCTCGAGCAGCCGCACTCTCGGGTGCCTACGACCTCGGCCGTGGCGAGGCACGTAGCGGCCGCAGCGCCGAGGCGCTCCTGTCGGCCTATCGGATCGGGGCCCGGGTCTCCTGGGAGCGGCTGTCCGCCGAGACCGTGCAGGCAGGTGCTGACGGCGCTGCGGTCGCCAACTTCGCCTCCTTGGTCTTCGACTACATCGACCAACTCTCCGCGGCCAGTGTCTCGGGCCACGCCGACGAAACTGCCCGCTCTGGCCAAGCCCGCGAGCGACTCCTCGAAGGGCTCGCCACCGACCTCCTCGAAGGCACCCTCACCCCTGCACTTGTTGAGCAGACCCAGGCCGCAGAATGGGCGCCACCGGCGACCTTCACCGTCGTACTCGCGCCACGAGAGCAGGCCCGGTCGGTCATCACCGAGCTGCGTGACGACGTACTCCGTGCCCGCGCCGACTTCCTGGAAGGGTATGTGGTTTTGCTGGTGCCTGACGCCCACGGCCCGGCGCGGGCCAGGTTGATCCGGCAGTTGCGCAACTGGTCTGCGATCGTTGGCCCGGCCAGGCCTTGGCAGGAAGCGGCTTCGTCGTACGCGAGGGCCGAGCATGTTCTGGAGTTGGGTCTTGGCCCCGACAGCGAGGCTCACCTGTCGACCTTGATCTTGAACTCCGACCCGATGGCTCTTCGCGACCTCAGGGATCGCGTGCTTGAGCCACTCTCCGACCTGACCGAGTCGACCCGCGCCAAACTCGTCGAGACGCTGCGAGCTTGGCTGCTCCATCAAGGCCGCCGCGAAGACATCGCCCGAGTGCTGTTCGTGCATCCCCAGACCGTGCGCTATCGCATTGGTCAACTCCGTGAGGCCTACGGCGACCGCCTCGATGACCCCGCCTGGATCCTCGACCTCACGATCGCGCTCGGGGAGGGCTAGCCGCTCTCGGTTTCACTGGTCACCCAGTGAACTTGGCACGTAGCACCTGAAATTTCACGTGCTGCGTACGAACTTCACTGGGCAACCCGTGAAACTGGACGGGCCCAAGGCAACTCCCCGGGCGGGGGTCACCCAAGCCACACGCCAAACAGGGAGGCGGGCAGGCAGAGGCCGAGGGTGAGGGCGATATAGGGCCAATTGACTGGGTGGTCGTGCCCCGCGGCTTGTACGGCGAACGCGCTGTAGGTGGTGAGGCCGCCGCAGAAGCCGACGCCGATCAGTGCGAGCATGCTGGGCTCGAGGTTGAAGGCGATTGCGCCGAGGATGAATGAGCCGATCACGTTGACGAGCAGGGTTCCCCAGTGCATTTCGGCTCGGTCAAGCAGGTGCCCGGCGAGATAACGTACGCCGGATCCGATCGCGGCCCCGAGCATCACGAGTAGTGGCGTCATTCGTCGCCGCCTTCCTCAGCGAAGTCGGCGGCTTCAGTTGGGGCCACCGCCCGGCCAGCGAGTCGCACGAGCGGGAGGGTGATCACTGCGGTGGCGACGAACACCATCAAGTGGAGTGGGCGCGCGCCCGGGGACAGTAGTGCGGCGCCCGACATCGTGGTGAAGCCCCCCAAGATGCCGGTGCCCAAGAAGACCGGCAGCAGTGAGTGACGTCGTACGACGCCCACGTGCGGCAGTAGGGCTAGGGCCAGCGAGCCGACCACGTTGATCGCCATGGTGGCCCACAGGGCCGAGCCGATGCTGAGAGTCAGACCCCATCGAGCCAGTGCGCCGATGGCGCCGCCAGCGGCTGCAGCCCAAAGACCCCAGCTGAGTTTCGGCGCGACAGCAGCGGGAGGAGGCACGCGTCCATCATGGCGCAGCAGCGATCATCACACTGGGGTGCCTGAGATCACGGCGCCACAATTTCCTTCAAGCCTGATGCTTTGGGAAAATCGTGAGGTGGACACTGAGACGACCCAGCGCCATCGAGTCGTGGTGATCGGCTCTGGTTTTGGAGGCCTGTTCGCCACCAAGACCCTGAAGCGCGCAGACGTTGATGTGACGATGATCGCCAAGACGTCACATCATCTTTTCCAGCCTCTGCTCTATCAAGTGACCACTGGCATCCTCTCCGAAGGTGAGATCGCTCCGCCCACGCGCGAGGTGTTGGCAAAGCAAAAGAATGCCCAAGTGCTGCTCGGTGAGGTCGACGAGATCGATCTGGCCAACCGCACGGTGTCTCACCACGTCTTGGGTCGGCGTACGACGACCCCCTATGACTCCTTGGTCGTGGCGGCCGGCGCGGGCCAATCGTATTTCGGTCATGACGAGTTTGCGCGCTATGCCCCAGGCATGAAATCGATCGACGATGCCTTGGAGCTACGGGCCCGCATCTTCGGGGCTTATGAATATGCCGAGGTCTCCGCCAATCGTGGCGAGGAGATCGACCACTTGATGACCTTCGTGGTGGTCGGTGCCGGACCCACTGGTGTGGAGATGGCCGGGCAGATCGCCGAGCTCGCCCACAAGACCTTGCCCACCAATTTTCGGGCGATCGACACCCGTAAGTCGCGGGTGATCCTGATCGACGGGGCCGACCAGGTGCTGCCTCCCTTCGGAGAGAAGTTGGGTGCGAAAACCCAGCAGGCATTGGAGAAACTCGGCGTTGAGGTGCGGCTCAACACCTTGGTCACCGACGTGGATGAGCGGGGTTTGACGATCAGGCACACCGAGACCGGCGAGCAGGAGTACGTCGATGCCGTCACCAAGGTGTGGGCGGCGGGAGTGCAGGCTTCCCCGCTGACCAAGACCCTGAGCGAGCAGACCGGTGCCGAGTTGGATCGCGCTGGTCGGATCGCAGTCAACCCCGATCTCACCCTTCCCGGGCATCCGGAGGTCTTCGTGGTTGGCGACATGATCGATCTCGATGGTCTGCCTGGTGTGGCTCAGGTCGCGATCCAGGGTGCTCGCTATTCGGCGACGGAGATCAAGCGGCGACTCAAGGGCAAGCCTGCCCAAGAGCCGTTCAAGTATTTCGACAAGGGGTCGATGGCGACCATCTCACGGTTCAATGCCGTAGCGATGGTCGGCAAGCTGCGACTGACGGGCATGCTGGCCTGGTTGATGTGGTTGGTCGTGCATCTGGTCTACATGACCGGCTTCAAGAATCAAGTCACCGCCTTGATCCGCTGGGCGGTCACCTTCATCGGTAATGATCGTTCTGAGCGCGCGGTGACCATGCAGCAGCTCTTCGCCAGACAGGCGATCGAGAGGTTGAAGAGCGGGCCGGCCTCGCTGATCTCTGATGACGATCAGCGGGCTTCCTCGAGTTGATCACTCAAACCTGGATGGGGAGATCACCTCTCGTGCCCACCTGGGCATGATGAACAGCCCCTCGGTCTCGATGGTTGGCTCGCCACCTACGGGCCCGAGTTGTCCCTTGACGATGGTCTTGATCCCGTCGGTGGAGTCGATCCATGCGCTGGCTTCAAGGTCGCCAAGTGGTGTGGGCTTGCGATAATGAGTAGTCAGATAGGCGGTCATTCCTGGGCGCCCTCCGGCCGCGGCGGCTTCTCCCATGACTTGGTCCATGATCAGGGCACTCACTCCGCCGTGCACCAAGGTCGGAGGCCCTTCATATAGGGCGTTCAGGTGAAACTTCGCCCAAGCGCGACCGTCGTCGCTGCGCTCGGTGTGCAGGGGTACGGCGATCGGATTGCGCATCCCGACCACTGCGTTGCCATAAGCCCGCACGCCACCGTCCTTGTTGACTTGTACGCCGAAAGAGTCGGGGATCATCTCTTCGCGAAGGAGCGCGTCGATCTCTTTGAGTCGAGCGATCGCGTCGTTGACCTTGGCGGGCGGGATCGTCGTACGCAGGCTGGCTTCGTTGAGTGAACGCATCGTGTCGGCGAGGCCGCCGTAGACTTCGCGTTCTTCGGCCAGTTGGTCTTCGGTCAACTCAACTTCGCTATAGATGTCAGCCACAACCAAATCATAGCCGCTCCAAGATGTGACAGGAGGGCGTTGACTGTCACACGCCCAGATCCAAAATCGGTGGTGTGAGGCCTGTCACATCAAGGGGTCGGCTAGTCTTTCTGCGATCGCTCCGCTGATGGGCGAGGGCCTCTAGCTCAATTGGCAGAGCAGCGGACTTTTAATCCGCGGGTTGTGGGTTCGAGTCCCACGGGGCCCACTTCTTCTTTGCGCCCTTGGCCGATGCTGTTGAGGGCCTTGCGGCTCCGCATTCAAACTGCGTAAACGCGCGATCCCCGATGAAGATAGGGAACTGAGAGTCTCAAATCTGCTCCCCGCAAACCGAGATGATCAGTGGACTAGCCCCCCGAGTGGCGTTGAGCCGGTCCTCCTTGACCCTTCAATGTGACGGCGATTACGTTCGGTCGATCCATAGTCCAAGTTGGGTGGGCCGTGGGCTATTTCCAAACGGAAAGCTTATGAAGGGATATCAATCCATGAACTCACGTTCGCGTCGCTTCGCCGCGAGCCTGGTGGCTGTTGTGGGCCTCGTTGCCGCGGGGTGTTCGACCACCCCCGGTGGCCCCGATCCGCAGGCCCCGGTCGCAGCAATCCAGGCGGTGCCCACCACGGGCACGGCGCCTTTGACCGTTGACTTCGGGTCAGTTGGCTCAAACGACCCCGATGGCACCATCTCCACGTACTCGTGGAACTTCGGTGATGGTTCGCCCCTGGAGAATGGTCCGGGTGCTACTCACATCTACACCGCTCCAGGCAACTTCACCGCGACCTTGATCGTCACCGACAACTCAGGCATGACTGGATCGGCGACCACCAATATCAACGTGGTTGATCCCGGATCAGGCTGTGCAGCCAACCCCGATCCGCTCGATGCCAATGGCGATGACACCAACTGTGACGGTGTCGACGGCATTGCGCTGGCGCAGGTGTTGGTCGATGCGGGCAGCGGCTCCGATGTCGGCGCTTGCGGCACGGTCGTCAAGCCATGCGCCACCATCGCCAACGGTGTTGCCACTGCAACGGCAGCTGGCAAGAACATCATCTTGGTCACGGCTGGTGACTACGATGCGTTCGACATCACCAATGGTCGGATCGTCCGCGGCGGCTACAACCCCACCTTCAACGGTCGGATTCCCGCCGGTACTCGCGTGCATGGTGCCCTCGACAGCGCCAACAACACCTACTACGGCGTGCGCGCCAACAACATCACCTCGGTGACCAAGCTGCTCGACCTGAAGATCAATGCCGAAGGCCAGGCCGGTACGGCTGCCAGCGGCGTGATCGTCAAGAACGCCAGCGCCAAGGTCGTCTTGGACAATGTCACCGCGACTGCAGGTCAGGGCGTCAACCCGACCGGTGTCTTGGCCGACAACAACTCCAAGGTTGAGATCCTCAACTCCGCCATTTCGTCGGGTACGGCGACTGGTGCCGGCTCTGATGCCTACGGTGTCCGTGCCCTCGACGGCTCCAACGTGACCGTCAATGGCGGCACGATCGAGGCCGCTGCGGGTGTCAATGGCAACGATGCCTCTGCTGGAGCACCCGCGACTCCCGCCAAGGCATGTGACGGCGGTAACGGCTATGCCGGTGCATTCGAAATCATCGACGGCATTGGTGTCCAGGGGCTGGGCGGCTCGTCCTGCAACCCGTGGTTCACCACTGTCACCAATGGCGGCGATGGCGGCGTTGGTGGAGACGGAAGTGCCCCAGGCGCCAACGGTGTCAAGGGTGGCCAGGGCGTTGGAGCCAATGGCGGCAACGGTGGCTGTGGCTCTGTTGTTGGATGTGGTTCGCAGGCAACCGGCGGTGCTGGTGGCCAGGGCGGTGCGGCTGGTGCGGCCGGTGCCGCAGGTGCCAACGACCTGACCACGGCCGGTGCAACTTGGGCTGGCGGCAACGGTGGCAATGGAAGCAACGGCGCTGAAGGCGGCGGCGGCGGCGGTGGCGGTGGCGGTTCGTCCGCTGCGGCCATGGGCGGCGGCGGCGGTGCCGGCGGTGCCGGTGGCGCATCAGGCTTGGGTGCCACCCAGGGTGGCCAGGCAGGCGGCGGCTCCTTCGGCGTGTACGCCGTTAACTCCACCGCCAACCTCACCAACGTGGCTGTGACGGTCGCTTCTGGTGGCAACGGTGGCAAGGGCTCAACTGGCGGCGCTGGCGGCGCTGGCGGCAATGGCGGCAAGGGCGGCGCTCCCGAGTGCTGTGAAGCCGGTGGCGGTGGCGGCGGCGGTGCCGGCGCAGGCGCTGGTGGCGGTGGCGGAGCCGGTGGCGGCGCCGGTGGCCCGGCCATCGCGGTCCTCCACAACGGCACTGGCTCGCTGACCACGACCAGCGTGGTCACCTCCCTCCCCGCGGCATCCGGCACCGGTGGTGCAGGTGGCACCGGTGGTGCCGGCGGCGCGGCTGGCGCACTCGGCGCTGGCGGCCCGAAGAGCCCCGTGACGCTGTTCAACCGCAAGGGCGGTGACGGTGGTGCTGGCGGCGCAGGTGTTGCCGGTGCAACCGGCAATGCTGGTGCAGCCGGACAGCTGTTGAAGTTCTGGGACAACGGCACAGCCACTCCCTGATCACGAAACACATCGGTGGGCCGGTGGTACACACCACCGGCCCACCGCTTTCACAGACTTCGGACCATTTCCCCTCGGCATCTCGTTGATGCGGTAGGTCCAGGAAACAAGCAGTAACTCTGTAAAGCAGTACCTCCTCAGAGCAGTACCTCCTCAAGAACAGGGCGGCCCCCGGGTAGGGCGGGGCGACGTTAACGAAGGGAAGCAAAAGATGAAGGTTCGAGCGCGGCGGATAGCCGCCAGCCTGATCGCAACGGTAGGTCTCGTTGCGGCCGGCTGCTCCACAACTCCAGGTGGTACACCGCCTGTGGCAGTCATGTCTGCAACACCAGATAGTGGTGTCGCGCCCCTGACTGTCAATTTCAACTCCGCAGGCTCGAACGACCCCGATGGGTCGATTTCGTCGTACGCCTGGGACTTCGGTGATGGTGGTACGGCGACTGGCTCCACCGCCACCCACAACTACGGCGCACCGGGCGTGTACACCGCCAAGCTGACCGTGACCGACAACTCCGGCTTGACCGGCTCGATCACAAAGCAGATCACCGCCACCTCGGCGAGCAATCTGCCTCCGGTGGCCAAGGCCGGAGCCACTCCGAAGAATGGCACCGCGCCTCTGGCCGTGGCCTTCTCCTCGGCTGGCACCAATGACCCCGATGGCACGGTTGCGTCATACGAGTGGACCTTCGGCGACGGATCGCCCAAGGACACCAGCGCCAACCCCAATCACACCTACACCGTCGCCGGCAACTATGTCGCGACCTTGAAGGTCACTGACAACGGTGGCGCTGTTGGCACCGACACGGTGACCATCAACGTGGGTGCCAACCAGCCTCCGACGGCGTCGGCGAGCGCGACCCCGACCTCGGGCAAGGTGCCCTTGGCCGTGGCCTTCTCCTCAACTGGATCTGCCGATCCTGAGGGTGGCGCACTGACCTATGCCTGGAACTTCGGCGATGGTGACACCTCCACGTCGGCCAACCCAAATCACACCTACACCGCGGTGGGCGTCTACTCGGCTGCTTTGACGGTGACTGACACTGAGGGCCAGTCCGACACCAAGACGGTCACGGTCACGGTCAACGCAAACCAGCCGCCGGTGTCCATCCCGAATGCGGATGTGACCGCGGGCCAGGCACCGTTGACGGTCAACTTCAATGGCGGAGACTCCAACGACCCCGATGGCACGATCGTGTCCTACCTGTGGGACTTCGGTGGTGGCAACACCTCGACTGCGAAGAACCCGACGTACACCTTCGGTAGCCAAGGCGCCAAGGTCGTGACCTTGAAGGTCACCGACGACGATGGCGCGACCGACACTGCGTCGATCACGATCAACGTGTCTGCTCAGCCAAATGTGCCCCCCACGGCACAGGCAGCAGCGACCTCGCCGAAGACCGGAGTGGCACCGCACACGGTGACCTTCTCATCGGCTGGTTCAGCTGACAGCGACGGCACGATCGTGTCCTACAACTGGCAGTTTGGTGATGGTGGTTCGTCCAACCAGGCCAACCCCAGCCACACCTACACGCTGGCGGGCAGCTACACGGCCACGCTGACTGTCACCGACAATGCCGGTGGCACAGCTAGCGCGACTGTGACCGGCATTGAGATCGCTCCCAACCAGGCTCCAACTGCCAATGCGTCGGCAACCCCGACCGTGGGCAAGGCGCCCCTGGCTGTGGCCTTCTCCTCAGCTGGCTCTTCTGACCCCGAGGGGCAAACGCTCACCTACGAGTGGACCTTCGGCGACGGATCGCCCAGCTCCAATGCAGCCAACCCCAATCACACCTACACCGCTGCGGGCACTCACACCGCTACCCTGAAGGTGACCGATACGGCTGGCGCATTCGACACCAAGCAGGTCGTGATCACGGCCAACGCCAACGTGGCTCCCACCGCGGCATTCAACGCAACTCCAGCCTCGGGTCCACGTCCGTTGTTGGTCTCCTTGGATGCATCGGCTTCGGCTGATGCTGACGGCACCATCGCGTCATACGCCTGGGACTTCGGTGACGGCACCAATGGCACCGGCAAGAACGTGACCCACACGTTTGCTGCCAATGCCACGCCGTACACCATCACCCTGACGGTGACCGACGACAATGGCGCGACCGGCACTGCTACCCAGCAGATCTCGGTGTTCATCGATGACGACGGCGACGGGGTTTCCCCGCCGGCCGACTGCAACGACAACAACGCCTCGATCCATCCCGGCGCTGCTGACCCGTTGGACGGCATTGATCAAAACTGTGACGGCGTCGACGGCAATATTGCCGACAACATCATGGTGAACATCTCCGGTGGTGCAGACACCAGCGGTTGTGGCACTGTGGCCGCGCCCTGTGCCTCGATCGCCAAGGCTGTGACTCGGGCCGGTGACTCTGGCAAGCACACCATCCTGATTGCCGGTGGCAACTACGATGCCTTCGATCTGGCTGAAGGACTCACCGTTCGCGGTGGTTACAACGCCACGTTCAATGGCGACGGTGCTGCCACGATCATCAACGGCAAGCTCGACGCTGGGTCCTACTACGGCGTGCGGGCCGATGGCCTGACTGCTCCCGCGAAGGTCGCCAATGTCACCGTCAACGCTGGTGGTGCTGCTGGTGTGGCCTCCAATGGCGTGGTCGTGACCGGCTCGTCCGCTCTGGTGACTCTGGATCACGTGACCGCAACCGCTGGTACGGGCAACAACCCGGCCGGTGTCGTGGTTGACGGATCCAATGTCAAGGTCAAGGACTCCACCATCAACTCCGGTACTGCAACTGGTGCAGGCTCAAGTGCCTACGGCATCCGCGCAGTGAATGGCTCTGATGTTGAGGCCGTTGACAGCTCGGTCACCGCTTCGGCTGGTGTTGCTGGCGACGACGCAACCGCGAGCACCCCCGCCAAGCCTGCGAAGGCCTGTGATGGTGGAAATGCAGGCGGTGCTTCCACTGGTAGTGGTGGCTCAGGCGGTGCCAGCTGTGGTGGTTCCGGAACCGCCAAGGGCGGCGCTGGAGGCAAGGGCAGTGACGGCAACGGAGCAGGTAACGCCCCGAACGGTGCCAACGGCACCGCTGGCGGTGGAGGTGCTGCTGGCGGTAATGGCGGTGCTGGCAAGGCCATCACCTCTGCTGGAGATGGTGGAGCAGGCACTGGTGGTGCTGGTGGCGGTGCCGGTGCGGCCGGTAGCGCTGGCACCAATGCTCTGGCTTCTGCTGGCACGACCTGGGCTGGCGGCAACGGTGGCGCTGGCGGCAACGGTGGCGTTGGCGCTGGTGGCGGCGGTGGCGGCGGTGGCGGCGGCACCAACGGCTGGGCAGCCGGCGGTGGCGGCGGTGCTGGCGGTAACGGTGGCGCAGCTGGTGTCGGTGGCACCCAAGGTGGCCAGGCTGGCGGTGGATCGTTCGCGATCTATTCCGTCAACTCCAACGTGACCACCACCAATGTGGTCGCTACTGCCAATGCTGGCGGTAACGGTGGCAAGGGCTCCAACGGCGGTGCTGGCGGCGACGGCGGCAACGGTGGCTCCAAGTCAGGACCGTCTTGCTGCCTCGCCGGTGACGGCGGCGCCGGTGGTGGCGGCGGCGGTGCTGGCGGCGGTGCTGGTGCTGGCGGCGGTGCTGGTGGCCCGTCCATCGCAGTGTTCAACAAGGGCACTGGCACCCTGACCGTCAACGGTGGATCCCAGGATCGCGCCAACACGGCGGCTGCCGGTGGTGCTGGCGGTGCCGGTGGCGCCTCGGGCACACCCGGTGACAATGGTGGAACTGGTGGGACCGGTAACGCCGGTAACGCCGGTAACGTCGGTAATGCTGGCCAGATCTACCGGATCTGGGACAACAGCGTCACCACTTCATAACCCAACACAAGTCTGTGGCCCCGGATGCGCAAGCATCCGGGGCCACAGTCGTTTTTGGGGGCGATCTGGTGGAGGTCGCGTCGCGCGCAGCGTCGTACCTACCTGGCGAGTCGTCAACCCTTGCGAGTCGCGGTTTGTGTCATACGTTGCGGTGGTTCTTGGCTTGCGTCATGCGTCTGGTGGCCATATGCGCTCGATTCGGATGACGTTGGGGAGTTGTGTCACGGTCCGTATGACGTTGGGCGCCACAGCAGGGCTCTAATCCGTACGCCGAACCCTGCCGTCATCGGCACTAAGCGGCACGAAGCGGCAGGGCGGCTGCTAGCTCAGGCGGTGTGGTTGGCTTGGAAGTAGGTCAAGATCTCTAGGAATTCCTCGACGTCGACCTGTGAACGGTCGACGACCATCTCCTTGCCGCTGCCTGCGAGTTTGACTGACCAGTTCTCCGAGTCCGGGCTCTCGGAGGCTTCCACATTGAGATCCTTGGAGTTCAGGTCGAGATGCTCTACGTGACTGCCCTTGGCAAACTCGACCAATCCGTCGGTGACCGACAAGATGCCTGGCTTCACCATGAGAAGGCCGATCAGGAACAACAACAACACGCCACAAGCGGCCATCAATGCCGTCAGCGGGGTCTGTCCGGGCCGCAGCACCTGCCATGCGATCGCACCGGCCACTGCCACGCCAGCGATCACGCACCCCCCCACCAACACAGACCGGGCGGTCGACGCCTGCCGGAATGCGACGTACTCCGGTGGCTTTTCGGTGCTTGTGGTTGATTTGGGTGAGTGTGGTTTCACTGGTTCACCAGTGAATTTGCCACGTTGCACCTTTTGCAAAGGGGGCTCCGTGACAATTTCACTGGGTACCCCGTGAATTTGGTCGGCGTCTTCTTCATCGTCAGGCGCGGGTACGACGCCACGCAGCGTGGGCGCGGCAGAGACCTTGCTTGGGGGGTCAGACAGGGGCTTGGGCGCCTCAGGGACATCGCCCACGATCTCGGGTGGCTTCGAGACCGAGTGACGCCCACTGAAGGTGGGTACGCCGAAGCTGCTGGTGTCGGTCTTCGTCTTGGGCTGTGAGGGCGTCTGGCCTGAAGGCGGAGCGCCGATCAGCCCGGTTGTCGCGGTGTCGTTCGTCGGCGTGGACGCGGTGGAAGAGTGTTTTGCCGCAGCCCTCACACCGGGCGGCGGCGCAGCCACTGTCGGTTTGTCAGCGGGAGTGGTGTCAGGCTGATCTGCTTTGGCGGGAGGCGCCGGTGGCGGTGGTGTGCCTGCGGCAAGCCACTCGGTCATCGAGTCGGCATATGGCTCATCCGGCTCGGGCTTTGACTGTCGCCTGCTGAACAACCCGCGCTTCTTTCGCAGAGGCTCAGGGACAGGGCTCTTTGGGGTCTCGACCAGTGGCACATCAGCTTTGAATGCTGCAGCAGGCTCGGCCGGGGTGGGAGTCTCGGCGGCCAACGGGGTCGCCGGTTTGGGCTCCTCGGACTGCTGGGCTTCCGAGGCCTCCGCGACCTGACCGGGCTGATCGCTCGCCCCAAGCTCTCCCTCAGGCAAGGCCCCACTGAGCCAGTCGTATGACTGAGGAGCCTCAGCTTCGGCCTGGGGCTTGGTGGTCTCAACCGGCGAGGGCACTGGTGGCATGGAGACGGGCTCAGGCTTCGCCGACGGGGCAGTCTGGAGCGGAGGGTCTGCTGTTGAGGAGCTGTCCTTCTTGCCGCGTCTCCCAAAGAGTCCGCGCTTCTCCTTGGGCTCTGGGGGCGCAGTGGCCGCCGCATCGCTGGCAGCCTTGGTCTTCTCAGTTTCATCGACCACTGTTGGGGCCGCTGGCGTGGGGAGCACCCCCGTGTCATCTTTGGTCGGGGCCGTCACCTCTGGTGCGGGTACGGCGGTCTCAGCGGTTGCAGGCTCAGACACGATGGGTTCAGGGGTCTTGGGCTCTGGAGCAGGAGCAGGGGCGTCGCCATACAGGTGGCTACTGAGCCAATCGCCTGTGCTTTCGGACGTCGAAGTTGAGGCGGGTGTTTTGGGCTCCGTGACCACGGGCGCAGCCTCGACGACCGGTGGTACGACGGGCTTGGGCGCTGGCGGAGTGGTGGTCGAACTGTCGTCGCCCAATTGGCCGCCCGATTGGTCGCCTAGCCAGTCGCGGGAAACACTCGCTTCATCTGCGGCTGGCGAGCTCTCGGCGGGCACATCCTCGGTTGGGGGTGCCACGGGAGCGGCTAGGGGTTGCTCTGGCTTGGTGGGCTCAGGTGTGAGCGCTGGCTGGGCTGGCTCGGGGGAGACAACCTGCTCAACGGGCTCTGGTGTGGGCCAACTGTTGATGCTGAGCCAGTCCGTGGTGTCGGCGGCCGGCTGCGCTGGCGGCGGGGTCGCCTCGGCGACTGGGGGTACGACGGACTCGGGCGCCGGGGGCGGTGCCGGGGCTTCGCGCTCGGCAACGACTGGTTCGGGCTCGGCAACGACTGGCTCGGCAACGACTGGCTCGACAACCACTGCCTCGGGAGCTGGCGGGGTTGGCTTTGGAGCTACCGGTTCGGGCGTCACGGGAGGGACGACAGAGGGTTCGGCCGCAACTGGTTTGGGCGCAGGTGGTGCGGCTGGCGCCACGGGCTCGGCAGTCACAGGCTCAGCAGTCGCAGGCTCAGGTGGTCTGAAGCTCTCTGGCGCTGCGCGTTCGGGCTCGGGCTCGGCGGGAGCATCGCTGCGCATGACGGGAGCAGGCGGGCCGGAGTAGCTCCAGCCAGGGCGTTCTGAAGCGGGTCGGGGTGCCGGGGCTGCAGGGGTTTGGGGCGCCTCGGGCTCGGGGGCAGGTGCTGGCTCCGGTGCGCTGCGTCGGCGGCGGCCAAAGCGGGTGGGGTGGCGTTCTTGATCTTGACGCGGAGTGCCGTAGCCGTGCTCGAAGGCGTCGCGCATCACCGCCAATGGGTCGGGCGGTGAATAGTCGTCTGAGTCGGGCCCGTTGTTGTCGGGGCGGTCCTCATCGGGACGTCCTGGCAACGTCCACTCCTCTCACGTCGTACACCTAAACAGATCAGCGCATTGATTGTCCCAAAACCCACTCTCGCAAACCTTAGGTTTGCCCGAAAATTTTGGTCTCCACTGAGTTGACGTAGCTCCCAGCCTCTCATGACGGAGCTTGAGGAAGAGACTCCAGCAGACACGGAATGCGACCCCGGGTCCGAGCGTGCAGGCTTGTTGGTAGTGTCATGACTGCCAAGGTGCAGTTCCAGCGGTACACAACGCTCGTTGGAGTTTGTGATCCAACCGGCGGTTCTGAGCTCAACCTGAGTCGGGACGAGGTTTCACGCATCTTGGTGAGGTCATCAAAATGATGGTCTCTCGCCCCGAAACAAGGAGTAAAAGAGCATGGCTCAGGGCACAGTTAAGTGGTTCAACGCTGAAAAGGGCTTTGGTTTCATCGCCCAAGAAGACGGCGGCGACGACGTCTTCGTTCACTACTCGGCCATTCAGTCGCAGGGCTACAAGTCCCTCGACGAAAACCAGAAGGTGCAGTTCGACGTCACCCAGGGTCCCAAGGGGCCTCAGGCTGAAAACGTCGTCCCCATCTGATTGACGACAACTTTGAGGGCCATGGTCGATTGACCGTGGCCCTCATTGCTTTTCCGCTGGTGCTCGTGGCAGCGCAGGCGCCAAGCGCCGTCTTGATCAGCCGAAACGGCCTGAGATGTAGGCCTCGGTGGCTGGCTCATCGGGGGTGCTGAACACCTTGGTGGTGGGGTTCATCTCGATCAGGTGGCCCGGCTTGCCGGCTCCGGCGATATTGAAGAAGGCGGTGTCTTGCGACACCCGGGCCGCTTGTTGCATGTTGTGGGTGACGATCACGATCGTGTACTCCGCCTTGAGTTCATGGATCAGATCTTCGATCGCCGAGGTCGAGATCGGGTCAAGTGCCGAGCAGGGCTCGTCCATCAGGAGTACGTCGGGCTCGACCGCGATCGCACGGGCGATGCAGAGCCGCTGCTGTTGGCCACCGGAGAGACCCGAGGCAGGCTTGTTGAGCCGGTCGTGCACTTCATCCCACAAGTTCGCGCCTTTGAGCGCCTTCTCAGCAATGTGGTCAGCTGCTGCCTTCTTGAGCTTCTTGTTGTTCAGACGGCTGCCAGCCAGGACGTTCTCATAGATTGACATCGTCGGGAATGGGTTGGGTCTTTGGAAAACCATGCCCACCATGCGGCGTACTTGCACCGGATCAACTTCTGGATCGTAGATCGACTGGCCGTCCAGGAGGACCTTGCCCTCGACCCGTGCCCCAGGGATCACCTCGTGCATTCTGTTCAGTGAGCGCAGCAGGGTCGACTTGCCGCATCCGGATGGCCCGATGAAGGCCGTCACCGAGCGTGCCGGGATGGTCATGTTGATGCCTTCGACGGCAAGGAAGTCGCCGTAGTAGACATCGAGGTCACGGATGTCGATGCTCTTTGACATTGGATTCCTTTCCGGCTAGCCCCGTTTGGGCGCCAGCCACCTTCCAGCGAGTCTGGCAATCAGGTTGAGGGTCAGCACGATCACGGTCAGCACAAACGCAGCCCCCCAAGCCATGTCTGCCGAGAGCTCAGCATCCGGAGAGGTCTTGGTGATGTTGTAGTAGATGAAGACGGGCAGAGTCATCATGCGATCTGAGAACAGGTTGGTGTTCACTGAGTCGGAGAAGCCAGCGATGATCAGCAGCGGTGCGGTCTCGCCGATGATCCGGGCTATTGCCAAGGTGACTCCAGTGATGATGCCAGACGTTGCGGTGGGCAGCACCACTTTCGTGATGGTGCGCCACTTGGGCACCCCCAGGGCGTACGCCGCTTCGCGCAGGTCGTTGGGCACTAGCTTCAGCATCTCTTCGCTCGATCGCACCACGATCGGGATCATCAGGATTGACAGGGCCACCGCGCCACCGAATCCCATCCTGACACTTGGTCCGAAGAAGAGTGCGAAGAGCGCGAAGGCGAAGAGCCCTGCCACGATCGAGGGGATCCCGGTCATCACGTCAACCATGAATCTGATCCAGTGGCCCAGTCGATTGCTCCCGGCGTATTCAACGAGGTAGATCGAAGTCATCAGTCCGATCGGTACGGCGATCACGGTTGCGGCGAAAGTGATCAGGACCGTGCCCCAGATGGCATGCGCAATGCCTCCGGTCTCTCCGACGACATTACGCATCGACCAGGTCAGGAATCGGAGGTTCATCTGAGATGCACCTTGGACGATCACATTCCACAGGAGCAGCGCAAGGGGTGTCAGTGCGATGACGAGGGCCAGCCAGATCAACATGGTGACCACTTGGTCGGTGATCGAGCGCCGAGACCACCTTGACCGGTGCAGTGAGTTTGAGGGGGTTGTCGCGTTGGCCTGACTCATGATGCCCGCCGCTCTCCGGCACGAGTCAGGATCAATCTCGCCAAGAAGTTGACTGCGAAGCTGATCGCGAACAGTGCCAAGCCACTGAAGATCAGCACATTGACCTTGGTGCCGAAGGCTTCAGGGAAGCGCAACGCGATATTGGCTGCGATCGTTGATGGATTGTCTGCAGAGATCAGGTTGAGGGAGAACAAGCCTCCTTGGGTGGAAAGCACCATCGCCACCGCCATGGTCTCGCCCATCGCGCGGCCCAGCCCAAGCATGGCCGCTGACACGATGCCGGAGCGGGCGTGGGGGAAGACCACCAGGCGCACCATCTCCCAGCGCGTGGCACCCAGGGCCAAAGCAGCCTCTTGATGAAGGCGAGGGGTTTGGCTGAAGATCTCCCGAGAGATCGCGGTGATGATGGGGAGGATCATGATTGCCAACACCACTGCGGCGGTGAGGATTGTTCGCCCCGAGCCCGATGCGGGTCCGTGGAATAGGGGCAGCCAGTTGGTCAGGCTGCTCGCGGCCAACCATTCATAGAGCGGGGTCAGATATTTACCGAGAGTGAATGCTCCCCAAAGCCCGAAGATGACCGAAGGGATGGCAGCCAGCAGGTCGATCGCATAACCGATTGGGCTGGCCAACCGGCCAGGTGCATAGTGGGAGACCGCTAGTGCCACTGCCAGGGCGAGTGGCGTGGCGATCAGGAGAGCCAGCAGCGCGGCGAGCGTGGTGCCATAGGCCAGTTTGGCTACATAGATCAGCAGGCTGCTTTGCCCGTCTAGATCTGACTCAGTCGCGGAGAAGGCAGGCATTCCTTTGACCGTCAAGAAGATCGCGACTCCCGCGAGTGCGATCAGGATCGTGAAGGCTGCGGCCTTGGCGAACCCGGCGAAGACCGAATCGCCGACGGGCTGCCGTCGGTTTCCGCCCGTCTCGCCAGCCAACTTGGCCAGGGCACCTGGGGGAATCCCAGATGCCCTGGTCGTGATGGATTCGTTGAGCATGAGTGCTCCTAGGAGCTCATGCCCGCGACGATGCGAGCGGCCTGCTCGCGCAACTCGGTGGGTAGTGGAGCCGAGCCAGCGCTCTTCGCGGCGGACTCCTGCCCTTCGTCACTGAGCACGTAGGTGAAGAACTCCTTTGCCACCTCGGCCTGCTCATCATCGGAGGATTGGCAGCCGATCAGATACGAAACCAGGGCCAACGGGTAGGCGCCCGCTGCCGAAGTGGCTCTGTCCAGGTCGACAACCAAATCGGTCTCACCACGGCTGTCATCGGTCTTCGAGGCGGCCAACGCCTTGGCTGCGCCATCGGCGCTTGGTGCCACGAACTCAGCTCCGACCTTGATCTTGACCGTGGTCATGCCCTGGGTGGCGCTGAGGTCGGCGTAGCCGATCGACCCGGCGGTTTGTTTCACGGTCGCCACCATCCCTGAGGTTTGCGCGGCGGCCTCACCCTTGAGAGTGGCTGGCCAAACCTTGTCTGCTTCGTTCGTCCAGGCGCCTTCGGATGCCTTCTCCAGGTAGTCGGTGAAGTTCTTCGTCGTACCTGACTCGTCGGAGCGGTGGACCGGCCGGACCGGACCATCGGGGAGAGTGACGCCGGGGTTGGTGGCTGCGATCGCCGGGTCATTCCACTTGGTGATCTGACCTTCGAAGATTTTCGCCAAGGTGGGGGAGTCCAGATTCAGCTCTTCAACCCCTTCGACATTGAAGACCACTGCGATTGGGCTGATGTAGTTGGGCACCTCGATCGGGTCGGAGCCACAACGTTGCTTGGCCTTGTCGACCTCGTCGCTGTCAGGGTCCAATGCTGAGTCTGAGCCGGCGAAGACAACTGCCTTCTGCAAGAAGGCCTCAACGCCCGCACCGGAGCCAGAGGGGTCGTAGTTGATCGTGGCTGACGGGTTGTCGGTCTGGAAGTCCTTGCGCCAGGCGTCCATGGCGGCAGTCTGAGCGCTGGAGCCAGCGCCGTTGAGGGTCCCAGAGAGACCGCCAGAGGAGCCGCTTTCGTTGCCAGCCCCACATGCGGTCAAGGTCGTGGCGAGGGCAAGGGCAGCCAAGCCGCCGGCCATGAGCTTTGCACGTGAAGTGCGTGTCACTTCGTTGATGGTTTGATTTGTGTTCACATGGGCAAGCTAGGGAGCGCAGGTTGCCAGATGGGTCGCAGAAGGTGAACTAGCGGTGAATTGCGCCGGACCACTTGGGTGTTTGCTCAGCGGGCTTCGCGGGGCACATTGTGCCGCTCGACGCTGAGTAGTTCGCCGCGCCGTACATGGCAGACGACGAGTTCAGCGGGTGCGAGTGGCTCTTCGTAGATGCCCAAGGCGTCCATCACCTTGGGCAGGATCGGCCGGTGCGTGCAGACTGCTACCCCTTGGGTTGTTTCTGGGAGTTGCTCGACCAGCTGGGTTACCAGGCCGGCGTCGTAGCCCTCCTCAGACAACTCCGCATGCTGCTCCAACGGGATCACAGAGTCGGTGGCGTAGGGGCTGACCGTCTTGACACAACGCTTGCTGGTCGAAGTGATCACTTGGCTGATGCCGTAGGCATGCAGGATGCCCCGCAGCTGCTCGGCTTGTGCCTTGCCGCGTTGAGTCAGTGGGCGTTGGCTGTCGTCTGGCCCGCTGAAGCTGGCTCGTCTCGCGGCTCTGGCATGACGCAGCAAGATCAAGGCATGGGTGCCCTTGCGGAGTTGGCCAAATTGCTCTAGCAGGTGCCGATCGTCGCGATAGCTGAGCTGCTTGTGTGCCTGAGCCACGGGCACCCAGGCGACCTGGTCGATTTCCTTGTTGGGCGAGTACGCCGACACGTCGTCGTCGCCCACGACCCGGCCGATCCAGTAGTGCACGGTCTTGGCTCGACCGCCCCCGATGGAGTAGAGCTGGGGGCGCAGAGGTTGGGCCAGACGGATCTCGACCCCGGTCTCTTCGAGCACTTCGCGACAGGCGGTCTCGGTGACATGCTCGCCAGGGTCGCGTTTCCCTTTGGGGAAGGACCAGTCGTCGTACTTGGGTCGATGCACGAGCAGGATCTCGCGCCCGTTCGGCCCCTTGCGAGTGACCAAGGCTCCAGCCGCGACCAAGTCACCTGCATTGCTGGTGGTTGCCATGGGCATAGTCTCCACCACTTCTTGGCTGGGTGGTGCTCAGACCAGCGGAAGCACTGGCTAGTTTGGAGTCATGGCTACACCACGAACTCGCGCAGAGTCCTTGATCCTGAAGGCCATCACCAGCCTCCCCGATCCGGTCATGCGCGCAGCCACCCCAAGCAAGGACAAGGCCGGGCTCAAGCTCTCTGCTGAATCCCAGATGTTGCTCAGGGCCATCGAGTTGGTGGGAGTGCCGCCGCTGGTGGATCCTCCGACCCCTCACAGCCGGCAAGAGTGGAATCAAAAGGCCCGTATGGTCGGGGGCAAACAGCATGTGGGCGCCTTCCATGACTTGGAGGTGCCTGGGGCTGAGGGCATGTTGCCGGCCCGGATCTACACCCCGACCTCGAGACTGTCGCAACATCAGATCCCGACGATGATGTTCTTCCACGGCGGTGGGATGGCTCAAGGCAGCATCGACAGTCATGACCCCACCTGCCGCTTTCTAGCCGAGCGGTCCGGTGTGCAGATCATCTCGGTGGGCTATCGCTTGGCTCCCGAGCACAAGTTTCCTGCTGGAGTCGAGGATTGCTTTGCGGCCTTCCAGTGGCTGACCGACAGCGTCACTGCGGTCGCGGCCGATCCGGAGCGTTTGGTGGTCGGCGGTGACTCCGCGGGCGGCCATTTCGCGGCAACCACGGCCATCCAGGCGGCAGAGCACGGATTGGCGCTGCGTCATCAGCTGTTGATCTATCCGGCGACCGATTTTGTCAACAAGAGCCAGAGCAGACACACCTTCAGTGATGGCTATTACCTTGATGACGAGAGCATCGAACGCTACAAGAGCTGGTATTTCAAAGACTCCTCGCAGTGGGGCGATCCGTTGGCTTCGGTCGCCTTGCGAGACTCATTCCCCGCAGGGTTGGCGCCAGCGACAGTGATCACGGCCGGATTCGACCCGCTGCGAGATGAGGGCAAGGCCTACGCCGATCTGCTCAAGGCCAAGGGCATGACGGTTGAGTTTGAGCAATTCGATGACATGTTGCATGGCTTCATCAACATGATTGGCTTGGGTTATCAACCTCAGGTGCATGTCGGGAGGATCGCCCGGATGCTCACCGCTGCCGTGGCTTGAAGACTGTCCTGAGCAAGCTGTGCTGCAGTGTGAAAGTCGGGGCTCAGGACCGAGGCGCTAGGGCCCCGACGTACTGCGCTTCGGTGCGCTCGACGCCGAATCCCTGCTTCGTGTAAACCGCGATCGCTGGGGCATTGTCGCCATCCACGTAAAGCAGGACGCTGCCCAACCCAAGCCCGGAGAGATATGCCAACCCGGCGTGGGTCAACACCGTGCCGAGTCCGCGCCCGGCCATTCGCGGGTTGACCGCCACGACATAGACCTCGCCATAGGGCTCAGCGGCGTCGCGGTGCACCTTAGTCCAGTGGAAGCCGAGTAGAGCCGGCCCGGCCTCTGGGTCGCGCGGGGTGGCCACGAACAATCCTGCGGGGTCCCACCAATCGGCCGCCATCCGCTCGTGGAGATCATCGGCGGACAGAGCCCCCTGTTCAGGGTGGTGAGCGAACGCAGCGGCGTTGACGTCGAGCAGGGCTGCTTCGTCCTCGGGCCTGAAGGTGCGGATCACGATGTCGTCGGGCACGACCACTTCGTGCAATGCCAAAGACGTAGGCCTCCTCATCACGATCAGCTCGCGCTCGCGAGGCACGCCGTAGGCGCGGGCCAGCGCAGCCGCACCGGGATGGTCGGAGTGCGACCAGGCCTCGACGTAGCTCGTGGCCTGCGCCACTCTCGCGGCGAGTGCGCTCGCCACTCCCATCCTCCGAGAGTCCGGGTGCACGGCCAGATCGAGCACTCCGTCGCGCAAGAGCGCAAAGCCATTGTTGCCAAGCCACAGTCGGGCGTCGTCAAGACCACGATGACGCAGTCCGAGCACGGCTTGCTCATTGAGGGTTGAGACCCCCTCATGCTTGGTGGCAGCTTGTGCGATCCGGCGTACTTCGGCTGCCGGACCGCTGTGCGCCTCCCAGACGAAATCGTCTGCCCTGACCTCCGCGATTGACATGTGAGACAGGCTATCTGCCCGCCGTAGAATCAGGGCGTGATCGCTTGATCAGATGTCTCGACAGGCATGTCGACGAAGCGATAGCCGACATTGCGGACGGTGCCGATCAGGCCTTCCTTCTCAGGGCCCAATTTGGCGCGCAGGCGCCTGATGTGTACGTCGACCGTGCGCGTGCCACCGAAGTAGTCATAGCCCCAGACCTCTTGGAGCAGCTGGTCTCGGGTGAAGACTCGCCCGGGGTGTTGGGCGAGATATTTCAACAACTCGAACTCCTTGTAGGTGAGGTCCAAGAGTCGGTCGCCAAGCTTGGCGGTGTAGGCAGCCTCGTCAACGCAGACATCGCCGGAGCGGATGATGTGCCCTTCCGGACTGGGCTCGGCCGAGTCTTCCTGTTTGCTGAGTGCGATCCTGATCCGGGCGTCGAGCTCTGCGGGGCTGGCAGTGTCAAGGATCACGTCGGTCATGCCCCAATCGGCGTTGACCACGGCCAAGCCCCCCTCGGTCACCACAAGCAGGGTCGGCTCGGCAGTGCCCATGGTGTTCAGCATCCGGGACAGGTCACGAGCGCCGGCAAGATCCTTGCGGGCATCGATCAGGATCAAGTCGCTGGGAGGTGCTTGGACCAAAGCGCTGGCCTCAGCAGGCAGGATCTTCACAGTGTGATTGAGCAGGGTCAGGCTCGGCAGCACTTCAGCGGACGGCTGCAGTGAATGGGTGAGAAGCAGGAGTGCGCTCATGACTCCCTCCGGTGGACAGGGGCCAGGCTCTGGTGGTCAGAGCCTGAGCCAAGCTTGTCTCGGGTCAGGTGGATTGAGTCCCGTCTGGTGGAGCGCCATCGATCCGACAGGTTTGATGAGGCAGGATACCGGATATGACGACCTCAGGTGTAGCCCAGACGGTGCGCCTGCGCTACTGGGCCGCTGCGGCACAGGCTGCTGGCACTGATTTTGATGACATTGAAGTCTCGGGTGAGGTCACCTTGACAGACTTGATCCAGCAGGCCACTGTGCTCCATCCAGAGCGTAAGTTTGCTGATGTGATCTCCACTTGTTCGCTGCTGCTTGGTGAGCAGCCTGTGAGCACAAATGCTCCTGATGCGGTCACAGTTGGGCCTGGTGATTGTGTTGAATTCCTGCCTCCTTTTGCGGGGGGTTGATCGATGCTCATGGTGGACTTGCTGGCATGGTCTCCCGGGCTGATCGTCTTGATCGCCGCGGTCACCTTGGCCTTGGTCTTCGGCACCTATCGACTCTTCACCGACGGGCGTTTTGGCGGCACTCACAAAGTGAGAGGAGCGCGGGAGATGCCTGATGCGGAGCTCCCCGAGAGCCTCCTGGCTGACACGAGTTGGCAAGACGACTTGGGGGAGAGGGCCACTTTGTTGCAGTTTTCATCGGCCTTCTGTGCGCCTTGCCGAGCGACGCGCAGGATCCTCGAAGAGGTCACGGCAGTTGTGCCAGGGGTTGCCCACATCGAGGTGGATGCCGAGGAGCACCTCGACCTGGTCAGACGCCTGGGCGTGACCCGCACCCCGACCACGATCATCATCGACTCCCACGGCCACGAGATCACCCGCGCCGCCGGGGCTCCGACCAAGCAGCAGGTCATGGCAGCCCTTGACTCTGCGCTCGGGTGATTGGGCGATGAGACTCAAGCTCGGCCGACCCGACCTCGCAGACTATTCGGCGTACTTCGATCTGCCTGCGGCTGCTCAAACCAAGCGAGCTGTTGACTCTTCGTTGGGGGACTCCTCGTTGGGGGTCACGTTCATGGGCGTCAGCACGCTGCTGATCGACGACGGCCAGTCAGCACTGCTGACCGATGGCTTCTTCACCAGACCGAGCCTCGGCAAGGTGTTGTTGGGTCGGATCGCTCCGGATGAGCAACTGATAGATGCCTGCTTGGCTCGATGCGGCGCAGGACAACTCCGGGTTGAAGCGGTGCTGCCGGTACACAGTCACTACGACCACGGCCTTGACAGCGCAGTGGTGGCTCAAAAGCTGGGCTCCGCCTTGGTGGGAGGCAGTTCCGCGGCCCAACTCGGCCTTGGTGTTGGTCTGTCAGATACTCAGATTGTCGTCGCCAATGAGGGCGTCAGCCAGGAGTTCGGCCCCTGGAAGATCACCCTCATCGAGGCCGACCACTGCCCCCCTGATCGCTATCCGGGTGAGATCACCTCTCCGGTAAGGCCACCTGTCCGCACGAGCGCCTATCGTTGCGGTGAGGCTTGGTCGATCCTGCTTCAGCACACACAGGGTGAGACCGCGTTGATCCAGGGAAGTGCCGGCTTCGTGCCCAATGCCTTGAGCGGACGCAGCGCCCAGGTTGCCTATCTGGGGGTAGGCCAGTTGGGGCTCATGGAGACCGACTACATCGAGAGCTATTGGGAAGAAACCGTGGTGCGGGTGAGCGCCGAACGGGTGATCTTGATCCACTGGGATGACTTCTTCAAACCACTGCCCATGCGTGGGGAGGGCTCTTTGCGCGCCCTGCCCTACGCCGGTGATGACCTCGATGTCACCATGTCTGTCTTTGCTCGATTGGCCCAGCGTGACGGAGTGCGCCTGAGCTTTCCCAAGCTCTGGGAGCGGCACAATCCATGGCAAGGAGGATGAGTTGATGGACCTGATCTTCGGAGCTTCGCAGACGACTGATCTCAGCCGTGACGACGTAGCAGCGGCCTATCCATGGCCGGACTCAGGCCCATGGGTGCGCGCCATGATGGTGACCACCCTCGACGGTGCCGCGGCTGGACCCGACGGCCTGAGCGGCTCGATCTCCTCTGCTGCAGACCAGATGGTCTTCAACGCCGTACGCCGATTTGCCGACTGCGTGCTGGTGGGCAGTGGCACTCTGCGTGCAGAGGAATACACCCCGATGCGAGCCAAAGCTGAAGACGAGCAAGCCCGCAAGAATGCCGGCCAACTGGCCGCCCCGGTGCTCGCGATCGTCAGTGGCTCATTGGAGCTCCCCTGGGAGCTGCCCATGTGGTCAGAGTCGACTCACAAACCGATCGTGATCACCGATCGCGCAGCGGCGGCGGATCGTCTTGCGATCGCTCGCGAGCATGCAGACCTGCTCCTCCTCGATGAAGTGACTCCCCAAACGATCGTCCACGCCCTGACGACCCGCGGCTTGCGACGAATCGTGTGCGAAGGAGGCCCGAGGTTGCTCAATGACTTCGTGCGTGCCGGTGCCATCGACGAACTCGACATCACCATCTCGCCCATGATGGCTGGATCTGCCGGATCCCCGGCCACTGCACTGTTGCCCGCATCAATACCTTTTCACTTGTCCACTGTCTTGACCCAGCAGAGCTTCTTGATGGCTCGATATCTGAAGGAGCGGCCTTGATTGATCTACGGGGATTGGCTGCCTTGGCCGAGAAGCATGCAGCCGACCTTGATCACCAGGTGGCTCCGCTAAGGCTCGGCGATCAAGAGTTCGACACCGATGCCACGCCCGTCCTGATGGGTGTGGTCAACCTGTCTAGGGACTCTGCCTATCGCGAGAGCATCGCGGTGAGTCAGGAGTCGGCCGTGCGCAAGGCGCTGGTGCAAGTTGCTCAGGGGGCGCATCTGATCGACATCGGGGCCGAGTCGAGCCGTGCCAGCGCGGCTCGCGTCGGTGCAGCCGACCAAGAGCGCGCGCTCATCCCGGTGATCGAGGAGTTGAGCAACTCCGGGGTCGTGGTGTCTGTTGAGAGCTATGACCTTGAGGTCGCGGCGGTCGGGCTCAAGGCTGGTGCGGGTGTGGTCAACCTGACTGGGTCTGATGTCGATGATGAGATGTTCGACCTGGCTGCCGCTCACGGAGCCAGCGTGATCTTGTGCAATGTGCTTGGCGCTCACGCTCGAGCCCTGGATGGTGGCGACGTTGAGGCCGATCCGGTGCCTGGATTGCTCGACAGATTCGGAGCCCGTATCCAACGCGCACGTGAGCTTGGGGTCAACAGTCTCGCCGTCGACCCTGGGTTGGGCTTTGGATTCAGACTCGATGACCAACGCTCCCGAGCGCACTACCAAGCCACGACCTTGTTGCACTCATTCCGATTGCGAGCCCTAGGAGTGCCCATCTGTCATGCATTGCCGCATGCCTTTGATGTCTTCGAAGACCAGTTCCGCAGCGGCGAGGGCTTCTTCGCCGTACTCGCCCATCTGGGGGGCACTGGTGTCTATCGCACCCACGAGGTGCCCCTGGTCAGAGCGGTGCTTGATGGCCTAGCCACCTTCACAATCGAGCAGGAGGCCCGATGACGATTTCGGAGCAGCCAAGTGAAGCAGCCGAGTTGCCACCTCGGATGAGGCTCAAGGGGAGCCTGGCCGATCGCTTGGAGATCCTGCTCCCCCTGCTCGGCTATGTCGTTGTGGTCTTGGCCAAGCTCAGCACCTCCTCTCTCGGCATCGCATCATTGCGGGGGGCCAACCCTCAGGGCTGGACGATTGGCGAGCCGTTGGCGATCCGCAGCGACGAATGGTTGACCGAGACGCCACTGGAGTTGGGTGTGCTCAGCCACGGGTCACCCGTGTTCTCCCCGCTTGCGCATGGGCCCAATCTGATCTATCAGCTCCCTTCGGGTGGCGTCTTTGAGTCATTGCTCTTCGTTGAGGGCGACCTGCTTCGACTCGGCCCGTGGCTGCCCGATGCCGTGCTCTTCTCCGCCGTACGCGCTCTGCCTCTCCTCGTCCTCTTGCTCACCCTGCCTCCCTTGATGCGACGTCTTGGGGCGACCAGGTCACTGTCTTGGTTGGCAGTGGTCTTGACGGTGTGCACACCTGCGGCCTTGTGGTGGTCGTTTTGGCCGGTGCGCATTTTGGCCTTTGCCGCTGCCGGCAGCTATCTGCTCGTCTTGGCTCGTGACCGATTCGAGCGGAAGTCTTGGCCTCTGGGCGTCTTCTGGGCCGTCATAGCCGGCGGCTGCATCGCTCGGCTGGCGACCTTCTATGTGCCTTGGGGGATCACCATCGGTGTGCCATTGGCAGCAGCGACCACGGCATATCTGTTGTCTGACAAGCAGCGCTGGCGGCTTGGATTGCGCTCGCTCCTGATCGGGGCCTCTTCTTCGATCGTGTTGCTGCTCGGCACCTTCTTCGACAACCGAGCCGCGCTCAAGTCTGAGTTGTCCACCGTCTATCCGGGCCTGCGCCGTTCAGGTGGCGCCGCGCAGAGTCCGATGGAGTTGTTCGGGGCCCCGGGGCTGGCCAACATGCGCTGGTTGGCGGATCCGATCGTAAACAATCGAAGCGAGATCACCTCTGCCTTCACGATTGCGGTGGTCTGGGCCCTGGTCTTGTGGGCGCACCGACGAGACGACATCCCCACCCCACAACTTTGGGCGACTCGCACGCTGGCTGGCTTCACCGGTCTGTGGCTGTCATGGATCGTGATCGAGTGGGGTGGCTTGGGGCAGCACATCCCGATCTTGTCGCTGATCCCAGCGCCGAGGGTCGGACAAACCATCGGCTTCATCGGCGTGCTCCTGGTCTGTCTGCTGCTCGCACAATTGCCCAAGGTGCCCAGTGGCAAGGTCGTGTGGTCAGCAGCAGTTGCCTGTACGGCGTTGACTGCCTACGGCGTGAGCGACCTCCAGGAGCGAGCCTTGCCGGACTTGGCCACCTGGGTTATCTGGGTCTCAGCGGCGCTCACCGGAGTGGCCGTGGCGATCCTGACTCGCTGGCACACCAGGTTGTGGCCGGTCGTGGCCGTGAGCATCGTGCTCGTGGTCTTCGCGGCCACGGTCAATCCTGTGATCAGTGGGCTGGGTGATCTGCGTGGCACCAAAGCTGCGCGGACGGCGGAGCGGATCGCAAAGGAGAGCCGTGCGGAAAAGGCCTTCGTGGTTTCTGATCTATCGACAGTGAATGCCCTTCTGGTGGCCAACGGGGCACCGACTCTGACGGGTTATCAGGTCACGGGTCCGGTGCGCGATCAGTGGCGCAAACTCGATCCTGAAGGGAAATTTGAGCACGAGTGGAATCGTGGCGCCAGCTATATCGAGATGGAATTCGTCGATGCACCCGAAGGCCCAGCACAGATCTCGAATCCGACCAACGACAGGATCTTGGTCACCGCTGATCCATGCTGGGTCGACACCGTAGTCCCGATTTCCTATGTGTTCTCGACCAAGGAGCTTCAAAACAGTTGCTTGGTGCCAGTGGGGCACATGCGCTGGTCACAGACCAAGGTCAAGATCTATCAGATGGTCGGGGCAACAAGTCGCCAGTAGCCGCTATCTCGTTTTGCCGCACAGGCAGAGAAATGGGATCACAATCATGGGCAGGCCATCAGGAGGGAAGCAGACTTGACCAGCGACGAACAAGCGAGCCCACCCGAGGGCGACCTAGAGGGCCCGACGCAGGAGCCTGCGGCGCCACATGGGGGCATCTTGAGCCACCCAGTGGTCAAGTTGATCTTGTCGATGGTGGTGCTCCAGGGCAGCCTGTTCCTGTCGGGCACCTTGGTCTTTCGTGGCCTAGGGCCCGAAGAGCGAGGCGAGGCCGCGATGGTCACGGCGGCAGCGGCCTTCTGGGCACACCTGGCGATCTTGGGCACCCCAGCGGCACTGTTGTATTTCGTCTCCAACCGGCATCTCGACTCGCGGCGGATGCTGCGGATGTTGGCCTGGCCGATGTTTTGGCAGGCGACCGTGTGCGGAGTCTTGGCCTGCGTGACCTTCGTCGTACTCACCGACTTTGGGCGCACGGTCAACTACTTCTGGGTCGAGCTCTTCTTCATCATGGTTGGGATCTACCTGTTCAACACTGGGTCCTTGTGCCTGGCCGCGCTGCAAGGGGAGCACCGCTTCACCGCATTTGCGGTCGTCAATGCTCTTCCGATCTTGATCTATGCACTGTTGGTGGCGGTCTTGTTCTTCTCCGGCTGGGGCAATATCCCGCTCTACCTCACCGCGAGCAGCGTTGGTTGGGCCATGGTGCCAGTGGCGACCTGGGTGTCTTTGCGCAACCGCCGTGCCGATGCCAACGATCAAATCCCCAGCCTTAGCGAAGTCCGCAAGTATGGCGCCAAGTCAGCGATCGCGACCGCTGCCCCGACCGACCAATTCGGCATCGAACAGTTGATCGTCGGCTCGATGATCGGGCACAAGGCACTGGGCCTATGGACGGCCGGGTGGGCATTTGAAACCGCCACCGTGTTGCCCGGCAATCTCTTGGCCGGCTTTGTGGCTCCGGTGGTTGCTGCCGCCGATCCGAGTCAAAAGAAGAAGATGATCTGGAAGTGGACCTCGATCTCGCTGGTGGCCGCGCTCCTGATTTGCGGCGTACTCAACTTGCTCATGGACTGGCTCCTGCCCTTCGTATTTGGTCCAGATGCCGAGTCAGCGGTCACGGTCGCCAAGATCTTGGTCTTCGCCGGAGTCTTCCTGGGCTGGCGCCGGGTGCTGGGAGTTTCCTTGCAGGCCCTGGGCGTGCCCGGGCTCTCCACCTGGGCTGAGTTGGCCTGCTTCTTGACGATGGTCGCAGGAGTAGTTGGCCTGGGTGCGGCCCATGGGCTCGAAGGTGCAGCCTGGGGCATGGTGATCGGTGGAGTGGTCGGCTCGATCTTGCAGGTGATCATGATCTCCAGGACCAAGGTCAGCGAACTGCCTGAACCAAGCGCCCAGACAGAGGTAGGGTGAACGCCGTGTTCAAGCTGATTTTGTCTGACCTGAAGGCCCAT